>Ga0075429_100003982_pt1 | contig 12638 bp, 12 predicted proteins | sample RhiMetdeltSRZDD3_FD_75295 | JGI IMG/M metagenome (GOLD analysis project Ga0075429, IMG submission 75295) | Populus rhizosphere microbial communities from Tennessee, USA - Rhizosphere MetaG P. deltoides SRZDD3 | ecosystem: Host-associated > Plants > Roots > Rhizosphere > Soil | place: USA...
CCGAGGAATGAGCTCGCTCGACCGCATCCGCAACTTCTCGATCGTGGCGCACATCGACCACGGCAAGTCGACGCTGGCCGACCGCATCCTCGAGGTCACCCAGACGCTGACCGGGCGCGAGATGCGCGAGCAGGTGCTCGACTCGATGGAACTCGAGCGCGAGCGCGGGATCACGATCAAAGCCCAGGCGGTCCGGGTCATGTGGCGCGGGCACCAGCTCAACCTGATCGACACGCCCGGGCACGTCGACTTCACCTACGAGGTCTCCCGCGCCCTGCAGGCGTGCGAGGGCGCGGTGCTCGTCGTCGACGCCGCGCAGGGCATCGAGGCCCAGACCCTCGCGAACGCGTACCTCGCCATAGAGAACAACCTCGAGATCGTCCCCGTCGTCAACAAGATCGACCTGCCGCAGGCCGACCCGGACGCGGCGGCCGCCGAGGTGGCCGAGCTCGTCGGGGAGGAGGCTGACCGTGTGGTGCGCATCTCCGCCAAGACGGGCGAAGGGGTGGAGGCGGTGCTCGACGCTGTCGTCGACCATACCCCGCCTCCCGTGGGCGACCCCGACGCCCCGCCGCGGGCGCTCGTCTTCGACTCCTCCTACGATCAGTACCGCGGCGTGGTCGCGTTCGTCCGCATGGTCGACGGGCGCTTCTCGACGCGCCAGCGACTGCGCGCCATGGCTGCCGGGACGCGCTTCGAGGCCGAGGAGCTCGGCTTCTTCTCGCCCGACCGGAGTCCGACGCCGACGCTCGAGGCCGGCGAGGTGGGGTACGTCGTCACCGGCCTCAAGGAGGTCAGCCGCCTGCGCGTGGGCGACACGCTCACGGCCCAGGACGCGCCTGCCGCCGAGCCGCTCCCCGGCTACAAGGACGTGAAGCCGACCGTCTTCGCCGGCCTGTTCCCGACCGACGGGGAAGACTATCCGGCGCTTCGCGACGCGCTCGAGAAGCTGAAGCTCAACGACGCCTCGCTCTTCTACGAGCCTGAGACGTCGCAGGCGCTCGGCTTCGGCTTCCGCTGCGGCTTTCTCGGGCTGCTGCACATGGAGATCGTCCGCGAGCGCCTCGAGCGGGAGTTCGACCTCGACCTGCTCGTCACGGCGCCGAACGTCGCCTACCGCGTGCTGACCAAGACCGGCGCGGAGGTCGAGGTGCACAACCCGGCCGACATGCCGCGCGAGGTCGAGCTCGTCGAGGAGCCGTACATCCGCGCGACGACAATCGTTCCGAAGGACTACGTCGGGGCGATCATGGAGCTCAACAACGACCGCCGCGGGCGCTTCCACCACATGGAGTACCTGAGTGAGGAGCGGGTGCTTCTTTCGTACGACCTTCCGCTGGCGGAGATCGTCTACGACTACTACGACCAGCTGAAGAGCCGGACGAAGGGCTATGCGAGCTTCGACTACGACATCGTCGGGTTCGAGCCGGGCGAGCTCGTGCGCCTCGACGTCTTGCTCGCCGGCGACCCGGTCGACGCGCTCAGCCTGATCGTGCACAAGGACGCGGCCTATCCGCGCGGGCGGGCGCTGGTCGACCGGCTGCGCCAGGAGATCCCTCGGCAGATGTTCGACGTGCCCGTCCAGGCCGCCATCGGCGCGCGCATCGTCGCGCGCGAGACGATCAAGGCCAAGCGCAAGGACGTGCTCGCCAAGTGCTACGGCGGCGACATCACGCGCAAGCGCAAGCTCCTCGAACGCCAGAAGAAGGGCAAGAAGCGCATGAAGCAGGTCGGCGCCGTCGAGGTGCCGCAGGAGGCGTTCCTCGCGGTGCTCAACCTGGACGGTGAGCGGAAATGACCGGCGCCCGTCACCTCTACGTGCACGTGCCCTTCTGCGCGCACCGCTGCGGATATTGCGACTTCGTCACGCTCGTCGGCCGCCGCGACGGGCACGGAGCCTACGTCGACGCGCTCCTCGCCGAGCTCGAGCTCCAACGCGGCCTCTTGGCGAGCCGGATCGAGACCGTCTTCCTCGGCGGCGGGACGCCGACCTACACGGAGCCGCGGGCTCTCGAGCGCCTGCTTGACGGGCTGCCGCGCGCGGACGAGGTGACGGTCGAGGCCAACCCCGAGACCGTCACCTCGGAGCTCGCGTCGCTGCTTCGCGCCCGCGGTGTGACGCGTGTGTCGCTCGGCGCTCAGAGCTTCCAGCCGCATCTTCTCGGGGTGCTCGAGCGTCAGGCCCGTCCCGAGACCGTCCGGCGTGCGTTCTACCATCTGCGTGATGCCGGATTTGACAACATCTCACTCGACCTCATCTACGGGATCCCCGGCCAGAGCCCCTCCGACCTCGCACACGACCTTGCAGAGGCGATCGCGCTCGGCCCGGAGCACCTCTCGTGCTACGAGCTCGAGGCCAAGCCCGGCACGCGCTTCACCCACGCGCACGGCGACGAGCTCGCGCGCCAGGCGGAGGCGATGGAGGGCTACTTCGAGCTCGTGGTCGACGAGCTGACCGCCGCCGCCTACCGCTGGTACGAGACGGCCAACTTCTGCCGGCCCGGACGGCAGGCACGCCACAACCTCGGCTACTGGCTGGGCAAGGACTACCTCGGCCTGGGGATCGGGGCGGTCTCGACGGTGGGTGGCGTGCGCTGGCGCAACCGGCCGGCGCTGCCTGCCTACGTGGCCGCGCTCGCTCGCGGGAAGAGGCCTCCCAGGGAGGAGGAGCCGCTCGAGGCGGACGTCGTCAGCCGCGAACGGCTGATGCTCGGCCTCAGGCTCGACGAGCCGGTGCCGCTGACAGAGGTGGCCGGGGCCCTCGACCCGGTCGCGCTCGACCGGATGGAGCGCCTCGGGTTGGCCGAGCGACGGGACGGCGGGCTCGCGCTCACCGCCCGCGGGCGCTTCCTCGGAGGCGGCGTCACCGCCGAGCTGATGGCCGAAAGCCCTGCAAACGTACAATTTGAATAGAGCATGGACGCACAGGAACTCCGCCTGAGCGCGCGGCAGGAGCTGCTCCTCGCCAGCGTCGTCGAGACCTACGTCGCCACCGGCACACCCGTGGGCTCGAAGGCGCTCGTCGAGCGCGCCGAGCTCGACGTGTCCTCCTCGACGGTGCGGAACGAGCTTGCGGTGCTCGAGGAGCAGGGGCTACTGACGCACCCGCATACGTCCGCCGGGCGGGTGCCGACTGAAGCCGGCTATCGCTTCTTCGTCGATCGGGTGCTCGACAGGCCGGGGCCGCGGGAGAGCGTCCTCGACCTCGACCTCACGGTTGTCGAGAGCGAGGTCGACCTCGCCCTCCGGGCGACGACGGAGGCCCTCGCCGACCTCACGCACCTGCTCGCGCTCGTCTCGGCGCCGGCGCGAGAGTCGACGATCGTGCGCCACGTCGAGGTTCTGCTGCTCCAGCCGCACGTCGTCGTGGTGGTCGTCATCACCTCGACGGGCGGGGTGACGAAGCGCGTGATCACGTTCGACGAGCCGGTCGATCCGGGCCTCGCCGAGTGGGCGGGCCAGTACCTCAACGAGGTGGTCGCCGGCCTGCAGCTCGGCGCCAGGCTGCTCCGCGTTCGCTTCGATGACCCGGAGCTCTCGCAGCGGGAGCGCGAGTTCCTCGATCGCATGCGCCCGGCCTTCTCCGAGGTGATGGAAGCGGACGAGCAGATGCTCTACGTCGGCGGAACCGCCGGCGTCCTCGACGAGTTCCGGGCCGATGAGCTGCGGACGTACCGGCGGCTGCTCGAGATGCTCGAGCACCGGGCGACTGCCCTCGACCTCCTCCGGGCGAGCCTCGTCTCCAAGCGCCCGTTCGTGCGCGTCGGCCCGGATCTCGAGGATCCGGATCTCGCCGGCGTCGCCCTCGTGGGGGCGCCCTACGGGCTCCAGAACCGCAACCTCGGCACGGTCAGCCTGCTCGGCCCGATGCGCATGGACTACGTGACGGCGATCGGCGCCGTCCGCTCGGCGGCGCACGAGCTCTCCCGCTTCGTGGAAGAGCTCTACGAGAGCTGACGTGGCCACGACGCGGCGCGATTACTACGAGATTCTCGGCCTCAGCCGGGATGCGGACGACCGTGCGATCAAGTCCTCGTTCCGACGGCTTGCGCGGGAGCTGCATCCCGACGTCTCGGATCATCCGGAGGCGCATGAGAAGTTTCGGGAGGCGGCGGAGGCCTACGAAGTGCTGTCGAAGCCCGAGACGCGGGAGCTCTATGACCGCTACGGGCACGACGGCCTGCGGACCGGAGGGTTTCGCCCGACCGACTTCGACTTCGGGAACCTCGCGGACATCTTCTCGGCCTTCTTCGGGGACGACCTCTTCGGCGGGATGGCGGGGCGCGGCCGGGCGGCGCGCGGCGCCGACGTGCTCGCGGAGGTCGAGATCGACCTCGTCGAGGCGGCCGTGGGCGTGGCGCGGAAGGTGCCGTTCCCGGTCGTCATCGCGTGCTCGACCTGCGGAGGCAACGGCGCGGCCCCGGGCACCACGCCGCTGACCTGCTCGGCGTGCGACGGGCTCGGGCGGGTCCAGACCGTCTCCAGCTCGCTCTTCGGTCAGGTCGTCCGTACCCAGGGCTGCGCCCAGTGCGGCGGCACGGGCCACGTGGTCGAGACCCCGTGCGAGGACTGCTCCGGCACCGGGCGGCGCACCACGGAGCGCGAGCTCGACGTCGAGATCCCGCGCGGGATTCACGACGGGCAGCGAATCCGCATCAGCGGTGAGGGCCACGCGGGCGCGCTCGGAGGCAGGGCGGGCGATGCGTACATCCTCGTCCACGTCCGGCCGGACCCCCGCTTCGTCCGTGAGGGCAACGACATCATCTCGACGGTCGACCTGACCATGACCCAGGCCGCGCTCGGGACGACGGTCCGCGTGCCGACGCTCGAAGGGGACGCCGAGCTCGAGTTCGAGCCGGGCACGCAGCCCGGCGAGAGCCGCGTGCTCCGCGGCAGGGGCATGCCCGTCCTCCAGGGTCGCGGCTCCGGGGACCATCGCGTGCTCGTCAACGTCGCCGTCCCGGGCCATCTCTCCGACGAGCAGCGCCGGCTGCTCGAGGAGTTCGCGCGCAGCGAGCACGACCGCAACTACCGGTCGGAGGGCGGCCTCTTCGACAAGATCCGTTCGGCGTTCCGCTGAGCGCGCTGCATCGCGTGACGGTCTCCGTGCCGCCCGAGCGGTCGGAGGAGGCGCGCGCCGCGATGATCGAGCTGTTCCCAGAGGGCTTCGAGGAGCGGGACGGCGATGCCGGCGTCGAGCTCACCGCCTACACGGAGCGTCCCGACGCCGTTGCGCGGCTCGAGCCGCTCGGGACCGTGCGTGAGAGCCCGGTCGCCCAGGGGTGGGAGGACGCGTGGAAGGACTTCCACAAGCCGGTCACGATCGGCCGGCTCTGGATCGGCCCGCCGTGGGAGGCCGCCGAGGCCGGCCTGACCGCGATCGTCATCGACCCTGGCCGAGCCTTCGGAACGGGAGCGCACGCCACGACGCGCCTGTGCATCGAGCTGCTGCTCGAGGTCGAGCCGGCGGGCCTCGTCGACCTCGGCTGCGGCTCGGGCGTCGTGGCCGTTGCGGCCGCGAAGCTCGGGTTCGCCCCCGTCCTGGCGCTCGACAACGACGAGCTGGCGGTCGCCGCGGCGCGCGAGAACGCGGCCGCCAACGGCGTGCGCGTCGACGCCCGCGGTGCGGACGTCCTCGCCGACCCGCTTCCGGACGTCGAGGTCGCCGTCGCCAACATCGCCCGCGCCCCGGTCGAACAGGCTCTCGAGCGGTTCGACGGTCGGATGGCGATCGTCTCGGGCTACCTGGAGGCTGAGCGGCCGGAGCCGCGAGGGTGGAGCGTCGTCGACAGGCGCGTCGCGGATGGCTGGGCCGCGGATCTCCTCGTGGGGGAGGCGCGTGCGGGCGCAACCGGCCGGGTGGGCTAGCATCGCGGCCCATGGCGACGTTCACCGTCGACTTCCTCGGCTGCAAGGTCTCGCAGACCGACGCACAGGAGATCCGTGAGCGTCTGATCGCCGACGGCCACCTCGAGGCCGGGACCGACGAGGCGGAGGTTGCCGTCGTCAACACGTGCTGCGTGACGAACGAGGCCGTCCGCAAGTCGCGCCAGGCCGCCCGCAGAGCGGCACGAACGGCGAGGCGGGTCTACGTGACCGGCTGTGGGGCGAACCTCGCCGGCGACGGCTTCGCGTCGCTGCCGCCGAACGTCACGGTGGTCCGGCTCCCGGGAGAGCGGACGCCCACGTTCGTCGCCGGCGACGTCGGCGCGATCGGCTGCGTCGACGCCGACGTCGGCCTCGACCGGACGCGCGCCTTCGTCAAGGTGCAGGACGGCTGCAGCTTCTCGTGCGCGTTCTGCGTCATCCCGCAGGTGCGCGGAGCCTCCCGGAGCCGCGCGGCGGACGCCGTTCTCGGAGAGATCCGCAAGCGCGTCGACCAGGGGCACCGCGAGGTGGTCCTCACGGGCATCAACCTGGGCTGCTACCGGGACCGGTCCGCGCGCATGGACCTTCCGGCGCTCGTCCGAGCCGCGGGCGCGATCGCCGGCCTCGAACGGCTGCGCCTCTCCTCGATCGAGGTCAACCACGTGAGCCCGGCGCTTCTGCAGGCGATGCGCGAGACGCCCGCCGTCTCGCCGCACCTCCACGTCCCGCTCCAGTCCGGGGACGACGACATTCTCGCTGCGATGCGGCGACGGTACTCGGCGAAGACCTACCTGCGCCGGGTCGCTTCGGCGGAGGAGTTCAACCTCACGACCGACGTGATCGTCGGGTTTCCGGGCGAGGACGACGCTGCGTTCGAGCGTACGCTTCGCGTGGTCGGGGAGGCGGGTATCACGAAGGTGCACGTGTTCCCGTACTCGCCGCGCCCGGGCACGCGGACGGCCGCCGACGATCCCGTCCCGTCCGCGGTGAAGAAGGAGCGAGGGGCCCGCCTGCGCGCACTTTCGGAGCAGGCGTTGCGCCGGCACTGGGAGTCGAAGCTGGGCGGCGAGGACGCGGTCCTGGTCGATCGCCCGGGCCGCGGCTACGGCGACGACTACACTCCCTGGCTCGTGCAGGCCCAGGTCGGCGCTCTCGTCAGGGCGAGAGCAGTGGGCGTGAGCAAGGAAGGAGTCGTCGGTGTCCCAGTCTGACTGCCTCTTCTGCGGCCTTTATGCGGAGGGTGACCACGTCCGGAAGGGCGATGGCTTCGCCGCCGTGCGCGACATCAACCCCAAGGCGCCGACGCATCTGCTGGTCATCCCCGAGCGCCACGTCGACTCGTTCCGGGACGTGAGCGAGTTTCCGCCCGACGAGGCGAAGCAGATGCTCGAGTTCGTGGCCGACACGGCCCGCGAGGCCGGGCTCGAGGACTACCGGCTAATCGTCAACGTGGGCCCGGGCGGCGGCCAGACGATCTTCCACCTGCACTGGCACCTCCTGGGCGGTACCCCGACGCTGGCGGGGTTCGAATGAGCCTCATCGGTGAGATCGAGGCGGAGATCAAGGACGCGATCAAGGGCCGGGAGCAGCTCCGCGCCGACACGCTCCGCATGACGCTGGCGTCGCTGCGCGCGGCGCAGAAGGAGCTCGGGCGCCCGCTGAAGGAGGACGAGGAGCTGCAGGTGCTCCAACGCGAGCGCAAGCAGCGTGCCGAGGCGGCCGAGGCGTTCCGGTCCGCGGGCCGTGAGGAGCAGGCCGCGACCGAGGAGGAGGAGCTCGAGATCATCGAGGAGTTCATGCCGGAGCCGCTCGGCGAGGACGAGCTCGAGCAGATCGTCGACGACGCGATCGCCGAGACGGGCGCCACCTCCCTCCGCGACCTCGGCCGGGTGATGGCGGACGTCATGCCCCAGGTCGCCGGCCGTGCGGACGGCTCGGCCGTGAGCCAGCTCGTGCGCGAGAAGCTCGCCTGACTCGCGTCAGTTTCGTGCAGCTTCCGGCACGTTCTGCGCGTCTCTCGTGCGGAATTCCTCGCTAGCGTTCGATCGAGGGGTTCCCCCGAGCCGACAGACGCTGTGCCAGGCGCCGACGGCCCCAAAGCCCCTGCGCTGGCGCCGTTCTGGCGCCGACTAGACTTCGAAGAGTTGCAGCAGGTCCTCTCGGTCTCCAACGAAGTCGCCGCCGAGCTCGCAACCGTCGACGACGGGATCCTGCGGGCGCTCCGCGACCGGATGGAGGTCGTCGTGCGGCTGCGGGGGAACCAGGTCACGCTCGAAGGCGATGAATCGCGCGTCGACGAGGCGCGCCTCGTCATCGACGAGCTCGTCGAGCTGGTCCAGAGCGGTCACGCCATCGGCCCGAGCACGGTCGACGCGGTGCTCGCCGCGCTCGACGCGGCCAAGGACCCGCGCGAGGTCTTCGAAGACGTGGTCTGGCGGCATCGCGGCAAGAAGATCACGCCGAAGACCGTGAACCAGAAGGCTTACGTCGACGCGATCCGCTCGGGCACGATCACCTTCGGGATCGGCCCGGCCGGGACCGGCAAGACCTACCTCGCGATGGCCCTGGCGGTCGCGGCGCTCGCCGACCGCGACGTCAACCGCCTCATCCTCACGCGGCCGGCCGTCGAGGCCGGCGAGCGGCTCGGGTTCCTCCCCGGCGACATGCTGGCCAAGGTCGACCCGTACCTGCGCCCGCTCTTCGACGCGCTCTACGACATGCTCGACGCCGACCGTCTGAACGCCTACATGGAGCGCGGGACGATCGAGGTCGCGCCGCTCGCCTTCATGCGCGGTCGCACCCTCAACGACTCGTTCATCATCCTCGACGAGGCGCAGAACACCACGCCCGAGCAGATGCAGATGTTCCTGACGCGCCTCGGCTTCGGCTCGAAGGTCGTCGTCACCGGGGACGTGACCCAGGTCGACCTTCCGCAGGACCAGGCCTCGGGCCTGATCCACGTGCGCCAGATCCTCGGGGCGATCGACGGGATCGAGTTCGTCGAGTTCGGCAACCAGGACGTCGTGCGCCACGTGCTCGTCCAGCGGATCGTGGAGGCGTACAAGCGCCACGCCGAGGAGACGGGCACGCAACGCCGCCGGTGATCCGGATCGAGGTCGCCAACCGCAGCGGCGTCCCCCAGGACGAGGCCGCCGTCCTCGAGATCTGCCGGCGGGTGCTGGGCGACGAGGGCGTGGACGACGGCGACCTCGGCGTCGCCTTCGAACCGCCCGAGCGCATGCGCGAGCTGAAGCGCGAGCACCTGGGGATCGACGAGGCCACGGACGTGCTCTCGTTCCCGATCGACGGCCGCGACCCGCTTCCGGACGACGTGCCGCGGCAGCTCGGGGACGTCGTCCTCTGCCCGCAGGTCGTCGGCGACGCCTGGCGCGCACCGCTCGTGCACGGCCTCCTCCACCTGCTCGGGTACGAGCACGGGGAGGAGATGGAGCGCCGCGAGCAAACGCACGCGGCATGAGCGCGCGGCGGACACCGGCGGTCCTCCAGAGCTTCAACTGGGCCTTCGAGGGCGTCATCCACGTGCTCCGCACGGAGCGCAACATGCGCATCCATTTCGGGCTCGCGACGGCCGTGCTCATCCTCGCGTTCTCCTACGGCGTCACGAAGCTCGAGCTGATGGCGCTCCTGATCGCGATCTCGTTCGTGCTCATCGCCGAGATGGTCAACACCGCCATCGAGGCGACGATCGACCTCGCCACGACCTCCTTCGACCCGCTGGCGAAGATGGCGAAGGACATCGCCGCCGGCGCCGTTCTCATCGCCGCGGTCAACGCGATCGTGATCGGCTACCTCGTCTTCGCCGACCGACTGACCGAGCCGAGCTCGCGGCTCGTGGAGCGGCTACGCGAGGCGCCGGCGAACCTGACGCTGATCGCGCTCATCCTCATCGTCCTGATCGTGATCGCGAGCAAGGCGCTCACCGGGCGCGGGACGCCGCTTCGCGGAGGGCTTCCGTCGGGCCACGCGGCGCTCGCGTTCGGCGGCTGGACGGCGATCACGTTCATCGCCGAGGACGAGCGCGTCGTCATCTCCTTCGTCGCGCTGATCATGGCGCTCCTCGTCGCTCAGACGCGCGTCGAGTCCGGGATCCACACGACCTCCGAGGTCGTGCTGGGCGCGGTCACGGGTACGCTCGTCAGCATGATCCTCTTCCAGGTGCTCGCATGACCGACGTCGAGCTCGTCGAGGTCGCCCGGCTGGCGGCCGACAACGCGTACGCGCCCTACTCCAAGTACCACGTGGGCGCCGCGGCCCTGCTCCGCGACGGGCGCATCATCACGGGCGTCAACGTCGAGAACGCCTCCTACCCGCTCGGCCTCTGCGCCGAGCGCTGTGCGCTCGCCCGCGCCGTCGCCGAGGGCGTTCGCCCCGGCGAGGTCGAGGCGGTCGCAGTGACTGCGTCGCCGTGCGGCGGCTGCCGCCAGTGGCTCTTCGAGTTCGGCGTCGACCGTGTCGCGTTCATGCACGAGGGAGAGCTCCTCGTCCGCCGGCCGGACGAGCTGCTGCCCGACTCGTTCGAGCTTTGAGAAGCGGGTTCGTCGCCGTCGCGGGACGCCCGAACGTCGGCAAATCCACCCTCGTCAACGCGCTCGCCGGCGAGAAGGTCGCGATCGTCTCCGACAAGCCGCAGACCACGCGGCGTCGGATCTCCGCCGTCGTCAACGGCGAGGGGGAGGACGGGCCGTTCCAGCTCGTGCTCGTCGACCTGCCGGGGTTCCAGCGCCCACGCGATGCGCTCACCGAGCGGATGCAGCGCACCGTGGACGAGACGCTTGCGGATGTCGACGCCTTCCTGTTCGTATTGGCCGCGAACGAGCGCATCGGCGCCGGCGACCGCTTTATCGCGGAGCGGATCTTCGCCGCCGGCCCGCCGGTCGTGATCGCGCTGAACAAGGTCGACAGGGTCGACCCGGGACGCATCGCCGAGCAGATCACGGAGGCCGCGACGCTCGGGGACTTCCATGCGCTGCACCCGATCAGCGCCCTCCGGGCCGACGGGCTCGACCCGCTTCGGGTCGCCCTCGTGGGGCTTCTGTCGGAGGGCCCTGCCTACTTCGACGAGGACACGCGCACAGACCTGCCGCTGGAGGCGCGGATCGCCGAGATCGTTCGCGAGAAGGCCCTCGCCCTGACCCGCGAGGAGGTCCCGCACGCAATCTCGGTGGAGATCGACGAGCTGGACGTGGAGAAGGGGAGGGTTCGTGCGCTCGTCTGGGTCGAAACGGAGTCGCAGAAAGGGATCCTGATCGGAAAGGGCGGCAGTATGATCAAGGCCATAGGCACGAAAGCGCGGCAGGAGATCGAGGCGCTCCTGGGGCGAAAGGTGTTCCTCGATCTGGGGGTCAAGGTTCGACCGAGCTGGCGGAGAGACGCCGGCGCGCTCGAACGGCTCGGCATCTAACACTTGGGGGTTCCAGCATGGCCGTGGTCAGGACACCGGACGAGTTCGAGTCGCAGCTCGCGCGCTTTCTCTACGAGCGCTCCGAGGAGGCGCGCGCGGTGCGCGTCGGCGAGAAGGAGACGAGCGAGCAGGCCGCGATCGTCGCCCGTTACGACGATCTCTTCTCGCGCGACCAGCACGACGCGCTGAAGGCGGAGGAGAAGGAGGCGCGCGGCGAGGACCGTGAGCGTCTCTATCGCCTTCGCGAGGCGTGCGCCGGCGGCATCGTCGTGCGCGAGCTGGCGGACGAGTCGGACAAGCTCGAAAACGCGATCCTGGCCGAGCGCGTCGAGTTCAGGGGCGAGTCGCTCCCGCTCCGATCCGCGCAGGCGCAGCTCGCCGTCCTCGACGACTACGACGCGCGGCGCGAGCTGGGCGAGCTCGCCGGCGCCGCGTCCGCGGGCTTCAACGACCAGCGGTATGAGCTCATGCGGCACGCCGAGGGGCTCGACGCAGAGCTGTCAGGCGACCCCGACCCGATTCGCAGGAGCGCCGAACGCAAGGCGATCGACCTGCATGCGCTCGCGGCTGCCCTGGCAGACGCCTCCGCCCGGCAGGTGGAGACGTGGGAGCCGCTGCGCGACCGGTGGCTCGACCTGATCCTCGGGTCGGAGCGCGAGGACGAGCCCGACTCGTACCACGTCGCGTACCTGCGGCGGATGTCCCCGCTTGCCGACCTCTACGCGCGCGACCGTTCGGTGCCGGTCTCGCTCGAAACTCTCTCGAGCCTGGGGCTCGACCTGGCCTCGAACGAGCGCATCCGGCTCGACCTGGACGACCGGCCGCAGAAGAACCCGCGCGCATGCGTGATCGCATCCGACCCGCCGGCCGTCGTGCACCTGATCACCCGCGCGCAGGGCGGGCTCCATGACTACCAGGCGCTGCTGCACGAGGCAGGTCACGCGCTCCACTACGCCGGCATCGACCCCGACCTTCCGTATACGTTCCGCCGCCTGTCGCGCGACCACGCGCTGACCGAGATCTACTCGTTCCTGCTCGAGTCGATCACCCGCGAGCCGGGCTGGCACTCGACCCACTTCGGGCTCTCCGAGGAAGAGGACGCGGAGCGCGCCGAGTCGGCCCGCTTCCTGGAGGTACTACTCTATCGCCGGTACGCGGCGAAGCTCGAGTACGAGCTCGAGTTCTGGGGCGACTTCGAGAATGCGGGCGACCACGCGCAGACCTACGCCGGCAAGCTGCGCGGCGCGATCGGCTTCCGTTATCGGCCGGACGGCTACCTCGCCGACATGGACGGCGACTTCTACTCGGCCGACTACCTGCGCGCCTGGATCCGCACGGCGCAGCTCCG
>Ga0075429_100003988_pt1 | contig 12634 bp, 14 predicted proteins | sample RhiMetdeltSRZDD3_FD_75295 | JGI IMG/M metagenome (GOLD analysis project Ga0075429, IMG submission 75295) | Populus rhizosphere microbial communities from Tennessee, USA - Rhizosphere MetaG P. deltoides SRZDD3 | ecosystem: Host-associated > Plants > Roots > Rhizosphere > Soil | place: USA...
CCTCCGGCGCGCCCCCTCTGTTGGATGATCTTCCCTATCCCCCACTCCCGGATGGAACACGCGACGCCCCCGACGTGGTTTCAAGAAAGAAGCAATTGCTGCCTGTGGTTTTAGGCTTACTGGAGAGGTAATGGAACTTCAGAAATTAATGAATAGGGCAATGGACTTGCGCACGCAGTACGACAAAAAAGAGCGCCAACTGTATGGTTCGCCCTCTACTGACGTAGAAATTGCGGACGGATTCTTCGGAGATGTCAACAATCTGGCAAAGCTTGTCAAGGCTCAGCATGGAAAAGGGCAAATTGCCAACAGCGCAGAAAAACTGGGTCCCCAGCTTTCGCATTGCCTGTGGTCTGTACTTGTGTTAGCCAACATGTACAATGTTGATTTAGAGCAATCCTTCATGGAAACGATGGACAGATTGGAGAATCATCTCTTGGAAACGCAGGAGTGAGTATGGACTTTCAAACCGTCATCGATAGGGCTATGGAAATCCGCAAGCTGTACGAAGAAAAGGAAAGACAACTCTACGGTTCCCCCTGGACCAGCGAAGAAATTGCACTGGGATTTGTTGGCGATGTCGGCGATCTGGCAAAACTTGTCGTTGCAGAACAGGGCAAACGCAATATCGAAAATAGTAAAGAAAAATTGGAGCATGAATTGTCTGATTGTTTGTGGTCACTGATCGTCCTTGCCCATGCACATGAAGTGGATCTGCAAAATTCTTTCATGAACACGATGGATCAACTTCAAAGATACTTGCTGGATGAAAGAAAATCCTGAATTGCATTCGACGCCCAACATTGGAAACGACTATGACTGTTGACATTTATCAAGCTCTCGCAGCAATCGAGAAGAACAATGAAGCCGCTGCGCTGTGCACCGTAGTCAAGAGCATCGGCTCGACGCCGCGACACGTGGGCAGCAAGATGCTCGTCTATCCGGACGGCAAGTTCGTTGGCACGGTCGGCGGCGGGGATCTGGAGCACCGCGTGCTCGACGAGGCATGGATTGCCATGGGCGACGGCGAGTCCCGTCTGCTGTCGTATACGATGGCAGATCCATCACGCGGCGATCCGGGCGTGTGCGGCGGAACTGTGGAGGTGTTTGTGGAACCGATCCTTCCCCCGGCGATGGTCGTGGTCATCGGTGCCGGGCACGTGGGCAAGGCAGTTGTCCATCTGGCAAAGTGGCTGGGATTCCGGGTGGCGGTCAGCGACGACCGCGCCGAGTTTTGTACCCCGGAAGCCACCCCGGGTGGGGATGCATATTACCCTGTTCCGATGGGGGAACTACCGCAGCATCTCAGGATCAACAAACGAACCTTTATTGTCATCACCAGCCGCGGCTCGAGTGTAGATTCGCAGGGGTTGCCAGGATTACTCGAATCAGAGGCTGCCTATATCGGCGTGATCGGATCCAAACGCCGCTGGCTGACGACGGTCAAAGCATTGAAGGCAAAAGGGGTCGCAGAAGAAAAGATCGCCCGCGTCCACTCGCCGATGGGGTTGGAGCTTAATGCCGAAACACCGGAGGAAATTGCGGTCAGTATCCTGGCTGAGATCCTGATGCTCAAGGATAAGGGGACCGGAAAACCCATGAGAGCCAGACAAACAGAGGTCACGGCTGAAACGACCTGAGCGAAAATACGTATAAAGGATAGGAAAAATGGTTCGGCGACGATCGCGATGCTCGGCTTGTAGCGCTTCGGTGCATCGACTATAATGAATTTGCTATCAATTTCAAAGGAGAACTATCATGGCAAGGATTTTTGACGTCATTGAATACCCGAATGAGATGAAGGATGAGATCGTCCATCGCTTCCCTGAAACGGGCATTGGCGACTTTCGGATCGGCTCCCAGGTCATCGTACGTGAATCCCAGGCGGCGGTGTTCTTCCGGGATGGACAGGCGCTGGATGTATTTCGGGCGGGACGACACACCATCACAACGGCGAACATCCCGCTATTGATCAATCTCATCGGTAAGCTATTCAACGACCGGACACCCTTCACCGCCGAGGTGGTCTTTGTCTCGATGAGGGAATTTGCGAACGAGAAATGGGGTACTCCCCAACCGATCATTGTCCGCAACCCGGGCATGGGATTGGGCGTGGCGCTGCTCCAGGGCTTTGGCACGTATTCCTTCCAGGTGAAGGATCCACAGCAATTCGTCACGCAAATTGTGGGTACGCAGGGTGCCTACCGCACGACCGATATCGAAGAGCGCCTTAAGATGATGCTCCTTTCCAAGCTTCAGGACGTGCTGGGCGAGACCACCGCGGCCCGCAGTGTTGTGGACCTGATCGGCCTGACCGAAGAGGTGGGCGCGGCGGTCCGTGCGAAGGCGCAGGATGATTTCGAAGCCATCGGCATGCAGTTGAAGTCGTTCTATATCGGCAACCTTAAGCCGTCCAGCAAATCGGCTCAGGAGCTGCGCGATATGGGCATGCTCGACATGACAACCTATACCCAGCTTCAGGCAGCAGATGCAATGCGCGATGCCGCACAAAACCCGAGCGGCGGCGCAGGTCTCACGGCCGGAATTGGCGCTGGCATGGGCATCGGTAATTTGATGCAGCAAGCCACCTCCGGCGCAATGCAGGGACAGCAGCAACAGCAAGGCGGCGCCAGAGCCGCGGCAGGCATTCCCGACGTGATGACACCGGCCGAGGCTGCCGCGATCCTCAAGGTCTCAGAAGAGGATGTCATTGCCGCGATCAACGACAAGAGCCTGAAAGCTAAGAAAATGGGCAACGCCTATCGCATCAGTAAGGCGGCATTGGAAGAATTCCTGGCGAGTTAAGTTGAAAGAAGAATATGAAAAGGAGTCTGGAAATCCAGACTCCTTTTTGATTCCGTCCTGAGCGGAACGAGAGTTCGCCGAGTGCAGTCGAAGGACAGTATCTTATGGAGGAGTCTTTCAGTAGCAATCAGTGCTTCGACTGCGTTCGCCTGTCGGCTCCCTCCGCAGGGCAACCTACGCCCCCTTCGGTCAGCGCGGAAGCAGATTTACTCCAAATCGCTGATCACATCGGAAATCGAATTCAAAACATCGCCTGCCAGCACGGAGGCGGTCGTGCCGAGATCGTCCGCCGCGTAGAGACCCGCCTGCGCGTGGATCCATGCGCCCGCGACCGCGGCTTCGTACGCCTCGAGACCCTGGGCGCGCAAGCCAACGATGAGTCCTGCCAGCACATCGCCTGTCCCGGCGCGGGCGAGGGCGGGAGAGGCAACCGGGATCACCGTCGAGCGTCCATCTGGCGAGGCAACAACTGTAAAGGCGCCTTTCAACACGACAACATGTCCCCAGGATTTGGCATATTGACTGGCAACTTCCTGACGGCGCTCCTGGATCAGCTCTTTCGATAGATCCGTCAATACTGCCATCTCACCGGGATGAGGGGTCAAAATGGCTGGAGCCGGAATCTTCTGATGCCAGTCGTTGATCTGGGCGAGCAATTTCAAGCCATCCGCGTCGACGATCATGGGCGGAAGCTTGGCTTTATTCTCTTCCTTTTTCTCACTCTCCTGATGCACAAACCCGATGCGCTGCGCGGTTTTCTTTGCAGAAAACTTTCCCTCCAGGATATTTTCGATAAACTCTTTTGTCGAATTTTCCGTGCCAAAGCCCGGACCTATCAACAGGGCCGAGGCGCGCTCGAAATGTTTTGCGAGGACCTCCGCTCCATTGGATGATATAGATCCCATTTCATGAGGAAGCAATACCCAGGTTGCCTCCGGGAAGCGACCTGCAAGAGATCCATGCAAGGACGCCGGGATCGCCAGCGTGACAAGCCCCGCGCCGGCGCGATAGGCTGCCTCCCCTGCCAGGATAACCGCGCCTGTGTAATTGATGGAACCTGCTGCGATCAGCGCAGTGCCAAATGTGCCTTTGTGCGAATCGATGGGTCGCTCAGGCAGCAGCGCGGCAACAGAGTCTGGTTCCGCCACCTCTACGTTTAATTCCTTGAGCGAAGATAGACCCTCGGGTACGCCAATGTCCACAACCTCGAGGTCCCCTACATATTCAAAGGCAGGCAGCTTCAACAATCCCTGCTTGACGGCCGCCATGGTGACTGTCAGATCCGCGGCAATCGTCTCATCGGCAACTTCACCGCTATCGCAATCCACGCCAGAGGGGCAGTCCACCGCCACCACCAGTGGGAACTCATCCAGCCCATCTAGAACATCGTTGACTTCCGACAAGAGTTCCGCCACATCCTTCTTCAACGGCAATTTGGTGCCTGTGCCAAGGACGCCATCCAAGAGCACGTCGGCGGTCCCGATTGCTTCCGCTAATTGCTCGAAGGCATTCTCACCGGAAAGGATTTCCCCGCCCGCTTCGGTAAAGCGTTTGAGCAAGTCATCCTTCTTGCGCTTTACCTGATAGGCGCGTGTTTTCCAGCCTTCGGCGGCCAGGGCGGCTAAGGCCACCAGCGTATCGCCGCCGTTATTGCCCGGTCCGACAAGGGCCACGGCTTCCGGTTCCACCTCATCTTCGAAAATTTCGAGAATAATATCGGCAAGTCCCTGACCTGCGTTTTCCATCATCTGGTCATACGTCAGGCCGCCAGCATCGGCTTCCTTTTCAATTGCCTGCATTTGCGATACGGTGACAAGTTTCATGTATATTCTCTCCTGTGATGAGGAGATTCTACTGCAAGTGAAGTTGAAAAACTGTGCTCCTGCGAATTTCTAACAAAAATCCAACGACGTTATCTACTCAGGGAATCCGGGCATATAATACGGTAGATTGGTACTCTAGAGAGCTGTACAAACTTTTCTCAGGCTGCTGGCTTGTAGAGGCTTTATGAACAACCTGCTATCGTTTTCATCATTAAAACTTGAGGTGTTCTCTAAAGACGGTGTTGGTTTGAAAACAGCCTCGGGTTTTGTACTTGAAGCCCGCAAACGACACTACCTCATCACCAACCGGCATATTGTGTCCGGCACGAATAATCCTGAAATTGGGCAGCAGGATCCAGTGAGCAAACCTTCTGTTCTGAAAACTTTCATTCATATACATGGAGGAGAGGGTGAAAGAAGTCTTCCTCTGCCCATGGGGATGCGGAAAAGATTGACAGTTCCACTGTATGATGACAAAGATGCACCGATATGGATCGAAAGCCGCGACAATCGGCCACATCAGCCTATCGCAGATATTGTCGCTCTGCCGATCCCATTCGACATGACGATCGAGCTGCTCAGTGCGAACAACCCGGGAATGTTTATCATTACGAATTCCTGGTCCAGGACCTCAAATTATTGGACGAAAATCTCGGCGCTACCCATCTCTGAGATTGACACGGATGTGGAGTACGGGCCTCCGGATGCCGTTCATATTATTGGCTACCCTATCGGCTGGGCACCAGAGGGACCCGATCGATCCAGTTCAGCGTTTTGGCGGACCAGTTTTATCGCGTCTGAGATCTATGAAGCCGGTCGGACCCGGTTGGATGTATTTTTTGTCGATCCCTGCGCGCCGCAAGGCATGACCGGCTCACCAGTCGTAGGACTGAAAGACAATCGCCTGAAATTGCTGGGTGTGTATTCGGATGAATCTACAGCCGAGTTCGGCGCCAATGCAGGTTATGTCTGGGGTGCATGGCTGCTAAAAGAATTGATCCCATAACGGAGAGGTGAATGAATAAACTAAAAGTATGCGTAGCCGGCGCCACGGGATGGGCGGGGTCGGCACTCGCCCGAGGGATATATACTGCAGAGGATATGGAGTTAGTGGCTGCCGTCTCTCGAAGCCATGCTGGGAAAAGCCTGGGAGAGGTGTTAGGAATAGCAGAACTCAGAGCACCTATTTTTGGGAATACAGAAGAGGCGCTAAAGGCCCGCCCCGATGTCTTTGTGGAATATACCAAAGCCGATGCAGCCAAGGGCCATATCCTGTCTGCTTTGAAGAACGGGGCGCATGTGGTCGTTGGGACATCGGGACTGACCAATGAAGATTACGAAGAGATCGATCGAGTCGCGAAGGGGGTCAACCGCGGAGTTCTGGCAGTCGGCAACTTTGCCCTGACGGTCGTCCTGCTTCAGAAGTTTGCCGAGATGGCAGCCAAATACATCCCGCACTGGGAGATCATCGATTACGCTCACGCCGGCAAGAAAGACGTACCCAGCGGAACCGCGCGCGAGCTGGCAAATCGGCTTTCAAAGATACGAGAAGCACAACTTGATGTTCCGCTGGAAAAAATCGAGGGGCCTTCAGAAACTCGCGGGGCCCGTTTACAAGGGACTCAAGTCCACTCCGTTCGATTGCCTGGATATGTCATTTCCATCGATGCCATATTTGGGCTGCCAGATCAGAAGTTGATCCTGCGACACGAATCGGGTACAAGCGCAGAGCCCTATGTCAATGGCGCCCTCTTGGCGATTCGCGAAGTCGGGAAGTTAGTCGGAGTCCATCGTGGGTTGGATAGCGTGATGAAATTCTAGATCTGATTTCGAGACAGGAAGGATCGGGTCTGAACTTTGCTATTCCCAGAGATCTGCAGCAATATCAGTTAGGCCCAGTTGAATCAACTTGGCGCGTGTTGGCTTGCCAGTGTCGGCATCCCATTCACGATGCTGGTAGTAGGCAATGAGCATTCCCTGGATATCTGGCACATAGCCAGCGGAGCCGCCATCAGGAAACGGCTCCAGCATCGCTTTGGGGAGCCGGTCATTTGCCGCCGTCAATCCCATGCGATTGTTAATAGCGCGCTTGAGGTTCCAGCCGCGCTCGCCGCACCTCATCATGTCTTCGAGTGTCCAGTCCAGGCCGCAGGCGGCATCGATCAACTTCACCTGCAGGTCCGGATCGGTGTTGGCAAAGATGCACATCACGATGGAATTGAACACGGTTCGCCAATCCTGATGGCGCGCCACATTGGCGGATTTTTCGGCATGCTCGTGCCGGTCAAAATACGTGATACCCAGCTTCTCATGGGTATGCCCCCAATCCACAAAGAAGTAATCGGACTGGTTATGACACGCCCCGCGCGGGCTGGTTGCATACGACAACGCCATGCCCGACACACCGCGCGGGTCATGATAGGCTGTCTCCAGCCCATTAACCTGCGCTGCTTCTTCCTCTACATCGAAATGCGCAGCAAAGCGACGTGAGCCTTGCGCCATGAGATCACCGATCCCCTCGCGACGACCGATACAATTCACAAGCTGCTCCATGGCATCCACATCGCCCCATTCCAAAGGGATCCCGTTCGTATCTTTTTCGGTGATGATGCCTTTTTCGAACAAATGGAACGCGAGCCCGATAATATTCGAGGTGCTGATCGTATCCATGCCGTAACGATCGCAGAGTTCGCCGAGATCCACGATCGACTCGAGGCTGTCGTTCAACAGGTTTGGACCAAAGCCAATGACAGTTTCATACTCCGGTCCTTTGCGCTTCGCCCGATCGCCAAGCTTGACAACACGCCCACAGGCGATCACACATCCCTGGCAGGCACTGCGACCCGTGAGAATAGTCTCGGTCATTTTCGCGCCTGAGATGTTGTCCACATTTTCGAAGGAACCGCGCGAGTAATACTTGACGGGCATCGCCCCCATATACTCAGCATAATTTGCCGCTCCCGCCGTCCCCAGCTCCCGCAGAACCTTTGCTTCATTGTCCTGTTTCAACACACGATTCGACTCTGATCGCAACGGCGCGTACTTTGCCAGGTCGAACACAGGGATTGGATTGGTGCCATGGACGGCGATCGCTTTGAGATTTTTCGCACCCATCACCGCGCCCATGCCCGTCCGCCCGGACATCCGTCCGTGGTCGCACATGATCGAAGCAAATAGGACCTGCTTCTCCCCTGCAGATCCAATCACACAGACGTGGGCGGACTTCTCGCCGATCTCCTCCTTGACCTTTTCCTGAGTCGTGTACGTATTCGTTCCCCACAAATGTGCTGCATCCCGACTCTCGAGCATTTGTCCGTCCAACCAAAGATAGATCGGATGATCCGCCTTACCTGTGATCCACAAACCATCGTAGCCCGCGGCGCGCAGTTCCGGTCCCCAGAAGCCGCCAACGTTGGACTCCGCCCATAAGCCCGTAGCCGGTCCTTTCCCGCAGACGACAAAACGCCCCGTCGTGGGGCCGGAGGTGCCGGTCATCGGCCCCATCATGAAGAGGAGAGGCGCTTCCGGCGAAAGTGGATCAAGTTCTCGCGTCAGAGACGAATACAAAATACGAGCGGCGAGTGATGCGCCGCCCAGAAAATCCCTTTCCCATTGTGGAGGAATTTGATATTTTTCTGTCTTGCCCGTCGTGAGGTTTATTTTGAGGATGGGTTGCATAGTTTTTTCGCGCTGAGCGGAGTGAATGGCGCCTGGGCGCCACGAACGCAGTCGAAGCGCGGTAGGCTCACAAAATTTCCGTCGTCACTTCCTGCGCCACGCGAACAAAGTCCAGCACTGTAGGCACATTGCGCATCATGTAGCCCATGCTGCCCTTGACCTTGAGCCTGGATGTCATCATAGCGGTCATCGGGTTGAGCTTTCCCGTCAGGATGGAAGTGATATCCTTATAGGAAGCAGACAGTGTGAAGGTGGGGCTTGGGTGGGAATCCGCGGCGGGCATGTATTCGACCTTTCGGCAGGCGCCATGCCACAGGTCCAGGTAGAATGTGAGTCGTTCCTTCAGATTCCCCTCGGGCTCAATGAAGAAGAATAGATCTCCTTCCCAGTTCTTAGCGATCTCATGGTAGCGCGTATCGGAGTTTAGTTTTGCCTGGAGTCCTTGAAGCCACTCTTCGCTGGGGAATACTGCAGCCATGGGAACATCCTCCTGAAGATGTATCGGCTGTATTGTACCATCCCAAAACGATCGGGAAATCAGAGTATCCTAGCCTCGTACGTGAAGATGCGTCATCAATGAATTGGAAACAACTTTTCCAATTCTCTTGCATAATTACCTAAAATAGTCTATGCTTAACTAAATATCCTCATGAGAGGAGGTGCGCCGACGCCCATACCTCATCCTGCTGTAACTGTAAGGTCAGACTACTTTCGCACAAATTCGGAGGAGATTTCTCATGAAGAAGATGTATAGTGTAGTGATCATCGCTACCCTGGCTTCCCTTGTTCTCGCCGCCTGTGGAGCCGGTGCCACCCAAGCACCCACAGATCTGCTGGGGGCCATCAAACAGCGGGGATATATCCTGGTTTCGACCGACCCGAACTATGAACCTCAGTCGTTCCTAAATACCGAAGGCTCACGCCCGTCAGATACCAAATGCCCGTCCGACGCGCTGACCACAGTCGAAATGCAAGGCTTCGATGTGGATGTGGCGAAGGCCATTGGTGAGGCGCTCGGCGTGGAAACCTGTTTCGCGACGCCCTCCTGGGATGCCATCACGGCTGGCAACTGGGCCGACAAATGGGACGTAAGCGTGGGCTCCATGACCATTACCACCGCCCGCCAGCAGATCCTCGATTTCAGCGTCCCGTATTATTACACACCTGCCGTTGTGGCGGTCCGCGCCGATTCCGGCCTTACCGATCTGGCAGGTCTCGAAGGACAGGCACTCTGCGCTGGCTCTGCGACCACCTATGAGCAGTGGTTGAATCACGATATGGAAGGGCTCGGCTTGCCCGAATCCTCCGTTTATGCCGAGGCTCCCAATGTAACGGTTGTCCCTTTGGAAACCGATCAGGAATGCGCTCAGGCAATTAATGCCGGACGTGAAGATTTCGTCGGTTATGTGACTTCCTCGACAGTTGTGGATGCCAACATCGCGGCCGGATTCCCGGTGGTTAAGCTTGGCTCGCCCGTCTACTCGGAAGACCTGGCTGCTGCTTTCGACAAAGCATCCTCCCTTCCCACCGACACTCTGCGCGCCGAGGTGGATAAACTCTTCAATGCCATGCACAGTGACGGCCGTCTGGCGGAGCTGTCCAACCAGTGGTTTGGTGTAGACTTGACCCAGTCCCCAAAATAACTTAGCCTTGAAGATCAGCATGGAAGCGGAGTATCCGCTTCCATGCTTTTCCCTATCTCGCATTGAGGCAACCTCATGAGATCTGACTCGACAGCAGCACACGTTCCAAAACCGACGCTATCGCAAGCTGATTTGCTTTACGAGGCACAACAACGGAAATCCCGCCAGTTCCGCACAAATGTGAGCCTCTCATGGGGCATCCTGCTGCTTCTCCTTTTGTACTTATTCAGCGGGCAAAATTTTCTTGGGCTTAAGACCATCCGTCTGGATTTTGAATTCATTCGAGACAACATTGGTTTTATAGCAGGAGGGATTCCGCAAACTCTGCTGGTCTCCATTCTATCGATTTCGCTGGCTACGGTTTTGGCACTGCTGGCGGCTCTGGGACGCCTCTCTACCATCCCTCCTCTCTATGCGCTCAGTACATTCTATGTTTCATTGATCCGCGGTACCCCGCTTTATCTTCAGATCTTTTTCTTCTTTCTCGCCCTACCGCAACTCGGAATTGTGCTTTCAGGGATGTTTGCCGGCGTGCTGGCCCTCGGACTGAACTATGGTGCCTACATGAGCGAGATTTTCCGGGCAGGGTTAGCCTCTGTGGGGAAGGGTCAACGCGAGGCAGCCATCGCGATTGGAATGACTCCGTGGCAGACCATGAAACGCGTCGTCCTGCCGCAGGCTTTGCGGTTTGCCATTCCTCCCATCGGCAATGATTTTATAGCCATGACCAAGGACTCAGCACTTGTTTCTGCCACAGGTTTTGTTCATGAGGTAATGTGGCGCGCCACAAGAGTGGGACGAGCACAATTCCACAACCTCGAGGCGCTCATCATTGCGGCGATGTTCTACTGGGTGATGACGATCCTTCTGACCTATGTTCAGGGCATCATCGAGGCACGTCTTTCCCGGGGAGACCGTTGAAATGGCGCCCATCGTAAGAATTTCGAACCTGGAAAAATATTTCGGTCGATTGCATGTGCTTAAGCAAATCTCGGTGGATGTGGCGTCGCGTGAGGTGGTCTGCATTATCGGTCGCAGCGGTTCCGGCAAAAGCACCTTATTGCGCTGCATCAACTTTCTGGAAGAGCCTTCCTTTGGGACCATCGAGGTGGATGGTTTAGCGGTTGCCGCTGGAGAACGAGGCAAGGAACATCGCCAGCTTGTCCATGATATACGGCTCAAGACAGGTATGGTCTTTCAGGAATTCAACCTCTTCCCTCACATGAGTGTGCTGGAAAATGTGATCGAGGGCCCGGTCACAGTCAAGGGCATGGACCGTTCGAAAGCAATTGAACTGGCGGAACAAAACCTGGATAGTGTGGGCCTACTCTTCAAAAAGGACGAGTATCCAAATCGGCTCTCTGGCGGGCAGAAACAGCGCGTCGCGATTGCACGCGCGTTGACGATGGAGCCCAAGGTCATGCTCTTCGACGAACCGACGTCCGCGCTCGACCCCGAGTTGATCGGCGAGGTGCTGAATGTAATGAAGAAGGTCGCCAAAGATGGTATGACCATGCTCGTCGTGACACACGAGATGGGCTTCGCGCGCGAAGTCGCAGATCGCGTTCTCGTGATGGCAGATGGGGAGATGATTGAAGACGCCAAGCCGGATACGCTGTTCAGCAATCCCCAGGACCCGCGCACAAAAGCATTGATCGATCGATACCGCACCGGAAACAATTGACTCCATGACGATCGCTATTACACGCGGCATTAGTCCGCGCTTCGCGGAATGTGAGATCACGTACATCGAGCGCACACCTATCGACCTGGAGCTTGCGCGCTTCCAGCATCGAGCCTATGTAAATGCGCTTCGGGGACTTGGGTGTGAAGTCATTGAACTCCCTGCCGAAGCCTCTCTACCTGACTCTGTTTTTGTTGAAGATACCGCGTTTATTCTGCCGGAAGTGGCGGTGATTACCCGCCCCGGCGCTGATTCGCGAAAACCCGAAACAGAGTCCATCCTCCGGGCGTTGACGCCTCTGATCAAATTAGTCTGCGTGCAGGAGCCTGCCACGGTCGATGGCGGCGACGTGCTGGTGCTTGGAAAAAAGATTTATCTTGGTCTATCGACGCGCACCAATCAGGAAGCCGTTGACCAATTGAACGCAGTGCTCAGCGGGTATGGTTATTCAGCAAAGGGTATTGAATTGCACGATTGCCTGCATCTCAAAAGCGCAGTTTCACGTGTGGATGATCAGACTCTGTTGATCAACCCATCTTGGGCAGATCCCGGTTATTTTGAAGGATTTGATTTAATCGAAGTGGATCCAGCAGAGCTGCACGCCGCGAACTGCCTGCCAGTCGGCCGATCCATCCTATTTCCCTCCGCATTCCCAAAGACAGCCGCAAAACTTGAGGGAAAAGGCTATCATGTTATCTCTCTGGATGTCTCGGAGCTGGCGAAGGCAGAGGGCGCAGTGACCTGCTGTAGCTTGATTATTCCATGAGAGACCTTAACGGTTTCTCTGAAAAATTCACTCCGCAACGTTTCTCTCACAATGCTGATAAGAATACAAAAATCCCCGAAAACCCGGGGATTTTTACTGTCCATGGTGCGCTGGAGAGGACTTGAACCTCCACGCCTTTCGGCACATGGCCCTCAACCATGCCTGTCTGCCAGTTCCAGCACCAGCGCTTAGGCACGGCGTATTATAATCGGCTTGCCTTGCTTGTCAAGCAAAA
>Ga0075429_100003989_pt1 | contig 12633 bp, 8 predicted proteins | sample RhiMetdeltSRZDD3_FD_75295 | JGI IMG/M metagenome (GOLD analysis project Ga0075429, IMG submission 75295) | Populus rhizosphere microbial communities from Tennessee, USA - Rhizosphere MetaG P. deltoides SRZDD3 | ecosystem: Host-associated > Plants > Roots > Rhizosphere > Soil | place: USA...
GATGGTGGCGACCTGGTCGGCCGCCAGGCGCCGGGTCCGCCGAGCCGGCGAGCGGATCACCGACCGGCTGCTGTTGACCGGGCGGGCGCGGGCGAAGGACACCGCGCTGACCGTGGCGGCGATGGTGCCCGCCGCGTTGTTTTGGGTGATGGTGCTCGCCGGGTCGTTTCACGGTCTGGTCGCCTTCGGCCGCGACATGGTCGGGTGGCGGGGCGGCTGGGAGTACTTGGTACCCGGCACTCTAGACGGGGTCAGCGTCACCTTCGCCTTCCTGGCCTTCCGCGCGGTCCGCAAGGCCAAGGCCCCGGACCGGTGCCGTCGAGTGGTCTGGGGTGCCGCGTTCGCATCGGCGACGGTGAACTTCGCCTACGAACACGCCGACAGTGGCGGCAACATCGTCGCCGGCGGCTACGTCGCGCTGCTGTCCCTGTTCGGGATGATCATGTTTCATGAGTTCCTGGACCAGTTCGAGGAGGGCACCGGCCAGATACGGCGCGCCAACCCGGCGTTCGGGCTGCGCTGGGTCACCTGGCCCACCAACACGTTCTGCGCGGCGGTGGCCTGGCACAACCACCCACCGGCCGAGGACACGCCGGCCACCGTACGCAGTGCTGTGGCCAACCTCGACCGCGTCCGCGCGCTCAAACGCGAGGCCAAGCAGGCGGCGATCGCTGCTCGGCACGAGCGGGCCCTCGATCAAGCACGCCGCAAAGCGGCGTTCGCCGCAGCCAGCGCTGAGACGCCTGAACCGGTCGCGGCTCCTCCAGTCCTGGCCCCGGCTACCGCTCCGGCCGGGCCGGCCGAGATGATGACCGCGCGAGACACGTTCGGGGCTCCTGCTGCCGCCGCTCCGCCGCCTGATTCGGCACGCAAGCCGTCACAGGGCAATGCGCGGCTGGAGTCCGGCGCCGGCGATGTGCGAGTGCCGGCCACAGCGGCAACGCTGGACCAATGGGCGCTAACGTGGGTCAGGATGTGCGCCGACGGCGACACCGCGTTCGGGCCACTCAACGACGACGTATGGGCGCGCGAGCGGTACGGGCTGAGCGCTAAGCAGCTACGCAACATCCGCAACGCTGCAACCTCGGGTGCGCTTAGGCGCCGAGCCGCCGACCTAGGCGTGCCGCTGCCCGCCGATTACAGCGACCAACACACCCGGCATGGGATCAACGGACACCGCACGGCAGCCGCCGCGGCATAGGCGACCGAGAATTCGCCGCCCGCAACACCCGACCGAACCGGCTCGCCTCCACGGCAGTCTCGGCAGACTTCGTCCAGCGGTGCATGCGGGCAAGCCGGCCCGAAGCGTCGTGCTGCTGCTTGACTGCTGCTACGGCGGCGCCTCTAAACAGAGGCGTGAGGGTCCGCGCGCCGCGGATGTCAACGTGCTTGACAGGTTCCCGGGCGAAGGACTGGGCGGCGGACGCGGCCGGGCGGTCTTACCGCGTCCAGCGCAATGGAGTATGCCTTCGAAGGAAACCAGCTCGCCGACGACCACAGCCGACGGCCGTCGGTGTTCACTGCTGCGCTGGTGGAGGGATTGGCCACCGGGGACGCGGATCGCGATCAGGACGGCTGGATCTCGCTGAACGAACTCTACGAATACGTGTTTGACCGGATCCGGGTACAGAACCCGCAGCAGGCCCCCAGCCGGGACGTAGAGATGCAGGGCGAGCTCTACCTGGCCCGCCGGAACCGACCGGTCACCACACCCCGCGCCGCTGCCGCCCGAGCTGCAAGGAGTGATCGATCATCCGCTCGCCAACGTCCGCACGGTAGCGGCAACGGCAACGGCGGCCCCTCAGCCCCTCCGCACGGCTGGGCACCCCTCGACCAGCGATGTGGCATCGCCAGCCGATGTCTACGTCTCGAAGTCGTTCCAGATGCACCAGACGGGCACCTTCCGCTGGCAGGCGAACGATCCCGGATGCCTGCTAATCCGGCAAGCCGGCCACGGAAGACGGCACTATCCTTTCGCCACCAGTCAGGCGGCGACACCGATGCCTTCGACACCACGGGGCGCGTCACCGTGCAGGTGACCGTCTTCAACGGCAACAGCGAGTGCAAGTTTCAGCTGCATGCTGCGGCGGACGGACGGCAGCTGGACTTCGGCTCGGTACGTCAGGGCGGTGGCTCGCTGTCCCTCGATCCGGGCGGGCAATCGTCGGTCTACATACGCAACCTCCACTGCGGCGCACGCATGTCCGCGGATGACCCGATCATCGAACCGCACGGTTGACCAAGCGGTGTGCGTTTGCGGCGCTGGCCGTCCTCAAGGTCGAGTAGTCAGCGGGGCAGCTGTTGTGCGATCTCGGTGGCGTTGCTGGTACCGAGGCGGGTCGTGCCGGCGTGTATTGCCGCTCGAATCTCGTGAAGTTCTAAGGCCATCTCGTGTGCGATTGTGGCCTCCTCGGCGTGGTCGCGGTAGCGCCGGCGGAGCACTCTGATCTGGCGGCCGGTGAGACTGTGCCATCGTGGCTGTGTCGCTACGGGTGCGCCGGCCTGGCCGAGTGTGGCAGCCACCTTGGCCCAGAGCAGGCTGGCGCCGGCGTTCGCGACAGCGTCCAGGGCTTCGATTAGGAGCCGGCGGGCGTCGGCGGGGTAGCCTGCTTCGAGCAGCGCCAAGCCGAGGTCGTGTTGGGTCAAGGCGCGGTCGAGGTGGTTGGGTTGGGCGTCGAGAAGTTGGACTGCGTGGCGGAGTTGGTCGATGCGTTTGTCCGGTCGGGTGAGGGCTATTGCGCGCAGTGCGCGGTTCTGGGTGGCGGGACAACCGAAGCGTTCAGCTTGGTTATAGGCCGTAACGGCGAGCGCGTGCGCCTCGGCCGGCGCGCCGGCATGTAGTCCGACGGCTAGGTCGATCCGCCACGGACAGACGGCGGGATTGTGCAGGCCGGCCTGGTCTGCCCAGGCGCCGGTGACGCGCAGGTGGTTGACGCCGGCCCTGGGGTCGCGGACTCGCGAACGGAGGGCGAGGGATGGCGAACTGAGCAGTGCGGTGAGCAGCGCGCCGCGCACCGTGCCGGGGATGGGTATCACTACCGCGTCGGGCTCCTTCTGGAAGTAGCCTCGCCGCTCGGCGAGGTCAAGCGCACGCTGCAAATGTTGGCGAGCCATCAGGGTCTGGATGAGTGTGCCGGTGGCGAACCATGCGGCGGGAACACCGCCGGCACGTTGCGCTAGCCGCAGAGCGGTGCCTGCGTCGGCCTCGGCGTCGGCCAGCCTGCCTTCACGCAGCGCGATGTTGGCCAGGTGGGTCCAGCCGAACGCCTGGTGCGTGCCACGCCAGCCGGCCTTGTCGAACTCGGTCACGGCTTGCTGGAACATGTCCCGCGCGGCCTTGAGATCGTTGCTGAACAACCAGACGAAGCCGCTCATGGTGGCGACTTCTATGCCGTCGATCGCATCGGCGAAGGTCACGCCGCCGCGAATCACCCGCTGGATCAGATCGATGGCCCGTTGGCGAGGTTCTCCTTGAAGAACGAGGTTCCATGCGTGGTTGGCCAGCAGGAGCCGCTGCACATGGCCGTGTCCGGGCAGCGGTTCGGCGATCAGGGCCAGCCGCCGCATTCGCTGGATCCGGTCGGCGTCCTTCGCCCACCAGGTCGCCCATAGAAACTGCTCGGCGAGTAGCTGCTGGCGCGCGACGTCGTCATTGCAGGCGATGATGGCTTGTTCGAGTAGCCGTACGCTAAGCCCGAGTTCGTCGGCATAGGCGTGGGTCTTCGCCAGGGAGATTGCCACTTCGGTGCGTTGTGACTCGCTGGCGGCCAGCCGGTAGGCCTTGCGCAGCTCCTCCAGGGCCGGCGAGACCTCGAGCGGAGCCAGGCAGCGGCCGAGCAGCAAGTGCAGCGACGTCATCAGCTCAGCCGGTGGTGCCTCCTTGAGGGCGCGACGAACATATCGTGCAGCAGCTGCGGGGTGCCCACCGGCCAGCGTTGCCTCAGCAACACCGTGGAGGACCTGGACAGCCCACTGGTCGTGACCCGGCGGTGTCATGAGCAGTTGCGCGGCGGCAGCCTCGGCCTGGTCAATCTCGCCAGCAAGAATTCGGGCCGCCTCACGGTGCAGGTCGTGGCGGATGGATGGCTGCATCTGCTCGTAGACGGCGCTTCTGATGATCGGATGGGTCCAGTCCATTTCAGTCGGCGAGCGTTCGTGAATGAAACCGGCCCTGGCCAGTCGGTCGGCCTGCGTTCGCGCGACGGCCTCTGGTAGCCCGGCCAATGCGGCTGTGCGGGCGATCGGTGCGGTGCCGAGCACGGCGGCTGCGCGGGCGAGTTGCCTGGCGGGCAGGCCCAATGCGGCCAGGCGTCGGATGATGTAGGTCCGGACCAGGTCCGGTGTCATCCGTTCGATTTCGGCTGCTGCGTCGGGCGTTGGCGGCAGGCCGCGCTCAAGCACGAAGTCGACAAGTTGATGCAGGAAGAACGGGTTGCCGCCGCTGCGGCGGTGGCATGCCTGGAGGAACGATGGGTGGGCGACGTCCGATACCGTCGTGGCCAGGCGGGCGGAGACTACGCTGGCCGATGCCTCGGCTGTCAACTCGGACAGTCGAATCACCTCGGCCGCGCCGAGAAGGACCTCCTCCAGCGCCCGGGGACTGCCCTCCTCATCGGACCGCATCGCCAATGCGATGACAACGTGCAGGTGAGACAGCCGTTGGACCAGGTGCGCCAGCCACTGGGCGGACTCATCATCGAGCCAGTGCGCATCATCTATCCAGAGCATCAGCGGCCTGTCGCCGGCCGCCGAGGTCGTGGCGTTGATCAGCAGCCAGTACAGCGCCTCGATTTGGGCGATCTGATCCGTTGGGTAGACATCGACCGCGCCCAGGCCAAGAGCGCGTCGGCTCAGCCCGGCCGGCCCGGCGAAGAGACGGTCGCGCTCCGGGTGCTCCTCGACCCACCGACGCAGTAGGTCGCGCGCCCCGCCAAACGGGATCCGCTGCAGGCGCTCGTGGCATCGCACCGACAGCATCTCGATACCGCGGACCAACGCCTCACTTTGCACATGCTCAAGCACGGCTGATTTGCCGATGCCGCCGGCCCCTTGGATGATCGCTGCCCCCATCGCGGCATCTAGTTGATCGAGTCGGGCCGAACACCGGGCGAGCACGTCTTCCCTTTCGATCAAACGGGAGTGATCGACAAAGGCGTCGCCTGCGGCGGTGAGCCGGAGAGCGCGCAGAATCGTGGGGATCGGTGCGACCGTCGTGCGCCCAGACCGGCTGGCCAGCGATACGCAGCCCTGCACGAACCGCCTCACAAACTCGTCGCTGGGCGGATATCGGCGCGTGCTCAGCACCTCGGTCAGGCTGCTACGGCTAAGTCCGGTGACTTTCACCAGCTCCGACGCCGAGGGATCACCGACCGCGCGCCGCAGCGCCTGCAACCGACCAGCCAGGTCAGCCGGGAGGCGGGGCATTCCCACAGTGTCCTCCGCCAGCCCGACCTGGTCGATGGCCAGCATTCGAGTCCACCGCCACAGGCCACACCCGAGACCGGCCGGCATCGATCATCACGATTTCGAGATTTCGACGCCGCCTTGATGCGGGGCAGTCGCCAAGGGACGCTCGCCTCCCTAGATATTTCGAGGCAGCTGCGAGGGCAAATGGATGATCAGTAGTCGTAAGCAAGCTACCCAGCAATATCGGCAACGCTCCTTCCCGTCGGAACGCGATGCTGGCCTCTCGAACGGGCCCGCACGAGACCGACATAAACGTACCTGGCTTCGACCCGATCCGATCGGCGATGTGTTTGCCTGAGCGGTCAACTCCACCGGCACTGGGAGCGGACAGGTCGCACGGGTCGCCGTCAGCCGCATCCCACGTCAATGATCATTCATATTTCCGGCCAATCATAATCCGATCACCATAAACAGGCCCGGCGGTGGGCGGCCGAATTGGCACGTCCCAAAGATCCGCCGCTGATCAGACGGGCACAGTCGCCCGTCTTCATCTTGGCACACGCACGTCGACGAGAGGACATGGAAATGAGACGGCACGCGGCGTGGCCCGTGATTGCGCTCGTCATCGCCCTGCTGAGCAGCGGGTCTGTCGCAGCCTGCCGCCGACAGGTCGTTGACGTGGCGCTGCTGGCCGCCGGATACCTCGGTGAATTGATATTCACAGACGAACCCGGACTCGGAGACGACGAATCCGACCGGGTCGACGACAGTCATGGCGGCGACGCTGCCGGCGACGAGGTCGGCCTGTATGGCGGAACCGTGAACAAGGCGAACTGCAACAAAGGGCAGTTGATCCGATTTCTGGAAAAGCCCGAGAATGCCGACAAGGCCGATGCATGGGCCGCCGTCCACGGCATTCAGCGCAACCAGATCCGAGCATATGTCACCGGTCTGACCTCGCTTGTCCTGCGCCGTGACACCCTGGTGAAGAACCACGGCTACCAGAAGAGCGGCAGCAAAGGAAAGGCGTCCGTCTTCTACGCCCTGCTCCAGGCCGGCGTCGCGATCCTCGTCGACCGGTTCGGCCTGCCAGCCGTACGGTGTGCCTGCGGTAACCCGCTGTTGTCTCCCGATGGTGTCAACCTCCGGTCGGCCGAGGCCAACTACACCGGCGCGCAATGGGGCAGCTTCAAGAAGGGCCGAACGACCGTCATCAAAAAGCGCAAGCCGGTTGACGCGCACGTCTTCCGCGACCAGTCCGGGAACAATATCCGCCGCCCAGCCGGAACCGACGGACGCCAGGACAAGGTGCTCGGCAGGGGCCAACCACCGCCATCCCCGAGCCCGACCCCGGCCCCGAGCCGCACTGCAGGCCCGCACCCGAGCCCAACCCCCAACGCCAGCCCAGCCCCGAGCAGGACCCCCACTCCGAACGTGACCGTGTCGGTTACTGTCTCGCCCACGAGCTACACCGGACGGGACTGGCCGTACTTCTTCACCTTTACCGGAGTCATCAAGGTCACCAGCGGTCCGGTCACCGTGCGATACATGTGGATCCGCAGCAACGAAACCAGCCTGCCCGCGCAGACGGTCACCTTCGCCGGTACCGGCCCGCAGCAGCGCACCATCACGAGCACCTGGGCCGTGATATCCGACGGTACCTACTGGCAAGCCGTCCAGATCCTGTCTCCCCACCGGGTCACGTCAAACCGTGCCTCCTTCAAGTACGACCGACGATTCCCATAGCGAAAGATGATCATTGCACCGTGCCCTCACGGCTACGGCGAAATACGAAGTCCGGCAACGAGTCCGCTACGACGCTATTGCGACCGTCACGTCGAGGAGGAATCCATGAGCATGGAACCTCGAACAGAACACGTCGCTGGCAGCCCGAACCGCGGCAAGCCTGGCCGAGGGCCCTGGCTCGATGCCGACCAGCCGCCGTTGGCTTGCCCTCACTGGCCGCCTGCCATTGTCGGCCCACGCCTTCCTCACCGACGCCTACTACCGCGGCGTCCTGCGCCAAACCGATGCCGTCTATCAGTTCCGCCACGCCCGACTCCAGGACCACCTCGCCGGCGCGGTGACCGAGCCCAACAATCTCGCCCGTTGGAACCGAGCCGGCCAGTAACCCGGCCGCCTGGCGAGAATACTTCGCCACGCAGCTGCCGATCCATCAAGGCCTGTCTGGCGCCAAGCACCCACGAAACCCTGGCCGTGCGGGTCGATCTCGCCGAGAACTCCACTCCGCCCGGAGGTCCTCCCCAGATCAACTACCTCACCGGCGTGCCACAGAGTCTTGAGCGAGTACAGCTAGCGCACGGCTCAGAGGCCGTGCGCAGATCGGGGAGTACGCATGGCGATGATCGGGGCCCCTCGGCCGGACATCGGTGCCGGCTCGGGCCTAGTGTCCCGCAAGCGGGCGTCGAGCCGAGGCGCAAATTCGCTGGGTTTGTGGTTACCGTCGTTGGACGGTGTAGGGATCGGATTGGCGGCGTAGGTGTAGGCCTAGCCAGGCGTGGAAGTCAATCGGGATCGCGTTTCTTGCGGTTGCGTCGATGTCGTCCGCGCCGGCCTTGTCCACGATGATCGCCTGGAGTCTCCATTGGCCGGGTGCGGTCGCGGAGTCACCGAAGTCCACCGACAGACACTCCCAATGACCGGGCGTCCTCAGCGGTTGGCATCGGTGCCAGAACCAGGTGGTAGCTGCCTTGTTAAGGACAAGTAGGTAGATGGTCTCGTCGGCGCCGAGTTCCTGGTAGCGAACCCGGATGTCGGGGTGCCCGGCTGGCAGGTCGATGTGCGTTCCGTTGTCTGGGTTGCGGTCAGCGGAGACGATGACCTCCGCCTTGGGCAAGACTGCCGGCCGGGCAGAGCCAGGCGGATCGGTCGGCGTCGCCAGCGGCGACCCGGGCGGGGATGTCGGCGGACCCGCCGGTCGCGAGGTGCTGCCGCGAGGCGTGTCGCCGGCGGGCGGCTCCCGCCAGGGCAGCATCCTGTTGTAGAGAACCGCAGATGCGATCAGGGCCAGGATGATCGCCGCAGCGGACCACCGAAGCCGCGCCCAGCTTCGTCTCCGGGCCTGGCTGACGCTATCGAGCACGGCGAACGCGAACGCCGCCGCGTGCCGGGCGGCCGCTGGCTGCCAGTGCTGGTCCTGGGCGTGATGTTTGCCGCCGAGCAGATCCGATACCCCCCGCACCACCAACGCGTCGACTGCTGGGTCCACGTACGCGCCGCGCAGGAATCCAAAGCCCTCCATCTCCACCGCGACCGCGTCGCTGCAGGACCGCCGCAGCAGCTCGGTAGTCGCCGACAGGTCACCGGCAACCACCTTGCCACCGGCGGCGATCGGTTTGACCACCGCCGCGGACGGCTTACCCGGATCCGCTGCTGCCACCGCTCGTCCCGCGCGACCCGGCGGGCATGCTGGACCAGCACGTGCGACGACAATTGGGTCTTGACCCGGGGCAAGTACCCGTCGTCGGTATCCTTGCCGCACTCGTAGTCTTACACGCACTCGGCGGCAACCACATCACCAAGACCCAGATCCTTGATCCCCCCTGCGACGCCGACCAGCAGGATCACCTCCGGCGCCAGCGCCACGGTCGACCGCACCACCTCCGCCGCCGCCGACGCGTTACCCGGCCCGATCTCTGCCACCGCCACGGTCCACACTCCGAACTCACCGGTGAACGTGCCGACCTCGTAGATCGTGCCGCCCCGAACACACGGCCGCCGCTCCCGCTCGTTGAGATGCTCAGCGACCGCGGCGAACTCAGCCGCGGACGTGGTCAAGACCACCGCCACCAGACGCCGACGAGACATGCCGCGATCATTACACCGTGACCAACTCAGATTCCTCGATCACCGACATCCGACGGACAATCCGTGCGACACGACGACGGGAACCTTCGTGCCACCCCTGGGACCGCACGCCCGCATAGTTACGGGTCACTGTGCCTCTGGGGGTCGTGCAGGTCGGCACGGTGCGCCCCGGCACGTTGCGTTGGGTCGTCATCCGGCGACCAGTCGTGCCGCCGGTGTCAGGTTGAGCAGGCCGACGGCATCGTTGATGTTCCTGGGGCCAGACCCACAGCCGATACTGCGGATCGATCCCGAAGTAGTCCATCGGGCCGTGTAGCACCCTTGGTACGCATGTCCACGCGGTACCGCTTCCGCCACCCGTACCGCTCCGCCGCGTCGAAGTCGGCACCGCCGACGATCGGGCGGGTGATCCGGTACAGCTCATCAGCACCGTCGATCCGCCGCACGGCGTGGATCGCCCCCCCGCGCGGCGTGCGGAAGTGAACGCCCGCCGGGGGGAGATTATGGGTTCGCCTGTCCGGTGCCCGGCATCGGCTGGGCACCGGACGAGGTCCACTGTGGAGTCTGGTTCAGCAACCGGTCCACACGACGGGCGGACCGCCGAAGGAGTCGATCATGCCGGCGGCGGTGCCGCTGTCGGTCAGCACGATCGGTGTTCCGCCGCGGTCGAGCGGAACAGTTCGACCGTTCCGGTGAATGATGGCGCCATTGGCGCCGATGGTGCCTCGGCTGTTGACGGAGATGAATAAGGGGTATTCAGTGGAGGCAACCTGCGCCTGGCCGGTACGTAGGTTCCATTGCAGGCCGACAAGTTGCTGACCCATCTGCCCGAAGCCGACGACCCACCCGTTGCGGATGGCGGATGCCTCGATGAATTGGACTCCGGCTGGGCCAGTCAGCGGGTAGGGAGCGCCGCGGGGCGGCCAGATGTAGTTGGTCTGCCCGGGCCGGCCGCCGACCCAGCCCAGGACGGTGCCGTCGTCGTCAATGCCGACACCCATCGCAAAGGCCCCGGGCTGGCCGGGGACGGTCAACTCCCGGACCGTGCCGGGATGACCGGCCGGCCAGACCACGGCGTGGTACGTCGCGACGGGGCCTGTCGGGTCCTGGCTGTAGCCGACGATGTCGCCGCGCGAGTTGATCCCGGTCGGGACGGTGACGTCGGTGCTTCTGAGGCCGGGCAGTAGGGTGAACCGTCCATCGCGGTACAGCCATGCGTCCTGGTGGAAGCTGGAGTTGTCCCGCACGCGGTACCCGACGATGTCCCCGTCCTGGTTGGCGTCGATCAGCCGCACGTCCACATTGGGCAATAGCGCCTGTGTGTCGAGTTCCCGTGCCTGGCGGTTGATCCACACGACTGATTTGACCACGAAGACAAAGTCGATTTCTATGAACTCCCGACCCAACAGATACCTGCCGCTCGGATCTCCGCCGGACAATTGACTCACGCCGAATCCGAGTGTCGGTAGTTCGGCGGCCCGGCAATCGTGCCCGGCCACGCCGATTGCTTCCGGCCGGCCGGTTGCAGCCGTCGCGGGGATGGCGCCGCCCGCGGCGATCAATCCCACTGCGGCAACCGATATCAACATCCAACTCCGTACGATTGCCATCGATGACTCCTATCGCTGCGAGAGAGCGACCGGGGTCCGGAGCCGCGGAACACGTCTCATACTTCTCCGTCACCCGAACCCGAATCAAGGCATACGACGTGCCATAAACTGTCACAGGTGGATATTGACCACTGACGGCGTCGGCAGCACCGCCAGCGCCATCGACTGCCTGAAGGTACACCCCTTGGAGGTGTCGAGACATCCTTTGTCAACGGATCTGGTGACGGTAGGGCGGACTGACATCGCAGTGTCCGGTGATGGCTACGAGCCCTCAGCAAGGGTGATTCTGCCGTCTGGTGCCTTCCATCTCTCGGTGGCTCGTCATAGCGTGCGTGTCGCATAGCGTCGCGGCAACATCATCAGATGTTACGGTTCATCGAGTCCGTCCCGGACCCCGGCGGTCAGCCGTTGAACGTCGGTGTCCTGACGCGCCGACCGATCCGATAATCGCAACACCGCCCGGTGGGGAACTTCCCGTTCTCGTCTGTGATCAGGTAGCGCGTCCGGTGGCCCGCATCCTCGAGATCCATCACCAGGTTCTTGATGGCCTGCGCCACCGAGCCTGCGGTCGGATCCGCAGTGGTGCCGAGGATGCGGATACGGCGGTTGGCGTGCTCGATGATGGCGAGGATGTACTCATGCCGGGGGCCGAGGCGGTGGCTGACCGGGATGAGTTGCCCGGCAACCCGGTAGGACCGCGGAAGGTGATCGGTAGCCCGGCCTGGCTGAATGGCCGCGGCGACCGAATCGAAGGAGGAGGTAGCTGTGCCGCGTGTCTTCCGGGGAACTATCGACAGGTGTCGGATCGAGTAGAGTATGTGCGCCGATGTCGAAGCGTCGGGGTGAATGAACGCACGGCGCGGACGGGCGGTGTGATGTGTCCGCCGGTGCGCAACGAGGGGCGTTCGGCGAAGCCCTTCGGGCAGACCCTCGGCCTTACGGTCACGCTATCCGTCGACGACAGCGGCGGCACGCGAATGGATGGCGAGTGCAGACTCCCGGAGAACGGCCGTGATGCGCTGCGCTGCGCGCGATTTCGGGCGTGTGCGGTGGCACGATCACGCGGCCGGTACCCATTTCAGGTCAGGCAGTTGGGTGACGGCCGGTGGCGATTGCGTTGGACGGCGTGATAGGCCAGGGCAATGTCGGCTGCGCGATTATCGCGGAGCCGGCGGTGAGCCTCACGCAGCAGCGACCACGTGGACGGCACCAGGAAACAGACCGACCGGGTCGCCGGCCGGGAGATGGCCGCAGCGCAACCCCGCGGCGACGTTCCCGATCGCGCTGCTGGCGAACACCGCATTGCCGCCCGCGCAGACCAACGTCCCGGCCGGGTTGACCGCACAGGGCCGGCGGCCGGGCCGGCGGGTCCGGCCGGCTGGGAGAAGCTGCTCTGGCAGGCATTGAAGGGGTCTCAGGCGACTCACGCGGTTCAAGTCCGCGCGGCTGCCTGCAGTAGCTCCCAGTCCGGCAAAACGACCTTGTACCTATCTCATGGTGGTGCTGCTGGCCCGAAAGAGGTCGGGTAGCAGTGTGCGGAGTAGTTCGTAGGTGGCGGGTTGGAGGTCCTCGGGCACTTCGGCGTCGCGGGTGCGGATGAGTTCGCCCATGAGGTTGCGGAGTTCTGCGGTGTGTCCGTCGGCGTGTTCGGCGCGCATGAGGTGGTGCCAGAGGGTGTCGTCGCCGCGGTCGGGATCGGCCAGCCAGCCGCGGTGCACGGCCCAGCGGGCGCCGGTGGTGTCGCCGGCTCCGAGGTAGGTCTGGGCGAGTTCGTGGGCGGTGTCGACGA
>Ga0075429_100003990_pt1 | contig 12633 bp, 13 predicted proteins | sample RhiMetdeltSRZDD3_FD_75295 | JGI IMG/M metagenome (GOLD analysis project Ga0075429, IMG submission 75295) | Populus rhizosphere microbial communities from Tennessee, USA - Rhizosphere MetaG P. deltoides SRZDD3 | ecosystem: Host-associated > Plants > Roots > Rhizosphere > Soil | place: USA...
CGGCGGGGGCGGCGGCGGCGGCTACGGTAGCGGCGGTGGCGGTCGCGGCGGCTACGGCGGCGGTGGCCGCTCGGGCGGCGGCGGCAGCCGCGGCGGCTACTGAGGCCCCCACCGGGCCGGGCTGCGTCCAGCCCGCCTCCCGCGGGATCGAGGAAACTCGGGACGTCCCGGCGTTTCCTGGAGGCCCAGCGAAGACACCCGGCGTGCCGGCCGAGCGGCCGGCACGCCGAACCAGAAGCGGTGACCGCGCGGTTCACCGCTTTTTTCATGGGCACGCGCACTCGCGGCGTCACTCCCCGCGGCGCGGCTTGCGCGGCCGCCCGGCGAGCAGCGCGTCGAACGCCGCGTCCGGCAAGGCGCGCAACGCCTTGGCCACGACGGCCATCGGCCACGGGATGACGCCGTAGCGCGAGCCGGCGACGATGCGCCGGTACGCGAGGTCCGCGAAGCGCTCCGCGCTCATGAGGAACGGCATCGGGTAGCGGTTGCGCCGCGTGAGCGGCGTGTCGACGTAGCCCGGCACGAGGGTCACGACCTTCACGCCGGACGCGCGGCACTCGCCGCGCAGGCTCTCGCAGTACCCGATGACGCCCGCCTTGCTCGCGCAGTACGCCCCATGCCCCGGCAGGCCGCGGATGCCGGCGACGCTCGCGATGCCGACGAGCCGTCCGCTGCGCCGTTCGCGCATCGGCCCGACGAAGGGCTGGAACGTGGCCGCCATGCCCAGCAGGTTCGTCTCGAGCGTGGCCCGCATCACCTCGAGATCCTGCGCATCGGCGGTGTCGACGCCGACGCTGATGCCCGCGTTGGCCACCACCACGTCGGGCAGGCCGTGCACGGCGATGCACGCGCGGCCCGCCGCGGTGATCGCGTCCACGTCGCGCACGTCGGCGCCGTACACCGCGACACGCGACGCATCCGCGCCCGTCGCCTGCACCCAGTCCCGAAGCGCCGCTTCCCGGCGCGCGACCAGGGCGACGCAATGGCCGGCAGCGAGGAAGCGCGCCGCGAGCGCCTGTCCGATGCCGCTGGACGCGCCGGTGATGAAGGCGAGCGGCGCCATCGCTCAGCGCTTCGGCGGCGGGAACACCGCGGTGACGCGGCCCTTCAGCGTGACCACGCGCGTGAGGTGGTCGTACTCCATCGCCTCCGCGCGCACCTCGGCCGCGCCGCGCGTGACGGTGACGGGCAGGTGCGAGCGAACCCGCTCGGTGTCGAGGAAGGCATGCAGGAACTCGCCGCGGAACTCCACCGGCTCGTCGCCCGGCCGCGCTTCGCGGCGCACCTGCGCGCCGCCCTGGAGCTGCACCTCGCTGCCGTCGCCGTTGGCCAGCGCCATGCGCGCCTGCGCATGCGTGACCTGCCCGTCGCCGCCCACCGCGCGGATGCGCACGTTGTCGATCTCGAGCGTGTCGGTGTCGGGGTAGTGGCGCATCGTGTCGCCCTCGATCTGCGCGCGCATCGTCCCGTCGGGCGCGAAGCGGCGGACCATGAAGCGGCTCATCGTGTAGTCCGGCTCGTGCCGCGCCGGCGCGGCCACGCGCGGCGGCGCGTCCGTCGGCGTGTTCTTCACCAGCCACCACGTGCCCAGCGCGAGCAGCGCCATCAGCAGCAGCGGCAGGTACGAGGAAGCCTGCTCCAGCACACGCCACCACCACGGCGGCTTCGCCACGGGCGACCGGCGCACGGGCGTGGCCGGCGCGGGCAGCACGCCCGATCCGCGATCAAACGCCACCGCCCCTCCCGCGCCCCGGCGCACGCGTGCGGCTCATCGGTCGTCCAGCGTCACGAGGTGGCCATGCAGCAGGTCGGCGTAGCGGCCCGCGGCCATGAGCAGCAGGTCGCAGCATTCGCGCGCCGCGCCGTGCCCGCCGGCCGCGGCGGTCACGTGGTGCGCGACGGCCTTCGCCTCGGCATGCGCATTCGCGGGCGCGCACGCGAACGCGGCGCGCGTCATCAGCGGCAGGTCGGGCCAGTCGTCGCCCATCACGGCCACCGACTCCCAGCCGAGCTGCAGCGGCGCGAGCAGCGCGCCGGCCGCGGCGAGCTTGTCGTCCGCGCCGTAGGCCGCGTGCACGATGCCGAGGTCCGCCACGCGCCGGCGCACGGCTGGCGAATCGCGCCCGGTCACGATGATCGGCGTGATGCCGCCGCGCGCCAGCAGCTTCAGGCCGTGCCCGTCGAGCGTGTGGAACGCCTTGAACTCCTCGCCGCGCTCGCTGACGTAGATGCGCCCGTCCGTGAGCACGCCGTCGACGTCGAAGATGGCGGCGCGCACGCCGAGCGCGCCGCCTTGCGCGCGCAGCAGCAGCTCGGGCGCGAAGGCGAGCGCCGGTGCGATCGGGGGCCCGCCCATCAGATGACCTTCGCGCGCATCAGGTCGTTGGAGTTCAACGCTCCGACCAGCCGGCCCTGCGCGTCCTGCACGAGGATGCTGGTGATGCGGTGCTGCTCCATCAGGTCGGCCGCGTCCACCGCCAGCGCATCCTCGCGCACCCGCCGCGGGTCGCGATGCATCACGTCGCGCGCCGCGAGCCCGCGCAGGTCGCGCCCCTGCTCCAGCAGGCGGCGCAGGTCCCCGTCGGTGAAGATGCCGAGCACGCACCCGTCGCCGTCGACGATCGCGGTGGCGCCCAGGCCCTTGCGGGTCATCTCGTGCATCGTCTCGATGAACGGCGTGTCGGGCAGCACCTGCGGCACCGCGTCGCCGGTGCGCATCACGTCGCGCACGTGCGTGAGCAGCTTGCGCCCCAGCGCGCCGCCCGGGTGCGAGCGCGCGAAGTCCTCCTCGCGGAAGCCCCGGGCGTCGAGCAGCGCGACCGCGAGCGCATCGCCGAGCGCCATCTGCGCGGTGGTGCTGGCCGTGGGCGCCAGGTTGAGCGGGCAGGCCTCGGCGTCGACCGCGCTGCTCAGCACGATGTCCGCATGGTGCGCCAGCGTGGACTCGGCGCGCCCGGTCATCGCGACGATCGCGACGCCCACGCGCTTGAGCGCCGGCAGGATCGCCGCCAGCTCGTCCACTTCGCCCGAGTTCGAGATGGCGAGCACGACGTCGCCGCGCGTCACCATGCCGAGGTCCCCGTGGCTCGCCTCGGCCGGATGCACGAACATCGCCGGCGTGCCCGTGGACGCCAGCGTGGCGGCGATCTTGCGGCCGACGTGCCCGCTCTTGCCCATGCCCATGACGACCACGCGACCGCGGCACTGCAGCACCGCCTCGACGGCGCGCACGAAGCTGTCGCCCTGGCGCTGCTTCAGGCCCAGCAGCGCCTGCGCCTCGATGTCGAAGGTCTGCCTCGCGAGCTGCAAGGCGCGCTGCGGATCGAACGAAGGTCTGGCTGGCATGTCGCGGCGCCCGGGTCTCACGCTAGGATGCGCCGGATTGTAGGCACCGCCTTCGAACCCGCGGCGCGGGGCGGACGATGCCGACCCGGCCGTTGCGCATGGCATCCACGCTCGAACTGATCCTGCTCTACCTGGTGGCCGCCGTGGCGGGCGTGGTGGTCTGCCGCCTGCTGCGCCTGCCCCCGATGCTGGGCTACCTGACGGTGGGCGTGATCATCGGCCCGAACGCGATGGCGCTGGCCGGAGACAGCGGCGCTGTCGACCACCTGGCCGAGTTCGGCGTGGTCTTTCTCATGTTCGTCATCGGGCTGGAGTTCAACCTGCCCAAGCTGAAGAGCATGCGGCGCCTGGTGTTCGGACTCGGATTGAGCCAGGTGACGCTCACCGTCGCGGGCGCCATCCTCGGCAACGTGTTCCTCGCGGCGCTGTTCCGCTGGCTCGCCCAGCCCTGGGACCTGGGGTGGCAAGGGGCCTTCGCGCTGGGCGGCGCGCTCGCGATGAGCAGCACCGCGATCATCGTCAAGCTGATGGCCGAGCGGCTCGAGCTGGACAGCGAGCACGGCCGGCGCGTCATGGGCACCCTGCTGTTCCAGGACCTGGCCGTGGTGCCGCTGCTGGTGCTGCTGCCCGCGCTGGGCTCGACGCCGGAGGTGCTGCTCGGCGCGGTGGCCATCGCGTCGGCCAAGGCGGCGGCGCTGCTCGCGCTGCTGCTGGTGGGCGGCCAGCGCATCATGCGCTGGTGGCTCACGCAGGTGGCGCGGCGCAAGAGCGAGGAGCTCTTCATCCTCAACCTGCTGCTGGTCACGCTCGGCCTCGCCTACCTCACGCACCTCGCGGGGCTGTCGATGGCGCTCGGCGCCTTCGTCGCCGGCATGCTCATCGCGGAGACCGAGTACAAGCACCAGGTGGAAACGGACATCCGCCCCTTCCACGACGTGCTGGTCGGCCTGTTCTTCATCACCATCGGCATGAAGCTGAACATCTTCACCGTCGCGCACGACTGGCCGCTGGTGATCCTGCTGTCGGTGCTGCCGGTGCTGTTCAAGTTCGGGCTCGTCGCCGTGCTCGCCAAGCTGTTCGGGGCGGCCACCGGCGTGGCGCTGCGCACGGGCCTGTACCTGGCGCAGGCCGGCGAGTTCGGCTTCGTGCTGCTCACGCTCGCCACCGACGTCGGCCTGCTGCCCGCGCGCTGGCAGCCGCCGGTGCTCGCGAGCATGGTGATCAGCATGCTGGCCACGCCCTTCATCGTGATGTACAGCAACCGGCTGGTGATGCGGCTGTCCTCCAGCGACTGGCTGCTGCAGTCGGTGCAGATGACCTCGATCGCGCGCCGCGCGATCAACACCGAGAAGCACGTGATCATCGCGGGCTATGGGCGCAGCGGGCAAAGCCTGGCGCGCATCCTGGAGTCGGAGCGCATCCCGTACATGGCGCTGGACCTGGACCCCGACCGCGTGCGGCAGGCCGCCGCCGCCGGCCAGAGCGTGGTGTTCGGCGATGCCGCGCGCCTGCAGAGCCTGATGGCCGCGGGCCTCGCGCGCGCGAGCGCGGTGGTGGTGAGCTACCACGACACCGCGTCGGCCATGAAGATCCTGCGCCTCGTGCAGGCCCATGCGCCGAAGGTGCCGGTGCTGGTGCGAACGATCGACGACGCCGACCTGGAGCGGCTTCGCGCGGCCGGCGCCACCGAGGTGGTGCCCGAGATGCTGGAGGGCTCGCTGATGCTCGCGAGCCATGCGCTGGCGCTCGTGGGCGTGCCGATGCGGCGCGTGATCCGCGTCGTGCAGGACCAGCGCGATGCGCGCTACCAGCTGCTGCGCGGCTATTTCCACGGCGCCGACGACGACACGGTTGACGAGCTGCAGACCGCGCGGCTGCACAGCATCACGCTGCCGCCGGGCGTGGCGTGCGTCGGCCAGACGCTCGGGCAGCAGGCGCTGCACGCGGTGGGCGTGACGGTGGTGTCGCTGCGCCGCGCATCGGGCGCGGTGACCAAGCCGGCGGAAGGCACGGTGCTCGGGGCAGGCGACACGCTGGTGCTTGCCGGCCTGCCCGAGCCGCTGGCGCTCGCCGAGGACAAGCTGCTCGGCGCGCTGTGAGCCGCGAGGCCGCAGCCGGCCCGATGCGCTGCGGCTGGCGTCGCCCGCCGCGTGGGTCCACAATGCCGCCGCCATGGACAGCCCGAGCCCCATCGCCGCCCCCGGCGACTACATCAAGCAGCACATCCGCACGGTGCCCGACTGGCCCGCCGCCGGCGTGCAGTTCCGCGACATCACGCCGCTGCTGTCGAACCCGCGCGTGTTCCGCGTGCTCATCGACCAGTTCGTGCACCGCTACTTCGACGTGCGGCCCAGCGCGATCGCCGGGCTGGACGCGCGCGGCTTCATCATCGGCGCGGTGCTGGCGTACGAGCTCAACGTCGGCTTCGTGCCGATCCGCAAGAAAGGCAAGCTGCCCTTCACCACGGTGGAGGAGACGTACGAGCTGGAATACGGCTCGGCCACCGTCGAGATGCACACCGACGCAGTCACGCCGCGCGACCGGGTGGTGCTGATCGACGACCTGATCGCCACCGGCGGCACGATGATGGCCGGCATGCGCCTGCTGGAGCGGCTGGGCGCGACCGTGATCGAGGGCGCGGCGATCGTGGAGCTGCCGGAGCTGGGCGGGGGAGCGAAGCTGCGCGCGGCGGGGTTGCCGGTGCACACGCTGGTGAGTTTCGAGGGGCACTGAGGCAGCCGTCGCAGCGCCCTGGCCCGCCGGAGGCCCTCAGACGAACGGAGCCTGGCACGCGATGTGCGCCCGCATGCGCACCGCCATCACCTTGCCCGCGGCGCGCACCAGCTCGAGGGCGAGCGCGGGCAGGCGCTGCGCCAGTTCCTCGAGACGCGGGCCGCGCAGCGCCCAGACGGCGCAGGCCGTCATCGCTTCCACGTTGGCCTGGCGCGGTCCCTCGACGAACAGGCCCGACTCGCCGACCACCGCCCCGGCGCGCAGGATCGCGATGCGGCCGCGGCCGGGCGCGCCGCCGCTCGCGAAGACCTGAAGGGAGCCGCTGCCGAGGACGTACAGGGTGCGGTCGGTGTCGCCCTGCTTGACGAGCAGGTCGCCGGCGCGGATGTCGTGCAGCGTGAAGAAGGGGGCGATGTTGCGCCACTGCTCGGCGTTCAGCCGCGGCCGGAACGCGTCTTCGGCGTTCAGCGTCTGCACGGAATGCACCAGGTGATGGAATGCCATGGGTCCTCCGAAGCGCGGGGACGTTTCGCCGCCGGCCCTCTCTCGTCTGGACGAATTATTGACGCCGGCGGGCGCTCGCCGCATCGCGCATGCGCGCCACTTTGTCACGTCGGGCGCGGGGCTCACTTCCCGATACAGGCCTTCCACGACCGCATCCACGCCGGCGCGCGACGCATGGTGCGCCGGCCGGGCGGGCGACGCGTCACGCGCTCGCGCCGTGGAAGACGGCGGTGCGCCCGGGGTGCTGGCGTGCGTGGCGAATCGGCCGATGGACCAGGGTCACCGGCGGTCTGCGGGGTCGCGGCGCAGACCGGGCGTCTGCACCGACGGCCGCCGGAACTCGCGGCCGATGAAGGCCCGCGCGTAGAGGTAGTCGTAGAGGCTGGCGCGCCCCAGCCGGTCCAGGTCGACGCGCCCCGCCTCGTCGCACGGGAAGGCGAGCGCGCGTCCCGCATCGATCAGGGACTGGAAGCGCAGCTCGTAGCCCGCCCGTTCGCGTGTTTCCGTGTCCATGTGTTCCCCTCCGGCACACCGCGGCACCCGTGGCGCGGTCACACCCTCCGTCTGCACTGCTCGTGCCAGCCTTTGCGCCGGCCGGTCCTGCGTCAAATTGACGCACCCCGCAGGGCGAATCAGGCCTGCGGGGGCTGACCCGCGCCTGACGTGCCCGCCCCGGGCCACGGGCTACTTGCCGATGCAGAAGCGGCTGAAGATTTCGCCGAGCAGGTGGTCGGGCGTGAACTCGCCGGTGATCTCGCCCAGCGTCACCTGGGCCAGGCGCAGTTCCTCCGCGAACAGGTCGAGCGCAGGGTCGTCGCTCGCCGCCTGCTCCGTCGCCAGCGCCAGGTGGTCGCGCGTGCGGCGCAGCGCATCGACGTGCCGCGTGCGTGCGATGAAGAGGCCTTCGGGGTGCGCATGCCAGCCGGCAAGCTCCAGCAGGCGGCGGCGCAGCGGCTCCAGCCCGTCGCCGGTGAGCGCCGACACGCGCAGGGCGCCGGCGGGCGCCGGCGCGTCCGGCGCGGCGTCGGCCTTGTTGAATACGTGCACCACGCGCTCCCCGCGCGACAGCGATGCGGGCAGGCGGCCGGCGATGGCCGCATCGCCCGCGGCGTGCGCGGCATCGCCATGGCGCGTGAGGTCGTGCAGGAACAGCAGCGCATCGGCGGACTCGATGGCGCTCCACGTGCGCGCGATGCCGATGCGCTCGACTTCGTCCTGCGCGTCGCGCAGGCCCGCGGTGTCGACGACGTGCAACGGCACGCCCTCGATCTGGATCGTCTCGCTCACCTTGTCGCGCGTCGTGCCGGGAATCGGCGTGACGATCGCCAGCTCCGCGCCCGCCAGCGCATTGAGCAGCGAGCTCTTGCCCACGTTCGGCTGGCCCGCGATCACCACCCGGATGCCCTCGCGCAGCAGCGCGCCCTGGCGCGCTCGGCCGAGCACCGCGTCCACCTGCGCCACGATGCGCTGCAGCCGGCCGCGCGCATCGCCCTTGCGCAGGAAGTCGATCTCCTCCTCGGGGAAGTCGAGCGTCGCCTCGACCAGCATGCGCAGCGTGACGAGCTCGTCGCGCAGCCGGTGGACCTCGTTCGAGAAGTCGCCCGCGAGCGAGCGCGTGGCCGAGCGGGCCGCCGCTTCCGTGCTCGCCTCGATGAGATCGGCCACCGCCTCGGCCTGCGCGAGGTCGAGCTTGTCGTTGAGGAACGCGCGCTCGGTGAACTCCCCGGGCTCGGCCAGGCGCAGGCCGATGGCGCGCCCGGCCTCGAGGCAGCGCGCGAGCAGCAGCTGCAGCACGACCGGCCCGCCGTGCGCCTGCAGCTCGAGCACGTCCTCGCCGGTGTACGAGTGCGGCGCGGGAAAGCGGATCGCGAGGCCCCGGTCGATCGTGGCGCCACCGGCGTCGACGAAGGCGAGGACGGTGGCATGGCGCGGCGCCAGCGCGCGCCCGCACACCGCCCGCACGAGCGCATCGAGATCGCGCCCCGATGCGCGCACGATCCCGACCGCGCCGCGCCCGGGCGGGGTCGCGATGGCGACGATGGGGTCCTCGTGGCGCGCGAGCATGGGCGCATTCTCGCGCCCGGGCGCCGGGGCGCGCGGGCTACTTGCCGATGACGCCCAGGCGCTTGTTGATCACGTACTGCTGCGCGATGGACAGCAGGTTGTTGGTGAGCCAGTACAGCACCAGGCCGGCCGGGAAGAAGAAGAACATGATGCTGAACACCAGCGGCATGATCCACATCATCTTGGCCTGCACGGGATCCGGGGGCGTCGGGTTGAGCCACGTCTGGAAGAGCTGGCTCGCGGTCATCAGCAGCGGCAGGATGAAGTACGGATCCTTGGCCGACAGGTCCGTGATCCAGCCGATCCACGGCGCGTTGCGCATCTCCACGGTCGACAGCAGCACCCAGTACAGCGCGATGAAGAACGGCATCTGGATGAGGATCGGCAGGCAGCCGCCCAGCGGGTTGACCTTCTCCTCGCGGTAGATGCGCATCATCTCCTGCTGCATCTGCTGCGGCTTGTCCTTGTAGCGCTCGCGCAGCTCCTGCACCTTCGGGCTGATCGCCTTCATCTTGGCCATCGAGCGATACGCGCTCGCGTTCAGCCAGTAGAACGCGATCTTCAGCAGCACCACCAGCGCCACGATGGCCCAGCCCCAGTTGCCCACCAGCTTGTAGAGGAACGACAGCAGCGCGAACAGCGGCTTGGCGAGGATGGTGAACATGCCGTAGTCCTTCACCAGTTCCAGCCCGGGCGCGAGCGCGCTCAGGCGGTCCTCTTCCTGCGGTCCGACGAACAGGCGCGCGTCGAACGACTTCGTGGCGCCCGGCGCGACCGTGCCGAGCGGCACGACCATCGCCACCGAGTACAGGTTGTCGCCCACCTTCTGCGTGCGGAACTCGCGCGGCTCGTTGGCGTTGAGCAGCCACGCCGAAGCGAAGTAGTGCTGGACCATCGCGATCCAGCCGTTGTCGGCGCGCACGTCGTGGTCCGGCGCTTCGCCGGGCTTGCGCTTCTCGATGTCCTTGAAGTCCACCTTGCGGTAGCGCGACTGCTCGGTGTAGACGGCCGGCCCGGTGAAGGTGAAGTACAGGCTCGATTCGCCCGGCGGGGGGTTGCCGTCGCGCAGGATCTGCAGGTACAGCTGCGGGTCCACCGGCGCGCCCGACTCGTTGATCACCTCGTGCTTGACGTTGACGACGTAGTCGCCGCGCCGGAAGGTGTACGTCTTGACCAGCCGCACGCCGCCGACCGCGGCCGATTCGAAGCGCACCGGCAGCTCGTTCACCCCGGGCTTCAGGGCGCGCTCGCCGGGCACGAGCCGCATCGGCGTGAAGTGGTTCGGCAGCGCCTGTGCGCCCTGCGCGGCGATGAGGCCGGTCTGCGCCTTGTACAGGCGCTGGCTCGACTCGTCGAACAGCACGACGTTCTTCGTCGAGTCGTTCATGTCGATGTGCCCGAGCAGTTCCAGGCGCACCACGTCGCCGCCCTGGGAGGTGAGCGTGGCCTTCACGCGGTCGGTGACGACGTCGACGCGCTCGACGGACGTGGTCGGCGCCGAGGCGGGCGCCGCGGCCACCGGCGCGGCTGCCGCCCCAGGCGTGGCCGCGGGCGCGGGCAGCGCGGCCGGCGCGGCGCCCGGCGCCGGGCCGTTCGCCACCGCGGCGGGCGGCTTGGGCGGCGGCGGCGCGAAGATCGAGGGCTGCCCGGTGTGCTTGTTCCACGCGTCGTACAGCAGGAACAGCGAGATCAGGAAGACACCCCAGAGCAGGGTGCGGCGCATGTCGGTCATGGGATGTTCTTGTCGGGCGAGGAGGAGGCCGGTTCGGCCGGGGCGGCAGCCGGATGCAGCAGGCGCGTGAAGAGCTTGGGTCGCTCGTCGGGCACCGGGTCGTGGCCCGCCTCGCACCACGGACCGCAGCGCGCCAGGCGAGCCAAGGTGAGGTAGCTGCCCGCGAGCGCGCCATGGCGCTCGAGCGCCTGCAGCGCATACGCCGAGCAGGTGGGCAGGTAGAGGCAGCGGCTGCCCAGCCACGGGCTGAGCCAGAAGCGATAGGCGCGCACCAGCGCGATCAGCACGCGGCGCGGCGCTTCGGCCAGCACGCGGAGCGAGCGCATGGTCAGTCGCCGCGCGGGCGACGCGGCGCGGCGGCGGCCCGCCGTGTCGCCTCGTCGAGCAGGCCGTCGAGCTCGGTGCGCGCGGCGGCGCCGAGCGCACGCGACGCGGCGCTCGGGAATTGCTCGCGTGCGAAGGGCGCGCGCAGGCGCACCACCCACAAGCCGGCGGGCAGACCGGGCCGGCGCGCGGCGGCCGCGCGGATCTGGCGCTTGAGCAGCGAGCGCGTCACGGCGCGCCGGGCATGGCGCTTGGGCACGACGGCACCGAGCCAGGCCCTCCCGCCCATCCCGTCATCCACAACGGCGGCCGCCGCGGTGGTCAAGCCTGTTGACAACTCGGTGGACAAGGAGGGGATGACCCGCTTGGAACTTCGTTTCGGCGCGGCCGGCGCAGCGTCCAGGTGATGGACGGCGAAATGCGCGCTGCGCGCCCGCGAGGGCGCAGCGAGCACGCGTTCGAAGTCGGCGGAACGCTCGATGCGTCCGATCACGCTGCCCCCGGCGGGCGAGACCCCGAGGACGTCAGACCGCGAGGCGCTTGCGGCCCTTGGCGCGGCGCGCGTTGATGACCGCACGGCCCCCGCGGGTCTTCATGCGAACGAGAAAGCCGTGCGTGCGGGCGCGGCGGACTTTGGAGGCTTGGTAGGTGCGTTTCATGGTGGTTCCTGCGTGGCCTGCGGTGGGGCCCGATGCGCCTGGAAGGCTGCCCGACACGGGCGGCTCCCCGAAGCCCAGGCGCGGCGTTCCGGTGCGCTCTGGCGATCTCGCGCGCCTCTTGCTGCGCGCCCAACGAGACTGCCAAAAGCATCCCCGAAGCGCCAGGCAAGCCGAAATGCCCGCCCGCCCCGCGCATCCGGGAAACCCACTATTACAGCAAAAAGGGCCAACGAAGTCAAAGACTTGGACGGCAGCATGCGGCCCGGACCGGGACTTGACCCGCGATTCGAAACTGTGGATAACCACGCCCTCGACCCACCCGGGGACCGTACAATCCGGCCGCTCCAAAAAGAGTTTTCCACAAATGAGCGCTGATCTCTGGCAACGCGGCTGCGAGCGTCTTGCAGCCGAGCTGCCCGAACAACAATTCAACACCTGGATCCGTCCCCTGCCGGCTGCCGACGTGGCCGACGGCGTGGTCACGGTGCGGGTGCCGAACCGATTCAAGCTCGACTGGATCCGCAACCAGTACGCCGGCCGCATCGAGGCCGTGCTCACCGAGCTCGCCGGCAAGCCGGTCCGGCTGGAGATCGCGCTGGCGCCGCGCGAGAACAGCTCCGCGGCCAACGCCCCCACCTATCCGCCCCCCGGGCCGGCGCGTCCCGCGGGCGCCGGCGTTTCGGCAGCTGCCGCGCTCGCCGGTGCGGCAGGCCTGCCGGCGCTGGCGGCGGTGCCGTCCTCGCCGGCCGCGGTGCGCGAACTGACGCGCCACCGCCTCAACACCAACCTCACATTCGACAACCTGGTCCCCGGCCGCGCCAACCAGATGGCGCGCACGGCCGCGCTGCACGTGGCCGGCGCCCCGGGCCAGATGTACAACCCGCTGTTCATCTACGGCGGCGTGGGGCTGGGCAAGACGCACCTCATCCATGCCGTGGGCAACGCGCTGCTGTCCGACAAGCCCCACGCCCGCATCCTGTACCTGCACGCGGAGCAGTTCATCACCGACGTCGTGCGCAACTACCAGCGCAAGACCTTCGACGAGCTGAAGGCCAAGTACCACTCGCTGGACCTGCTGCTGATCGACGACGTGCAGTTCTTCGCCGGCAAGGAGCGCACGCAGGAGGAGTTCTTCAACGCCTTCGAGGCGCTGCTCGCCAAGCGCGCGCACATCATCATGACCAGCGACACCTATCCCAAGGGCCTGGTCGACATCGACGAGCGGCTCACCTCGCGCTTCGACGCGGGGCTCACGGTGGCCATCGAGCCGCC
>Ga0075429_100003991_pt1 | contig 12632 bp, 5 predicted proteins | sample RhiMetdeltSRZDD3_FD_75295 | JGI IMG/M metagenome (GOLD analysis project Ga0075429, IMG submission 75295) | Populus rhizosphere microbial communities from Tennessee, USA - Rhizosphere MetaG P. deltoides SRZDD3 | ecosystem: Host-associated > Plants > Roots > Rhizosphere > Soil | place: USA...
GAGGGGTCATCGGCCAGCACGCCAATCAGCATATTATCGCTCGTGAGACAATTAACCGAAAGATTGCTTTTTTCGAGAACCTTGTTACCGTCTAACAGGCTTACATTGAAATTTCGCAGGAAGCCCTGAGGGAGGATGTATAAAAAGAATTCCTTCCGGGAGGTGGATGGTAATGCAACATCCAGATTGGTGGAAGTAATACCGTTATTGCTGTTTGTGTAGGAGGCACGCACTGTCGCATTCAAATCGGAGCCGGTATTTTGAACCTCCACGTGAATAGGCAGCCAGTCATCCTCCTTGCAATAGCCATCAAAACCGACCTGCACTGTTAGTTTGGTCGTTCCTTCCCCTTGTGCCTGCATGTGTCGCACTGGCACAAAAGCAGAGCATAACTGCACTGCTAGGAAAGCAAGTAGCGTAATCCGATGGAATTTGGATGGGCGCAGGTTGAGCAAACCGGTCTCTCCTGCCGCTTAGCGGCATCGCTTGCGTTGACTTATCATAACATATCCCGGTTCATGAGCCGTCCGCTGTCCGTTCAGGGAGCGGCGGCTCGCGTGGGTTGGCTCTTTGTTTACCAGACGCACGGTAGAAAAGAATGTTCCTTGCTATTTCAATTTGACATAATCTGATTCACCGCGGAACAGAGGATGAGCCTTTGCTGTGCCTATTTTCACACCTTCCCTACTCAAACACGCGGCCGCTTGATTTTTCCTCTACCAATCCTTTGCCAGCCATTGAAGATATACTTCGAAATTACCCACCCAATACGCGTAGTTGTGGCCCCCATCGCCGCTGTGAAGTTGATTTTCAATCCCCAACTCATCGAGCAGGGATTTCATAACTTCTGCCCGCTCCAACATGAGAGGGTCTTCATCGCCCGTATCCATAAATACGCGGACACGGTTTTTATCGCTCATGGCTGATAACCATGCAGTGATGCGAGTCTCTTCACCGGAAATGGCGCCCGCACCAAAAATGGCAGCGCTGGAAAATGTATCTGGATGTTGAAAAGCCAGACGGTATGCGGCAATCCCTCCCAGTGAACCGCCTGCCACGGCATGATATTGTCGGTTATCAATAACAGGATATTGACTTTCGACAAACGGCACTAATTCTTCAGAAATGGTTTCAGCCATCGGGTCGTCATCGATGTTTTCTGTCGCGACAATAATGAATGGGGGGATCTCTCCGCTCAATATCATTTGATCTACGACTTCCGCCAGACCTGCCGCGAACCAGGCACCGGATGCACTCGAACGCCCGGGGACCAGATAGAGCACCGGGTAATTGGATTCGGATTCAGCTGCGTAGCAAGGTGGAAGGTAGACCCGGTACGTGTAAGAGTATCCACGCGATGGCTGAGGAAGATCCGCTGAATGGATAGTTCCGGGTGATGAGCATCCGCTGGGTAGGGCTGCTATGGTCTGAAGGGCCGAACCGGTTCCACATCCAGCCAAAAGAAGAAGGCCAATCCGGGCCAGAGTCTGTTTCATGCTTTGGCGTACGTCCTCCAAAATCTATTGTGGCGAAAATTGGCCTGCCTGGAACGGATCACGAGATGAGTTGGAGAAATGCTTCCACTACAGTAGGGTCAAAGTGCTTGCCGGATTCTTCCTTTATGTATGTGAGCACTTTCTCCCGCTCCCAAGCCTTGCGATATGGCCGATCGGAAGTCAGTGCATCCCAAACGTCCACAATTGCAAAAAGCCTGGCTGCCAGAGGGATCTGCTCACCTTGCAGGCCGCGCGGATACCCGGTTCCATCCCACTTTTCATGGTGGCAAAACGGAATCTCCATGGCAGGACGTAAGTACTCGATTGGGTACAGCATGTTATATGCGAGTTGCGGATGCTGACGCATGAACTCCCATTCTTCATCATTGAGTTTGCCGGCTTTTAGCAGAATCGAATCTGGAATGCCAAGTTTACCCATATCATGCAGGAGCGCTCCGCGTCGCACGTGAACCAGGTCCTGTTTGGGAATTCCGAACGCGGAGGCGAGCTTCAAGGTTAGCTCAGTCACACGCTGGGAATGGCCTTCCGTCTCTTTGTCACGCAAATCCATAGCGCGTGACCAGCCTTCGATCGTTTCATCGTACGCGAAGAGAAGCTGTTTGTGAGTCTCCTCCAGGTTTTTGCGCTCATTCATGAGTTTGCGATAGCGGTTAAGCCGCGTGATGCCAAGCAGGCGGGCGCGCAATTCGTAACGGTCGAACGGCTTCGAGATGAAATCGTCTGCTCCAGCTTCTAGCCCATTCAAGAGGGATTGGCGATCGTCGAGGGCCGTGAGGAACAGGATCGGGACCTCGGCCAGTTCCTTTTCATTGCGAATGTGGCGGCAGACTTCAAAGCCATTCATACCTGGCATCATCACGTCTAACAGAATCACATCGGGCTGAACGGCCTTGGCCTTTTCAATGGCTTGATAACCGTTTTCGGCCAGCACGAGATAATAACCTTCAGGTTCCAGAATTGATTCCAGTGTTTCGCGACCGGCGGGTTCGTCGTCCACAATCAAAATCGTATTTCGCTCATCCATGGTATGTTCCTCTTTCAGGAGTACTCTGCAAATTTAGTGCACTGTTTTGTGGACTCGTGTTCAATCCACAAGATGATATTTGACCGCCAGACGGACCAATCCCGCCAGGTTGCGGACGTTCAATTTTTCCATCAGGCTGGCGCGGTGCTTTTCAACTGTTTTCTCGCTGATGAAGAGCAGTGCTGCGATTTCACCGCTGGTGTGTTCCTCTGCGATCAATTGCAGGATCTCCTTTTCACGCGGGGAAAGATTTGAGATCGGATCATGGTCTTGTCCGGCAGGGCGTGGGTGGACGGCGCTTTCCACAACGATCTCTGATATCTGGCTGCTTAAGTAGGTCTTGCCCTTGGCCACCGCCTGGACTGCCCACAACAGCTCATCACTGACCGATGACTTCAGCACATAGCCTCTGACACCGCTTTGCAGGGCCTGATAGACCAGGCCTTCGTCGGAGTACATGGACAATAAAAGGATTTGGGTGGGAAGTTTCAGCTTTCGAATGTTTTCGGCGGCTTGAATGCCATTCAGACGAGGCATCATAATATCCATGATTAGCACATCCGGTTTAAGTTTTTCCACCATTTCAACGGCTTCCTGCCCGTTGGATGCCTCTCCCAAAATGTTGAGGTCACCGGATTTTTCGAGCAACGCACGTATGCCGGAGCGCACCATTAGATGGTCTTCAGCGATCAAGATGCGGATCATATGGCCTCCTTATTCTTAGCGGATTGAGTCTTCATAGGTAATGAGGCAGAAAGGATGGTGCCACCCTCGGTGGGTGAATGCAGGAGAAGCTTTCCACCAACCAATGCAAGACGTTCCTGCATGCCGGTAATGCCGATGCCGTTGGACTTGTTTTCAGGGGATGAGAGTCCCCGCCCGTTATCCTGCACAATCAGGTTGATCGTCTCGTCTTCTACATTTAACTCGACCCAAACGCGGCTGGCCTGGGCGTGTTTGGCGATATTGGTCAGCGCCTCCTGGAGGACTCGGTATAGAATCACGTTGTACACATCGATGAACTCCGGAAGCTCCGGGTCAATTTCGAGGGTAATGGGTAGATGCGTGCGGTTGGTGAATTCGTGGCAGTATGTCTCGAGGGAGCGTTTCAACCCCAGCGTATCGAGCACTGGCGGGCGCAGGTCGTGGGCAAGCCTGCGTATCTTCACGAAGATTTCGTAGGTTTGTTGGTAGAGATGTTCCAGGCTTTCGAATAGTGTAACTACCGGGATGGATAGGTCACCCTGCAAGTTGCGGATGGCGAGCAGGTGCGTCGTAAGTGCCTGACCAAGATCATCGTGCAGTTCGCGTGATATGCGCAGCCGTTCCTCCTCCTGGACAGTGACCAGGCGTTCGGCCATCTCGCTCAACTTCTCACGCTGATCGGCCAGAGTGCGATAACGGTTCAGCCGCGTGATGGTGCGGACGCGTACGAGCAGTTCCTTGCGGTCGATCGGTTTGGAGAAAAAATCGTCTGCGCCTGCCTCCAGTCCCTGGATGAGGGAGGCGTGGTCGTCCAGGGCGGTGAGCAAGACGATTGGCACCTCAGCAAGTTCCAGCGTGGCGCGGATACGGCGGCAGACTTCGAAGCCGTCCATGCCGGGCATCATTACATCGAGCAGAATCACATCCGGACGTATCTGGCTGGCGAGTTGGATTGCCTCTGCTCCGTTTTGGGCTGTGACCAGTTGATAACCATGGCCTTCCAAAGCCGCGAGCAGCGTTTCCCGCGCTGAATGTGAATCATCTACGATGAGGATCGTACTCATAGGTTTTCCCTGTTCCAGAGTCTGGCAGGTGCCTTTGTATGGCCTTGGCCAACTCTTTCAAGTTAACTGGTTTGCTGAAGTAATCACTCATACCAGCTTCCAGACAGAGTTCTCGATCGCTGGGCATGGCAAGGGCGGTGAGTGCAATGATGGGCGTGTCTTTCAGGCTGGCTTCTTTTCGGATCTGGCGGGTAGCCTCCAGCCCGTCCATGTTGGGCATTTGCACGTCCATCAATATGAGATCAGGACGCAGCGCAATCGCTTTCGAGACACCCTCCAACCCGTCGGTGGCGATCACCACTTGATAGCCGGATAATTCCAGGTAATCCCTCAGCATGAGCACGACGCTCTCTGTATCCTCCACCAGCAGGAGGGTCGGTTTGTCTGCAGCTGAACGCCGCATGATGGGTATCTTGCCCGTGATTTTGAGCTTATCAATTGTGTCACTGGTAATGCCAGGATCCCAGGGCAGGACGATGGTAAATTGGCTGCCCTCGCCTGGCTGACTTAAAACACTGACACTACCACCGTGCAGGCGTGCCATCTCGGCGACGAGTGCCAGCCCAAGGCCTGTGCCGGCACTTTCGCGTGACAGGCTTGAATCCAGCTGGACGAACGGCCGGAATAGACGCTTCAGGTCCTGTTCACGGATGCCGATACCGCGATCCCAAATCGTGATGAGCAAATTCATTTCCCTGCGGTCAATGCGGGCTTTAAGACCGAGCTGACCACCTTCGGGTGTGAACTTGACCGCATTACTGAGCAGGTTAACCATCATTTGCTTGAGCCGTCGCTCATCTGCCCAAACATGACCGATCTCATCTTCGATTTCGACTTCGACCGTTTGATTCTTCTTCTGCGCCAGTTGCTTGATCATGCGCAGGCTGGTTTCACAGGTGGTGTTGATATTCACACGGGCGGGATCGATCTTGATCTGACCTGATTCGATCTTAGCGAGATCGAGGATGTCGTTGATTAATTCCAACAGGTGGCGGCCGCTTTCATTGACCGTGCCCAGGTATTTGTGTTGTTTCTCATTAATCGGTCCGGCCGTCTGTTCGAGCAGGCTCTCGGAGAGTCCCAGGATGGCGTTGAGCGGAGTGCGCAGTTCATGGCTCATGTTAGCAAGGAACTCATCCTTCATGCGCATGGCCCGTTTCATTTCCGAATTTGCCAGTCGCAGGGTTTCCATGGCATGTTTTCGATCCGTATCATCAAACAATGTAGATCGGTTTGTCAGGTATCGGCCATCCTTATCGTAGATGGCGGTGGCACTGATAAGTGCCGGGAAGATGGAACCATCCTTGCGCAGCATTTCAAGTTCCAGATCTCTTATCATGCCATGTTGTTTAAATGCAGGGAAGGACTGCAAAAAATTAATACGGCTTTCATTCGTAATGAAATCCTGAAGAGGTTGTCCAATCACTTCCTCGCGTGCATAACCCAACCAGTTCAATTCGGTCTGGTTGATTCGGATGATCCTGCCATCCTGGTCGAGGGAATGGTAGCCGCAGGGGGCGTTATCGTACAGGTCCTGTACTTCGGCAGTACGTTCATATACGCGCACTTCCAGTTCCAGCGCCAGACGCCGATAATTTTCCTCACTTTGCCGTAACGCCTCCTCCGCTATTCTGCGATCCCAGATTTCCTTTTGAGCAGATTGATATAGCCGTGCATTTTCGAAAGCTGTGGCGGCCTGGTTGGCCAGTGTCGCCAGCAGTCGTTCATCCTGCTCTGAAAAAGCATCGGGCTCCTCACTTTCCACACTAATGACTCCGATGATGCGATCTCCCACTCTGAGCGGCATATACAAACCGGATTGCATGTCCTCATAGGTTTTTACGTAGTGTGGGTCTTCAGGCAGATTGCTGGTTCGGAGCGGCGTGCCAGTTTGGGCCACCCAGCCGCTGATGCCCTGTCCTACCCGGCTGACGCGGGACTTTATGTGAAGCTCCTCATTTGCTATGGTCCCGTCTGTCGCATGCGGCAGTTGGAAAGCGATCAAATCAAGTTCTTCGCTATCATCTTTGCGCAGCCGGATGGTCACGTGATGCCAGGAGAGGTACTGTGAGAAGGTCTGAATGATACGCTGTCCAATGGCTTGTGGTTCTAACAGACGACCAACCGCCAGCCCATTTTCGTATAGGGCCTCCAGTTCAGCCAGATGTCGAATCGTCTCGGTTTCATTTTGTTTCCGTTCGGTGATACCCTCCTTGACGGCAATGAAGTGAGTGGTCTCTCCATGCTCGTTCAGGATGGGTGAGATGGTTACAGACTCCCAATACAACTCACCGTTCTTTTTCTTATTCAGAAGTTCCCCGTGCCATTCTTGACCTGAAGTGATGGCCCTCCACAACTCAGCATACACTTCTGGCGGTGTGACACCCGATCGCAAGATGCGAGGGTTTTGGCCGAGAGCTTCCTCGACCGTATATCCGGTTATCTCTGTGAACTTGGGGTTCACATATTCTATTTGGCCCTTCGTATCTGTGATGACAATAATCGACGCGCTTTGCTCCACCGCGCGCGAGAGCTTACGGAGCTGCTCTTCTACCTGTTTGCGTTCGGTGATATCGCGCAGGATCACGGTATAGAGGTGCTGACCATTGGCCTCTACGTGAGAAATGGAGGCCTCAATGGGAAATTCATTCCCATCCGTCCGAAGGCCGTAGAGCGTGCCCAGATGACCCATGGCGCGGCTGGTGTCACCCGTCTGCCCAAAGCGGGAGATATGCTCTTTATGTTGCACCCGGTACCGGCTGGGGATGAAGCGTTCGAGTGGCTGTCCGATGACTTCCTTGGCGCTGCAACCAAACATTTGCTCGGCGGCTGGGTTGAACAGGACGATGCGTTGTTCCATATCCACACTGATGACCGCATCCATAGCTGAATTGACGACGCCTGCGAAGCGCACCTCACTCTGGCGCAGAGCTTCTTCGGCCTTTTTACGTTCGGTGATATCGCGGGATGTCCCGACAATTCCAATCACGTTTTTATTCTCGTCACGAAGGACCAGGGAGTTTGCACTAAGGATAATTTGCCTACCATCCCGATGTCGGACAACGGTTTCGGCATCTACAAATTTATCCTTACCAGCGATGGTTTCCTTAAACTCATCCAAGTTCCGTGGATGCGATTGCGGAACCATCATTTCGAAAAAGGAATGGCCGATCAACTCTTCGGGTTCATAACCATAGATCTGCCTCGAAGCCTGATTGAGATAGGTGATCCGCCCTTCGCCATCGGTTGTCCAAATTAAATCATGCGATGTTTCAACCAGGTTCCGATATTTGAGCTCGCTTTCATGCAAAGCCTCTTCTGCATGCTTGCGCTCGGTGATATCTGCCGCCACGCCGGCGAGACGAACGACCCTGCCTGCATCATCGAAAATAGGGAAGGCCCGATCCCAGATCCAGCGCACCGCGCCGTCGGGACGCGTGATGCGGTATTCCATCTCTGTATTTTTGCCGCCCTTTTGAATTTCCAATACCTGTTGCACCGCATGGCGATCCTCGGTTAAAACAGTTTCGATAAACAAGTCTGAGTCGTGCAGCAGGCTTTCAAGCGGGTGTCCCCATATTTTCTCTGCGGCCGGACTGGCATAGATCTCCTCGCCAGTTGTGGCATCTGTCATCCAGAAGGCCTCCTGAATGTTGTCTGCCAGTTGACGGAAGCGTTCCTCGGAGACGCGCAGTTCACTTTCTGCCCGTTTGCGTTGAGTAATATCAACGGTCGTGACGATGACTCTGGCGTAATCCTTCTCGTATCCGGGGCTAACAGTGACTGACAGGTTTATTTCGATCGGTTGCCCGGAGATTGTTCTATCGGGACCCTCCCAGCTATGGCTGAGCTTTCCGTCTGCTATGCTGATGAGGAAACTACGGACCTGATCCAGTTCGGCCTGACTCGATCCTAATTCCATGTTTTGCAATAATTCTTCTCGGTTGTTCGCACCGTACATTCTCAATGCGGCGTTGTTGACATCCAGAATTCTGATCTTGCTGTCACATTCGCTCACAACTTCAGGATGAGATTCAAAATAAGCGCGGAAATCGGTAACGCCCTGTTCTTTCAGGAGGTCCAAGTGCTTTTTAACTTCTGAAAAATCCTCCTCCCAAATCGCAATCGGCATATCTTCGAAGAGGGCGCGATACCGGCGTTCACTTTCACGCAGGGCACGTTCCGCATGCTTGCGCTCGGTGATATCCTGAAATGTACCAATGGAGCCGGACGAGATCCCATGCTCATCGCGTAGTTCCACGGCTGCTTCGAAAACCCAGTGAATTTTTCCAGCCCGGTCGTGAATTCGATACTCGCATTTCCAGATCGGGTTTTTGCCCGAACGGACTCGCTCAATTCCCTCCTCCAGGGAGTATCCCTCCAACTCGCCAACGAGATTTATTTCCTGAATCAGCGAATCCCACAATTGTGCGTTGAATTCCTTGGGCCCGTAACCGGTGATTTGACGAATACCCTCACCCATAAACTCATATTTCATGGAATTGTCATTATCATCATAAGACTGATAATATGGCACGGCACCCGCAACCTCCATGGCCCGCCGATAAAGTGCCTCTGATTCGCGCAGCGCCTCCTCCACGTTTTTTCGTTCTGTGATATCACGGTCAATTCCCAGGACGATCTCTCGCCCACCCAGGGTAATCAGAGAGGTGGATATCTCAATCGGAAAAATACTGCCATCCTTGTGACGATGAAAATCGTCATAGCGCAGGATGCCTACGTTGCGAATACTCTCCAGATATTCCAGACGTCCAGCCGAATTCCCGGGTCTTAGCGTAAGGAGGTCAATTGACTGTCCGATCAATTCTTCACGTGTATATCCATTCATGGTGCAGGCTGTCGCATTGCAATCCAGAATTGGCCAATTCCCGTGCGGGTCAACCAATATGATGGCTTCGGGCGAAGCCTCAAACAGCGTGCGGAATTGCTCACTGGTCTCCCGGAGATTCTGTTCTGTCTGCTTGCGTTCCGTTACATCCTGGACCGCGCCGAGAATTTGAAGCAATTTGCCCCGCTCATCGAACATGAAATCGGCGCGTTCTTCCACGATTCGTTCAATGCCATTGGGTCGGATGATTCGATGCTCGACTTCATAAGGTTCTTTCGCTGCGATGGCCTGGCTCATACTCTTTTGAACCTTTTGCCGATCATCGGGGTGAACACGCTCAAAGAATATATCATTTGTGAGTTCTATCTCCCCTGGTTCGTACCCAAAAATCCGATACACCTCCTCTGACCAGCGCAAGGGATTGTCCTTGAGGTCGTCACTGTTACTGACCGCAATTTCCCACGCGCCTAGATGCGCCATCTTGGCGGCCTGTGCCAGGATCGCTTCACTCCTTTGGAGGGAATTCTCGGCCTGCTTGCGCTCGGTGATATTTTCATGCGCCAACACGACCCGGACCCTGTCCCCATCCTCAAACCGGGTGATTCGTACAACGAACCAACGCTGCTCTTCAGGACTATGACCGGGGTACTCCACCCAGGCTTCTTTTCTTTGACTGGTAAGCACCTCTCGAATCGCTCTGGCAATCACTGGCGCTTCCTCTGCGTTTGAGCCGGAGGCTGATTCACAAATCTCCAGATAGTTCTGGCCAATGCAATCATCGGGATCTTTCAATCCATTCTGTTCTCCAAACTTTCGCCAGGCTGCGTTGACTCGTATGATAACCCCCGTTTCGTCCAATATGGCGATGCTGGCCGAAAGTGCGTTCTGGATGCTGTTAAGGAATTCCTCTGACCTTTGGATTTTCTCGTGGGCCTGCTGACGCTGGATAGCAGCTGTGAGTTGCACCCCAATATTCTCGATACGCTTTAGATCATCCATTGTGAACAAACTAGAACTGGAAACATCCAGTAGCCCGATGGCTCCCTCGTTCGATATGAGCGGCACCACAATTGTGGATTTGATATTCAATATTTTGTAGATCTGCGGAACAAGCTTGCGGACCGCGCTGCGTGCTACAGGTGGAAGGAAACTGGTTTCAGCAAATTCAGCGATCCAGGATTGGATCTCCTGTGTGTCGCTTGTGATGGTGCCTTGCCTTGAATTCAAAACCCTCTCAAAAAGTCCACCTTCTCTAACAGGTATCTGTATGATGGGAATCGTGCTGCCGATCAATTTCTCGATTTTGCGCTTTAGCTCCGAAGGTATGGCGTATTGCTGCATCGTGAGGGAGCGCCCATCTAGGCCAAGCATATAGATGCTGGTACCCTGGATGGAGAAAATGTGCCTCAACTGCTTGGCCAGCACCTTGACCACTGTCTCCAAATTCCCTCCCTGCACAATGACTTCGTTGATGGCATTGATCAGGCCCAGATCCTCGTTTCGGTGCTGAAGCTCAATTTCGGCCCGCCGGCGGTCTGTGATTTCACGGGCAATACTTTGGATATGCAGAGGCATTCCCTGCGCGTTGTGAATCAGTTCCACGTTGATTTCAACAAGGATGTTAATGCCATCCTTCCTGCGGAGGGAGCGCTCATAAACAGGCAGACGTTCCCCGTTCAACAATCCTTGCCAGACCTTTTGACTTTTGGCTGGTTCCACAGAAAGCTCTTGCGCTGAAAACTGTAACAGTTCATCGCGCGAAAATCCAAGCATGTCTGTGGCACGTTGATTGACATCCAAATGACGGCCTTCCAGATTGAAGATAAAGATGGCATCGTGGGATTGTTCAAAGAGGGCGCGATAACGTAACTCTGCCTCTTCGCGTGCTGCCTCTGCTTGCTTGCGCTCGGTGATATCTTGCAAGAACCCTTCATAAAAGAGGAGCTTGCGGTTCTCATCCCGCACAGCTCGCGCGGATGTGGAGGTCCACATGATAGTTCGATCCTTGCGATAGTTCTTCATTTCAAAATTCAAAATTGAATCCTGAGCCGCAAGAAGGTTGGTGAACTGCTCTCGGTCTCGAGAGGTTAAGTAAATCTGTCTTGCGATATCCGTGACAGTTGCGATCATCTCCTCTGGTGAAGCATAACCATAGAGGCGCGCCATAGCCGGGTTCACCTTGAGAAACTGTCCTTCTGGTGAGGATTGGAATATGCCCTCGGCTGAATTTTCAAAGATTTCCTCGTATCTTTCCTGCGCCCGTCTGAGATCTGTTATGTCAGACAAGGTTACCAGCACCTTTGCATATGTCTGTTCATACCCAGGTGCCACAGTCCAATGGACGGCCACCTCACGCATGTTCCCATGAAACGTCTCCACCAGGCTTTCCGAGCGATAAGTCAATTCGCCTTTGGCAACCGTCACCAATTCGTTCCTAAATCCGATGAGTGCCTGGCTGGGAAATGTGTTCTCAAAACTACCCAGAAGTTCCGCTTTGGTGGAGGCTTCATACATGCGAACCGCGGCTTGATTCACATCGATTATTTTTATCAACCCGACGCACTTGCGAATCGCGTCTTCATGAGCCGTGAAATGTGCATCGAAATCAGTCACGCCGCTGTTTCTTAGATCTTCCAGATATGTTTTGGCTGCCGAAAAGTCCTCCTCCCAGGTTGCAACCGGTGAATATTCAAATAAGAGTCGATACCGCTCCTCGTCTTCGACACGGGCGTGTTCAACCTGGTTGTGCTTGGTAACATCCAAAGCGGCGCCCAGATCGCGTTCCAACTCAACAATCCGCTTTTCGGCGGCTTCCAGTTTTGAGATCAACTCGGAGTTATTCATATGTTCAGTCATAGGATTTTCTCGCGGGAATAGCTTATAAATACGGCAAAAAAGGTCTAGCCTATCATATTTTGACATATCGCTCGCCTCAGGGAAGGGGGGGATTCCCTACTCTCTAGAGGGAGTGGAAATTTTGGCAAACAGTATGGTTTCCCTGCAAAGGATTGGGAATAAATCACTGACGGAATAAGGGGGAGCATGGCTTAGCAAAAAACTTCCAGAATGAAATAATGCCAACAGCATTTGTAACGAGAGGACGTGGCATGAAACCTCTACTCAGCTCAAAGCTCTTCACTATTATGGCCCTTATGATCGCATTAGGACGAATTATCCAACTGCCTTTCAACCTGTTTTTATCCCGGGTTGCGGTTGTTGAAGCGCTGGTTCCATCTCTGGAATTGTCTGGCGATGCTGATACCCCTCCAACTACACCGAAAGCTGATATAGCGGTCCTGACAGGCGCTGCCTCACTCCAACTTCCGCCAGTCCGTTTCCAGCAATCCCCGGCCTACCCTTTTGCCAACCCGGCCGGGTGTGCCAAGGAAGCGACGGAAGAAATATCAGCTGAACAGCGGCTGGTCAATGTGCAGAACGCCATTGCTCCTGAATATAATCTGGCAGAACGCCGC
>Ga0075429_100003992_pt1 | contig 12631 bp, 8 predicted proteins | sample RhiMetdeltSRZDD3_FD_75295 | JGI IMG/M metagenome (GOLD analysis project Ga0075429, IMG submission 75295) | Populus rhizosphere microbial communities from Tennessee, USA - Rhizosphere MetaG P. deltoides SRZDD3 | ecosystem: Host-associated > Plants > Roots > Rhizosphere > Soil | place: USA...
CGATCCGGACCATCAGCGCGCCAGGGCCGCCGCTCGTCGCGCCGCGGCGCGCGCGTTCGTCCTCGCCGCCGATGGCATCCCGCCCGGCGGGGCGTCGGAGCTGTATCTCAACGATCCGCGCGAGCGCGGCCACCGGCTGTTCGACGCGCACTGCGCCGTCTGCCACACCCTCGACGGATCCGGCGGCGAGGCTCCGGATCTGGGCGGCTACCTGAGCCGCGCCTGGGTCCGCGGTGTCGTCGCCGATCCGACCACGCCGGCGTACTTCGGCGGCACCGACGTGACCGGGATGGAGCCTACCGATGCGACCCCGGCGGAGCTCGATCTGCTGGCCGACTACGTCCTCTCGCTGGGCGGCGCGACCCCGGCGCCCGCGGGCGGCGCCGACCTCTTCGAGGAGAAAGGCTGCGCCACCTGCCACGCGCGAGCCGGCGAGGAGCCACTGTCGGGGCCGAGCCTCGGCGGCTACGGCTCGCCGGCCTGGATCGCCGGCGTGGTGCGGACGCCCGACGCTCCCACGTACTACGGCGAGTCGAGCCGGATGCCCGGCTTCGACCGCAAGCTGACCAACGAGGAGCTCGACGATCTGATCGAGTTCCTGGTGGCGAGGAAGTGACCATGGCAATCACGATGAGAGGCGTCCCGCTGGTCCTGGTGCTCGGCCTGTGCGCGGCACCGCGTGCGGCGGTCGCCGACGATGCCGTCGCCAAGCTGTTTCGAGCCAGGTGCGCGACCTGCCACGGCGCCGCCGGCGATGGCAACACTGCGTCCGGCCGAAAGCTCGGCGTCAAGAACTGGCGGGCAGCCAGGATCTTGCCGCGCCTCTCCGATGGCGAGATCGCGCGGATCGTGCGCGAGGGCGTCAAGGGCAAGGGCGGCAAGTGGGCGATGGCGCCGTTCCCCAAGCTCAGCGACGAGCAGATCGCATCGCTGACCGCGCACATGCGCGCGCTGGCGAAGTGATCACCTTCCGCGTCCGCCGCGTCAGCGCCGGTGCTTCGGCTCGAAAGCGCCGCGGGCGCGCTGCGCGGCGTGGATCGCCTTCCATCGCTGGCGCTCGCGCGCCTGCGCCAGCGGATCGCCGCGCCGGGCCGCCGCGGCGGTCTCGCTCTCGAGCTTGTGCAGCGACGCCAGCCGCCCCGCGTCGAGCTCACCGGCCTCGATCGCGGTGAGCACCGCGCAGCCGGGCTCGTGCACGTGGCGGCAGTCGCCGAAGCGGCAGCCGGCGGCGAGCGCCGCGATGTCGTCGAAGCTCGCGCCGAGGCCGCCGTCGTCGAGGAGGCCGAGCTCGCGCAGGCCGGGCGTATCGACGAGGAGGCCGCCGCCGGCCAGCTCGAGCAGCTCGCGCCGCGTGGTCGTGTGGCGACCGCGGTCGTTGTCGTCGATGCCGGCGGTCGCCAGCACGTCGCGGCCGAGCAGCCGGTTGGCCAGCGACGACTTGCCGACGCCCGACGAGCCGATGAGGCCGACGGTCCGCCCGGCGCCGGTCCAGGCGAGCAGCGCGTCGAGGCCATCGCCGGTGGCGGCGCTCACCGGCACCACCGGCGCGCCGGCCGCGACCGCGGCCAGCGACGCCACCACCCCGGCGACGTCGCCGCCGAGATCGATCTTGTTGACGACCACCACCGGCTCCGCGCCGCTGTCGCGCACGAGGGTCAGGTAGCGCTCGAGCCGGCGCGGACTGGCGTCGCGGTTGGCCGACGTCACCACCAGCACGGCGTCGAGGTTGGCCGCGATCGCCTGCGGCTCGGCGGTCGGGCCCGCGCCGCGGCGGATCAGCGCGGTCCGCCGCGGCAGCACGGCGTGGATGATGGCGCGCTCACCGTCGTCGGCGATCGCGACCCAGTCGCCCACGGTCGGCCGCTCGAACGGCGCCAGCTCGTGGCGAAGGCGGCCGCTCAGCTCGGCGTGATCGGCGCGGGCGCCGGCGAGCTGCCACACGGCGCGATCGACGGCGACGACGCGGGCGGGGCTCAGGTCAGGGCGGTCGAGGAGACGGAACGCTGCGGAGAAGAACGGGCCGTAGCCCAGAGATTCCAGCGTGGACAAGGGAATGCTCCATCGGAGAGAAGGCACACGAGGGCCGACCTCCGCGGAGCGGGGCGAACGCGAGCGACAGCGCGAGTGCTGCGAGGGTGCAGACCGGGCTAGCGGCGCGTCGCGAACCGGACGGAGGCGGCGACGAGGACGGACGCGTGGTTGATCATGACCGTCATAGGCACACCTCCTGGTTCGACGAGCATGACGCCCCCCTGCGGGGCGCGCAAGCACGACGACTGGCAAGATCAGGACAGCATCGCGCGGGCCGCGAGCCGCAGCGTCGCGCGTGCCCTCGTTATAGCCTCGCGTCATGCGGCAACTTCGCCCGCGCCTCGCGCCCCCGCTGCTGCTCAACCCGCTGCGCCGGCGGGTGCCGCCGCGCGGCGGCTTCCCCTCGCTCGGCGGCGGGTTCCCGGTGTTCGGCCACCTGCCGGCGATCGCGACCGACTTCCTCGGCCTCCTGCGGCGCGGCGAGCGCGAGCTCGGGCCGATGTTCTGGCTCGACGGCGGCTTCGGCCGCTCGACGCTGCAGTGCCTGCTGCCCGAGGCCTTCACCCTGTTCAAGAACAAGGTCACGACGTCGACGTATCTGCAGAAGGACTTCTTCGAGCTGTTCGGCGTCGCGCTGATCGCGCAGGACGGCCCGCCCCACCACCACATGCGGTCGGCGATGAACGCGCCGTTCCTGCCCAAGGGGCTGTCGGCGTCGGAGCTCGGCGCCGTCTTCGCCGACATCATCGAGCGCCGCATCGCGAGCTGGCCGACGCGCGGCGAGGTCCGGATCCTCGCCGAGACCCGCGAGCTCGTGCTGTCGCTCATGTTCCGCATGCTCGGCGTCCCCGAGGCCGAGCTGTCCGCGTGGCGGACACAGTACGAGGAGTTCATGCTCCTCGCCATCAACATCCCGTACGACGTCCCCGGCTCGCCGCGCCGGCGCGGCCGCCGCGCCCGCGCCTGGCTGCGCGACCGGCTGTCGGCGTTCATCGAGCACGCCCGCGCCCACCCGGAGGCGCCCGGCCTCCTCACCATGCTCGTCCACGCCCGCGACGAGAACGGCGCCACCCTCAGCCACGAGGAGCTGGTCGACAACCTGCGCCTGCTCGTCCTCGCCGGCCACGAGACGTCGGCGTCGACGATGGCGTGGATGATCGCCAAGCTGGCCGAGCGCCCCGACGTGTGGGACAAGCTGTCGGCCGAGGCCGCCGCGGCCGGCGAGCTGCCGCGCACGCCCAAGGAGCTGCGCCGCTTCCCGTACGCCGAGGCGGTCTTTCGCGAGACCCTCCGCCTGCATCCGCCGGTCACCACCGACGCCCGCCGCGCCACCGTCGACTTCGAGCTCGGCGGCTACGCGATCACCGCCGGCATGCAGGTGTCGATCCCGATCCTCGCCCTGTCGCGCCATCCGTCGGTGTACGACCGACCCGACGAGTTCGTCCCCGAGCGCTGGCTCGACCGCGGCGACGCGATCTCGCCGATGGAGCTGGTCCAGTTTGGCGGCGGTCCCCACTTCTGCCTCGGCTACCACGTCGCCTGGCTCGAGATCGTGCAGGTCGCGCTCTGCCTCGCCCTCGTCCTCGGCCGCCACGGCACGCGGCCGCGCCTGGTCGGCCCGCCGCCGGCGCCGCGCTACCTGCCGCTCCTGCACCCGGCGGCGTCGACGCGGATCCAGTTCGCGTGAGTCGCCGCTCCGCAGACCCGGCCCTCGACCAGACGGTCCCGGCGGCGTCCACCGGCGGCGACGCGTCGATCGCAGACTCGCCCGCGGCCGGGTATTCGATCGGACGCTACGTCGTGGAAGGCGTGCTCGGCGCCGGCGGCATGGGCATCGTCCACGCCGCGCGCGATCCCAACCTCGACCGGTCGGTCGCGCTCAAGGTCATCGCGCCGGGGTCGTCGTCGACGGCCGCCGCGCGCATGGTGCGCGAGGCCCAGTCGATCGCGCGGCTGTCGCACCCGAACGTGATCGCCGTCTTCGACGCCGGCACCGACGCCAGCGGGCTGGTCTACATCGCGATGGAGCGGGTCGACGGACCGACGCTCGAGCAGTGGCTGCGCGCCGAGAAGCGCTCGCCGCGCGATTGTCGAGGTCTTCCTCGCCGCCGGACGCGGCCTCGCCGCCGCCCATGCCGTCGGCCTCGTCCACCGCGACTTCAAGCCGGCCAACGTGATCGTGGGCGACGACGGCCGGGTCCGCGTGCTCGATTTCGGGCTGGCCCGCGCCGTCGAGAGCGCGGCCGAAGCGGAGCGAGGCGACGCGCCGCTCGACGCGTCGCCGGAGGTGAGCCTGACCGCGACCGGGGCGCTGATCGGTACGCCCCTGTACATGAGCCCGGAGCAGTGGGCGCACCGGCCGGTCGACGCCCGCAGCGATCAGTTCAGCTACTGCGTGGCGCTCCATCAGGCGCTGGCGGGCCGGCACCCGTTCGACGACAGCTCTACCGTCGCGCTGCGCGAGTCGGTGCTCGACGGGCCGCCGCCGGCGATGCCGGCGTCCATCCCGGCGCGGCTGCGCCCGCTGCTGCGGCGCGGGCTCGCGCGAGCGCCCGACGAGCGCTTCGGCGACATGGATGCGCTGCTGGCGGCGCTGGCACGGCGTCCATGGTGGCGCGGGCGCGTCGCGATCGCGGCGGGGCTGGTGGCCGCGATCGGCGTCGCTGCTGTGGCACTGTCCGCGCCGGCCCCTGCTATTCGCGGGTATCGCAGCGAGGCGATCACGTCGCGAGGCGACGTACTGAACGCGTCGCTGTCGCACGACGGCAACCGGGTCGCGTTCATCGCGCACGGGTCGCTGTTCGTACGGGATCTGGCATCTGGCGGTGACGAGCGAGCGGTGGTCCGTGACCGTGTCTGCGACGATCTGATGCCGACGTGGAGCCCGGACGACCGCGGCGTCGGCTTCGCGGTGACGGACGAGCGCGGCGGGTATCACGAGGAGATCGTCGACGTCGCGACGGGCCGTATCCGGGCGCTGCCGATGCTCGGGTACTTCGCGATCGGCGGCGATGGGCGGGTCGCCAGCGTCCGTCAGTTCGAGAAGGAGATCTCGTTCCACGCGCTCGAGACCGCGGGCCGGCCCATCGCGAGCTGTGCGCTGCCCGGCGCGTTCGAGGCGGTCTCCGACCTCCGGTACGTGCCGGCGACCCGCGTCTTCCTGGTCGCCCTCGACCACGACGATCGGACGAGATCGATCGTCGAGCTCGTGCCCGATTGCCGCGCCAGGACCATCGTGAGCCATGGGTCCGTGCACCTCTTTGCGCCCACCGTCGACGGCGAGCGTCTGCTCGTCCAGCAGGACGATGGCCGGCTCGTCGAGGTCGGCCGCGACGGCCGCACCCGCGCCGTGCGCGGCAAGCTCAGCGACGGTAGCCTCGTCGGCGTGCGCCGCGACGGGCAGATCGTCCAGCTCTTGGGCCGCGAAGAGTGGCGTTTGCTACGGATTCGGCGAGGCCTGCCGCGCACCGAGCTCGCGTGGGGAAGCGGCTCGACGGTGCTGGCGCTGTCGCCCGATCGCGCGTCCATTGCCCAGGTCGACCGCGGCGCGTTGCGAGTCCGTCGGCTCGACGATTTCGAGCCGATCACCGGAGCGCTGGCCAGCCGCGTCCGCGCGGTCGGCTGGTCGCCGGACGGCGCACGTCTCGCGGCCACGATCGATCGCAACGATCAAACCGTCGCCGTCCGCGTCATCGATGTGGCGACCGGGGCCGCATCGACGGATCGTGCCGTACCGTGGGCTGCAGCGTGGGCCAGTGTGACGTGGCTCGACGACCACCGTGTGGCCCTCGAGGCAGCGGATGGGCGGACGTATCGGTCGCTCGACCTTCGAACTGGCGCCGACCAGGACGTGATGGATCGGCGCGGGTATCCGTCTGGGCTGTCGCGGTCGGCGTCGGACGGGGCGCTCGCGTTCGTGTGGGCCCTTCCGTTCGCGGAGCTGACCGCGCCGCGGCAGGAGGTCTGGCTCATCGCACCCGGCCAGGCACCGACGTTCGTTTCGGCCTTCGGGAACGGCGTCGCGTGGTCGCCGGATGGTGCATCGCTGATCGCGTTCGACGAGGTGACCGGGACCATGCGCCGGTTCGATCGGTCGGGCCGCGTACTCGAGGAGCTGCCGCGAGTCGAGCTGTCGTCGGGGACGCGGCTCGAGCAGCTCGACGAGGTCGGCGACGGCCTGGTCGCTCACACCGTGCGCTTCAGCGCCGACCTCCAGCTGGGCACGCCCGAGTAGCGCGGCTGCGCACCTGGCAGGTCGCGGCAGCCGCCGACAAAGACCGGGCGCCACCGCGACCCGCGGTGGCGGACGCGTATCGTCCCGGACGATGAAAGACCACCGATCGAGTGTGGCGCGCGTCGCGCTGATGCTGGTTGCGACGGCCGGCTGCGCCGGAGGCATTGACGACACCAGCGAGACGGAGTCGGGGCTCGCGGCCACCGCGACGGTAACCATCCATGGCAACGTGTCGTTCGAGGCGAGCTACCAGGCGTCGAGCCGGTACGGCCAGGTGCCGAACGGGCACGCGCCGCTGCCGTTCCTCTACGTCTGCGCCTGGGAGCGCGACGATCACGGCGTCGACAGCAAGAACGACTTCGAGATCGTCTTCAAGGACCAGGGCACCCCCGGGCTCGGCGACGATCTGATCGGCTGCGCCGACGCCGACGTCGATGGCAACTACTCGATCTCGGCCAGCTGGGACTACGCGCAAGGGCCGGACGTGTACCTGGTCACGTACCTGTGCGATGGCCCCGACGGCGGCGAGAACCAGGCGGTCGGCGCGGCGGCGGCCGCGTCGATCTGCGTCCGCCGCGACTTCGTCCCGTCCAACGGCTGCTCCGACTGTTCACCGTCGCAGGTCGAGTCCGGCGACGGTGCCGGCACCGTGGGTGGATGGCTCGTACGGCTACCGCGCAGTCGCAAGGTGATGTGGAGCCGCCCTTACTGGAGCTCACTCGAGGAGGGCGTCACCGACCTCCGGATCAGCTGGAACCTGTCGTGCCCGGACGCCTCTGGCCTGGGCGCTGCCAGCGTGACCTGCGCTGGCAGCGCCGGCGGGCCGGGCGACGCCGCCAACTCCAACGCCGGCTACAACAAGGAGTCGGTGCACGCCTTTCGCGCCGCCGTCGAGCCGCGCAAGACCAAGTGGGAGCTCAAGCCATCGGCGGCGAACACGGTCGTGCAGACCTGCACCGCGAGCCGCTGCCTCGACGAGATCAACCTGCACGTCCAGTCGACGACCGCAGGGGCGTACTGCGTCACCTCGAACAGCGCCGGGGCGGGCAACAACTCGCACATGCAGAGCTACGATCGCATCTGCCTGCGCACGCCGCTCGATCCGTTCCGCGTCGTCCACGAGATGGGCCACATCGTGCAGCGCCGGTGGATGGTGATGGCCGAGGGCAACTCGATCGGCGCCGGCGTCGGCTCGTCGTCCTGGCAGGGCAGCACCTGCCAGAAGCAGTCGCTGGCGGAGGGCTGGGCCAACTTCTTCTCGGCGGCGGCATGGCACAACGAGGATCATCCGTCGCCGGTCTACGATGGCAACGACATCGAAAACCCGGACGATCCCGCGCTGTGGAGCGGCTCCAACCCGGCGCCGTCGTGCGCCGCGGCGCAGGGCGAGGGCCGCGCGGCCCAGTTCTTCTGGGATCTGTACGACAGCCGGAACCATCCTGGCGAGGTCGATCAGGTCAACCTCAGCATGACCACCATGCGCGCGGTCTGGGGCCGTTTCAGCGCGTCCGGCGCGTGCGTCGACGGCTCCAGGAACGAGGGCGGCCCGCACGGCCGCAACGCGCAGGACTGGGCCGATCACTACAACGCGTGGCGGCAGCAGGACTCGTCGCTGCCGAGCATCGCGACCGTGCTGGCGGACAACTGCATGAACAACGGCGACCACGCCGCGAGCTCGTACCAGTGCAGCTCGGGTGAGGGCTACGACAGCTGCCCGTGAGGCCGGTCGCCGGTGTTGACGATTGCAATGCTGACTGCGATGCTCGCGAGTGATGGCGGTATCGCTGGCCAGATGCGCAGTGATCCGCAACTCCGGATTTCGTGGACACGCCACGTCGACGTAGCGTGAGGAACTGACGTCCGCGAGTTTGTTTCGTCGCCGTCCTTGCCGAGGTTGGACGGCGCGTGGTAGTTGCGACTCGTAGGGACGAGGTGCAGCGCGCACGGCTCGTGTGCTAGTCGCACCTTTGCAATCTGGAGGGAGGCTTCGGCATGGCGGTCTCACCAACGTATCCTGGCGTCTACGTCCAGGAGGTCCCCAGCGGCGTCCGCACCATCGTCGGGGTGGGCACGTCCACTGCGCTGTTCATCGGACCGTGCAAGAGCGGCCCGCTGAACGTGCCGACCCTCTGCCTCAGCTACAGCGACTTCGTTCGCAACTTCTCCGAAGACGCGACCACGTCGGATCTGCCGCGTTACGTGAAGCTGTTCTACCTGAACGGCGGCACGACCTGCTACGTGATGCGGATCGCGAACGGGGCGCAGAAGGCTGCGGTCCTGCTGAAGACCGAGGGAACGACCCCGGCCGATTCGATGACGCTCACGGCGCGGAGCGCCGGCCTCAACGGGAACAACATCCGCGCGTCGGTGAACTACGACACCGAGCAGCCGGAGGCCACCTTCAACATCCGGCTGTTCCGCTGGGAGACCGACCCGAGCGGCGCCATCGTACCGGCGGCCAGCGAGCTGTGGCGCAACCTCACCATGAATCCGGCCTCGCCCAGCTATGCGCCGGCGTTCCTGACCGCGAACTCGGCGCTCGTCACCGCGAGCGCCACCGCCCCGACCGCCGGGACCGGCTTCTCGCAATCGGGTCGTGTGGTCAACAACTCGGCCACCACCGCCACGTTCACGGCCAACTGGCAGCAGATCGTCACCAGCACCGCCAACCAGTTCCAGATCAGCGTCGCCGGCAGCCCGTTCCGGACGGTCGACCTGTCCTCGATCAACTTCACGACCACCAACACCGAAACGCTGCTGATCGCGGCGCTGCAGAGCCTGGTGCGCGGCGCTTTCGCCACGCTCCCGACCAACCCCGGCAACAGCGCGACCGTCACCTTCACCGAAGCCACGCCGGCCCAGTTTCCGCCGGCCACCGAGGTGGGCAGGCGGCTGAAGATCAGCGTCGCCGGGGCCGACGTGTTCATCCTGCCGTCGCCGACCAACGACGTCGCGGTGCGCCTGATGCTGGGCACCGCCCAGGGCGGCCTCGAGGTCGGCGCCTACGCGGCGGCGCGACCGGCGCCGTCCGGCACGACGCTCCTCGCGACCAGCGTGCTCGATGGAACCACAGCGTTCTCGGCCCAGAATCCAGCCAGCATCACGGCCATCAGCATCGATAGTATCAACGTCCCGTTCCCCGCCAACGGCCTGCAGACCGGGACGACCACGCCGCCCACCCCGGCCATGTACGTCGACGCAACGCCCAGCGCGTCGAGCCTCAACGGCAACCGCGACGGCGTCCGCGAGAAGCTCCGGCTGATCGCGCAATCCGTCGCCAACTTCGCGGTCAGCAACTCGACGTTCCCGTGGACGGCGAGCGTCTGGGGGTACCGCCTCAACTTCAGCCGCCGCGACGGCTCCGACAACGCCACTGGCGCGGTGACGCTCACCGGCGCCGCCTTCACGACCAACACCCGCTACTACAGCCTCGGCCTGAGCAGCGCCACCACCTTCCAGGCGCCAGTCCCGCAGGGCACCGGCATCGACGGCAACGCGCCGACCGCGAAGGACTATTCGGACTCCTATCCGATCGTCGATCGCGAGGTGGATCTCTTCAACATCCTCGTCCTGCCGTCGGCGACCGGGGTCAACCAGGCGCAGCTGTGGGGCGCGGCCAGCGTGTTCTGCCAGCAGCGCCGCGCGATCCTGCTCATGGATGCCCCGACGTGGGCCGACGTGGCGGCCGCCAAGAGCGGCGTCGACACCCTGCGCATCGGCCTGGTCAAGGACTTCGCCGCGCTCTACTTCCCGCGGCTCACCATCGACGACAACGGCCTGCCGGTCCAGCTCGGCCCGACCGGCGCCATCGCCGGGCTGATGGCGCGGATCGACGCCGCGCGCGGCGTGTGGAAGGCGCCGGCCGGCACCGAGGCCGACCTCCGCGGCGTCACCGGGCTCGAGCGGCGCTTCTCCGATCTGGAGAATGGCATCCTGAACCCGAAGGCGATCAACACGCTGCGGGTCTTCCCGGACGGCGTCGTCTGCTGGGGCGCCCGCACCATGGACGGCGACGACTCGCATCCGTCCGACTACAAGTACGTGCCGATCCGCCGCCTCGCGCTGTTCATCGAGGAGAGCCTCTATCGCGGGCTCAAGTGGGTGGTGTTCGAGCCCAACGACGAGCCGCTGTGGGCGCAGATCCGGCTCAACGTCGGCGCCTTCATGCAGGGCCTGTTCACCCAGGGCGCGTTCCAGGGCAAGAAATCGAGCGACGCCTACTTCGTCCGCTGCGACGCCGAGACCACGACGCAGGACGATCGCAACAAGGGGATCGTCAACATCTGGGTCGGCTTCGCGCCGCTGAAACCGGCGGAGTTCGTGATCCTCTACCTGCAGCAGATGGCGGGCCAGATCGCGGTCTGAGCGCGCCGGAGAAGGAGCCGTCGTGCCGCAATTCTCCGTCAACACCAGTCGGTTCGACCCGTACAAGAACTTCAAGTTCCGCGTGAAGTGGGACGGTCGCTACGTCGCGGGCGTGTCCAAGATCAGCCCGCTCAAGAAGACCGGCGACGTGGTGACCCACCGCGAGGGGGGCAGCGCGAACAACGCGCGGCTGTCGCCGAGCACGTGGAAGTTCGAGCCGGTCACCATCGAGCGCGGTGTCACCCACGACACCGACTTCGAGGCGTGGGCGAACCTGGTCAACAACATGAAGGGCGACGCCGCGATGTCGCTCAAGAACTTCCGCAAGGACATCACGATCGAGCTGCTCAACGAGCAGGGCACGGTCGCCAAGGCGTACCTCATCTACCGGTGCTGGGTGTCGGAGTACACCGCGCTGCCGGAGCTCGACGCCAACGCCCACGTGGTCGCCATCGAGAAGCTGGTGCTGCAGAACGAGGGCTGGGAGCGCGACGTGGCGGTACCCGAGCCGACCGAGACGTGATGCGCGTCGCGACCGGCGAGATCCGGCCCCTGGGCGCGGTCCGGCGCGTGCCGCTGGATCGCGCCGGGAGCCGCTGGGCGCTCCTGCGCGAGCCGACCGGCTTCGACGAGGAAGGCGTCGGCGGGCGCAGCACCTTCGAGGCGATCCGGCTCCTCGATCGCCTGCTCTGCGCCGAGCCGGGCGCCGCGGTCCAGCCCGGCGGCGCCGCGCAGCTCACGGTCCTCGAGCGCGATGTGCTCCTGGCCGCCGTCTGGCGCATGACCTGGGGGCCGACCATCGCCGGTACGCTCACCTGTGCGGCCTGCGCCAGGCCGTTCGACTTCGACTTCGACCTCGACGTCCTCGTCGAGGCGGTCCGCGCCGAGGCCGGCGACTTGCCGGTCGAGCACGGCGTGTACACGCTGGCCGACGGGTGCCGCTTCCGGCTGCCGACCGGCGACGACGAGCTGGCGCTCGCCGACATCGCGCTCGGCGGCGAGGCGGCGGAGCGCGCGCTCCTCGAGCGCTGCCTGGTCGAGGGCGACCTCGTGCTCGACGGGCCGGCGGTGGCCGCCGCGATGGAGCGCGTCGGCGCCGACCTCGACGTCGACCTCGACGCGGCTTGCAGCGAGTGCGGGCACCGCCATGCGGTGCGCTTCCAGATCCAGGACTACCTGCTGGGCGCGATCCGCGCCGACTGGGGCGGCCTCCTCGAGGACATGCATCGGCTGGCGCTGGCGTATCGGTGGAGCATGACCGAGATCCTGTCGCTGCCGCGGCGGCGGCGGCGCGCGCTGGTCGCGCTCCTCGACGGCGACCCGGCGCCGCGGGTGCTGTCGTGAGTCGCTACCTGCGGCGCGTGCTGGCGCGGACGGCCGGGCAGGCGCCGGGGGCGCTGCGGCCGGCGCAGCCGCTGCGCTGGTCGAGCCAGGTGGCCGATCCATTTGCCGCGGCGGAGCTCGCGGCGAGCACGGCGGCGGAGCCGGTCGCGCCGGCTGCCGAGACCGGTCCCGAAGGCGCTGGCGCTCGAGCGCGCCGGCTCGACGAGCGCGGCCTGCGCTCCGGTCCGGACCTGCCGCCATCGGTGCCGGCGCCGCGCCTCGGGCGTCGCGTCCGCGCCGCTGTCCGAGATCCGGACGAGGGCTTCGCCGAGGCGGCTCGCGCGCCGCGCGCGCCGGTCGCGGCGACCGGTGCGGCGACGCCGCCTGGCGCGACCTTGGCGCCGCCGCGCGCGGCACCGTCGCCCGCGCCGGCCGCGCCCGCGGAGGCCCGCTCCGAGCCGTCGCGGATCGCGATGCCGACGCCACCGCCGCGGCGACGCGAACCGGTCGCCTCGGACGCGACAGCGCCGCGCGCGCACGACGCGGCGCCGTCGGCCGCCGCGGTCCCCGGCCCGACCGTCGTCGTCGCGGTGCCGCCACCTCCGCCGGTGTCATCGGCGGCCGCCCCAGTGGAGCGGCGTCCCGAGATCGTGATCGGGCGCATCTCGGTCGTCGTCG
>Ga0075429_100003993_pt1 | contig 12631 bp, 9 predicted proteins | sample RhiMetdeltSRZDD3_FD_75295 | JGI IMG/M metagenome (GOLD analysis project Ga0075429, IMG submission 75295) | Populus rhizosphere microbial communities from Tennessee, USA - Rhizosphere MetaG P. deltoides SRZDD3 | ecosystem: Host-associated > Plants > Roots > Rhizosphere > Soil | place: USA...
TACCCCTTCAAGCCACCTTTGAACGCCACGGTGCTCACGGTGTGGTCCCACCCGAGATCAGCCAGCTTCAGTGCGTCGAACACCTGCTCCAGCGGCACGCCCTTGCGCGCGAACTCCGCCATCCGCTGGTTCATCGTCACAAGTTTCTGCCGGTCGGAACGGATGCGCTCCTTGGTGAGCAGCGCACCGTGACCCGGGATCACCACGTCGAAGTCGAGCGCGAGGATCTTGTCGAGCACGGTCACCCATTCGATGGCACTGGCGCCGTTGTTGTAATCCATCACTGGCATCCCCTCGGTGATGAGGTCGCCGCTGTGGATCACCTTGAGATCGGGAAAATAGATCACGGCATCGCCATTGGTGTGACCGCGGCCGAAGTAATACGCGCGCACCTCGACGCCGCCCAGAAAGACTGACGCCTGATCGTTGAACGTCACGCGCGGAGCGCCCGGCTGCTTGTTGCGCAGGAAGTTCTCGCGCACGTTGCGGTGCGCGATGATCTCCGTCATGTTGATGAACGTCGCGTCGCCACCGGCATGGTCGGTGTGATGGTGCGTGTTGAGCAGATACTTGATCGGCATGGCGCTGACGCTCTTCACCTTCTCCAGGACGTCCGCCACGTTGTTTTGATACTTGTCGTCAACCAGGAAGCCCTTCCGACGTCACGCGAACGGCCACGTCCCCGGCCTCGTGCAGCAGTCCATCGTCGCCGTAGCCGCCACCGCAGCCGTTTGGCGCGCACGGGTTGAAAGGACCGCGAATCACATAGAGGCCGTCCTTGACCTTCTCGATCTGCATCGGCTTGGCGGGTTTTGTTTGCTGCGCCGATACCACGACGGCAACCGCCATCGCGGCAATCGATCCAGCGAGGAGAGCAAGGCGGGCGCGACGCATCGATTCTTCCTCCGCGGCGACGGTATGCCCGTCGAGTCGGCGTGTCAAATTGCCCGAGCCGCGGGATGTCAAAGCGAGCCGCGGGATAGTGGTAACCAGAATCTCCCCGGCGTCGCATCCCTTGCGTCGTCTCGATTCCACCGCACGCACAGTGAGAGGCGTCCAGCTCAGCAGCCATCCGTTCGTCTTCGCGCCGGCAGCCGTTGTACTGAGCGATAGGCGTTGTTTTCGGAGCGACGATTCGCGCGCGGCGGGCGCCGCCCGCCCCGGCGGAGCAGCAATCCCGTGCGCCCGTAGCATCAACCAGGAGAAGGCGATGGCGAAGGAAGAGAGCTACCCGAAGAAGTACTGGTGGGTTGTTGTCGTCGCCGTCCCGATCGCTGTCGCTCTTCTCGCAGCGGTGCCCGCCCTGCTGAAGTCGTCCGGCGGTTCTGGCGGTGGGCTCGTCACGACCATCACCGGCGACAACGCGACCGTCAACTACGACTACTCGACGCACAACACATTCGTCACCAACGTGGCGGTCATCGCGCGGGAGTACGAAGCGCAAACTGGCCGGCCGCTGGACGACGACCTGAAACGACAAATCGAGCAGGCGGTCAGCGCCGCGCTCAAGAACGATCACAGAGAGAGCATTCGTCTCTTCGAACAGATCGCCGCGTCGGTGCCTGTGCCCGCTGTCTACAACAACCTGGGCGTCGAGTACAACAAAGTGCAGAACGTGGCCGCGTCGCAGAAGGCGTTTGAAACGGCGAAGGCAAAGATCGATGAGGCGAAGACGGCGGCAGCGGCGAAGAATCCCCCGCTCACAGCGGCTGACCTGCGAGCACCGTCCGTCTCCGGTCCGGGTATTCGGCCCGAGTCGAGCTCTGTCCCTGCCATGGTGATCGAGCCACTAAGCTCTCCATACATGGCCCCCGGCGAGATTCACGTCGTCGAGCACGGCACGGCTACCGGCGGCTCATATAAGGTGAAGTATCAGCCAACGCCAGGCACGCCGGTCGTCATGGATGCGGGCTCGTACGACATCCTCCTCAAGTCAGCCGACAACCGGGGTGCCGGATTCATCGTCGCGTCGAACGTGCAGATCAAAGAGGGCTCGCTGACGCGAGTGAACCCCAATGCGTTCGTCGGCGGAATCGCCGTCGAGCCGCTCGCGCGGAAAGGCTTCCCGACGATTAAAGAACTACAAGTGATCGATCGCGCGTCTGGTGACAAACGGTTGCTCGCCCAGTCAACCGACAAACTGGGCGTCACGTTGCCGCTGGCCCCTGGGTCGTACGACATCGTTTGCGCGACCAGCGACGACCAGATCGTCATCGTTGCCGAGAACGTTCAGATCAAGGCGGGTGCGATCACCAGAATCGACACCGGGAATCAGCTTGCCGTGATCGTCGTGCACACGCCAAAAATCCGTACCGAGTTGAAAGCCGTTTACGCGCTCCAGGCAGGCACCACTCGCATTGCCAGCAAGGTTGACGCATTCGATAAGCCGTTGCTCGTCGCAGCGGGCCAGTCATACGACGTCGCGCTCGAGCAGGCGGCCGGTTTGACGCACCTTCGAAAGGCGCTTGTGCCCAAGCCTGGCGAGCTGGTCGATATTCAATAGACAGGCACGGAGGCCGCGGCCTCGGTTAACCTCTACGCCCCCGCGTGAATGGCCGGGTCCTGAGCCCGGTCATATCCGCTATAATCAGCGGCGACATCCAGAGCGGCTCGCCCGACGCGGCGAGTCCCGGCAACCTGCCTGGACCGGCAAGGTGCCAACGCGCAATCCCGCGCGGATGTGGTCGCCCGACGCGACAACAAAAGGTCCCGCCGAGTCAGCTCGGTCGTCTGGTTGTCTTCTCACAGGCAGGAGACACCATGAGCGATAGCGTCACCCCTGAGCCACTGCGCAACATCCCGGTTCAGATCGTCGTCGACGGGATCGAGATCGCGGGCGAGATTCTGTTCGCGCAGTTCAACGATATGTCGGTCGTCATCCACTCGCCAGTGTCGGGCTTCGGCACGGGGCTCCACGTCCCCTGGTTTAGAAATGGCTACCCGCAATTCGCGCTCGCGACTCACGCCGGGCTCACTGAACGTGGGACGCGCGAGGCCAAGTGGCTGCTCAAGGAGCTTTACGACTACTCGCAGGGACGACGATCGGGGTGGGGTATTTCGCGGGTGAACGCGGACGGGCGGTGGACCAAGATTGCTCACGACTTTTGAAATCGCGCCCAAAACACGGCGAAAACGAGGCGAATGACCTGCGCTGTCACGGGTGTCATCTAGCCTGCGATCAGGGTAGGTGGGTCGAGCGCTTTGTCCGAACGCCGTAGAGTGGGGGCTTCAGCCCCCGCGTCACGATGACCGCGCAGCCTGAAATCTGCGCTCTTCGGCGACATGAAAAACGCTATAAGGGCGGCCGCACGCAGCCGCGGGGATCGTATGGAACTAGCCGTGTTCGTCGTCGCGTTTGTGTCCGTGTCGATCGTCGTCGTGATGATCGCGCTGGGCAGGAAAGCCGTGCGATCGATCGGACGCGACATCGAATCGTTGCCGCGCACGGTGGACGTCACGCTGCGCGACGAACTGCGGCACCATCGCGCCGAAACGTCAGAGTCGGTCCACCGGTTTGGCGATTCGCTCGTGCAGGCACAAACAGCGCTCGGACAGACGCAGGCGCAACAGATCGAGACGCTACGCGCCGGACTCGAACGACAGGTCGAGGCGCTTCGAACCACTGTCGACGAGCGCCTCCGCGCGATCCAGGACGACAACGCCACCAAGCTCGATCAGATGCGGCAGACTGTCGACGAGAAGCTGCAAAGCACGCTCGAGTCACGCCTCGGTGAATCGTTCCGGCAGGTCAGCGAGCGGCTGGAGCAGGTCTACAAGGGCCTCGGCGAGATGCAGGTCCTTGCAACCGGTGTCGGCGATCTGAGGCGAGTGCTCGCGAATGTGAAGACGCGCGGCACGTGGGGCGAGGTGCAGCTGGCGACGCTGCTCGAGCAGGTCCTTGCACCAGATCAATACGGGTGCAACGTGGCGACGAGCGACATCGGCAGTGAGCGAGTCGAGTTCGCGATTCGTCTTCCGGGACGCGGCAGCGGCGATGACGGTCCGATGTGGCTGCCGATCGACTCGAAGTTCCCGCTCGAGGATTACCAGGTGTTGCTCGACGCGTCGGATCGCTCCGATGCTGTCGCCATCGAAGATGCCGGCCGGCGTCTCGAGTCGCGCATCAAGGCGTCGGCAAGGGACATCTCGACGAAGTACTTGAATCCGCCGCACACGACCGACTTCGCCGTCATGTTCCTGCCCAATGAAGGACTCTACGCCGAAGTCCTCCGTCGTCCTGGTCTCGCCGATTTCCTGCAGCGCCACCACCGCATCGTGATAGCCGGACCGACAACTCTTTGGGGAATCCTGACCAGCTTCCAAATGGGATTCAGAACGCTCGCGATCGAACGGCGTTCCAGCGAAGTGTGGGCACTGCTCGGCGCCGTGAAGACAGAGTTCGCGAGGTTCGCGACCGTGCTCGATGGGATCCAGAAGAATCTCCATCGCGCAGCCACCAAGATCGATGAAGCACGCAAAGGAACCCGAACGATTCAGCGAAAGCTCTCTGACGTTCAGGAACTGCCTGCCACCGACACGACCGCCCTTCTCGAAGGCGTCCTGATCGACGTGGTCGACGACGGTGAACCGATACCGAGTTAAAGCGGCACGGCAGTCGAGGCCGCGAAATGCTCCCCAAAACTGGCTAGCCTACCTCGGTAGGGGGATTGTCGACCCCGAACCGCGGGCTGGTCGTTTACACGCTTCCGAAGATCGACGTGCAGGTGAGCAGCACGCTTCAGAGCCGTCCGGGTCCCGAAATCCCGGCGATCTGGACGCGCCCAGCGCAGTGGTGGCGTTGAGCCTGGGACGGCCGCTCGCGGGAAGTCAGGCCCACGTGCCGGTGAATATCCTGGATCCGGGCGACGTATTCGGGGATCGAATCACGCAGGTCGACCTGCGAATCGCGAAACTGCTGCGGTTCGGGCGGACGAGGACGAACGTCGGGGTGGACGTTTATAACCTGTTCAACTCGAACGTGCCGCTGACCTACGTCACGACGTACGGCACGACGTGGAGGAACCCGAACTCGATCCTCGATGCGAGGTTCGCGAAGATCAGCGCACAAATCGACTTTTAGCTACGAAGAACCCAGAAGTCTTAGCCACGAAGAACACGAAGATCACGAAAACCGTAGGGCGGGTCCTGTTTTTCGGACCCGCCTGCCCGCCGGGTCTAAAGAACAAGACCCGGCCTACGAGTGAGGGTAGAAGAGGCACAATAGTACTGTCATGCGCGCGGCCACGTTTGCCCTCGTTATCGCCGTCCTTCTTGCGCCAAACGGGGTGGAGCCCGTCCGCGTTGTCGAGGCTCAGCAGCAGGTTGATGCACGCGCGTTCATGAAGCAGTACTGCGTCAGCTGCCACACCCAGCAGGCAAAGCAGCGCGGGACGGTGCCGGTCGCGCTGGACGATCTCGATCCCGCCAACGTCAGTCGCGACGCGCGCACGTGGGAACAGGTGGTGCGCAAGATGCGCGCGGGTGTCATGCCGCCGAGTGGCATGCCGCGGGCCGACAAGACCACGCACGAGCGATTCCTGACGACCATCGAAGGTGATCTCGATCGAGCCGCCCGCGTAATGCCTAATCCCGGGCGCACGGAAGCATTTCATCGCTTGAATCGCAAGCAGTATCAGAACGCCGTCCGCGATCTGTTGGACCTGGACATCGATGTGACGGCGCTCCTTCCGCCGGACGACTCGAGCTACGGGTTCGACAACATCGCAGGCGTCCTGAAGATTTCGCCGACGTTGATGGAGCGGTACCTGACGGCGGCGCAGAAGATCAGCCGCACCGCCGTCGGATTGCCGCCGTCCTCGCCGAACATCGATTACTTCCGTGTGGCCGACGATCGCGCGCAGGACGATCGTCTTCCTTCGCAGTTGTTTGGCACTCGCGGTGGAGCGTCGATCAATTACACGTTCCCGATGGACGCGCACTACACGATTCGCGTCGAGCTGTCGCGAGATCTGAACGAGCAAGTGCCGATCTATCAGGAACCGCAGTTGCTCGAAGTGAGCATCGACGGCGAGCGCCTCAACGTCTTCACGCTGCCTGGAGTCGCTGGGCCGCCTCCACCACCGCCGTCAGAGCCGGTCGCCGCATCCGATGTTCCCGCGGATGATCCCGCCGCAAACGCACAACCTGCGGCACGGGGCCGCGGCGCCGGTGCGGCACAGCGCGGCGGTGGAACGGGCGCGCGCAGGGGCGGAGGTGGCGGGAATCGTCAGGGACAGGCGCAGCGCAACCGTGCCGACCGTGACTGGGAGATCCGCGTTCCGGTGAAAGCCGGCCCGCATCAGGTGCAGGTCGCGTTCGTGAAGCAATCGTCCGCGGTCGCCGAAACCACGCGCCTGCCATTCCAGCGACCGTATCCCGCCGGCGTCAACATCGCCGAGACGCGCACCGGGGCTTACTTGCGCAGCGTCGAGATCGCGGGTCCGTTCGATGCCACTGGGCCGGGTAATTCGCCGAGTCGTCAGCGAATCTTCACATGTCAACCGTCGCCATCGCCGACCACTGCGACGGCGACCACGCCGGCGCCCCGAAATCGCAATGCCGACGTCTGTGCGCGAACCATTCTCACGACGCTCGCTCGTCGCGCCTATCGTCGCCCGGTCGCCGCGGCGGACATCGAGCCGTTGATGGCGTTCTATCGCGCAGGGCTTGCGGGCGGCAGCGTCGATGAGGGAATCGATCAGGCGCTTCAGCGTCTGCTCATCAGCCCCGAGTTCCTGCTGCGAGTCGCAGCCGATCCCGCTGGCGTGCCAGCGAACACGCCGTATCGGATCAGCGACGTCGAGCTCGCATCGCGTTTGTCGTTCTTCCTGTGGAGCAGCATCCCGGATGAGGAACTGCTGCGCCTGGCGGAGCAACGACAACTGCGCAATCCCGCAGTTCTCGAGAAGCAAGTCCGGCGGATGATCGCCGACGATCGTTTCGGGTCGTTCGTCGAGCAGTTCGCCGGGCAGTGGCTGTTCCTGCGCAACCTGGCGGCATCGGTTCCCGTGCAGCAGAATTTCCCCGACTTCGACGACACCCTGCGCGAGTCGTTCCGCATCGAGACGCAGATGTTCGTCGACAGCGTGATTCGCGAGGATCGCAGTGCGCTCGATCTGCTGCGTGCTGATTACACGTTCCTCAACGAGCGGCTCGCGCGTCACTACGGCATCCCCAACGTGAAGGGCAATCGCTTTCGACGCGTGGTCCTGCCGCCGGATAGCCATCGCGGTGGATTGCTGGGGCAGGGCAGCATCCTGACGGTGACGTCCTATCCGGATCGGACCTCGCCGGTCGTTCGCGGTAAGTGGATTCTCGAGAACCTTCTGGGCACGCCGCCACCACCGCCGATCCCCGGCGTGCCGCCGCTCAAGCCCCCAAGCTTCGCTGGTAAAGTTCTGACCATGCGCGAGCGCATATCGGCGCACCGGAACAGCCCCGTGTGCGCGAGTTGTCACTCGATGATGGATCCGCTCGGCCTGGCACTGGAGCACTTCGATGGCGTGGGAAAATGGCGCGCGCTCGATGAGTCTGGCGCGCCGATCGATGCCTCGGGCGCTTTGCCGGATGGAAGGAAGTTCGACGGCGCCGACGGTCTGCGCACCGCGCTTCTGACTTCGGATCGCTTCATCACCACACTCAGCGAGAAGATGCTGACGTATGCGCTTGGCCGCGGAGTGGAGTATTACGACATGCCAGCCGTACGAACCATCGTCCGGAACGCGGGTCGCGACGACTATCGCTTCACGTCGCTCATTCGTGCCATCGTCGAGAGCGCCCCGTTCCAGATGAGGAGATCGCACTCATGATCATCACCAGGAAAGCGCTGCCGCGCCGGACGTTCGTTCGCGGACTCGGCATCGCGCTGGGTCTGCCGATGCTCGACGCGATGGTGCCCGCGATGTCGACGCTAGCGCAGACGCCGGCATCCGGGACCCGCCGGCTGGGTTTCGTCTACATGCCTAATGGCGTGGCGAAGAACTCGTCGATCGACTACTGGACGCCGTCGAACGAAGGCAAGAACTTCGGGATGTCGCAAATCCTGGCGCCGCTCGAGCCGTTCCGCGATCGCATGCTCGTCATCAGCGGCCTCGATCAGAACCAGGCCGAGGCTGGAGATGACGGGGCCAGTGGCGATCACACGCGCGGCACCAGCTCGTGGCTCACCGGCGTGTATCCGAAGCGGACCGAGGGCGCGGACGTTCGCAACGGCATCTCCGCGGATCAGATCGCGGCGTCGGTGCTCGGTCGCGACACGGCGCTGCCGTCGCTCGAGCTCGGGATCGATCTCAATTTCCTCGCCGGCCAGTGCGAGAACAGCTATAGCTGCGCGTACCTGAACACATTGGCGTGGACGTCGCCCACGACGCCGTTGCCAACCGAGAACAACCCTCGCATCGTGTTCGAGCGTTTGTTCGGTGACGGTGGCTCGCCAGAGGCGCAGGCCGAACGCGCACGCAAGAAGCGAAGCCTGCTGGATTCTGTTCTCGAAGATCTGAACCGGCTTCAACGTCGTGTCGGACCGGGCGATCGCGTCGTCGTGACGGACTACGTCGACGCCGTGCGCGAAGTGGAGCGTCGCATCGCGAAGGCGGAGACGCAGACTGATTCAGATCTGGCGCTGCTCGATCGACCGAAAGGGATTCCGGAGCGATTCGACGAGCACGTGAAGTTGATGTACGAGCTTCAGTGGCTAGCCTTCCGTGCCGACCTGACGCGCGTGGTCACGTTCATGCTCGGGCGCGAGCTGAATTTCCGGACATATCCCGAAGTCGGTGTGACAGAGGGGCACCACGGCCTGTCGCATCACCAGGATCGACCGGAGCAGATCGCGAAGTACGCGAAGGTGGGCGTCTATCAAGCAGAGTTGTTCCGCGGCTTCCTCGAGAAACTGCAGTCAACACCAGACGGCGATGGAACGATGCTCGACCACACGCTGTTGCTGTACGGCGCCGGGCTGAGCAACCCGAATACGCATGCGCATACGGATCTTCCGCTCCTGGTGGTCGGAGGCCGCGACAGCCGTATCGAGGGGAACCGCCATGTCGTGTTCCGCGGCCAGGTCCCGATGACGAACCTGCTGCTGACGCTGCTCGACAAGGTCGGCGTGCGTACGGACACGCTCGGTGACAGCAACGGTCGTATTCCCGTGGACACGCTGCCCGATGTGTAATCGGGTACGTAGTGTCCGGCTTTAGTCGGCCGGGGCTTTAGTTCGCGTAGTGTCCGGCTTTAGCCGGACCGGATGTCCGGAGTGCAGAATCCAGACAATGATGACTGTGTCCCTGACCCGTCGCTCCCCATTCTGCGTCATCGCGATCGCGCTGCTGGCGGCGCTTGGTGTCACGATCGCGGCACAATCGCGCACATTGCTGGACGCCGCCAAAGCCGGTGACGCGAGCGCCGCACGAGCGCTGTTAGCGCGCGGCGGTGATGCGAATGCAGCCGACGCGGACGGATCGACGGTATTGCATTGGGCCGTTGAGAACGACGAAACAGAGCTGAGTCAGGCACTTCTTGCTGCCGGCGCGCGTGCGCGTGTGGCCAACCGGCACGGTGTTACCCCACTACATCTGGCGGCAACAAACGGGAACGCGGCTATCATGCAGCGACTGATCACCGCTGGCGCCGATGTAAACAGCGCAACACCGGGTGGTGAAACACCGCTGATGATGGCCGCGCGTACTGGCGACCCTGAGACGATCAAGGCGCTACTCACGCACGGTGCGATGGTCGATGCCCGGGAAGGCTGGCGTGGACAGACCGCGTTGATGTGGGCCGCCACGGAAAACAACGCCGCCGCCGTTCGACTACTGATCGAGGCGGGCGCCGACGTGAAGGCCAAATCGACGGGCGGCAGCTTCACTGCACTTCTGTTCGCGGTGCGAGGCGGTCACATCGAGGCGTCGCGAGCGCTGCTCGACTCAGGCGCCAGCGTAAACGAGCGGCTGGCGGATGGCATGAGCGCGCTGGTGCTGGCCCTGTATAACGCGCATTTCGAACTGGCTTCGTTCCTGCTCGATCGCGGCGCCGATCCCAACGCGGCGGAGCAGGGATGGACGGCGTTGCACCAGGTGGCGTGGTCGCGGCGGCCGAACCGCGGCTTCAACATGCCCGGTGCGGTGGCCACAGGTCGAATCGACAGCCTTGATCTGGTGCGAAAGCTGGTTGCCAAGGGCGCGAACGTCAACGCGCAGATGACGAAGGAGCCGCGCGATGGCAACCGGAACATGCTGAATCGCATCGGCGCGACGCCGTTCGTGATGGCTGCGAAGTCAGCGGACGTGCCGCTGATGCGGGTCCTGCTCGAGTCTGGCGCCGACCCGAAGATCAAGACCAACGATGGCACCTCCGCGTTGATGGCTGCGGCTGGTGTCGGCGTCTATGGGCCGGGCGAGAGTCCAGGCACGCATGAAGAAGCGCTCGAGGCTGTGAAGCTCGCGTTCGAAGTCGGCGGCGGCGACGTGAACGACGCGAACAGAGATGGCGAGACGGCACTGCTCGGCGCGGTCTATCGCGGTGGCGCCGTCCCCGTGATCCAGTTTCTCGCTGATAAGGGCGCGAAGCTGGATGTCGCCAACAAGAAGCAGTGGACTCCGCTGCTCGCGGCCGAAGGCGTCGTCTACGCCAGCAGCGGCATTCGTCGCTATCCTGAAGCCGCGGCGTTGATTCGCCGGTTGATGCGCGAGAAGGGGCTGCCGATTCCGGAGATCGAGCGAAATGGCAGTGCCGTTCCCATCGTAAAGTCGGCTACGGCATCGGCCTCGGGCAGGACTAATTGGGATGGCGTCTTCACCGATTCGCAGGCGCAGCGCGGTCAGCAGGTGTATCAGCGTGCCTGCGCGGCCTGCCATCTCGATTCGCTGCAGGGAGACGATGTGTCGCCGGCGCTGGTGGGGAAGGGATTCCTGGCGCGGTTTACCGGGCAGAGTGCGGTCGAGATGCTGCAGAACCTGCGCGCATCGATGCCGCAGAACGCGCCCGATAGCCTGGGCGACCGCGCGTACGTTGATCTGATCTCGTATCTGCTGAAGGCGAACGGCGGCAAGGCCGGCTCCCTCGAATTGCCGCTCGACGTCGCGGAGCTCGAGAAGATCGCCATCGTCGACCAGCCGCAGCAGTAAATGGGGTCGTTTTTAATGACTTCGGTGATCGCGTCGCTCGCAAGGTTCGTCTCCGCAGCATGTTTCCGCCCGTGTTAAGTCAGCATCACGAAGTGATTCAACGAGGACTCTAAGGAGAGCATCATGACCAGCACGCGCGTCTATGTCGCCATCGTCACGGGTGTTGTAGCTCTCGGGGGCCTCGTTATGGCGCAAGCGCAGCGCGAAGCGCCGCCGACCGCCTCGCAGATGCGTGAGGCGGTGTCACGCCTGCGTGGCAACCGCATCGCGACGCCAAACGACTACGAGAAGCTGACGGCGGAGCAGAAGAAGTACGTCGAGAGCATCCTCTCGGGTCCTCGTTCGGACATCTCAGGACCTCTTGGCGTGATGATGGTCAGCCCGGAGCTCGGCGACTTGAACCAGAAGGCGATCGCCTACGCGCGCTTCGCCGGTCGCGAGGGTTTCTCGACCGTGCCACCCAAGTTGAACGAGCTCGCCATCCTCGTGGTCGCGAAGCATTGGTCAGCGGAGTACGTGTGGAATGCGCATCACACCGCCGCTGTCCGCTTCGGACTACCCGCAGACGTCGTCGAATCAATCCGCGTCGGCAAGAGACCGACGGGGATGGAGAAAGACGTAGAGGTCGTGTACGACTTCGCGAACGAGTTCATCTCGAAGCGCAAACTGAGCGACGCAGCCGTAAATGCGGCGAAGCAGGTTCTCGGCGGAGATCGCGGCGTCGTTGATCTGGTCGGGACGATGGGGCTGTATCAGATCTCGTCGATGATGGTCGCGCTCGACCAGACGCCGCTGCCGCAGGGCAGAAAGCCGTTCTTCGAGTGAAGCGACGCGCGCTTCACCCAGCGCTCGTGCTGGCCAGCCCTTTCGACGAGCGTCGCTAGAAACTCGTTCTTGCGGCGGTCCGAGTCGCGCAACGCCTCGTCGGCTTTCGTGCGCGCGGTGATGTCATAGAAGGCGATGCGCCGGAAATTCGATTCCGCTGATTTCCTCTCAAAGCTTGGCACGGGCAAGACCATCGTCCGATGCCTGAAAGGGCAGAAGCTCTTCTCGCAGGGAGACCCTGCTGACGCCGTTTTCTACGTGCAGAACGGCAAGGTGAAGATGACGGTGACATCTGAGGGTGGCAAGGAGGCAGTGGTCGCCCTTGTGGAGACGGGCAGTTTCTTTGGCGAGGGGTGTTTGAACGGTCAGTCTCGGCGTTTGGCGACCGCGTCGGCGTTGACCGATGTCTCCGCCATGCGCATTTCCAAAGTCGAGATGCTTCGCGTCCTGAAAGACGAACCAGCCTTCGCGGCTCGGTTTGTCACGTACTTGCTCGAACGCAACACCCGCGTCGAAGAGGATCTCGTCGATCACCTTTTCAACTCGAGCGAGAAACGCCTTGCGCGAGTGCTCTTGCTCCTGGGCAACTTCGGCAAGGATCAAGAACCCGAGCCGATTCTTCCCGACGTCAGTCAGGAGATGCTGGCAGAGATGGTTGGGACGACGCGATCCCGAATCAACTA
>Ga0075429_100003996_pt1 | contig 12627 bp, 12 predicted proteins | sample RhiMetdeltSRZDD3_FD_75295 | JGI IMG/M metagenome (GOLD analysis project Ga0075429, IMG submission 75295) | Populus rhizosphere microbial communities from Tennessee, USA - Rhizosphere MetaG P. deltoides SRZDD3 | ecosystem: Host-associated > Plants > Roots > Rhizosphere > Soil | place: USA...
TCCACGCGGCGTCGAAGTCGGCTGGCCGGTCCGAGGCGAAGACAGTCAGGCCGAAGTCGAGCAATCCCGCCGCGATAAAAAAGACGGCGGGCAGCCACACGCCCGGTGGCGGGAGCGAATTTTCTTGAGAGGGCTTGTCGACCACCGCTAAAATGATGTCACTAACGGCAGGAGAAATGGTCACCGTCAAGAAGGACGTCAGCGCCCGTCGGGCGACACGCGTTCCGGTGGATCTGCGGGGCTCGTTGCGCCACGGCGTTTCCTGGGACGTCACGGTGCAGGATCTCAGCCTGACCGGGTGCCTGCTGCAGTGCCCGGGCGACCTCGACCCCGGTGCGATCGTCGACGTGAACCTCGAGATGGGCGCACGGCTTCTCGCCGCCAAGGCGCGCGTCGTCGATGCCGCGATGGACGGCGAGGCGCTGCCGGGACCGTGCCGCTATCTCGTCGGCCTCGAGTTCCTCGGGCTGCCCGTGCGCGAGCAGACCGATCTGCGCGTCTTCCTCGAAGAAGAGGCGCGCCGCCGGCCCCCGCACAACCACGCGTAGAGTCCCGTCCTCGTGTCTCGTTTCCGAGACGGACTCCTAGTAGCATGAGAGCGTGATCGTCACGCGGTCCCTCAAGGACATCCCCGTTCGCGACCTGCGGACGCTCCTCCAGGAGGAGGTCGAGTACTGGGGCGAGGAGTTGCTCTGGGACTACGCGGAGGTCTCGCAGGCGGTCGCGGGCGGTCTCGAGCGGCGCACGCTCATCGGCCGCGTGGTGCTCGAGGCCAGCCGGCCGGTCGCCTACTGCTACTACATGCTCGACGGCGGCCGCGCCATCGTCGGCGCGCTCTTCGCGAGCCGGGACTTCCGCGGCCGCGGCTTCGAGGAGCAGCTTCTCGAGGACGTGATCGCCGACGCGCAAGGCGCCCCTGGCAACGAGCGCGTGGAGTGCCAGACGCTCTTCTCCACCGCCCCCGACGCCGATCGCCGCTTCCTGAAGGCCGGCTTCAAGAGCCGCCGCCGCCACTACCTCGTCCGCACCCTGGATCGGCCCATCGAGGTCGGCCCGCCGGCGATGAAGCTGCGGCCCGTGCGCCGCGAGGATCTGTGGACGGTGGCCGAGGTCATCTACCGCAGCCATCACGGCAGCCTCGATGCCGCCCTCAATCTCACCTATGCCACCCCCGCCTACTGCCGGGGTTTCGTCGAGACGCTGGTGCTGCGCGCCGGCTGCGGCCGCTTCGATCCCGAGGCGTCGTTCATCGTCGACGGGCCGCGCGGGCCGATCGGCGTGTTGCTGGCGAGCCATCTCTCTCCCAGCAACGGCCATATCTGCCAGGTCTCGGTGGCGCCGGAAGCGCAGGGGCAAGGCCTGGGCAGCGCGCTCATGACGGCCGCGCTGCGCGCGTTCCGCGACCAGGGCCTGCAGACGGCGAGCCTGTCCGTCACCGTGGAGAACCATCGCGCCTACGATCTGTACCTGCGCCTCGCCTTCGGTGTGCGCAAGGAGTTCGCCGCCCACGCGTGGGTGCGGCCGCCGGCGCTCCTCGAGCTCCCCGCGTAGATGAGCGTCGTCCTCTCCCTGGCCCTGCTCGCGGCCACCGCCGCGCCGAAGGTGCTCGTCCTTCCGCTCGAGCCGGTGGGCGACGTGGGCGCGGCGGGATGGATCAGCGAGGCGTTCGCCGACCTGCTGCCGCGCGATCTCGCGCGTCTCGGCGTCTTTGCCGTGACCCGCGCGGATCGTCTGGCCGCCCACGACGCCATGGATATCCCGGTGGTGACGCTCAGCCGCGCGACGTCGATCCGGATGGCGGAAGCCCTCGGCGTGTCGCGCATCGTCAGCGGGACGTTCGAACGGCGCGGGTCGGATCTGACCGTCTCCGTGCGCTGGCTCGACGTCGAGCGCGGGACGCTGAGCCCGCCGTTCAATTCGTCCGCCTCCTTCGACCACGCCGCTACCCTGATCCACGGACTGGCGTGGGACATCGCCCTCGCCGGCCCGTGGAAGCCGCCGGGCACACGCGACGCCTTCCTCGCCTCGATGCGCGCGCTGCCGTTTCCGGCCTTCGAGGCGCACGGGATGGGGCTGGCGGCGGCGAAGGCGGGCCACCGGAAGGACCACCTGCGCCGCGCCATCGAGCGTCATCCCGCCTACGACGAGGCGCGCCTGGCGCTGGCGCAGGAGCAGATCGATGCGCGGGAGTACGCGGCGGCGTACGACACCCTGGCCGCGGTGGGCGCGTCGTCCCCCCTTGCTCGCGATGCGCTCTTCTTCCAGGGCGTGGCTCTGCTCGAGATGGCGCGCTACGACGAGGCGGGCGCGCTCTATGCGCGCCTCGCGGAGAGCGAGGCCAGCGCAGGCGTGTTGTCGAATCACGGCCTGGCCGCGCTGCGGGCCCGGGAGAAGGGCCGCGGGTCGGAGCTGCTGCGGCAGGCGGTGGACAAGGCCCCCGGCGTCACCGACGTGGCCTTCAACCTGGGCTGGGCCCTGCTGCTCGACGGCGACGCCGAGGCCGCCGTCTTCTGGCTGCGCGGCGTGACGCGGCAGGCCCCGCGCGACGTCCTGGCGCACGTGGTGCTCTCGTGGGCGCTGCGCCAGGCGGGCCACACCGACGAGGCGGCGGAGGAATGGCGCGGGGTGGCCATGACGGGCGCGCCCGACCGGCTCACGGAAACGCCGGATCTCTCCCGGCGGCTGGGGCGCGTCATGCGGGCCGAGCGCCCGATGCTGATCGAGCGCAGCGACGTCGAGTTGGCCGTCGCCCACGTCGGCCGCGCCGATGCGCTGCTCAAGGCCAACGACACCGACGGCGCTCTGCGCGAGCTCACACGCGCGGCGTACCTCGATCCCTACTCCGCCCGCGCCCACGAGCTCCTCGCCCGTGCGCACCTGCAGCGCGGGGAGAAGGAGCGCGCGCTGGGCGAGCTGCAGATGTCGCTGTGGTGCCGCGACGATGCCGCCGTGCGCCTCCAGCTCGCGCGGCTATTGGCCGATCTCGGACGCAGCGCGGAGGCGCGGGCGGAGGCGGAGAAGGTCTTGAAGGGGGATCCCGGCAACGAAGCCGCCCGCGCTTTGCTCAAATCGCCAGGACCCGGCCTTTGATATATGTTGGGGGGAGCGAATCCTCGGAGGTGGACCTGATGAACCGGAAGCGGACCGACACCAGCCGCCGTGAGTTCCTCCTGACCGCCGCCGCCGGCACCGCTGCGCTGGGCCTCACGCGCATGACGGGCGCCGCCGACGACAAGACCGACAAAGCCGCCAAGATCCCGCGCCGCGTCCTCGGCAAGACGGGCGTCGAGGTCTCGATCCTCGGCTTCGGCGGCGGATCGAAATTCCTGATGTCGAAGGACGAAGATGCCGCCGCGCTTCTCGAGCGCGCGATCGCGTCGGGGGTGACGTATTTCGACACCGCCTCCAGCTACGGCCGCGACCGCCGCTCCGAGCAGATCTACGGCATGGTCCTGCCGAAGCACCGCGCGTCGATCTTCCTCGCCACCAAGACCGACGACCGCACATACGACGGGGCCATGCGCTCGTTCGAGGAAAGCGTCAAGAAGCTGAAGGTCGACAGCCTCGATCTCTTCCAGATGCACAGCGCCGTGCCCTCGGACGATCTCATCGCCTGGGAGAAGCCGACGGGAGCCCTCACCGCGTTCCGGAAGCTGCGGGAGCAGAAGGCGACGCGTTTCATCGGCTTCAGCGGCCACACGCAGGCGGAGACGCACCGCCGGGTCATCGAGAGCTTCGACTTCGACACCGTGCTCATGGCGCTGAACGCCGCGAAGCACCAGCAGTTCGGCGAGATCGCGCTGCCGGCGGCGGTGAAGAAGGGCATGGGCGTGATCGCCATGAAGATCGCCCGCGACATCGTGGGCGCCGGCGCCGGACAAGCGAAGATCGGCGATCTGCTCGCGAGCACGTGGGACCATCCCGGCGTCGCCGTGGCCATCGTCGGCATGGAAGGCGTGGAGCAGCTTGACGAGAACGTGCGCGCCGCCACGACGTACACGCCGGGCGCGGTGAAGGCGGCCTCGCTCGGTCCGCTCAACGCGCAGGCGTGCTGGATGCAGCCCGGCTACCGCGACGAATGCGTGTAGTCCGTCCCGCCACCGTTCTGGCCGCGGTCCTCGTGTCCGCGGCCGTTTCTTTGTCGGCCCTCGGCCGCCATCGGATGCCGGTCGAGCTGCGCAGCCCCGCGGCGATCGAGCAGTTCGACCTCCAGGAGCCGGAGGCGTGGGCGATCGAAGACGGCGCCCTCGTGCTCAAGGTGGCGGGGAAGCCCGAGGGTCCCATCCGCAAGCCGTCGCGCTGGGCCATCTTCAAGAGCGAGGCTTGGGCCGACGTCACGATGCGGGTGCGCGTACGGGCCGACGCGCCCGTCGAGCGCAAGGGCCGGGACGTTCTATTGTTTTTTGGATATCAATCCCCGACCCGCTTCTACTACGTGCACCTCTCCAACGAGACCACGGCGGCCCACAACGGCATATTCCTGGTGAAGGACGCCGACCGGAAGCGACTCGACGAGCCCACGGGCGAGCCGAAGTTGATGGACGCCGACTGGCACGAGGTCACCCTCGTGCGCGACGCCGACAAGGGCACGATCGAGGTCTACTTCGGCGGTGAGAAGACGCCGTTCCTCACCGCGAAGGACAAGGAGCTGAAGAAGGGCCGCGTCGGCGTCGGCTCGTTCGACGACCCCGCGGCCTTCCGTGACATGCTCATCGAGGGCGAGCCGGCGGACTAGACGCCGGCGGCGGCGTCCGGTCGTCGCCCCACCGGATCGCATCGAAGATCTTGTATCCCGGCCAGACGCGGCCGTGTGTCATCTGACCGATGACAGTCGTGGCCTCGTCCTCGAACCGGCCCTCCAGATCGTTCAACACGCGGTCGCGGATCACGTCCTTCCAGTCGCCGGGACCGAGCTTCCGCCGGTGTACGTTCAGGTCCTTCGTGCTCGCGAACGCCAGGTGCGCCGCACAGAGCGAGGAGCCGCGCTCGAGGTCGACGAGGCTGACCCACCCCTCGAAAGAACCCGGCGTGTAGGTCACGTCGTACCGGCTGACCAGCAGCCCCTCCGGCGCGCTGACGGTGGGCCAGGCGCCGGCCTCCATGTCGTAGACCAACAGGTACGGTCCGCCGGCCAGCGCGAGCTGGCGCACGGCGGAGGCGCGCCCGGCGCGCGAGGCGGTCGTGTCGAGCGCGACGCGCACGCGGTGGGAGGTCAAGAACCACCAGGGCGGCTCCGCTGCTGACGCGACGCCGGTGCGCGCGTTGAGGATGCGTCGATCCACCGATCCGACTTCCAGCTTCTCACCCGCCGCGGGTGCGCGCTGGTAGGGTGGCCACTCGACGAGGGGGCAAGACGCCTCGGCGCGAGGTGCGGCGCGCAGGGCCGCATCGAGCTGCGCCAGACTCGAGCGAAACCGCTGCACACGGGCCTCCTCGTCGGCCTTCTCCTGCGCCTGGGTGAATGCCGCTTCCGTCGCGTCGTCGTCGATCGCCGCCAATGACGCCAGCGGCTCGGCCACGCCGTGCAGCGCGCAGTCGGCCGCCTCGGTGATCCGATAGACGAACCAGCGATGCCCACGCGCGAGGCAGGCGGTCAGCCGCAAGCGATGAGAAACAGTGTCGACCAGCGCCAGGTCGACGTCGATCGGGCCGAGGCGGGCGAGCCGGCCGTCGACCTCCAACGATCCGGTACAGGCCGGCTCTCCATGCAGCCCGAGGCTCGGCTCGTAACGCCGCTCCAGCAGGAGCTCGTGCACGAGCGCGCAGGCATCGTCGGTCGTCATCTCCGCGGCCCCGCGCGCGGCGTCGGCGCGCTCGTGCACCGCGGCCGACCGCGCGTGATTGGTCAGCAGCGTGTGGGCCGTCCCCACGATAGAAGCCGCCAGCGTGAGCGCGGAAGCGGCCATCGCGGCGAGCGCCTTCGCGGGTATCCGCTCGCCCCGCGACCGCGATTGAATGGCGGTGCCCCCGGCCACGAGCAGGGCGGGCACGCTCGCGCAAGGACAGCAGCACAGCGAGGCGAGGGCGAGGCCGAGGGCGAGGTCGGCGCTCGACCAGGTGCGGCCGCCGGTGTCCGCGGACGGGCTCATGGCCCGCATGATAGGCGCTCATCGCTGCTATCCTTAGCGGCTCATGTCCAAGGGGCGATTCCAGGATCTTCAGCCCGGGTCGTTCCCCGTGTTCCCCGGCTTCTGGGCCATGGTGGGACCGGGCCTCGTCTGGCTGGCGCTGGCGCAAGGCAGCGGCGAGCTGATCTTCTGGCCGTATCTCATCGCGAAGTTCGGCCTCGCCTTCGCGTTCCTGATCGTCCCGTCGCACTTGCTGCAGTATCCGGTCAACCTCGCCATCGGCCGCTACACCGTCCTCACCGGGGAGCCGATCTTCAAGGGCTTCCTCCGCCTCAGCCGCTGGTTCGGCGTGATGCTCTGGCTCTGGATGCTCGTCGTCTTCCTGTGGATCGGGAGCTGGGCCTCCGCCGGCGGCACCGCGCTCGCCGAGCTGTCGGGATTCCCGGCCGCCTGGTCGCACCCCTCGCGCACGCTCTTCTGGGGCTACGCGCTCATGGTCGTCTTCCTGGCCGCACTGTTGCTGGGGAAGGTCGTCTACGCGCTCGTCGAGAGGTTCATGACGGTAGTGGCCATCGGCACCATGGTCGGCTTGCTGTGGGCCTGCACCAACCCGGTGGTCATGAAGGCAGCCCCCGAATTTTTCGGTGGGCTGCTGGTCCCGGCGGTGCCATTGCGAGAGCTGCCGATCAGCGCGAGCTGGAGCGCGCGCGACTGGAACTTCTTCTTGACCGCGATCTGCTTCGCCGGCCTCGGCGGGTTCTGGACGCTGTTCTACTCGTACTGGATCAAGGAGAAGGGCTACGGCATGGCCCACTACGTGGGCCGGGTCACCAGCCCGCTGCGGGGGGAGGCCGAGGTCGTACGCCTCGACGGCTTCCGCATCGAGGACACGCCGGAAAACGAGACGCAGTTCCGCCGATGGATGAGTGGCCTGCGTGTCGACTCGCTCGTAGGCTTGATTGGAAACCTCGTGACGACGACCCTCACCTGCCTGCTCGCATGGGCGGTGCTGCACCCGACGGGCAAGGTCCCCGAGCGTTGGGACATCGCGGTGGTGCAGGCCGACTTCTTCGGGGCCTACTGGGCCCCCGCGCGCGCGATCTTCCTGTTCGTGGCCGGCTTCTTCCTGATCGACACGTGGCTGGGCGGTGTCGACGCCGTGAGCCGCGTGCACGCCCACATGGTGTGCGAGCTGTCGCCGCGGGCGCGCGCCCAGGGCGTGCGGTTCTGGTACTACGCGTTCGTCTTCTTCATGGCGGTGGCGACGGCGGTCACCATGCCCCTCGGCGACCCCGGGACGATCATGGCGGTGAGCGGCGTCGTGAACCTGTTCGGCATCACCGTGTATTCCGTCGCGCTGTACGTGCTCGCGTCCCGCGCGATGCAGGGGGTCATGCCGGCGTGGGCGATCCTCCGCCGATGGGAGAAGGTCGGCCTCGGCGTCTCCATCGCCGCCTACGCGGCGCTCAGCTTGCTGTACCTGCGCTGGGTCGTGTGGCAGATGCTGTCGCGATGAGGGCTTCGGTTTCCGCGTGGGCGGCGGCCCTCCTCGGCCTCGCCGCCGCCGCGAGCTTCGGCGACGGCGGCGATCGTCCGAAGGTCTTCCTCGACTGCGCGGAGGGCTGCTTCCAGGACCACTTGCGGACGGAAATCACGTTCGTCGACTACGTCCGCGATCGCGGCGAGGCCGACGTGCACGTCCTCGTCACGATGCAGCCGACGGGCGCGGGCGGCCGCGAGTTTACCGTGGCCCTCATCGGCCTGCGTCGCTTCGCGTCGATGGATCAGACGCTACGCTACGCCGCCGAGAAGGACGAGCCGGAGGAGCGCACGCAGCGCGGCCTCGTCCATCGCTTGAAGCTCGGTCTGGTGCGTTATGTCGTGGAGACGGGTCACGTGTCGCATCTCGAGCTGTCCTCGACGGAGGCGGCGCCGGCGGGCGCGGCGACGAGGGACCCGTGGAACAGCTGGGTGTTCTCCTTGCGCGGCGAGGGCGAGCTCGAGGGCGAAGAGTCGAAGCGCAAGGGTACGGGAGAGGTCCGCGTGGGTGCGGACCGGATCACGGCGGACTGGAAGATCAGCCTGGCGGCCTCGGCGAGCCATGAAGAGGAGCGCTACGACGTCGACGGCCGCGATGTGGTCAGCACGAAGGTGTCCCGCCTCCTGAACGGCTTCGCGATCAGGAGCCTCGGTCCGCATTGGTCGGTGGGTGGGCAGGCGGCGGCCTGGAAGAACACGTTCGAGAACACGCGCCGCGCGTTCGGCTTCGGCCCCATGCTCGAATACAACCTCTTCCCGTACGACCAGTCGACGCGCCGCGAGCTCCGCTTCACGTACCGCCTCGAGCTGCGGGACATGCAGTACCTCGAGGAGACGCTCTTCGAGGAGACCGACGAGACGCTCGGCCGGCAGGAGCTGGAAATCACCCTCGTGCGCCGCGAGCCGTGGGGGTCCCTGGAGGGCGAGCTGGAGCTGTCCCACTACCTGCACGACGTGGGGAAGTACCGGGCGGAGCTGCGGCTCGAGGCGGCGTTGCGGCTGTTCCAGGGGCTGTCGCTGAACGTGCGCGCGGAGGGCTCGCGGGTGCGCGATCAGCTCTCGCTGCCGCGCCGCGGGGCCACCGCCGAGGAGATCCTGCTCGAGCAGCGCCAGCTCGCCAGCGGCTTCCAGTACGAGACGGCCGTGGGCCTCACCTACACGTTCGGCTCGATCTACAACAACGTGGTGAACCCGCGCTTCGGGAACTAGCCCTTCAGCTTCTCGAGCTGCTGCAGGTGATTGATGTCGTGGCCGGCGAGCAGGCGGATGACGGTGTCGAGCTTCTCACTGCCGCGCTCCGGGTGGAACGCTTCGCGCTCGCGATCGGCGGCGCTGAGGCCGCGGATCCAGGCGACGTTCCAGCGACGCGAGGCCAGGAACGACTCGAGGGCGGTCTGGGCGTCGACGTTCGTGTAGCGCACGGCCCACTTGCCCTCGTCGAACGGCTGGATCTCGTAGCGGTCCTCGGCGGCCATCTGCCGCATGCGAAAGCCGATGGCGATCTCGCAGTCCGCGAGGTGGGCCAGGATCTGCGCACCCGTCCACTTGCCGGGACCCCACGGCTTGCCGAGGCCGGCCGGGCCCAGGGACGCGGCGAGCTCGCGCACGCGCTCACGGGTGGCTTCGAGGCTGGTGATGGGATCCTTGTCGCCCAGATACCCGAGAATGCGATCGCGATACCCGCCGTCGGCGATCGTGGTCATCGTGCCTCCAGCCAGCGCAGCGTCTTCTGCAGCGCCTCGACGAAGAAGAACTCGCCCCACATGACCGACTCGTTCACGCCGTAGTCCTTGTGGATGTGATACACGCCGCCGCGCAGGATGCCTTCCCAGCCGTCCTCGCCGTCGCCCAGGTATCGCTCGCACAGCGAGCCGACGGTGCGCAAGGCGGCGTCGGCGTACGCCTTGCGGCGGGCGGCCCCGGTGGAGAGCCGCGCGAGGTTGAAGAGGCCGACAGCGGCGATCGCGGCCGCGCTCGTATCGACCTGTGATCGGCTCAGCTTGCCCTCGAGCGGCGCGTCGAAGTCCCAGGGTACGACGCCGTCCTCGGGCATGTGCGCCAGCCAGTAGTCGGCGTTCGCCTCCGCGGTCGCGAGGTAGTCGGGCTCACGCGTCAGCTCGTAGCAGGTGCCGAAACCGTACAGCGACCAGGCCAGGCCGCGCGACCAGCACGAGTCACCGCGGTAGCCCTGCTGCGTCGTCTGGCGGAGGAACTCGCCGGTCTCGAGATCGAAGATCCCTTCGTGCGAGGTGCTGCCGTCGCCGCGGACGAGGGTGCGGCGCGTGGTGCGGCAATGGCGATGGGCCAGGGCCAGCAGCGCCTTGTCGCCGGTCTCGATCGCGGAATGGAAGATGATCCCGACGTTCATCATGATGTCGATGAAGTTCGAGTCCGCGCCGTGGAACGACCGGAGATTCCCGGCCGCGGCGTGGAAGCGCAGGGCCAGCGTGCGCCCCGCGTGCAGCACGACTTCGCGCAGGGCCGGGTCGGGCTTGCCCTCGCGGACGGTCGCCTCGTACCACCGCTTGTACGTGCCGTGAAAGAAGAGGAAGCCGAGGTCGTGGACCTCGCGATCGTCCTTCCGGGGCTCGAGGGGCCGCGAGTAGGCCTCCGCCGAGGCGCGCCACTGGGCGTCGCCCGTCTGCTCGTGGAAGATCCACATCATCCCCGGCAGGAACCCGTCGCACCAGCGCGTCCAGGCCGGCTTGTCGTGCCGCCAGCGGCCCTTCTCCGTATAGAGAGGATAGAAGCCCGGATCGCGATCGACGAACGTGCGCACCTGGCGCTGTGCGAAGCCGAAGGCCTGCTGGACGCGGGCGGTGAGGTCGTTGGTATGGAGCATGGGGTCCTGTCCCGACACGGTTGTCACAAGCGGCGCAGATGGAACCCGCCGTCGACGTTGATCACCTCGCCCGTGGAGTAGGGGAGCGTACCCAGTGCGACGGCTCCCACGGCGCGCGCCACGTCTTCGGGCGTGCCCCAGCGCTTGATGGGGGTGATGCCCTCGGCGAACAATGCATCGTACTTCGCTTTGACGGCCGCCGTCATGTCGGTGGCGATGATGCCGGGACGGATCTCGTAGACGCCGATGCCGTGATCGGCGAGGCGCAAGGCGTAGAGCTGGGTGGACATCGCGAGTCCCGCCTTGCTGATGCAGTAGTCGCCGCGGTTCACCGACGCCGCGAACGCCGATACCGAGCTGACGTTGACGATCGCCGGCCGATACGCGTCGCCGTGCTTCTGCCGCTGCTCGATCATCCAGCGCGCCGCCGCCTGGGTGAGGAAGTAGGGACCCTTGAGGTTGATGCGCATGACGCGATCGAAGCTTTCCTCGGAGGCGTCCAGCAGATCCGCGCGCTCGGCGGGGGCTACGCCCGCGTTGTTGACCAGCACGTCCAGGCGGCCGAACTGATCGCGGACGAAGGCCAGGAGGCGATCGCGGTCCGCCGTCTCGCCCACGTCGGCGGAGATGATCTCCGCCCTGGCGCCGCTGCGTGCCGCCGCTGCCTGCGTGCACGTCTCCTCGGCGGCGTCTTGGTTCGAGACGTAGTTGATGGCGACGTCGAAGCCGACGCGCGACAGCTCGACGGCGATCGCCCGGCCGATCCCGCGGGACGCGCCCGTGACGAGGGCGACCGGCACTAGTGCCCGCCTTCCAGCACGTCGGGCAGGATGAGGGAGCGCACGTTCGGATGCAGGCGCACCCACAGGCCGGGGTTCTCGTCGAGCTGCTTCGCCCGCACGTCCACATCGTCGGCGAGCACGGTGTCGAGGACGCGCCGATAGCTCGCCTTCTTCGCGGGGGCGGTGCCGGCGTCGACCACCGACTGCACGATGCGTTTGGCGCCGAGGATGGCCGCCGGGCCGAGGGTGAGGATGTGGGTGGCGGCGCGGCACTCCGCCTCGTCGCCTTCGGCGACCACGCTGCCGCCGGCCTTGAACTTCGAGACGTGGTGCTCGAGGATCGTCGACGAGATCGGGATGAGGCCGGCCACGTCGTCGGCGGCTGCCCCCGATCCCGGCTTGATGTAGGCCAGGTGCGAGGCCGCGTTCGCCTCGGGTCCGTGTCCCAAAAAGAAGATGTCGAGGCCGCCGAGCTCGGCGAGGCGCGCCACGTAGCGATTGACCTCCGCCTCCAGATCGCCGGCGTCGGTGCGGAAGGTCGTGAAGCTCTTCACCTGGCGGAAGAAGTCGAGACCCAGCAGCCGCTCGAAATCGCGCACGAAGCTGAAGCCGTTGTCGGGGCGCAGCGGCGCCAGCGCGTCCTGGGTGAAGACGTGCAGGCGCGAGATGAGGCCGAGCTCACCGCGGCGGCTGCGTTCTCCGAGGAGGCGATGCAGCGCCTGCGCGCCGCGTCCGCCGAGCAGCGCGATCACGATGTCCCCCGTCGTCGCGCGGCCGGCGGCTTCGAGCTCGTCCAGCATGGCGCGACCGACGGCGTCTTCGGTCTCGAGAACGTCCGGCCGTAGTGCGCGCGGTGCGAATCGCCGGAGGAGGGTGGCCGCGTCCTCGCCGGGCCGGGCGAGCCAGACGTTGGGGCCGACAGTGTGTCGGGTGAGGGCGGGAGCGGCCGAGCGATTCGTCATGGGTCCCCTCGTCAATCGATGATGCGTATGAATCCCGCAGCCTAACCGGCCGATCCGGTCTCGTCAATGAGCCGATCGTCTACTTCGCGGTCCCGGACAGGGCGGACCCGCGATCTATAATGAAGATGTCATGGGCAAGCTCTGTCTCGCCGTTCTCCTCGCCGCCCAGGCCGCTACCAGCACCCCGCGTACGGCCATCTCCCAGGCGCAAGCCGATGCGTTTGCCGAGAAGCTCGACTCCCTGCAGGAGCGCTCGCGCAAGACGGCTCGCAGCGGCGCCGTTCGCGACTCGGTGATCGTCACCGAGGCGGAGATCAACTCCTACGTCAACTTCACGCTGGGACCCACGCTTCCCGCGGGCCTCACCGACGTCGAGCTCCAGCTCGACCGCGACCGCCTGCACGCGACGGCGAGCGTCGACATGGACCTGGTGA
>Ga0075429_100003997_pt1 | contig 12626 bp, 12 predicted proteins | sample RhiMetdeltSRZDD3_FD_75295 | JGI IMG/M metagenome (GOLD analysis project Ga0075429, IMG submission 75295) | Populus rhizosphere microbial communities from Tennessee, USA - Rhizosphere MetaG P. deltoides SRZDD3 | ecosystem: Host-associated > Plants > Roots > Rhizosphere > Soil | place: USA...
CCCCAGGGCGGCGTCTCGTAGACCTGTGACTTTGCCTTCACTTCCAGTTGAGGCGTCAGCGCGGAAATTGCCTGCTTTAAGTTGGCGAGACGGTCACCCAGATTGGTGCCGAGGGCGAGATAGACAATGTGTTCTTTCATAGGTTATCCAGATATGAGATATCACTATCGTGCTTGAGCACAACTTGATTGCCAATGGGCATTCAAGTTCTCCAAAGATATAATCATGTTGTCACATTGTACCTGCTTCCCACATTGAATGTGGAATCAGAGTGTGGACTCAAAAGTTTTCAGAAGCTAGGCTCAAGCCGCCGTCCGCTGCTTCGCAGCCTTTCAGGGCGGCGGTATACAAGTAAATCCTGCGCCGAGGACGGCGCAGGGAGCAACTGCCTGACAGATTTTACACACGAATACAAGAAGGGAGATCCGGTTGGATAAATTTATGCAGATGGCAATCCAGGAAGCAAAGGCTGCGCAGAGTGCTGGAGACTATCCTTACGGCGCAGTGCTGACGCGCAGTGGAGAGGTCATCAGCCTGGGACGAAATCACATGAATAGCCATAACGATCCCACCAGCCACGCCGAGATCGAGGTTTTGCGCGCGGCAGGTTTGCAGACCACCTATGCGGATACGGTCATGTATGCCAGCGCCTTCCCCTGCATTATGTGCGCGGGTCCCATTGTGATGCTGGGCGTTCCGGAACTCGTGGTCGGGGCAAGCTGGGAAGGATACGAAGGCTCACGCATGTTTCTTGAAGCTCATGGTGTGAAGATCAAGATACTGGAGCTGGAGGAATGCAGGCAATTATTGGTTGATCCAGATGTCTCATCCTCCAATCCCTTATAAACCCTCGCGCGCCGACTTGCTTGCTGCGCAAAATAAGACAATCCACGACGTGCTCGCACCGGGCCTGAGCGTGTTATTTTGTGGTATCAATCCCGGCTTATATTCCGGCGCGACAGGTCATCATTTCGCGCGTCCGGGCAACCGTTTTTGGCCCACGCTGCACCAGGCAGGCTTCACACCGCGATTGCTGCATCCAAGTGAGGAACGCGAGCTGTTGTCGTATGGCTATGGGATTACGAACCTGGTCGCTCGTGCCACGGCAACCGCAGACGAGTTGGCCCCCGAAGAGTTGGTAGCGGGACAGCGACGGCTGAAATCGAAGGTGAAACGTTACGGGCCACAGGTCGTTGCCGTGCTGGGAATCAGCGCCTATCGGACGGCGTTTGCGCAGAAGGCATCCACTCTCGGCAGGCAGCCGGAATTGCTGGCGGATACAGTCGTGTGGGTCTTGCCAAACCCCAGCGGGCTGAATGCTCATTATCAACTCGCAGATCTGGCAGAGCACTTTCGGGCGCTCCGGCTGGCAGTCGAACGAAATCAATTTTAGGAGGTATCTATTATGCCAAATGAGAATTCAACTCTCCCCTTTGAGGATCATTTTTCCGGACACTCGGAACAGTATGCGCAGCACCGTCCCCGGTATCCTGATGAAATCTACGATTACCTGGCTTCGATCGCGCCATCGCATTCCCTCGCCTGGGATTGCGGCACCGGCAACGGTCAAGCCGCGCTCGGGCTGGCGAAACACTTCGACAGAGTCTATGCGACCGATGCCAGCGCGGGACAGATTGCGATGGCATATTCCCATGAGAAAGTGGACTATCACGTGGAGCCCGCCGAGCAGGTCTCACTCCACGACTCCAGTGTGGACCTGGTCACGGTCGCGGTGGCAATTCACTGGTTCAACTTTGACGAGTTTTATCGTGAGGGGAAGCGCGTCCTCAAACCCGAGGGCATCCTCGCGGCATGGACATACAGCCTTACGGAAATCTCCCCGGAGATCGATGAACTGGTCCAGAAATATTACTGGGAAATCCTAAAGGGCTACTGGCCGGAACGTATTCATTATCTTGAAGAAAGATATGAAACTCTGCCCTTCCCGTTTGAAGAGATCACTCCTCCACCCTTTACGATGGAAATCCACTGGAATTTAATCCAGTTTGCGGGCTTTCTCGATAGCTGGTCTGCCACGCAAAGATACAAGGCACAAAACGGGAAGCATCCGCTTGAATTGATCTGGGATCAATTGTCCGCGGCCTGGGGCGACGAAAAAGAAACGCGCCTGGTCCGCTGGCCACTGTATTTTCGAATTGGGCGGAACGGATCAGGTGCCTGATTGCATCAAGAATGACTTCTATAATCCCGCTTTCTTTAACAGCACTTCCATGGCATGGATGGTGATCTGGTGATGACGATCGCGCACGCGCTCGAACAGCGGGCGTACAAAAGCCCGCGACCATTCCGCCTCGATCATTGCCCTGACAATGGGCAGGATGTAAAGCATACGTCCAACCGTTCCTAAAAACTGTTCAATACGAGGTAACGCCGCCTGATTGCCACTGGCGACACACGTGGTATAGAAGAAAGAGTAGTAGCCAGCGTCGTTCCTTTTTTCAAGGTCGAGGATTTGCTCAAAGTACTGGCAATCTTCGACTGGTATTTTATGGGGCAGACCCTGTAAGAATGAGAAGATTTGACCGCGATGCCAGCCCTGGGCCTGCTCTTTGGTTGGCTTGATGCCCTGCTCATAGTTGTCTAATGCCTGCCGTACTTCATCGTATAAATGAGATTGCGGTCTGTGCCACGCGTCCGCAGCAGGCAATCCCGGCTCGTAGATCCACTGGTGCACATTCACCTTTTCAAACACTTCAGGCAGTTCTGATTTTAAGAATTCGAGGAATGCCTCGGTCGTCAGAGACTGGAACTGAAACCTTGCCATATACTTTTGGATAAAAGCATCAAAGCGTTCGCGTCCTACGGCATATTCACATTCCTGCAGGAAGAAGCAACCCTTGAAATACGGGATGCTGGTGGTGAAGGAATCAGCATCTCTCTCTGCTGGTAATTTGAGACAGGTGAGCGGCGAGTCCATGCCAATCTGTTGCATGATCTGGATCAGTTGCTTTTCGGCAAAAGCCGAACGCAGACCTGCGACATCTTTCCCTTCCAACACTTCCGTGATACGTTGCTCGGCATAAGTGGTCCAGCCCTCGTTCAGCCAGAAATCCTGCCAGTTGGCGTTCGTCACCAGGTTTCCTGTCCAGGCATGAGCGAGCTCGTGTGTGATCAGGGAAGTTTGCCCGCGCGTTCCAAGAATCGCTGTTGGAGTGAGGAAGGTCAGACGCGGGTTTTCCATCCCGCCATAGGGGAAGGATGGCGGCAGGATCAGGAGATCGTAACGACCCCACAGATAGGGACCGAGCAATTTTTCCGCCTCGACCATTTTGGTCTCGTTCTCAGCGAACTCCCAGGCGGCTGACTCGATGATCTCTGGTTCTGCATAGACGCCCGTGCGCGGGCCCAGCTCGCGGAAGTCCAGGTTTCCGACTGCAATCGCGAACAAATAGGATGGGATGGGCTGCGGCATCCGGAAGCGGAAGCCGGTGGAGTCGAGGCCGGCACCCTGGTCGATCCCAACCTGCTCCGCCGCCATCGCCGCGACCAGCCCCTGTGGAACGTCCACTTCTGCCGAATAGGTGAACCTCACCGACGGCGTATCCTGGCAGGGAAAGATACTGCGGGCGTGGATCGCCTGGCACTGGCTAAAAAGGAAAGGATGCGTCCCGCCAGCCGTCTGGTTCGCGTTGAGCCATTGCAGGGCACGCGCCTCGGGCGAGGTGCGGAACGTCAGCGTAAAGGTTGACTCTCCATCCAGCCCCTGGAGGTGCAGACGCCCCCCCAGGGTTTCATCCTGGTCGTCAAATTCCCATGCCAGCGCACGACTGTCTGCATGCGCTTCCCTGAGATCGATCTTGTATGAATCCAAAAACAGGGAGCCTTGAACGGGCTCCTGCATTTGATAGGTCGCCTCGATCTCCAAAATACGCGTGGGAAAATCGACGTGGATCCGAAAGAGAATATGCTTGATCCTGCCCTGTGCCAGGTCCGCGTAGGAAGAGGGGTCTTTGAATTTCATGTTGGATACTCCATGATCATTTGTTATGCAGATATCGCTTGATCTGCCTGCTTTGACAAAATCCAGCGCCCTAGCCGCAAACACCAGACAGGATATAGACCGCCCGTGCCCAAATAACTTAATCCGGCGACTGTCATGAGGGGTGAAAAATCGTTTCCATCCAAGCCCAAAAGGATGCCGTAAAGAGCTATTAACCCGAGCATCATAAAAAAGCTGGCGATCAGACCCAATCGGATCAGGTTACCGGGCCAGATCAGCTGCTGGCGGGCGAGGCCGTTCAGCATCCATAGCCAGATACCGATCAAACCGTTGCCAAAGAAAAAGTAATAACTTGATAACTCAACATCGCTTCTACCTGTCTGAATCAACCATGACCCAAACATGATGGCAGCTGCGCCAGCCCACACACTTATCAATAGGAACGGGCTCGAACGAGGGGCGAGTTGACGCAGTGCAGGATGAAGCGCGGATGCCAGAACTGCTGCCAGAATGCCGGCCAGGGCGTTTAATGAATCGTTGAGCGCTCCCATGAAGGAGAGAGAGGAGATATTCTGAAAAAGACTTACAAAAAATAACAGCAGGGTAATGAAAGAGAGCATGCCAATGCTGCCGACCAGAATTACCCACCACCCTGTTGTTTTAGAAACAAGTCTATTCACGCTGTTTTTCCATTTCTGCCTCATCGTAAGCCGACGAGGGTGAATCTAGGAACCAGCCCGCGCGATATTCACAAAATCTGCAAACAAACCATACGCCGTCTCAATGGGGCCCCCCGCCATGCCCTGCCGCTCGGAGACGGTGATCGAATAATCGGGCAGCACATCTGTGCGGAAGGAGATCCCCGTGGACGAGTTCATCATCCCATACAACGGTGAGGAGGTATCCACCAGCTCAGGCGCGACCCGGGCATGGATCTGATCTCCGTCTTTCTCAACCGAACAAACCAGCTTATAGCGTTTGCCTTCCCGGCTGGCTTTCGAGATCATATCCGGTGTAATGCCGCGAATACCGATGGGGTTCACCTGCTGCGGCGTGAAGGGTCTGTCCATCAGCACGGTGATCAGTGCCGCGACCTTGATCGCCGCGTCCCAGCCATCGACGTCATTTGTGGGATCCGTCTCCGCCACGCCGACGGACTGGCAGTACTTCACCGCATCCTCATAGGATTCGCCGTTCTCCATCCTCGAGAGAATGATATTGGTCGTCGCATTGAGAATGCCTTTGAAGGAGGAAAGCTCGGCGAGCGGGAAGGTCTCGCGAAACACAGAAAAGACCGGCGAACCGCCGAGAACGGTTGACTCAAAACCAAACGTTTTTCCGCTGGATTTCGCGAGCGCCGTCAATTCACGGTAGCCATGGACGACCGGCCCCTTGTTGGCTGTGATGGCGTGCATGCCAAGCTCGAGCGCCGTGCGGATATGGTCAAGCGCAGGCTGGCCGGTCTTGGTATTGACGGGCGAGTTTTCGAACATGACGTGGGCGTTGGAATGTCGAATGACGGAGAGGGAGTCGTCTACCTGGAAAGTAGACAGTGGGGAAATGGACTTTCCACTTTCTACTACTCTGAGAGCTTCTTCCATATCAAGCCCGTTCGGATCTACGGCAAACCCATGTCGTCCCGTAGATATACCGGTGAACGAAAAAGTAATTTCGTATTGTGACTCGAGCAGGTCTCGTTTGCGAAGGAACAGCCGTGCCAGCGAGCGGGCAACGTTTCCGAATCCGATCAGGGCGAGGTTGTAGTGCATAAGTGCTCCTGTATCATGTCGTTGCAAGGAGGGTGCTTTTACCGACGAAGCAATCTCCGGTTGGGCTAGAAATCATTTTGATTCTGCGCTTCGACTGGACTCCTCGACAAACACTCGTCGCTCCGCAGGGCAACCTACGCCCACTTCGTTCAGCGCGCGACTACAAGGGCGGCCAGGGCATGGCGCGGCGGTCGCGAGGCTGGCGGGGGAAGACTCCCCTCTTGAGCAGGGAGTCGGCGCGGGTGCAGAGTGCAGAGCGCTCGCGCGAGGTGAGATACGGCTCCAGAGACGGAAGCAGACTCCTGATCCCGGAAAGAGACGCCAGCAACTCCTCGGAAATCTTCTGCCCACTGAAATCCCAGAGCACAGTGCGCAATTTGTCCTCTTCGTGGAAGCAGATCCCGTGGTCGATGGCGTAAAGCTGGTGCGTATCCTTTTCGAAGAAGACGTGACTGCCTTTGCGATCCGCATTATTGCAGAGAACGTCGAAGAGCACGACAGGCTTCAGGAGCTGCCTGTCGGACTCGCTAAAACTAAAGTAGTGGTATTCAGGATCGTATTCGATGAACTGCTGAAGCGACCCTGCGCCAAAGGGACCGTCCTCTCGCAGCGTGGTGAACGGGACGATATGAAAGCCAAGATGCTCGCTCACCAGATAGGCGGCGACTTCCCGTCCGGCCAGGCTGTTTTCAGGAAAATCCCACAGGGGTTGCTCGCCGCGCAAAGGTTTGTAGACCGCGGGATAGTCGCTACCCTCATGCTGGACAGTGACAAGGAAGGTATAGTTCGAGCCAAAGGTGAATTGACCCTTGATCTCATAGGTGCCACACTCGATGGCGGTTCTTAACCGTTCGGTTACCATGTCTGGTCGAGTTTATCAGAATAAAAGTGGATGGCGCGCTGGTAGCGCAGGATGCCCTCATCGGTGGAAGTATCAACAAGACTGTTCAGCAGCAATTCCATCGCTTTGGCATGTTCGCCAATATTGTAATAAGCCATTCCTAGAAAAACATTAAATTCGTGGGAGTTGGGAAAGAGAGTCAGCGCGTGCTGAAACGTCTCAATCGACTTTTGATACTCGCCAATACAGCGATAGGTGCTCCCCATCCCCAGCAGTGCGCTTTTCAGGTCGTCACTACGCAAACCCGTTTGGACTGCCTTTTCATAGAACGGGATCGCTTCCTTCTCCAAACCGAGCAGGTCATGAATCCACCCGCATTGATAATTGACTTGCGGGTCATCTGGAAATTCGGCATGTAATGCAAGGAGAAGTTGACGAGCCTCTTCATGATTTTCTGATTCACGTAGATGTACGGCAGAGGCAAGTCTATTTTGTAGAGTGCTCATACGGTTTTATCAGGAGCTGGTAAAACCTAATGTTTATATCCGTTCTTCTTCGGGCAGAAATGACCTTCCGGTTCCTCGGGCTGACCGCACTGCGGACAGACCGGGCGCCCGCGTGAGACGACTTCCACGCCCCAGCGCGCCAGCATCCGTACCTGGGCACGCGAGGCCCAGAAGCGCACCACGGCTGCCGTCTCCTGGTCGTCCTCTTCGGTCAGCAACTCTTTGACGAAGAGCACCACCAGGTCACGCTCCTTGTCATAGCCCAGACCGATCTCCCCGACGCGGAAGAGCGGGTCCACAGGCGGATTGATGCGCATCACTTCTTCCACGTAGTCGCCGGAGGCGTCCGAGAGGTCCGGGTTCTGCTCGTCGACCTGTGCGAGGAATTGCTCCACGCCGATCGCGAGGGAGTGCAGCTGTGCCTTTTCGATGATCACAGTGATCGTGCGCTGGTCCTGAAAGGCTTGAATATAAAAAACACGCTGACCTGGCTTGCCAATTGCGTCAGCGGTAATGTGGTCACAGGGGTCGACATCGATTTCAAAACGCGGCATAGGTACCTTTGTGAGGGGAGTATACCAGTAAAGTATAATGCAATTATCTCGCCAAAGGAGATAAAAATGTACGATCAAAAGAAAATCGATGAGTTAAGAGAGGCTCTTCAAAAGTGGGAGGAGACGTCGCTCAAGAAAGCCTTGTCCTCCCTGCCGGAACGCGCCGATGAATTTATCACGACCTCCTCTGAACCGATTCACCGGCTCTACACCCCGCTCGATGTAGCCGATAACGATTACGACTCCACGCTCGGACTTCCCGGTGAGTACCCGTTCACCCGTGGAGTCCACCCGACTCTTCATCGCTCCAAGCTCTGGACGATGCGCATGTTCGCGGGCTTCGGCACCGCCGAGGAGACGAACGCGCGCTTCAAATATCTTCTTGATCAGGGGCAGACAGGTCTATCCATTGCCTTCGATCTCGCGACCCTGATGGGTTACGACACCGACCAGCCGGAAGCCCTGGGGGAGTTCGGCAAGTGTGGGGTCGCCGTCTCATCCCTGAAGGACATGGAGATCCTGCTCGACGGCATCCCGCTCGACAAGGTGTCCACGAGCATGACGATCAACTCACCCGCCGCGATCATCTGGGCGATGTACATCGCCGCCGCGGAGAACAAAGGCGTGCGTGCGGACCAGCTACGCGGTACGATCCAGAACGACATCCTCAAGGAGTTCATCGCGCAGAAGGAATATATCTTCCCGCCGGAACCGTCCATGCGGCTTGTGGTGGATACGATGGAGTTCGGCGCGCAGAAGGTGCCGCAGTGGAATACGATTTCGATCTCGGGCTACCACATCCGGGAGGCGGGCTCCACCGCCGCCCAAGAGCTGGCGTTCACCCTCGGCGACGGGCTGGAGTACGTGCGCTGGGGCATCGCCCGCGGCATGGACGTGGACAATTTTGCGCCGCGCCTGTCCTTTTTCTTCAATGCCCACAACGACTTCTTCGAAGAGATCGCCAAGTATCGCGCCGCCCGCCGCATCTGGGCGCGTGAGATGCGCGAAACGTTCAAGGCGAAGAATCCGCGTTCATGGCTGTTACGCTTCCATACACAGACAGCCGGTGTTTCCCTCACCGCGCAGCAGCCGGAGAATAATGTCGTGCGCGTGGCGATCCAGGCGCTCGCGGCGGTCCTCGGCGGCACGCAGAGTTTGCACACCAACTCCCTCGACGAAGCCCTGGCGCTTCCCTCTGAACATGCCGTGACCATCGCCCTGCGCACCCAGCAGATCATAGCGGAAGAGTCCGGGGTGACGAACACGGTGGATCCGCTCGGGGGCAGCTTCTTCGTCGAGGCGATGACCGACCACATAGAGCAGCAGGCGTATGATTACTTCCGCCGCGCCGAGAACCTGGGCGGGGTCATCCCGGCGATCGAAAAGGGATTCTTCCAGAGCGAGATCGCGGATGCTGCCTATCGCTACCAGCGCGAGATCGACCGGGGCATCCGCAAGATCGTGGGCGTGAACGCCTATGCCGAGAAAAAACCGCTGACGATCCCCATCCTCGAAATGGACCCCAGGGGTTACGAAAGGCAAGTGAATCGATTGGAAGAACTGCGTCGCACGCGGGATAACGGTCGCGTCGGGCAGACGCTCGACCGGCTCCGCATCGCGATGGAAGGCACAGAGAACACGATGCCTTATATTATGGAAGCGGTCCATGCGTATGCCACGCTGGGCGAGATCATTCAGGTGATGAAGGAAGTGTTCGGGGTCTATGAAGAACCGACGATGATTTAAAGAGTGTCAGGTATCAGGAGTCACGTGCCATGCGTCAGGTTTGCATGGCACGTTTTTTGTACGAGAATATCATGGACCTGACACTCCCTCCGTCCAAAAAAGTTGTAAAATACAGGGTGGAAGCAATACTATTAACAACGCTGCTGGAGGCAGAGATGAATGGAAAAAAAGGTGTCATTGGTATTCTCACAGGTGGGGGTGATGTGCCGGGGTTGAACCCCGCGATTCGAGCAGTCACGATCCGCGCCTCGCGCGAAGGCTATCAGGTGATCGGCATCCGCCGCGGCTGGGCAGGTCTGGTCGATACTGTCCGCGAGAAGGATGCAGACAACAGTAACAACTTTCAGATATTAACCGAGGAAGTTGTCCACCGGGCGGGGCGAACGGGAGGCACGTTCCTCCACACCTCCCGGACAAACCCGAGCAGAGTGAAGCGGGACCGTTTGCCCCCGCACCTTCAGGAAACCTATACAGCCGACGTCAACGACCTGACCGAAGAAGTCCTCAAGAATATTGATTTTCTGGGGATCGATTACCTCATCCCCATCGGGGGTGACGATACTCTGAGCTATGGTGTCCGCATGTACCAGGAGGGTGTGAAGGTTTGCGCCATCCCGAAAACCATGGACAACGATGTGCCTGGCACAGACTATTGTATCGGTTTCAGCACCTGTGTCACGCGCACGATCGAGCTGGCAAACAGCCTGCGGACGGTGGGCGGCTCGCATGAAAGAATTGTGGTGCTGGAGGTCTTTGGACGATACGCCGGCTTTACGGCCATGCTGCCGACCATGGCTGGCGCGGCGCATCGCTGTGTGATCCCCGAGTATAAGTTCGATATCGAGCGCCTGACCGAACTGCTCATGCAGGACCGGGCGAAAAATTCCAGCCGCTATTCCGTGGTGCTGGTATCCGAAGGCGCCATGTTCGAAGGCGGCGAAATGGTGTTCGAGGATCGCAGCACCGACGCATACGGGCATATGAAACTCGGAGGCATTGGCGATCTCGTTTCCGGGCGTATCAAGGACATGACTGCCAAATACAACGATGGGCGCATGGTGGATACAGTCAACCAGAAACTGGGATATCTGGTCCGCTGCGGCGACCCGGACGCCATCGATTCCATTGCACCGATGGCATACGGCAATCTCGCGCTCGATCTGCTGCTCAAGAAAGTGCACGGGCGCCTGGTGGTGCTGAAGAATGGTCGCTACGATAACATCCCGATCGACATCGTGACCAGCACAAAGAAGACCGTCAACGTGAACCGGTTTTATAACACGGAGCGGCTGCGACCAAAGTTCGAAAGCTTCGAGATGACACCGCTGTTCATTATGACGAGCGATACAGCCTAGCTGCGATGTAGTAACGACTTCAGTCGCCTAAAAACGACTGAAGTCGTTACTACAATTTACTCTTCGCGCTTGATCTGGAACGAATCAAAATCCCGCGCCACCGAAGTGTTGGGGAAAATCGCCTGCGCTTCTTTTAAGATATCTTTTTCGCGATACCTGCGCGAAATGTGAGTAAGGATCAATTTCTTCACCCCGGCCTTTACCGCCAGTTCTGCGCCTTGACGCGCGGTCAGGTGGGAGAACTGGCGTGCCATCTCGGCCTCTTCCTCTGTATAGGTCGACTCGATCACCAGCGCGTCTGCATCCTTGCAGACCTCGAGCAAGTCATCTGTCCTCCCCGCATCCCCCACTACGACCAGCTTTAGCCCCTTCTGCAGCGAACCCAGCACATCGTCTGGTCTGACGGTGCGCCCGTCGGGCAGGAGGATTTCTTTTCCGGCAACCAGGTCGCGGCGTTCCGGACCGAACGGCACGCCCAGTTCATCTGCCTTTTCCGGCAGGAACGGGCGGCGCGCCTTCCCTTCAAACATATATCCCAGGCAATCTGGTCCGCGATGGGTGACGGAGAAGGCGGTCAGCGTAAAATCGTCGCTTTCGAAAAACATGCCAGGCTTGATCTCATTTAATCGAAGCGGCATGGGAGACTGGTTGCCACGCAGGACGACGCCGTACAAAAGGTCATGGACACGGTCAAGGGTGGAACGCCCGGCGAAGATATCCAGCTCATCAATCGCCTCCCAGCGCAGGAAGGTGCTGAGCAATCCGCCCAGGCCCAGGATATGATCGAGATGTCCATGTGTGAGGAGGATGCGGGTGAGATTCTTAAAGCCCGCACCCGATTGCAGGATCTGGCGCTGAGTCCCTTCCCCGCAGTCGATCAGAAAACGATATTCATCATGTTTGACAATCAGGGCGGAGAGTCCGCGCTTTGCAGAAGGCGCGGAGGCGGATGTGCCGAGAAAAAGTATTTCGAACAAAATGGAATCCTTTGGTGACAACATTTGCCACAGAGAGCTCAGGTGAGGAGTCCAAAGTCTCCTGACTTTGGAATTCAACGAGAAGAGTCGTTGACTCCATCATTCAGCACTCTGTGGCGAGTCAATCGTTATTGCATTGTTCTGCAATTTTACCTTACACAGTATCGCACGCAAAAGTCAAAAGCTCACGGCCAGACATACCAAAAGAAAAACAGACCATTTGTGCTATACTTTCGAAGTATGCCTCTCAAAACTCCCGCCCCGGCATCCCGCAGTGGAAAAGCCAAGGGCAAGACGGTCACTCCTTCGTCTGCGAAGGGCAAAGGGTCTCCAGGAAGGGGGAAGCCTGCCGCGCGTGCTGCCCCCGTGCCGCAACCTCCCTCCCCTTCCTGGTGGAGCACCCTCTCGCCCGAGCGTAAACTGGATGTGGTCGGCGCGATCATGGCAGTTGTAGGGATCCTTTCCATGCTGATCCTGTTCTCGGCGCAGCGCAGCGCTGTTACGGGAAGCCTGCTGGGGATCTTCCGCTGGATGTTCGGCTGGGGCATGTATATTCTGCCGGTGGCGCTGGTATTGATGGGAATGTGGCTGATCCTGCGCCGGATCGAAAAACTCCCGCGGCTTTCCCTCGAACGGGCGACCGGGATCGTTTTATTCTTCCTCTGGTTGCTCACCCTGATGCACTCCCTGGTCCCCCTCGAGACGTCGGAACAGGCTGTGCTCGATGGCATCGGCGGCGGATCGATCGGCAGTTTGTTTGCCCGGATTCTGCTTAACGGCTTCGGCACCGGTGGGGCGGTCATTGCTTTGCTGGCATGGCTGTTGATCACCGTGACGATGATCTTCGACCTCACGGTGGAAGACCTGTTCCGCTGGGTGCCGCCGCTGACGAGCAGAGTACGTCTCTGGCTGGCGAC
>Ga0075429_100004000_pt1 | contig 12622 bp, 11 predicted proteins | sample RhiMetdeltSRZDD3_FD_75295 | JGI IMG/M metagenome (GOLD analysis project Ga0075429, IMG submission 75295) | Populus rhizosphere microbial communities from Tennessee, USA - Rhizosphere MetaG P. deltoides SRZDD3 | ecosystem: Host-associated > Plants > Roots > Rhizosphere > Soil | place: USA...
GCTGGACTTCCTGGGCCACCGCGCGGCGCACGACGCGATCGTGCGGGCGATCGAGCGCGTGCTGGCCGAAGGGCCGCGCACGCGCGACCTCGGCGGCACCGCATCGACCACCGAGATGGGGCGGGCGATCGCCGAGCTGGTCTAGCCGACTCGCCGCCCTCACCCTGTCCCTCTGCCGCAAGCGGGAGAGGGAACGCGTGCCGGCCACGGCTTGACTTGCTCCCGCCAGGAGGCCGGGCGCGGCGCGGCCGCAACGCCTTGCGGCTTCGCTGTCGGAGGGGCAACACCAATGTCGACAATCCGCCCGGCATCGCACCATCCGCGTCATGGCCGCCCGTCCCGTGCGCATCGGCGTGCTCACGCCGTCCTCGAACACCGCGCTGGAGCCGCTCACGTCGGCGCTCGCCGCGGCGGCGGGCGCCACGGCGCACTTCGCGCGCTTCAGGGTGACGGAGATCTCGCTGTCCGACGAGGCGCTCGGCCAGTTCGACGACCGCCACATCCTGGCCGCGGCGGAGCTGCTGGCCGACGCCCGCGTGGACGTGATCGCCTGGAGCGGCACCTCGGCCGGCTGGCTCGGCTTCGAGCGCGACCAGGTGCTGTGCCGGCGCGTCATCGAACGCACCGGCATCCGCGCCACGACCTCCGTGCTGGCGCTCAACCAGGCCCTGATGCTGGGCGGGGTCACGCGGCTGGGGCTCGTCACGCCCTACGCGGCGGACGTGCAGTCGCGCATCGTCGAGAACTACCGCGCCATCGGCATCGAGATCGTGGCCGAGCGCCACCTCGACATCCGCATCAACCACGATTTCGCGCTCGTCGAGCCCGAGCAGCTGCAGGCGCTCGTGCGCGAGGTCGCGACGGTGAAGCCGCAGGCCGTCACCACCTTCTGCACCAACCTGTGCGCCGCGCCGCTCGCGCTCGCGCTGGAATCCGAGCTCGACATCCCGCTGCTCGATACCGTGAGCACCACGGTGTGGGGCGCGCTGCGCGCGGCCGGCGCGGACCCGTCCTGCATCGGCGGGTGGGGCCGCTTCTTCCAGTGGTCGTGAGGCGCGCCGTGACGATGGGACGCGACGACTCCTCCTCCGACGCCCGGGGCGCGCTGCCCAGGCGTGCCGCGGGCACGGCGGCGCGCGCCCGCGCGTCCGGCAAGGCCGCGTCCGCGGCCCCGTCGAAGGCGGGGCGCGAGAGCGCGCAGGCGGTCAGCGCTCGGCAATGTAGTGCTGCACCGTGACCGTCTCCCCGGGCACGACCCACCCCCGCACCTCGGCCTCCAGCGCCTGGTCGGCCAGCGTCGTGCGCGCGCGCTGGTGCAGGTAGTCGGCCCATGACGTGACGATGAAGCGCTCGGTGAAGCGCGACGGGTCGGCCAGGTCGCGGTACACGCGCCAGAACGTGGCCCCGTCGCGCCGGCGGGGCGCGCGCAGCTGCGTCACCGCTTCCAGGAACGCCTCGGCGTCCGCGGGCCGGATGCGGTAGCCGATCTCCACCGCGACCGGCCCCGCCTCCGGCGCCGGCTCGCTGGCGACGAACAGCTCCTGCCAGGGCGTGGTCTGCGTCACCTCGGTCACGCCGCCCATGCGCAGCGGGAACCGGCGCGCGAGCAGCACGCCGGCCACCATGCACCCGGCGGCGAGGCCCAGCGTGACGGTGAGCCCCGCCAGCGCCGACACGAGCCCCCACACGGCCGAGCCGATGGCGAACGAGCCGAGCGCCGACAGCGTGTGCATCGCGCTCGCGCGCGAGCGCACCCAGGGCGGCGCGCTCGTCTGCGTGGCGGTGTTGAAGGTCGACATGGTCGCCATCCACGCGCCGCCGCCCACGAAGAGCGCGCCGTACACCAGCCACGCCCACGGCGAGAACGCGGCCGCCGCCATCACCGCCGCGAAGACGATGCACGAGCCGGCGACGAGCCGCTCCAGCCCGAGCCCCGTGCGCAGTCGCCCCACGACCAGCCCGGCCGCCACCGCGCCGCCGCCGAGGCAGCCCATCAGCACGCCGTACCCCTGGGCCCCGAGCCCGAGCTGCCGCTGCCCGATCACCGGCAACAGCGCCCACAGCGCGGCGCCGGCCCCGCCGAAGGCGACGGTGCGCACGAGCTGCGCGAGGATGAGCGGGGAGTGGCGCGCGTAGCGCAGGCCGCTCAGCGTGCCGCTCCACAGCCGCTCGGGCGGCAGCCGGGTGGAAGGATGCGGCGCGGGCGGCCACCGGCGCATGGCGTTCACCATCGCGCCCACGCAGGCCACGGCGATGACGAACACCCAGCCGGCGCCCGCCTGCGCGAACACGACGCCGGCGAGCGCCGGCCCGAGCGCGCGCGCGGCGTTGAACGCGATGGCGACGCCGGTGATGGCCTGCGGCAGCTCGTCGCGCGGCACGGCGTCGGCGATCGCCGAGTTCCACGCCGGCGAGATCAGCGCCGTGCAGCAGCCCGAGACGAAGGTGAAGAGCAGCAGCACGCCCGGGCCGGCCAGCCCCGCCATCACGAGCAGCGCCAGCGCGATCACGGCGACCACCTGCGTCAGCAGCCCGCGCACGATGAGCGTGCGCCGGTCCGTCGTGTCGGCCAGCACCCCGGCCGGCATGGCCAGCAGGAACATCGGCAGGAACACCGCGGTCTGCACCAGCGCGGCGAGGAACGACGAGCCCGTCAGCTCGACCATCAGCCACGCCGCGGCCATCGCGTGCATCGCGTTGCCGATGAAGTACACGGCGCCGCTGCCCCAAAGGCCCCGGAAGGCGCGGTGGCGCAGCGGTGCCCAGGTGGAGGCGGAAGCGGTCATGCGCGAGGGAACGAATTGTCACGCATTCACGGGAAATCCCCGTGGCATGGTGCGGCGCAGCAAATCAAGCTTGCATTGTCCCGGCGAGCGAGTAGACTTCGCTCATGTTGCAGTGCAGCATTTGCTGCTTCATGACCTTCTCCTCCCACGACAACGACCGGAACATCCCATGCTGAACACCGAAACTTTCGCCGCCGCCCAGCAAGCCAACGTCAAGGCCACCTTCGCCCTCGCCGGCAAGGCGCTCGAAGGCGTCGAGCAACTCGCCGCGCTGAACCTCAAGACCGCCCGCGCCAAGTTCGAGCAGACCGCCGAAGCCGCGCGCGCCGCGCTCGACGCCAAGGATCCGCAAGCCCTGCTGGCCCTGCAAGCCGGCCTGGTGCAGCCGGAACAGGTGATGGCCTACGCCCGCCAGGTGGCCGACATCCTCACGGCCACGAAGTCGGAATTCGACAAGGCCGCCGCCGAGCAGGCCGCCGAAGCGCAGAACGCGCTGCTGGCCGCGGTGGACGCCGCCGTCAAGAACGCTCCGGAAGGCGCCGCCGGCGGCGTGGAGCTGTTCAAGTCGGCCGTCTCCGCCGCGAACAACGCGTTCGAGAACCTGCAGAACGCCGCGCGCCAGGCCACCGAAGCCGCCAACGCCAACGTCACGGCCCTGACCAACGCCGCCTCCCAGGCGACCGCCGTCAAGGCCAAGCGCGGCTGATCACGGGAGACCCACCATGCGCGACATCGCCTCGTTGCGCATGGCCCCGTTCCGTCGGTCGCCGACCGACGGATGGGTGGGGACGCTCGAATACCCGGGCTACCGAGCGGGCAACGTCGTTGCCCGGCTCGACGACCTGCCCGCGGTCGACCCCCACCACCTCTATTTCGACCTGCTGCTGCTCGACGAGGGCGGCCGCACGCGCGACAACCATTCCGGGCCGTGCCCCGCGATCCCGCGCCGCCAGTCGCTCGACGAGCGCTCGCGCTTCGTGCGGCTGGTCGCCGAGCTGGTCCGCCACGCGCCCGACGACGCCGTCGGGCTGAATGCCGTCCACCAGGCGGTCGCCGTCATGCGCGACCGCGGCGTCACGCCCGAAGGCCTGGTGGCCGCCGCCCAGATGCTGGACGACGCGTCCAGCGAGCGCGCCGTCGCCGACAGCCTGTCGGACCTGCTGGAGCTCTACCTCGGCGAAGAGGAGGCGTGCCGCACGCTGGCCGAGGTCGTGGCCGGCCAGGCGCATCGCAAGGGCCCGGCCTCGCTGGATGCCGTCGTGCCGCCGCTGCCCGGCGACGGCGATTTCGAACGCCGCGTGCGCGCCCTCAACGAACGCGGCCTGCGCGCTCAGCTCGAGTACCTGATACGCACCGTCGGCAAGGCGCGCGTGCGCCATTTCCTGCGCGGCGTGACCGACTTCGACATGGTGCCGCGCGCCGACATGTTCGGCGTGTAGCGGCCCGGTTTCGCGGCGCTGCCGGCGCCTCCGGCGACCTTCGCCGTCGCGCAAAGCCGCCCGCCCCGGCGTCATCCTTCACGCGGCAGAGCCCCTGCTTCGCGGTGCTGTTCAGGCGCCGGCGCAACGCTCACAATGGACCTGCCGCATGCCTGCAAGGAGGGCGACGCATGGACCGTGCTCGATTCGAATTGCTCCAGGCCATGCCTTTCTTCGGGGGCGTGAGCGACGCGACGCTCGACTTCCTCCTCGGCGGCGCGCGCTCGGCCGTGGTGTCCGCGCACGGCTTCTTCTTCCGCGAGGGCGACCAGGCCACCGGCGTCTACATCCTCGAGAAGGGGCGCGTGGCGGTGTGCAAGAAGTGGAACGGGCGCGACGTCGTGCTGCGCTACCTCTCGCAGGGCGACTGCTTCGGCGAGATGGCGCTCATGGACCTGCAGCCGCGCAGCGCGTCCATCCGCGCCATGCAGGACTGCCATGCCATCGAGCTGTCGCACGACACCCTGTTCCGGCTGTACGAGCGCGACCTCGAGCAGTTCACCATGATCCAGATGAACATGGGCCGCGAGGTGTGCCGCCGCCTGCGCCAGGCCGACGACGTGCTGTTCCGCACGCACATGCAGGCCGACGGGGACAGCGAGGACACGATCATCCGCACGACGTGACGCGGGCCTCCCGGCCTGCGCGCACCCCGTGCGTCCCGGGCCTTCGACGCGCCTCAATCGCTCAGCAGCGGCAGGATCGGCGGCAGCACGGTCACCAGCCGAAGCAGCTCGCCGATGCTGCGCGCGCCGGTCTTCAGCCGGATGCTGGCGATCTGGGTGCGCACGGTCGACAGCTCGACGCCCGCGTCGCGCGCGATCTGCGACGGCCGCAGGCCGCGGGCGAGCGCGCGCAGCACGCCCGTCTCGGCCGGGGTCAGCGCATGCTCGCGTGCGAAGAACTCCACCGTGAGCGGCTCGCACACGTCGCGCCGGCCGAACACCACCAGCAGGGCGGGCGGCTCGCCCGGCAGCGCGGCGGGCGCCTCGTGCACAGGCACGACGGCGAGCGCGCACGGTTCGCCGGACGCCGCGAGGAGCACCAGCGAACGGCGGCCGCCGAGCGTGGCCGCGAGGGCGCGCATGAGCCGCTGCTGGTCGCGCTCGTGGCGCGCCTGCAGGCGCCCATCGGCCACGCGCACGCCGCGCGTACCGCCGCAGGCGCGCCATGCCATGCGGTTGGCGAAGCGCACACGCCCGGTCGCGTCGACCAGCATCACGCCGTAGTCCAGGTGGTCGAGCACGCGCAGCAGCAGCAGCGCGCCGCCGGCGGCCGCCATGTCCGCATCGGCGCGCCGCTCGGGCGCGGGCGGCACGAGGCGCAGCGGCGCGGCGAGCGTGGCGCGCGGCGCGGGCAGCGGGGAAGTCGTCGTCGAGCTCAGGTCCATGAGGCGTCCTCTCGAGGCTTGGAAGCGAAGGGCTCAGCGCGGCTCAGCGGTCGCGGACGGCGACCGGCGCGAGGGGTTCGTCGAGCGCGTCGTCCGCGCGTCGCGTGCCGGTGACGGTGACCTTCGGCAGCGTGGCCACCGCGGGCGATGCGCCCTGCGAGGCCGCCGCCGCGGCCGGTGCGCGCGCCGGCGCCCGCTGCGCCGCGAGCTCGGCGTCGACCACCAGGGTGGTCGCCGCGACCGTCCATCCGAGCGCCACCAGCAGCGCCAGCAAGGTGCTGCTCCACACGTCGTCGTCCATTTGCGGTTCTCCTGCGGGCACCGACTCCCCGTCGGCGGACGCGACTGTCGGCCTGAAGGCCTGCGGCCGTCCTGAAGCGTTCTGAAGCGCGCGTGAAGCGATATGAATCCGCATCCGTCCGCGGTAGATTCCTGCGCAGACAGGGAGAGCGCGTGCCCGGCGACATCCGTTTCGGCCGCTTCGAGATCCGCCCCGACGGCCGGCTGCTGCTGGCCGACGGCCGGCCGGTCGCGCTCGGCCCGCGCGATTTCGACCTGCTGATGGTGCTGGTGGAGCGGCGGGACCGCATCGTCACGCGCGACGAGCTGCTGGACGCCGTGTGGCCGGGGCGGGTGGTCGAGCCCAACAACGTCGACGTCCACGTGTCCGCGGTGCGCAAGGCGATCGGGCGCGGCGCCATCCTGACCATCCCGGGCCGCGGGTATCGCTTCGTCGCGCGCGTCGAGTCGTCCGGCGAGCCGCCGCGCGAGCCGGCGCCGCCCGCGCCGTCCCCCAGGCGCAACCCGTTGCCGCCGGACCCCGGCGCGGCGCTGGTGGGGCGGGACGAGGACCGAGCCGAGCTGCTGGCACGGTGGCGGCGCGCCGGCTGCCTCACGGTCGTGGGCGCGGGCGGCATGGGCAAGACCTGGCTGGCGTGCGCGGTGGCCCATGCGCGCCAGCCGGCGATGCGCGACGGCGCCGCCTGGGTCGACCTCACCGAGGTGACGGATGCGCTGCAGCTGGCCGGCGAGCTCGTGCAGGCGCTGCACCTGCATGCCCCGGACGGCGGGGATCCGTGGCCCGCGATCGTCGAGGAGCTGCGGCCACTGGAGCTGCTGCTCGTGCTCGACAACGCCGAGCACCTGCTCGAGGCCACCGCCGAGCTGGTGGGCCGGCTGCGCGCGAATGCGCCGGGCATCGACGTCCTGGTCACCAGCCAGGCGCCGCTGCGCGTCGCGGGCGAGCAGGTGTTCCGGCTCGGCCCGCTCGCGGTGCCGGCCGGCGAGGTCGATGCCGGGCAGGCGCGCGCCTTCGGCGCCGTGGCGCTGTTCGACGAAAGCGCACGCGCCGCGGACCGCCGCTTCCGGATCGACGACGGCAACGTTTCGACGGTCGTCGCGCTATGCCGTGCGCTCGACGGCGTGCCGCTCGCGCTGAAGCTGGCGGCCGCGCGGCTGCCGGCGCTCGGCCTGGCCGGTCTCACCCGCCGCCTCGGCGACCGGCTGCGCCTGCTCGGTCCAGCCGAGCGCGGGGCCCCGGCGCGCCAGCAGACGCTGCTGGCCGCGCTCGACTGGAGCCATGGCCTGCTCGACGCCCCGACGCAGGCGGTGTTCCGGCGCCTCGCGGTGTTCTCGGGCGGCTTCCCGCTGGACGCGGTGGCGCCGGTCGCCGGCGAACCGGGGACCGACGAGTGGCACGCGATCGATGCGCTCGCCGAGCTCGTCGATCGCTCGCTCGTCGGCATGGAGCCCGGCGAACTGCCGCGCTACCGGCTGGCCGAGACCGCGCGCGCCTATGCGCGGCTGCAGCTGGAGGCCGCGCACGAGCTGGCGGCCACGCAGCGGCGGCATGCCGAGGCGATGGCCGCGCGCATGGATGCGGCCTACGAAGCGTACTGGTCGTGCAGCGATGCGCCGTGGCTGGCGAGCCACGACGCCGAGCTCGACAACGTGCGCGCCGCGCTGGAATGGGCCACCCCCGCGCAGCCCGCGCTCGCCGTGAGCCTGGCCGGCAGCGCGGGGGTGCTGTTCATGCTGCTCGGCCATGCCCCCGAGGCGCGGCGGCGCTTCGCGGCGCTGGAGCCGGCGGCGCTCGACGACGGCGCCGCGCCGGCGTCGGCGCGCTACTGGCTCGAGCGCAGCCGGCTGCAATGGGGCATCGCGGGCGACGAGATGCTGGCGTTCGCGCGGCGCGCGGCCGGGCAGTTCCGCGTGCTGGGCGACCGCCGGGGCGAAGCGCTCGCGCTGCGCTGCGCCATCGGCAGCGAGGCGCTGGACCTCGGCGAGGCGAGCGCCGCGCTGGCCCGCATGGTCGCGCTCGAGCCGGCCGGCGCGCCGCCGCGCTGGCAGGCGCAGCGCCTGATGGCCGAGGCCGTCGTGCTGCGCGCCGCGGAGCGGCTGGAGGACGCCTGCGCGGTGGGCGAAGCACTCGTCGAGCTCACCACGCGCGCCGGCCTCGACGGCATGGCGGCCGCGGCGCTGGCCGCGCTGGCCGGCGCGCGGCTCGCCGCGGGCGATGCGCACGCGGCGCTGGCCCTGGCCCGCCGGCTGCTCGAGGATCCGCGCGCGCGCCGCGGCAACTTCCTGCTGCACCCGCTGGGCACCCTGGCCGAGGCATTCCTCATGCGCTGCGAGCTCGCGTCCGCGCGCGCGGCGCTGGCGCGCTTCGCGGCCGAGTCGCGCGCGCGCGAGTGGGAATGGCTCGGCGTGTACGCCGGCGTGTTCGCCTGGCTCGCGGCCTGCGAGGGCCGCGGCGACGACGCGGCGCGCCTGCTCGGCTATGCGGAGCGCGCGGCGCGCCGGCTCAACGCACGCCTGGTGCAGGCGAGCGCCGCGCTCCCGCGCGCGCGCGCGGCGGTCGAGTCGATGCTCGATGCCGTCACCCTGGCCGCGCGCGTGGAGGAGGGTGCGCGCCTGGACGAAGCGGCGATGTGCGCGCTGGCGCTGCGCGATGCGTTCAACGACCCCGACGGTCCCACGGACTTGGCGGGCCCTTCCCGACCCCTATGACATCCTCGCGCCCACGCGTCTGAAAGGCCCCATGAAGATCGCCGTCATCAACTTCTCCGGCAACACGGGCAAGAGCGTCCTGGCGAAGAACATGCTGATCCCCCTGTTGCCGGGCGCCAAGCGGATCTCGATCGAAGACCTGAACGACCCCGGCGGACGCGCCGACGCCACCATCACCGCCAGCATGTTCCCCTCGCTCGCCGCCGAGCTGAACGCCTTCGACGAGGACAAGCATTTCGTGCTCGACATCGGCGCGTCCAGCGCGAAGGAGATGATCGGCCACTTCGCGAAGCTGGCCACCACGCGCTCGGACATCGACGTGTGGATCGTGCCGGTGACGCCGCTGTCCAAGCAGTGCGCCGACACCATCAACACCGTGCGCAAGCTGATCGAGATCGGCGTCGACGCGCAGCGCATCGTCGTCGTGCCCAACAACATCACCGACCTCAGCCAGTTCGAGCTCGACTTCAAGCGGCTCGGCATCGTCGCGGCCGAGATGGGCTTTCGCCTGTGCGACCACGGCGTGCCCAACAGCAAGATCTACGACATGACGCGCACGAGCGAGGAAACGCTGTTCGACATCGCCGCCGACGAGACGGACTACCGCGACAAGATGCGCCGCCAGCGCGCGGAGCAGGCGTCGGCGCAGGACATCGGGCGGCGCATCGTCGTGCGCGACATGGCGCGCGACGCCTGCGTGCACCTGCGCTCGGTGTTCGACGCCGCCGTGATGGGGCGCGTGTCGGCCGACGCCGATCGGTTCTGAGGACCCCCAGGGCCGGCGCTGCGCCCAGCCCGCCTCCGCACGGGTCAAGGAACCTTTGGGGCGGCCCGGCGTTTCCTCGAGAGGGTCCCGGGGCGGGTGCGCGGCTTGCCCGGCATCGGACAGGCCAGCCTCAAGGAGCACGCCATGACCGCCACCGCCACCGACGCCGTCACCGACGGCCGCCTGATCGAGCTGCCGCCCGAGGCCGGCGACGTCGACGCCCCCGTGTTCGAGCCGAACGACGCTTGGCTGCAGCGCGCCTCGCCCGACGAACAGAAGGCCGCGATGTGGCGCTGGTTCGCCACCCGCTACGAGGACCCCGCCCAGCCGGAAACGGCCGCCCCGCAGGACGCCGGCGGCGACCGCGTGTTCGACGCCGACGACGCCGATTGCCGCGCCGACCTCGTGCTGCACGAGCGCTTCGACGCCTTCGTGCCGTCCGACGTCGTCGACGAGCTCGTGCGGCGGGTGCAGCAGCAGGTCGGCAACCTCTGGGCGCGGCGGGGCATCGACAAGATGGGGTCCTGAGCCCGCGCACCCGTGCAATAACTGCACGGCGCAGATGCATCCCGTTACATCGGGGGACGCGGCGTCGGCTTTCGTGAGAAATGGCAAGCGGTGAGCGGCGCCTGCGCGTTCTCGCGCGCGCATGAAGCCCGCAGAATCGGGGGAACTGCCAGAAGGGGTTCCCCCGTGAAATCGCACGCTCCCGACCTGTCCCGCGGCGTGATGCCCGCGCAGCTGCTGCCCGTGGCCGACTTCATCCCCCGCACGCGCAAGCCGACGATCGACGACCATGCGCTCGAGGAGCTGATCATGCGCGTCAACGCGGGCAGCCTCGCCTACCTGCGCGTGCCGTCGAGCCTCGTGTACCGCTGGGCAGGGCTCAGCAACCGCTGGTGCCCGGACCTGCGCACCTTCGTCGCCCAGGTGGTGCGCCACACGGGCAACCTGGACAACTTCCTCGTGCAGCCCGCCGCCACGGACCACCACCACGGCCCGCACGGCCTGCTGGAGGCGAGCATCGCCGCGGCCGAGCTGGTGATGAACCCGAACCACGACGCGCGCAACCTGCAGCCGCTGCCGACCCAGCTCTGCGACCTGGAGCAGGTGTGCTCGGCCGCCGCGTTCCTGTTCGACATCGGCAAGGTGTTCGACCCGATGCCTTCCGACGACCGCATCCGCCTGGGCAGCCGCCTGCTCGCGCCGTACTCCGACCTGTCGCGCTGCTGGCGCTCGAGCTGGAAGGCGCTGTTCAACCGCAACCCGGTGCTCGCGTCGTGGATGCATCACCTGGGCCGCGCCATCCCGAGCCCGGCCGCCCCGGTGGAGGTGGCCCGGCGCCTGACGCGCAATGCGGTGCAGGCGTCGTGGCGGGTGCAGAGCACGGTGCGGCTGGTGTAGGAGGCTGCGCGGCAGAAGCCGCCGCCGCTCGTCCGTTCGCCCTGAGCGTCGAAGGGCAGCGTGGCAGCGAGAGACCGTTGCGTCTCGCGGCTCAGGCGCGCGAGCGCGCCACCGCGTCGGCCGTCGCGAGTGCGGTCATGTTCACCACCCGGCGCACCGTCGCCGACGGCGTGAGGATGTGCACCGGCGCCGCGGCGCCGAGCAGCATCGGGCCCACGGTCACGCCCTGGCCGCCCGTCATCTTCAGCACGTTGAACAGGATGTTCGCCGCGTCGATGTTCGGCAGGATCAGCACGTTGGCCGAGCCCTGGAGCGTCGCGTCGGGCAGGAAGTGCTGGCGCACCTCCTCGGAGAGCGCCGCGTCGCCCTGCAGCTCGCCGTCGGCTTCCACGTCGGGCATGCGCTGGGCGAACAGGTCGCGCGCCGCGCGCATCTTCAGCGCCGAGGCCCGCTTGCTGCTGCCGTACATCGAGTGCGAGAGGAACGCGATCTTCGGCGTGACGCCGAAGCGGCGCACCTCGTCCGCGGCCATCGCCGCGATCTCGGCCAGCTGCTCGGCCGTCGGGTCCTCGTTGACGAAGGCGTCGGCGATGAACAGCGTGTACTTGTCGAGCATCAGCGCGTTGAGCGTGGCCATCGTGCGCACGCCCTCGCGCAGGCCGATCACGTCGCGCACGTGATCGAGGTGGCCCTCGAAGCGGCCGACCAGGCCGCAGAGCATGCCGTCGGCCTGGCCCTGGCGCACCATCAGCGCGCCGATCGTGGTGTTGGAGCGGCGCACCACGGCCTTGGCCATGTCGGGCGTGACGCCCTCGCGTGCATTGATCTGGTGGTACAGCTCCCAGTACTGGCGGAAGCGCGCGTCGTCCTCGGGGTTGCACAGCTCGAAGTCGCGGCCGGGCTGCAGGCGCAGGCCGGCGCGCTCGATGCGCTGCGCGATCACGGCCGGGCGGCCGACGAGGATCGGGCGCACCAGGCCTTCGTCGAGCCCGATCTGCACGGCGCGCAGCGTGCGCTCGTCCTCGCCTTCGGCGAAGACGATGCGCTGGGGCGTCTTGCGCGCGACCTCGAACACCGGCCGCATGAACATGCCCGTGTGGGTGACGAAGCGCGTGAGCGAGTGGCGGTAGGCCTCGAGGTCGGCGATCGGGCGCGTCGCCACGCCGGAGGCTTCGGCGGCCTTCGCCACCGCCGGCGCGATGCGCAGGATGAGGCGCGAGTCGAACGGCGTGGGAATGAGGTAGTCCGGGCCGAAGCGCAGCTCGCGGCCCGCGTAGGCGCTCGCCACCTCGGCGCTGATCTCGGCCTTCGCCAGGTCGGCGATCTCGCGCACGCAGGCGACCTTCATCGCCTCGGTGATGCGCGTGGCGCCGCAGTCGAGCGCGCCGCGGAAGATGTACGGGAAGCACAGGACGTTGTTGACCTGGTTCGGGTAGTCCGAGCGGCCGGTCGCGATGATGCAGTCCGGGCGCACGGCCTTCGCCAGCTCGGGGCGGATCTCGGGCTCGGGGTTGGCGAGCGCCAGGATGATCGGCTTGTCGGCCATGCTCTTGACCATGTCCTGGCTGACCGCGCCGGCAGCCGAGCAGCCGAGCAGCACGTCGGCGCCGGCCATCACGTCGGCCAGCGTGCGCGCCTGCGTCTTCTGCATGTAGCGCTTCTTGGACTCGTCGAGCTTGTCCTCGCGGCGGTCGTGCACGACGCCCTTGGAGTCGCAGACGAACACGTTCTCGCGCTGGACCCCCAGCTCGACCATCAGGTCCAGGCAGGCGATGGCCGCGGCGCCGGC
>Ga0075429_100004002_pt1 | contig 12620 bp, 9 predicted proteins | sample RhiMetdeltSRZDD3_FD_75295 | JGI IMG/M metagenome (GOLD analysis project Ga0075429, IMG submission 75295) | Populus rhizosphere microbial communities from Tennessee, USA - Rhizosphere MetaG P. deltoides SRZDD3 | ecosystem: Host-associated > Plants > Roots > Rhizosphere > Soil | place: USA...
CCCATGCGGTGTCGGTGGAAGCGGGAGATCGGTATTTCTTGGGCCGGGTCCCCGAGTCGGTCGAAGCGGCAACGTCCGAAGAATTGCGCGCGCGTCTCGAACGAGGCGGGGGAGACGGCGGGCTCGTCGTTCGCCTCGCCGCGTCGGATCGTCTTCAAGCGGTCGATCCCGCCGCTTCGGATGACGAGGGCGAGACCGTTTTCGAGACGATCGAGCCTCGTGCGGCGACACCCGTGTCGACTGAACCACCTCCGGTCAAGGCTGAGTCACCTGTCGAAACAATCGAACCACCCACGTCCAAACCCGAACCCTCCGTCAAACCCGAACCCCCAACCCCGGGCGACACGCCTTCCAAGCTTCTTCGCCGCATCCCGGTGCCGGCAAAAGCGATGCCACCTGAGCCATCCACACCGTCCAAGCCGGTTGCAGAAGGGCCACATGTCGAACCTCCCAAGCGCTGGGGAAGGAAGCCCTCTTCAACTCCGATGTCCACGCCCGTGCCACCGACGATGGTCGCCACACCGGAACTGGAGGAGGACGACAAGCCACCGCGTGTCGAAGGGCGCGGACTCGGTTTTTGGCTCGGCGTCGTGGCCGCCTTCTTTGCCCTTCTGGCGCTCGTCGTTTATCTCGTCGCAGTGCGACCTCACGTGCGGAACGCTTCCCAACCCAAAACCACCGCTCCCACCGACAGTCTCCACGGCGCCTTACCTCCACCGGCAATCAAGGGACCGCTTCGGGTGGCCTGGCAAGCACAATTCGGGGATGCGGTGAGCTCGAGCCCGGTCATTGCCGGAGATCGGGTCGTGTTCGGTTGCCGGGATGGGAACGTGTACGCGCTTGGCACTGCGAACGGCGATTCGCTCTGGGCGTTCGCGGCCAAGGACGGCTTCGGCGCATCACCGGTGCAATGCGGCAACTTGATCGTGATTGGAAGCTACGAAGGCACCGTGTACGCACTCGATGTGTTCACCGGAGCCTCGCGATGGTCGGTGCCGACCCAGGGACGCATCGTCGCCTCGGCAGCGTGTGATTCTACGTCGGTCTATGTGGGCTCCTACGACCATCGCCTGTACGCGATCACGTTGGCCAACGGTGCGGTGCGGTGGTCACGGGATCTCGGGGGCGTCCTGTGGGCATCACCGGCCGCCGACGGTGGTCAGATCATCGTGGCGGGTCTCGACGGGCGCGTGACCTCGGTGGATGCGGGCACGGGACGCGTCCGGTGGTCCGCCTCCCTGGGCGGGCCCATCTATTCCTCGCCCGCCCTTGGGGAAGGCCGCGTCTTCGTGGGCACCCGGGGAGGCGATGTGGTGGCCCTGGACGCCCGAACGGGGGCCGTGGATTGGAAGGTAGACGCCGGGGGAGCGGTAAATGGTGCGGCGGCCTATCGGAACGGCTGGGTGGTAGTGGGGAACGAGTCCGGGGAGGTCCTGGGCATCCTAAGTGAAACAGGCCGCGTGGAGTGGCGGGTGAAGACCAAGGGGGAGGTACGCAGCCGGCCGGCCTTTTCCGGGGACCAGGTCTGGGTCACCGGTTACGATGGCTGGCTTCGCGCGCTCGAACTCAGGAGCGGCAAGGAAGCCGCCGCCCTAGCCGTTGGCGCATCGATCTTTTCCTCACCGGCCGTGGGCACCGAGGCCGTGTACTTTGGGGCTCTGGACGGGCGATTCTTCTCCGTACAACCGGGGGCCCCCGCATCCTAGGCGGGCGGCGACTTGCCCGGCCGCTCGCCGGTTTGTTAGCGTCTTTCGGCTTTTCAACGCCCCAAGACCACGGAAAGTAGCCACCGTACATGTTCGATAGCTTGAAACAATCCGTCATCCACTTCTTCGAGAAGCTCTTCGGGACCAAGTACGAGCGCGACATGCGCCGCATCGGCCCCATCGTGTCCGAGATCAACCAGCATTACGAGGAATACCACGCGCTCTCGGACGAGGAGCTGGTCGCCATGACCGCCGCGTTCCGTCAGGAGCTGGAGCAGGGGGCCACCCTGGACGACCTTCTGCCTCGCGCCTATGCCGTGGTGAAGGAGGCGTGCCGGCGCCATATGGGCAAACGCTGGGACGTGAGCGGAATCGAGACCCTCTGGGAAATGATTCCCTACGATGTCCAGCTCGTGGGTGGCATTGCCCTCCACGAAGGGCGGATTGCCGAGATGGCGACCGGCGAGGGCAAGACCCTCGTCGCCTTGTTGCCCTTGTACTTGAACGCGCTCGCCGGCAAGGGCGCTCACCTCGTCACGGTAAACGACTACCTCGCTAGACGTGACCGCGAGTGGGTTGGGCGCATCCTCGAATTCCTTGGCCTTTCGATCGGCGTGATCCAGCACGACATGACGCCGTCCGAGCGCCGGGCTGCCTATGCCTGCGACGTGACCTACGGCACGAACAACGAGTTCGGGTTCGACTACCTGCGCGACAACATGGCTGTGCGCGCAGAGGATCAAGTTCAGCGCGGGCACCCCTTCGCCATCATCGACGAAGTCGACAACATCCTTATCGACGAAGCGCGAACGCCGCTCATCATCTCGGGGCCGGTTGCCCACAGTGACCAGAACTTCGACGCCATGAAGCCGGGCGTGGATCGGTTGGTGCGGGCCCAGATAAGTCTGGCCACGCAAATCGTGCAAGAGGTCGAAAAGGGACTACCGTCCGACGGGGATGATGATGTGTCGGACGACGTCGCCGCATCCCTCTTGCGCGTGCAGCGTGCGGCCCCCAAGCACCCGCGTTTCATGAAGCTCATGTCCGAGCGGCCGGGGCTCGCCAAGCCCATCCGTGGCGTCGAGTTCGCAGCAAATCGCGACAAGACCATGTCCGAGATCGACGACCAGCTCTATTACACGGTGGATGAGAAAACGCGCGAGGTCGATCTTACCGACAAGGGGCGCCACATGATGGCCCCGAATGACCCCGACATGTTCGTGCTGCCCGATCTTGCCCTGGAAGTGGAGCGCATCGAGACCGACGAGTCCATTCCGGCCAAGGATCGCGTGAGCCGCAAGGAAGATGCGTTCCGCTACCACGCCGAGCGCGCCGACCGCATTCATTCGGTGATGCAGCTACTGCGCGCCTATGCCCTCTACGAGAAGGACGTGGATTACGTCGTACAAGAGGGCAAGGTTCTGATTGTCGATACGTTCACCGGACGCCTTATGCCGGGACGCCGGTGGTCGGATGGCCTCCATCAAGCAGTTGAGGCCAAGGAAGGGGTCACGGTCGAGGGCGAAACGCAGACCTTCGCCACCATCACGCTTCAGAACTATTTCCGCTTGTACGAAAAACGGGCGGGGATGACCGGCACTGCGGAGACGGAAGCGCCCGAATTCTGGGAGATCTACAAGCTCGATGTGATGAAGATCCCCACCCATCGGCAAATCCACCGGTACGACCACAACGATCTCATCTATCGCACGCGCCGCGAGAAGTACAACGCGATTCTCGAGGAAGTGAAGCACCTGAACGAGATCGGACGTCCGATCTTGGTCGGCACGACCAGCGTCGAAGTCTCGGAAACCCTGGCCCGCATGTTCAAGCGTCAGGGGCTCAAGCACAACGTGCTGAACGCCAAGCACCACCAGCGCGAAGCAGAGATCGTGGCCCGAGCGGGGGAGCAGGGCGGGATCACCATTGCCACCAACATGGCCGGCCGCGGGACCGACATCAAGCTCGGACCGGGCGTTCTGGCGCACAACGGCGATGCGGGAGCGGTGGACGAGGACGGGCACGCAGGTCTGGCCATCATCGGCTCGGAACGGCACGAAAGCCGGCGCATTGACCGCCAGCTCCGCGGTCGTTCCGGTCGTCAGGGCGACCCCGGCTGTTCGCGCTTCTTCCTGTCCTTGGAAGACGACCTCATGCGTCTCTTCCGCTCCGAGCGCATTGCCGCGATCATGCAGCGCTTGGGAGCGAAGGAAGGCGAGGTGATCGAGCACCGGCTCGTAACCCGCGCGGTGGAAAGCGCACAAAAGCGCGTGGAGCAGCAGAACTTCTCGATCCGCAAGCGGCTCCTCGAGTACGACGACGTCATGAATCGCCAACGCGAGGTCGTGTACGGCATCCGGGACCGCGTGCTCCGCGGCGAGAACATGACGGAAGAGATCGGAAACTACCTGGACGAAGTCATTTCGAGCCAGATCGAGGCCCACGGCGAAACCGAAGAATTGTTGACCCCCGATTCCATGCGGCTCATCGCCGCCGGGCTCGAGTTGCTCTTCATGGCCCCGTTCACGCGCAAGGACCTGCTCGAGGGAAGCATCGCTCCCCCCGAAGCTACCGAGGAGCTAACGAAGTGGGCCCACGAGGTCTACGAACGGCGCGAGAACGATTGGGGATCGGACCTGACCCGCGAGATCGAACGCCGCGTGATGCTCTCCGTCATCGACGAGAAGTGGCGGGATCACCTCTACGAGATGGACATGCTGAAAGAGGGGATCGGGCTTCGCGCGTGGGGCCAGAAGGATCCTCTGATCGAATACAAACGCGAAGCGTTCTCGGCCTTTGAAGCGATGATGGGCGGCCTGGGCGAAGATGTCATGCGCCGGCTGTTCCGCGTCTCGATCATTCCCGCGCCGACCGACGGTTCTCGTGGCGCTCCGGTACCGCTTCGGGCCTCGCGTCCGGCCGAACCGGTCGGCGTTCGGGCAAGCCATACGCCGCTTCCCATGTTCTCGGCCGCTCGTCCCGCCACGCCCGTGCCTCGCCAGTCGACTACGCCCATTCGTTCCGAGGAGCGCGTCGGCCGCAACGATCCGTGCCCCTGCGGGAGCGGCAAGAAATACAAGAAGTGCCACGGGGCGGCCGGCTGATCTGCCTGGTATCCTCTCCGGCAAATGCGCACGCGCGTTCCGGTATTTCTGGATTACCTGCTCTCCGCCCGCAAGTACTCCGTTCACACCGTGGCCGCGTATCGCCGCGATCTGGAAGACTTCGCGCGCTACCTGTCACGAGGGGGCAAAAGCGTTCCCGCGGTTGAATCGATCGGAGAAGACGAGGTGCGCGCATATCTGGGCGATTTGGGCCGGCGAGGATTGTCCGCCCGCACGCAAGCGCGCCGGCTCGCCACGCTCAAGGCGTTCCGCCGCTACCTCAAGCGCCGGGGCGTGAACGGGCTCGCCTTTGGCCCCGAGCTTCGCGGGCCGCGGCTCCCCCGCAAGCTGCCGGCGTCCATCGAAGAAAACGACCTGGCGCGGCTCCTTGATCGAACGCCGTGGAACGAGCTCCGCGAAGGACTCCGAGATCGCGCCATCCTGGAGCTCCTCTACGGCACCGGCGTTCGCGTTTCTGAGCTCACCGCGCTTCGGCGCAAGGATTGGGAAGTTCGTGAGGGTGTGGTATCGGTGCGAGGGAAGGGGAATCGCGAGCGTCGTGTTCCCATCGGACAAGCGGCGAGACGGGCGCTGGAAACCTATCAAGCCTCCCTTCCCCCCCGCGGTCCGAACGATCCCTTATTTCCCGGACGCAAGGGGAGCCTCTCCACCCGGACGGTGGAGCGCATCGTGCGGGGCCATCTCCGCACCATCGCCCAGCGAGCGCGACTATCCCCTCATCTCTTGCGACATACCTTCGCCACGCATTTGCTCGAACGGGGAGCGGAGCTCAGAGCCGTGCAGGAGCTGCTCGGGCACGCGTCCCTCTCCAGCACCGAGATTTACACCCACGTGACCCTGGAACGACTGCGCACCGCGCATCGCCAGGCCCATCCCCGAGGCGATCTGGCCACGGGCGAGGAGTGAACATGGCCAAACGCGATTTTCTGACCGTCCTGGATCTCAACCAGGATGAGCTTCTGGATGTGCTCGATCTGGCGGCCCGGCTGAAGAAGGAGCAGCACGCGGGAACCCTGAAACCACTCCTGGCGAACAAGGTGCTCGCCCTCATTTTTCACAAACCCAGTCTTCGCACCCGCGTGTCGTTCGAAAGCGGGATGGCGCGATTGGGTGGCCGATCCATTTACATCTCCAACCAGGAGATCGGCATGGGCACCCGCGAGGCGGTCTCCGATATCGCGGAGGTGTTGTCGCGTTACGTCGACGCAATCATGATTCGCACCTTTGCCCATAGCTGGGCGGAGGAGCTGGCCCGCCATGCCTCGGTGCCGGTGATCAACGGTCTCACCGACAGCTCGCATCCCTGCCAGATTCTGGCCGATCTTCAGACGGTGCGAGAAAGCTTTCCCGATCTCACCGGCCGCCGCATCGTGTTCATCGGCGACGGCAACAACGTGTGCCGTTCCTGGATGAACGCCGCCCGCCGCCTGCCGATCGAGGTCACCCTGGCCTGTCCGGAAGGGTACGAACCGGATGCGGCATTTTTAAGCGCGGCCAAGAAGGATGCCGGTAACCGCATTCGCATCGAGCATGATCCGAGGGCGGCTGCCTCTGGCGCCGACGTGCTCTACACGGACGTGTGGGCGAGCATGGGTCAGGAAGGGGAGGCCGAGGCGCGCAAGCAGGTGTTCCGCCCCTTTCAGATCAACAAGGCTATGCTCGATCTGGCCAAGCCGGACGCCATCGTCCTCCATTGCCTGCCCGCCCATCGCGATGAGGAAATCACCGACGAGATCATGCGCCACCCGCGCGCACACATCTTCGATCAGGCGGAAAACCGCATGCATGCGCAGAACGCTCTTCTCGTGCGGCTCTTGGCCGAACCCTGGCGTTGATGGGGAAACGCCTTCCGCGGCTCGTCCTTGGCATATTGACGTCGGCTTGCGCCTGGAGTTGCGCGGAAGTTGCGCCCCCGCCCGGCGGTCCAGCCGATACCACGCCCCCCACCGTGGTCGGCGTCACCCCGGAGAGCTCCGCGGTCGGCGTTCCCACGAGCGCGTCCATTCGCATTACGTTCACGGAAAAAGTCGACGAGAAATCTCTCGAGCGCGCGCTCTGGGTAACTCCGGGCGGCGCGTCCAAGCCGCGTATCGATTTCAATGGCGACGTCGCGGAGATCAAGCTCGGCCGCGCGTTTCCGGAGTCCACGACTCTCGGCGTCCTGATCACGACGCTCCTTCGTGACCGGCGTGCGGAGGCCCGGGAGAATCACCTCAACAAACCCGTCCGCTGGGTGTTCAGCACCGGTAACGCGATCTGGCCGGGGCGCGTGCGGGGAACTCTGGAACGGATCGGCGTGCAACCCGGACAGGGTGTCGTGCTGGTGGCCCTGTATGAGGAGCGAGGGGATTCGATTCCCAATCCAACCAATGCCGACCCGATCGCGATCACCGAACCCGACACCTCCGGACGCTTCAACATGATTGGGCTCCCAGCTCACGCGCGGCAGATGTGGCTCTTTGCCCTCTATGACCGAGACGGCAACCGGGAGATCCGGGGCCAAGGGGAGTTTGCGAGCGCCGAGCCGGACTCCATCCTGCTGACCCCCGATCAGCCCGAGATGGACGTGAAGCTCCGGCTCGTGGATCCGCGCGCGCCCGCCACGCTCGAGGGCGTTTTGGTTTCCGTAGAGGCGGATACCGTGGCGAAATGGATCGAGTTGACCGCAGTGGGCCCGGATAGTGCGTCCATCCCTCCGCGGCGAGGGCCGGTCGGGAAGAAGGGGGCGTTCTCGCTGAATGGGTTACGGCCGGGGAAGTATCACCTGGCCGTATTCTGCGACCTAAACGGGAACAATCAACACGACCCCGAGGAGCCGGCGAGTCCGTACGGGGAAGTGGACCTGGCTCCCGGCGCCAGGCGGCAGGTGGGGAACTGGCGCGTGTCCGGATGCCTGCCCTGAGCGTTACACTTTCCCAAGGCAAAGGAGGCAGCCATGTTTGAAGGCGTTTCCGTCGCTCTTGTAACTCCGTTTCAGAATGGGGCCGTGGATGAACCCGGTCTCCGGCGCTTGATTCGCTACGTCCTGGACCAACGCGTCGACGGGCTAGTGATGACCGGGTCCACCGGGGAAGCGGCCACGATGAGCCGCGCCGAACGCGAGCGAGTGTGGACCATCGCCCGCGAAGAAATCAAAGGCGGGGCGTTCCTCATTGCCGGCACGGGATCGAATGCAACCGCGGAAACAATCGAAACAACGAAGGCCGCCGCGCGATGCGGCGCCGATGGTTGCCTGGTCGTGGCGCCGTACTACAACAAACCGCAGCCACGCGGGATCGTCGCTCACTTCACCGCCGTCGCGGAGGCCTCCCCGGTTCCGATCATGCTCTACAACGTGCCGTCCCGGACCGCGCTCAACGTGCTTCCCGAAACCGTAATCGAAGCGGCGCAGCATCCCCGTATCGTGGCCATCAAGGAAGCGTCGGGCTCGATCGAGCAATCCGTGGAGATCCTTCGCGGCTCGTCCATCACCGTCGTCTCGGGGGACGATGCATTGGCACTGCCGCTCGCCGCGGTGGGGGCGAAGGGCGTCGTGTCGGTCGCGGGGCATATCGTGGGCGCCGAGCTGGTCGAGATGCTCAAGCTCCATCGCTCCGGAAAAGCTGACGAAGCCGCCGCACTGCATCGACGCCTATCCGGAATCTTCAAAGCCATCTTCGTGGAAACGAACCCGGCTCCGATCAAGGCTGCGCTGGCGCGTCTTGGGGTTATTGGCGGGGACGTGAGGCCACCCTTGGCTCCGGCGACCAAGGAAACGCTGGCACTCCTCGAAAAAGAGATGGCGGCTCTAGGGCTGGAGCCGGCGACGGCAAGCCGCGGTTAAGCACGAATTCTAGAAATCAACTCTTGGCGCGGTTGGCCTTCTTTGCCGAGCGTGACTTGAGTCGCGCGGCCCGTCGCTTCGGAATCACACCCTTCCTCGCCGCGCGATCCAGCTCGGCGTGAGTGGTGGGAAGCGCGGCTGCGGCCTCGGCCCCGGTCAGCGCGCGCTGACGCTTGAGCTGGCGGCGTACCTCCGACTTCACGCCGGCGTTGCGCTGACGAGCGACCTCCGCGGTCTTCAGTCGCTTTACCGCGGACTTATGATGGGGCATGTCATTCCTCCTCGAGCCATGTTAAAAGGAGCGAAATAGTGTACTCAGACCAAGCCTTCGTGTCAACGCGTTGCGCGCGCGCGCGACACCCGCCGTCGATAAATCGTGCCCTCCATGGTCATCTTTCGGATATACTCGTTCATCTTCTTTGAGAAGGAGAGTTCGCAAGAAGGGGACTCCCGGACCGCGAGATGAGCGAGCTCGACCTGAAACTTAGCCACTTACCCCGCCGCCCGGGCGTGTACCTCATGAAGGACGCCCAGGGCCGCATCCTTTACGTGGGCAAGGCTAGCCGCCTGGACCACCGCGTCCGCTCCTATTTTCAAGCCGGCGGCACCGACCATCCCAAGCAAGCCGCCTTCGTTCCCCGGGTTCGGGACGTGGACGTGATCGTCACCGATTCCGACGTCGAGGCCTTGCTCCTGGAAATGACTCTGATCAAGGAGAAGCGGCCTCCGTACAACATTCGGCTCCGGGACGACAAACGTTTTCCGTACCTGAAGGTCACCCTGGGGGAGCCCTATCCGAAGACCATTATCACCCGGCGCACGCCGCGAGACGGCTCGCGCTACTTCGGCCCGTTCACGGATGCCGGCGCTTTGCGGCGCACCATCAAAATGGTGCGAACGCTTATTCCTATTCGGTCCTGCATGGGCACTCGGCCGGGGCGGGGCGTTCAATATCGCGAGTGCCTCGACTACCACATCCATCGCTGCGCGGCGCCCTGCATCGGCAAGATCAGTCAAGAAGAGTATCGGCGACTCGTCGATCGATTCGTGCTCTTCATGGCCGGCCGCGGCGAGGAAGTGCTGACGGCCCTGCGCGAGGAGATGGCGCAAGCATCCGATCAGCTTCAGTTCGAGCGCGCCGCGCTGCTCCGGGACCGGATCAACGGTGTCGAGCGCCTCATGCGGCGGCAGAAGATGCACGATGCGGAGGAACGCGACCTGGACGTGTTCGCGTGCGCCCGGGATGAGCGCGACGCCTATGGGGTGGTGCTCCAAGTGCGAAGCGGCACCGTGCTGGGCAAGGAGCGGCGCCGGCTGCGTGGGGTGGAAGGGCGAGGCGATGACGAGATCATGAGTGCCTTCTTGGGGCAGTTCTATCGGGATCGAGACGGCGTGCCCCGGGAAATAGCGGTCGCCACGCTGCCACGCGAAAGCGAGCTCCTGGAACGATGGCTCTCGGGAAAAGCGGAACGTCAAGTCAAAGTCCGCATGCCGCGGCGAGGCCGGCTGGCCGGGCTCGTGCGTCTGGCCGAGGAGAATGCCCGACTGGATTTCGAGGCCGCTCGAGGGGTCAAGTCACCCGGGGGCGTGCACGCCGGCGTTTATGCGCTGCAAAAGATCCTCGGTCTTCCCGCGCCTCCGTTGCACATCGAAGGTGTGGACATCTCGAACCTTCAGTCCGCGCATCCCGTAGCGTCGGTAGTCGTGTTCCGAAACGGCGATCCCGAGAAGGCCGCCTATCGGCACTTCACCATGCGGAGCGTCCAGGCACCGAACGACGTCGCGATGATTGCCGAAGCGGTGGGGCGGCGAGCGGTTCGCATCGTGGCGGGTGAGTTTCCCGAACCGGATCTCTTCCTCATCGATGGCGGCAAGGGTCAGGTGCAGGCCGCGGTCACGGCCCTCGAACAGGAAGGGCTCGGAGGCGTGCCCGTGGTCGGACTCGCCAAGCGCGAGGAGACCCTGGTGTTTCCTGGAGATCGCGAACCCCTTCGGCTCCCGCGGAACCATCCTGGCTTGCGGGTCCTCATTCGTGTGCGTGACGAAGCTCACCGCTTTGCCGTGTCCTTCCACCGGCGGCGCCGCGCCAAGGCCGGGCTCGCCTCAGCGCTGGATGCGCTTCCGGGCGTAGGGGAGAGGAGAAAGCTCCTTCTTCTGGAAGCGTTCGGGAGTTGGTCCGGGCTGGAGAATGCCACCGAAGCCGAGATTGCGGCCGTGCCCGGTCTCGGTCCGAAGGTGGCCCGCAACATCGTGGCGTACCTTCAGGAACGAGCGGAGAGCGCCGGTGCCGCCTAAGACCGCCCCGGCCCCACCCTTGCCCTCCGATCTCGAGCGCGCCTATGAGGATTTCCTGGGTTATTTGCGCTACGAGAGGCGGCTATCCGACCATACCGTAGATGCTTACGCCTCCGATCTGCTAAGATATTTGGCTTGGCTTGGCCGCCATGGACGACGTGCAATCGACGGTATAACTCCATTGGATATAGAGACGTTTTTGAACGCAGAAGGGCGGCGGGGATTGACCGGCCGGACTCTGGCCCGGCGGCTATCGTGCTACCGGAATTTCCACGGTTATTTGTTGCGCCGAAAGAAAATAGCCGAGGATCCTACCGCAGAACTCGAAGCGGCCCGGGCCGGCAAACGCCTCCCCCGGGTGCTGACCATCCACGAAGCCACCCTCCTGGTCGAGTCTCCCCGAGGGCGGGAAGAGTTGACCCTCCGCGACCGGGCCATCCTCGAGCTCATGTACGGATCGGGGCTTCGGGTCTCGGAAGTACTGAATCTGCCTCTCGACGCCCTGCGCCTTCCGGAAAAGTACGTGCGGGTTCTCGGGAAGGGGAAACGGGAACGCGTCGTCCCGCTTACCGGCGCCTCTGTGCGAAGCCTCCGCACGTACCTGCGCGATGCGCGTCCCGCTCTGATCGGAAAGCGCGCCGCAGATGTTGTTTTCTTGAATCGGCGGGGTGGCAAGCTGAGCCGCATGGGGCTGTGGGGCATCTTGAACGGCCACGCGCGGGCGGCCGGACTCGAACGCGGATTTCATCCCCACATGCTCCGCCATTCCTTTGCCACCCATCTCCTCGAAGGCGGGGCCGACCTCCGCGTGATCCAGGAGCTCCTGGGGCACGCATCCGTGACGACCACCCAGATTTACACCCAGGTCGACCGAGGTTTTTTGCAGGAAGTGCATCGGAGGTTTCATCCCCGGGCTTGATGCCGTACGCGAAGGACGGCGAGGAGAAACGTGTGATGACGGTTCAGAGGGTGGGAGGTTTGGCGATGGCGGCGATGCTGTGCATGGCCACGACCGAGGCGCGAGCGGTCCCATCGTCGCGCACCGAGCGCAACGGGTCGATCGCGATCGCCGGTGGCGCAGGGTACGGGATCATCACCGGGGACTCCCGGTTCGGGTCGGAGTTCGATCAGGGGTTGGGCATCGACATCTTGTTGCGTTACGTCCTCGGCCCGCATTGGTCGATGGGATTGGGATTTCAAAGTCAGGTTTACGACGCGACGCCGGAGGCACAAACGGCCAACGGAGAGGAAAAGCTGCAGATAACGGACATCCGATTCGACACCTATTACTACCGCGATCGCTCCAAGGACGCGTCGCAGTATCTGGTTTTGGGGCTCGGCATGTATCGCCCGGAAATTCATTACCAGGAGGAAGGCACCGTATCGTTTCCTGGCGAGAACCTGGAGCTCTCGTTCGGCATGGGGGCGGAGATCTTCATCGGTGAAACGTGGGGGTTGGAGCTAGCCGGACGTGCGATCGGTTACTTCGGCAACGGTCTCACCCAGGAAGAGGAAGCTGATCCTGATATTGCCCCGCCGACTGGCAGCGTGGCGTTGGGGCTTCGGGGACAAGCGGGGGTTTTCTTTTACATCTTGCGGTAGCGGTTCATGGAACAAGAACGACACATCTACGAAGTCGGGGACAAGGTCGTGCACACGGATTTCGGCGAG
>Ga0075429_100004003_pt1 | contig 12620 bp, 17 predicted proteins | sample RhiMetdeltSRZDD3_FD_75295 | JGI IMG/M metagenome (GOLD analysis project Ga0075429, IMG submission 75295) | Populus rhizosphere microbial communities from Tennessee, USA - Rhizosphere MetaG P. deltoides SRZDD3 | ecosystem: Host-associated > Plants > Roots > Rhizosphere > Soil | place: USA...
CAATTGTTGTTGGTGTATTCGTGCCCGCAATAGAGCTTCGTCTCCGGCGGGAGCTTGGCGAGCTTCTCGAGCGAAGACCACATGGTCTTGGCGTCGCCTTCGAGCAGCTTGCCGCAGCCGACCGAGAACAGCGTGTCGCCGACGCACACAATCCCGTCCTCCGGAAAGAAATAGCTGACATGGCCCTTCGTGTGGCCGGGCGTCTCGATCACCCGCGCCTTGGCGCTTCCGATCTCGACGGTGTCGCCTTCCCTGACCTCGACGTCGATGCCGGGAATGAAGGCCGACTCCTTAGCTGGTCCGACGATGGTGCAGCCGGTCATGCGCTTTACGATTGTGTTGCCGGCGGTGTGGTCGTGGTGATGATGGGTGGTCAGGATGTGCGTGAGCACCCAGCCCTTCTCGTGCAGCGCCACGAGCAACTCCTCCGCATCTGGCGCGTCAATCGCCGCGGTCGCCCCCGTGTCGGGGTCGTGAATAAGCACGCCATAATTATCGCTCCGCGTCGGGAACTGATGAACTTCAAGCCGTCTCATCGCGCGCTTTCACCATCTTTGCAGGGCCGGCCCGGACCGTAGCATCCCCGCAAAGGGGATTGAAATGGAACCGGGAGCAGTCGAGAACGGACTTTTTTAAACGCTAGCAGCGTCAGGATCGGTCCATGCAGCTCGACGCCATTGACCTCAAGGAATTCTACGCGTGCCCGCTTGGCGTCGTGGTGCGGAGGCTGCTTGGGGCGCGCGTGCGCAGCCGATGGGCTGACCTCAAGGGCTTGTCCGTGTTCGGCGTCGGCTTTGCCACACCCTATCTTTCAGCCTACCGGGGCGAGGCGCAGCCCTTGGGCGCACTCATGCCCGCTGAGCTCGGCGCCATTCCCTGGCCGGAGCAGGATCAGTCCTTGACTGCGCTCGTCGAGGAGACCGAGCTTCCCCTCGATGATGAAAGCGCCGATCGGCTCCTGCTCGTCCACATGCTCGAATGGTCGGAGAAATCGCGCGAGCTGCTGCGCGAGCTGTGGCGGGTGCTTAAGCCGAATGGCCGACTGCTCATGATCGTGCCAAATCGCCGGGGCTTATGGGCGCGCGTCGATACCACGCCGTTCGGCTATGGCAGCCCGTTCAGCCGCACGCAACTCAACAAGCTGCTCAAGGAGTCGTCCTTCTCGCCCGAGGATTGGGACTACGCGCTCTATATGCCGCCGTTCAACTGGCGCATCCTGCTGCGCTGGCCGGTGTTTTGGGAGCGGCTTGGGCTCGTGCTGTGGCCGACCTTCTCCGGCGTGATCCTGGTGGAGGCCACGAAGCAGGTCTATGCCGCGGTGCCGCTGCGCGAGCTGCGCAAAGTCCGCCGCCGCATCGTGCCCATACCTGCGGGCGTCACACCGCAGACCGCCTCGGCCGTCGCGGTGGGTGTTGACAATTGTGCGTACAATGCTGATCTTTAGGCCCTATGAAGGTCGATGGCCTGGAGTTCGATTGGGACGCGGGCAATCGCCAGAAGTGTCAGAAACATGGCCTTTCCGCTAGAGACATCGAAAGCATCTTCCAAGGCCCCGTATCTGTATTTCCTGATCCTGAACATTCCGGCGAGGAAGAACGCTTCATCGGCATCGGCAAAACCGAGAAACACCGCAGCGTCTTTGTTGTCTTCACGTTAAGGAGAAAAGACGACGTCGTCTTGATCCGTCCAATCAGCGCGCGGTTCATGCACAAGAAAGAAATCGATTACTATGAAAAAGAAACTTCCAAGACTGAGAAGCGACGCGGAGGCTGAGGCCTTCGTCGACGAAGCCGACTTGACGGAGTTTGACCTCTCGGGAATGCGCGAGCTTCGGTTCGAGCTTGGCCCGAAGACGGAACGCGTCAATATGCGCCTACCTAAATCATTGCTCGATGCGGTGAAAGCGCAAGCCGCAAGACAGCAGATTCCGTATCAGCGCTTCATCCGCGCGGTCCTTGAACGCGCGGTAGCGCGCCAAGACCGGTCCAAGTAGCTTCGGAGAGAGACTCTATCGCGACAGCAAGAAGACAGCCTGCTCGCCGAATAGGTTCTGCATGAAAAGCGGCATAGAGACGCCCATCTTGCTACCATAGGCGTTGAGCGCGTGTGCACGCTCGACCTTCGCGCCCACGTCTTTGCAGAGATCGAGGAAGTCCTTGATGGTGCAGAGATGGATGTTCGGCGTGTCGTACCAGCGGTCGGGTAGATTGTCGGTCGTGGGCATCTTGCCGCCGAACATCAGCCCGGTGCGCACGCGCCAATGCCCGAAATTGGGGAAGGACACAACCGCGCGCCTGCCGATCCTGAGCAGCTGCTTCAGCACGTCGCGCGGAGAGTAGGTCGCCTGAATGGTCTGGGACAGGATCGCGTAGTCGAAGGCAAGGTCGGGGTAGTAGACGAGGTCGGTGTCGGCGTCGCCCTGGATCACCGCAAGCCCTTGCGCCACGCAGGAGTTCACGCCGGCCTGGGAGAGCTCGATGCCGCGCCCGTCAACGCCACGTTTCTCTGCGAGAAGGCGGAGCAGTGTGCCATCGCCACAGCCGACGTCGAGCACGCGCGTACCAGGCGTCACCATCTCGGCGATGAGCAGAAGGTCTACGCGGCTCGTATCCGAAGCGCGCATGGTATGCGGAGGCACGTTTAGGTTCATGCCACGATCCCCCGCTTGCGCGCCGCCGCGCCCAGGAAGCCGCGAATGGTATCGAACAACTCCGGCTCGTGCAGCAGGAAGGCGTCGTGGCCCTTGTCAGACTTGATCTCGACGAAGCTCACTTTGGCCGCAACGGCGTTCAGAGCGTGCACGATCTCGCGGCTCTCCTCGGTCGGAAACAGCCAGTCCGACGTGAACGAGACGAGACAGAAGCGCGTCTTGGTGCCGCGGAAGGCGTTGGCGAGCACGCCGTCATGATCCGCAGCGATGTCGAAATAGTCCATGGCGCGTGTGATGTAGAGATACGAGTTGGCGTCGAAGCGATCGACGAAAGAGAGGCCTTGATGGCGCAGGTAGCTTTCCACCTGAAAATCGGCGTCGAAGCCAAAGGTGATCTTGTCGCGGTCCTGGAGGTTGCGCCCGAATTTGTGATGCAGCGCCGCGTCTGAGAGATAGGTGATGTGAGCGGCCATGCGCGCGACCGCGAGCCCTTTGCGCGGGCTCTTGCCCTCTTCGAGATAACGGCCCTGGCACCAATCGGGATCGGCCATCACGGCTTGGCGGCCGACCTCGTGGAAAGCGATGTTCTGCGACGAATGCCGCGCCGAACAGGCGATCGGCACGGCGGAAAACACCCGGTCCTTGTAGCTCGCCGCCCATTCGAGCACCTGCATGCCGCCCATCGAGCCGCCAAGCACGCAGAGCAACTCGGGGATGCCGAGATGGTCCAGCAGTCGCGCTTGCGCGCGGACCATGTCGCGCACGGTGATGACTGGGAAGTCGAGACCAAACGAGCTGCCTGTGGCAGGGTTGGTCGAGCTCGGCCCGGTCGAGCCCATGCAGCCGCCGAGGACATTGGCGCACAGCACGAAATAGCGGTTGGTGTCGATCGGCTTGCCCGGGCCGACCATGGTCTCCCACCAGCCCGGCTTGCCGGTGACCGGATGGAGGTTTGCAACATGCTGGTCGCCGGTCAGCGCATGGCAGACGAGCACGAGGTTCGACTTGGCGGCATTAAGCTCGCCATAAGTCTGATAGGCGATAGAAAACTGCGCGAGCTCGCTCCCGCAGTCGAGCGGCAGCTTCTCGTTGAAATGAACGATATGGCTTTGCGGATTGGCGATCTGCGCCAACCGCACCGAACTGTCGGTGATGGACTGCGCCGTCGGGGTCTCGCTCATGTCACTTCAGCCCGCTCGGGGTCACTCCCCGCCAAACCTCTATTTACACAATTCGGCGTTAGCTAGGAGCTTACCGCCGAAAGTCAATCTTTTCTTTGCCTTGGCGCAAGGATTGGGCCTATGAGAGGCCGCCTGCAACACCCACCGAGGAGTGAGACAGATGGCCGCCGCCAAGCGGGGCCCAACCCCCCGTCCCGGCGTTCTCGACATCGCGCCCTACGTGCCGGGCACGAGCGCGCTCGCCGGCGCACGCCCGGTCATTAAGCTCTCCTCGAACGAGACTCCATTCGGGCCGAGCCCGCGTGCGATCGAGGCTTACCTCGCGGCTGCCAGCTCCTTGTCGCGTTACCCCGACGGGTCAGCCCGCGCGCTGCGGGAGGCGATCGGCAAGATGTATGGGCTCGATCCCGGCCATATCGTCTGCGGCGCAGGTTCCGACGAGCTCTTGAACTTGCTGGCAGGCGCCTATCTCGGGCCAGGCGATGAGGCGATCTATAGCGAGCACGGTTTCCTGGTCTACAAGATCGCGATCCTGGCGCGCGGCGCCACGCCCGTCGTTGCGCGCGAGATCGACCTCACCGCAAACGTCGACGCCATCCTTGCGCGCCTAACGGACAAGACGCGGGTGGTGTTTATCGCCAACCCTAACAACCCGACCGGGACCTACATCCCGTTTGATGAGGTGAAGCGGCTGCGCGCCGGCTTGCCCGACCACGTGCTGCTCGTGCTGGACGCGGCCTATGCAGAGTATGTGCGTCGTAATGACTACGAGGCAGGCATCGAACTCGTCGCCACTACGCAGAATACGGTGATGACGCGCACCTTCTCCAAGATCTATGGGCTCGCCTATTTGCGCATCGGCTGGGCCTATTGCCCAGCGGAAGTCGCCGACGTACTGAATCGCATCAGAGGTCCTTTCAATGTCTCAGGCCCTGCCATCGCCGCAGGCGTCGCGGCCTTGCAGGATCAGGCCTGGGTGCAGCGCGCGGTCGAACACAACGAGACATGGCGCTCCCGCATGGCCGATTCGCTCTCGGCCATCGGTCTTGGCGTGACGCCGAGCGCCGCGAACTTTCTGCTGCTGCATTTCAAAAAAGGCAATGGCAAGTCGGCACCGGAGGCTGACAAGTTCCTGCACGAAAAGCGCATCATCTTGCGACGCGTGACCGAATACGGCTTCCCCGATGCGCTCCGCATGACCATCGGCACTGAGGAGGAGAACCGCGCCGTGATTGACGCCCTCACCTCCTTCATGGGCGCTAACGGCTCGTCTCGCCGATGAGCGAACCCCTTTTTGACCGCCTCGCCATCATCGGGACTGGCCTGATCGGCTCGTCCATCGCGCGCGCAGCGCGGGCGCAAGGCGCCGTGCGCACGATCGTTGCCACCTCGCATTCGGCAAAGACGCGGAAGCGCATCAAAGAGCTTGGCATCGCCGATGAGGTCGCGGACACCAATGCCGAAGCGGTGAAGGGCGCCGACCTCGTCATCGTGTGCGTTCCAGTCGGAGTCTGCGGTGACGTGGCCAAGGAAATCGGCCCGCATCTCAGGCCCGGCGCGACGGTTACCGATGTGGGTTCGGTCAAGGGCTCAATCGTGCGCGACATGGGCCCGCATCTGCCGAAGACCGTCAACTTCGTGCCGGCCCATCCAGTCGCGGGCACCGAGCATTCGGGTCCCGATGCAGGCTTCGCCGAGCTGTTCGAGGGTCGCTGGTGCATCCTGACGCCGCCTGAAGGCACCGATCCTAGGGCAGTCGAGAAGCTCGCAGCGTTCTGGCGCCTGCTCGACGCCAATGTCGAAGTGATGACGCCAGACCACCACGACCTCGTGCTCGCCATCACCAGCCATCTTCCGCATCTGATCGCCTACACCATCGTCGGTACCGCCGATGAATTGCAGGCGGTAACGCGGTCGGAGGTGCTGAAATTTTCCGCCGGCGGCTTCCGCGATTTCACCCGCATTGCCGCCTCGGATCCAACTATGTGGCGCGACATCTTCCTCGCCAACAAGGACGGCGTGCTCGAGATGCTCGGCCGCTTCAACGAGGACGTTGCGGCGCTGACCAAGGCAATCAGGAAGGGCGACGGCGAGGCGTTGTTCGAGCATTTCACCCGCACCCGCGCCATACGCCGCGGCATCATCGAAGCTGGGCAAGACACGCCCGCCCCCGATTTCGGGCGTCCCCACGGGCATGACGACTGACGCGAGACATGGGTGAGCTGTGGGTGTTCGGCTATGGCTCCTTGATGTGGCGGCCTGGATTCCCGGTCGCAGCCGCGGCGCCAGGCCTGCTAAAAGGCGCGCACCGCTCACTCTGCGTCATTTCCATCTTCCACCGCGGCACCCGCGAGCAGCCCGGGCTTGTGCTCGGGCTTGACCGCGGCGGGGCCTGCCGTGGCACGGTCTACCGGGTTGCGCCGGGAGCAGAAGAGGAGACTGTCGCTTATTTGCGCGAGCGCGAGCAGGTCACCGACGTCTATGTCGAAGCTTACCGGCCTGTGCGCGTACTCGACGGCTCGGGTATCACTGTGAAGGCGCTAACCTACCTTGTCGACCGTAACCACGAGCAATATGCCGGTGTCCTTTCGCTGGAGGAGCAATTCCGCATGGTCAGCGGCGGCAAAGGCCAGTCGGGCGAGAACGCGGAATATGTGCTGAACACCGTGCAGCACTTGGAGGAGGCGGGCGTCCACGACGCCCTGCTTGCCGCGCTTGCCGCCCGACTCAGGGCGACCGTAACCAGGAGCTAGGTGGGGCCGCGCGTACCGTATTCGCGGCGCGCGGCGTTGACCGTGACGGCAAAGGCCGCGATCACATCAACCAGCGACATCAAGGTCAGCAGGAAGAAGGTCGAGGTCGCGGTCTTGTCCCAGATCAGGAACAGGATCAAACATGCGGCGAATACCATCATCGAAAGCGCATTCTCGGTGATGGAGGCGCCGCGGCCGCGCGCAGCTTTCAGAAGCTCGAAGAAGAGGAATCCGAGGGCCACGGCGAGCAGGATGGGACCCAAGCCGAGCTGCCATACGCCGCCGGAGGGCAGCGGGATGGAGAAGCGGGGAATGTCGAAATCGGCGCCCGCCCCGGCAAAGGCGACATAGGCGAGGAGCGGAATGACGAGGAGCGGCACAGCTGACAGCCAGCTCCGCCGCTCGCGCCGTCTTACCGGTTTTTCCTCAGGCGCGGTCTCCGTCATGACTTTCCGACCGCCTCCTTAAGACGAGCCGTTCAGCGTCGAGACCGGCCTTTAAGCCTCTTCCTTGACTTTGAGCACCTGCTTGCCGCGATAGCGGCCAGACTTCAGGTCGATGTGGTGCGGACGGCGGAGCTCGCCCGACTCCTTGTCCTCGACATAAGCCGGCGACGAAAGCGCGTCGTGGCTTCGCCGATTGCCGCGCTTCATGCGCGATACTTTGCGTTTAGGTACAGCCATGATTGAAACCCTGTGCGACCCGGCGATGCTCGCCAAGCTTCGTCGCGCCCTTATAGTGGCAATGGTCCGGGCTGGCCAGAGGGTGAGACCGGCAAATCGCGGGCCTTATCGCGCGGGCGCAAGGCAAGACGCCCGATGCGCGATGATTGGCATGCGGGCATTGACGGCGCCGGCAATGGCAAGCAGCCGCCGGGTCGGCCTGGCAGGATTGCGCACGCGCGGATTGGGCAGCGACACTGCGAGCAGAAGGGCCTCGCGGCGGGTCAGGTCTGCCGCGCTTTTGTGGAAATAGTAGCGGCTCGCTGCCTCGGCCCCGAAGATGCCGGGGCCCCATTGGGCGACATTGAGATAGACCTCCATCATGCGCTGCTTGGGCCAGATGAAGGACATGATGTAGGCAAGCGGCATCTCGATCAGTTTCCTGAGATAGCTCCGGCTATTCCAGAGATAGAGGTTCTTCGCCACCTGCATGGGAATGGTGCTCGCCCCGCGAAAATCGGCGAGCCCGTCGCCCTCTTTGATCGCGTCTCTGACCGCGCCCCAGTCCACGCCCCAATGCAGGCAGAAGCGGCCGTCCTCGCTTGCGATCACCGCGAGCGGCAGGTTGGGCGAGATGTCTTGTAGCGGCACCCATTCGCGGCGGAGTGTATAACCCCTGAGCTTCTCCACCACCATCACGGGTGTGAACGGCGGGTTGATGAAACGGAAAGCGACAATGGAAAGGAGGAGAAGGGCGGCTAGGCAGCCGAGGAATAGGAGAATCCGCCTCGTCAATGAGGGCTTCACGCGTCTCTTGCTGCGCTTCCGCGGGCGCTCGGCTGAGACTGCTTCAATCACCATGGCCTCAGGGTTTTATCGCCTGATTGCTGCGTCGGGCAACGCCGTATTAGGGTCGTTTTTACGGGTACTTTGCGGCAAACCGCCGTCTCTTCTATTTCTTTCCCCAACATGGCTTTCGTAAGTGAGCTGGAACGTGTCGGAAGGCTCGTCGAGGGGCGGCTCGCTGAGCTGCTCACCGCCGATGGTCTTAGCGATGCCGGCAATGCCAGGCTCGCCGAGGCGATGCGTTATGCGGCGTGCGGCGGCAAGCGGCTTAGGCCGTTCCTCCTCATCACCTCGGCGCGCCTGTTCGGCGTAAGCGAGGCGGACGCGCTCGATCCTGCCTGCGCGCTCGAATGCATCCATTGCTACTCGCTGGTGCATGACGACTTGCCGGCCATGGACGACGATGCGCTTCGCCGCGGGCGTCCCACGGCCCACATCGCCTTCGACGAGGCGACCGCGATCCTTGCCGGCGACGCGTTGCTGACGCTCGCCTTCGAGATCGTGAGCGACCCGCGTTACTGTGCGGACTCTGAAGTTCGCGCCGAGCTTATCTTGCTCCTTGCCAAGGCTGCCGGCTGGCAGGGCATGGTGCTCGGCCAGGCGCTCGATCTCGCCGCCGAACGCGGTGGCTTGGATGAGACGCGGATCGCGGGGATGCAGGCGCTCAAGACCGGAGCCTTGTTCCGCTTCGCCTGTGAGGCCGGCGCGGTGCTTGGCCGAGCCAATGCGGCGCAGCGAGCGGCGCTTGTCGCCTACGCCTCTGCCTTCGGCCAAGCCTTCCAGCTCGCCGACGACCTGCTCGACGCGGAAGGCGACGCCAAGGCGCTTGGCAAGGCCGTCGCCAAGGACGCCGGCCGTGGCAAGGCCACGCTCGTTGCCCTGCTCGGCATTGACGCCGCGAAGGAGAGGCTGCGTGCCTTGGTCGCCGAGGCAGAGGGCGCGCTTGCGCAGTTCGGCGAACGCGCTATCACCTTGATCGAGACGGCGCGATTTGTCGCAAGCCGTAAGAGCTGAGAAAGGGATGGCACCGCGCGGGAAAAACACCAAGACAGCGCCGCCGCGGCAGCGGGCTTGGACTTGGCTCGCCAAACAGGCTCGCGCGCAGATCCGCTTCCTGATTGCGCTCGGAGTCGGGCTAGCGGTCGGATTCACCGTCCCGATCGACGAGACCGTCCCCCGTATTCTTGCCGGCTGGAACGTAGGCGGTTGGCTCTATCTGCTGCTGGTCGGCATCAAGATGTGGCGGGCCGAAGTCGACGGCATCAGAAGGGAGGCGGGGATCGAGCGGGGAAGCCGCATCGCCGTGCTGATCGCTGTCACCTTGGGCTCGCTCTTCACCTTGCTTGCGCTGCTCGCACAAATTGCCGCGTTGAAGAGCGAGCACGGGCTCGACCGAACCATAAGTGCGGTGTGCTCGATCTCCACCATCTTGCTTTCTTGGCTCCTCATCCATACGGCGTTCTCGCTCTATTACGCGCATGAGTTCCACAGCGAGCGCCGTGGGGGGGCGCGCGGGACAGGCGGCGGGCTTAAGTTCCCCGGCGACCCCATGCCCGACTATATCGATTTCCTCTATTTCTCCTTCGTGGTGGGAACCACGGCGCAGACCTCCGACGTCGCCGTCACCTCGCACACTATGCGGGGCGTGGTGATGCTACACGGCATCTTGTCGTTCTTTTTCAATACCGGCGTAATTGCGCTCGCCGTCAATATGGTCTTGCAGCTCGTGCAGGGTTGAGGCGGCCCCTACGAGCCGCAGGTCTTTGCTGGGGCCGGCTGCAAGAGGAACAGCGCGTGCTCGGGATTGTCGGGCGAAAGCACGACGAACGCGTCCAGATCGACACCGGGAATGAGTGCCAGGTGATCGCCGCCCCGAAGCGCGATCTTCATGTTCTTCGCGGCAGGCTCCAGCGAGAACTGTCCGAGATAGAAACCATCAGTAGTGCAAGTGAGGCTGCCATTCGCTTCACTACAGCGCGCGCCGTCGAGGTTGGTATAGGTATCGCCACCGTTCCGCATCTTGATGGTGATGGTGGCGAGATATTTGCCGGGATCCTTGTCTCCTGAAGGCTCCCGCTCGCTGATCGAGAGCGTAAGCTGGGTGACCTGCTGGCCGGGATGCTTGGCGAGATGGGCGGCGTCATAGACGCGGGTCCAGCAGCCGAGCCAAGGATCGGCCGCCGCTTTCTCGGTATCTTGGGCGTGCGCTGTTGGGCAGGCGAACAGAAGCGCGACGAGCGCAAGCGACGCTGACCGCATCTCCTCCCCCTACTCCGCCGCGCTCCGGCCGATGGCGCCCTGCCCGAACCGCCGCTCGATATAGTCGAGCACCATCTGCTTGAAGTCCGCCGCGGCGCCAGGTCCGCGCAGCGTGGCGACTTTCTTGCCATCGATGAACACGGGCGCAGCGGGCGCCTCGCCAGTGCCCGGCAGCGAGATGCCGATATCGGCGTGCTTCGACTCCCCGGGGCCGTTGACGATGCAGCCCATCACCGCGACGTTGAGCGTCTCGACGCCCGGATAGCGGCGTTTCCACTCCGGCATCTCGCCGCGGATGAAGTCCTGGATGTCGCGGGCGAGCTCCTGGAAGGTCGTCGACGTCGTCCGGCCGCAACCCGGGCAAGCGGCAACCAGCGGCACGAAGCTCCTGAAGCCCATGCTCTGAAGCAGCTCCTGCGCGACCTTCACTTCGAGCGTGCGGTCGCCGCCAGGCTCGGGCGTGAGCGAGATTCGGATCGTGTCGCCGATCCCTTGCTGTAGCAGCACGCCCAGCGCGGAGGAGGAGGCGACGATGCCCTTGGAGCCCATGCCGGCCTCGGTCAGGCCGAGATGCAGCGCAAGGTCGGAGCGGGCGGCAAGCATGGAATAGACGGCGATCAGATCCTGCACGGCACTGACCTTGGCCGAGAGCACGATCTTGTCGGCGCCCATCCCCAGCTCCATGGCGCGGGCGGCGCTGAGCAGCGCCGACTGCACGATCGCCTCGTGCATCACCTCGCGCGCGTCCTTCGGCTCCGGCAGCTTCGCATTCTCGTCCATGAGCCGGGTGAGGAGGTCCTGATCGAGACTGCCCCAGTTCACGCCGATGCGCACAGCCTTGCCGTGTTTAAGCGCAATCTCGATGATCTCGGCGAATTGCCGGACGCGCTTGTCCTTGAAGCCGACATTGCCGGGATTGATGCGGTATTTGGCGAGGGCTTCGGCGCAGGCCGGATGCTCCTTGAGCAGCGTGTGGCCGTTATAGTGGAAGTCGCCGATCAGCGGCGTCTCCACGCCGAGAACGTCGAGGCGTTCGCGTATGTGAGGGACGGCGACGGCGGCCTCCGCCCGGTCCACGGTGATGCGCACCAGTTCGGAGCCCGCACGGGAGAGCGCCGCGACCTGTTTCGTCGTTGCCTCGACATCGGCAGTGTCGGTGTTCGTCATCGACTGCACGACGATGGGAGCATCGCCGCCAATCGTGACTTGACCGATCCTGACCGGAATGGTGCGCCGGCGCGCTGACTGGTTCATGAGGCTGACGATACGTCACATTTGTGGTTGTTACGCAAATCTCAAAATCTCGGCACACATAGAACTTAGGGGCATTCGCATCGATGCCTGCTAACGAGTTCTAATAAGGTTCTTTTCCAGCGGATGGTAGCACGGAAGACCAGCTCAACGCTGGCCGTTCAACCTCACCCCTGGGTGCTTGCCGTTGGTGAACTGCACCCCCGCCTTCTCCAGCGCCTTCCTTATAGCTGCCAGGGTTTCAGGCTTCCCGTGCGATTTGCCACGCTCGATCGCGTGAACGGTATTGAAGTGAACTTTGGCCTTTTTGCCAAGGTCCCGTACGCTCCAATTCAGAAAGCCTCTTGCCGCTCGAATCTGCGCGCCGGTCATCATATCTGCTTGTAACAGGTAGGTGACGGGTGCCCCGTGCAGTCATTCTGTCACAGCGTCAACCCACCTCAGCGCTGGCCACGGCCTAACACGATAAGCCTTAAGCGGTCCGGCCTCGGTACGGGTTAAGGGAGTGCCGGTCACGCAAAGGAGGAGTCTATGAATAAGGTTGTTGCAGCAGTTGTTGCTCTTGGAATCGCAGTAGCATTTACCGCTCCGGCTTTCGCAGCGGATGTGACGACTGCCAAGACCCACGCTGAGTGCACCAAGGCTGGCGGCGTATGGGACGCCAAGGCCAAGTCGTGCAAGCCAAAAATGTAGGATCACCATCGAAATCGAGCCCCGGCCAATCGCCGGGGCTTTTTTCATCGCTCTGCGACACGGCTCGATTGCGCTGGAGTCAAAGGATCGTCGCAGGAGCAAGGGAAAAGCCCGGTTTACCTCCATTTTCCGGCTCTTCTTTTTTGGAGAACAAAGGCCGCTCTGAGCGTTGGTTTTGTTAGCTGCTTCTCGAGGTGGTGAGCGGCTTAAAAATTGGAGGAAACGAAATGCTCAGGAAAATCACGCTCGTTGCCGCCGTGGCGGCGGCGTTGCTCTTACCGGTGCCTGCCTTCGCCGGTCACGGACATGGCGGCTGGCATGGTGG
>Ga0075429_100004006_pt1 | contig 12612 bp, 2 predicted proteins | sample RhiMetdeltSRZDD3_FD_75295 | JGI IMG/M metagenome (GOLD analysis project Ga0075429, IMG submission 75295) | Populus rhizosphere microbial communities from Tennessee, USA - Rhizosphere MetaG P. deltoides SRZDD3 | ecosystem: Host-associated > Plants > Roots > Rhizosphere > Soil | place: USA...
ACGAACCCGTACACAGAGTATGCTCATGCAGCATTCCAAAGAACTGGATGATACGTTACGGGTTTTTCACGAACAGGTTCTTCTGTTAGGAATTAAATCAGAATTTTCTTATTTATGGTTACCGGATGAAGACAAAGACAGACATATTTTTTGGGCGGCCTGGGCCGAAAACGTTGCAACCAGTCAGCGGGGTAAAAACAGTTCAAAAGTTTTTAAGAGTAAAGCCCTTAATTATCCGCTTGACAGAAATGAACCGGCTACCAAAAAATGTCTTGTTGATTGGAAAAGTGATGAACCCGTTCATTCATATTATCTACCACCGGGTGGTGAAGTCGAAAATTACTTTGCTAACTGGAAAGAATTGCTTGACGGCGTTAAAAGGCTAAAACCGAAATACTTCCCCAACGGACTTCATTATGTGGAAGCCTTTATGAAATATGGCTGCTTCGGTGTAATGATTGAAAGTGAATTATCGGAAGAAGGGAAAAAAATACTCTATCGGTTTGCCATAGAATTTGAGCGAGCCTATACCCGCTTTCTTGATCTGCAAAAAGCAGAAGCACAGACGAAAGAAGCACAGATAGAATCAGGATTGGAGCGGGTAAGAAGTCGTGCGATGGCCATGCAGACTTCTGAAGAATTAAATGAATTGATCGGAACGGTATTTACTGAGTTGACAAAACTTGATTTTGTTCTTACCAGATGTGTGATACTGATCTATGAAGGCAATGAAAATGGGGTCCGTTGGTGGATGGCAAATTCCGAAGCTCCTTCTACGCCGATGAATTTTTTTGTGAAGTATGCCGACCTGCCTTTTTTTAATGACTATTTAAAAGGATGGCGTAACCGGGCATTAAAATGGACATATATCCTGGAAGGTGAAGACAAAATAAGGACAGATAATGTTTTGTTTAATGAAACTGAACTTTCCTTATTGCCGGATTTTGTGATCGCAGGAATGAAAGCCAATAGCAGGGTATACCTGTCGGCATCATTTAACAATTATGGCTGTCTTAACCTTGCCAGTCTTGAGCCACTATCTGATGAGCATTTTGAGATCCTGCTTCGCTTTGCAAAAGTTTTTGATCTTACTTATACACGTTTCAATGATTTGAAACAGGCCGAAGCACAGGCAAGGGAAGCCCAAATAGAGGCGGCGATGGAAAAAATCAGGAGCAGATCATTGGCAATGCATAAATCGGACGAACTTAAAGATATCATCACTGTCTTCTTTGAAAAGTTGAGTGATTTAAAGGTGCTTCTTGGCACAGTTGCTATTCAATTGTTCGATCAAATGTCGATGAACTCTTTTTTCTGGGTCGGTAATGCAATTCAGGATCCGCAAATGGTATCCTTGCCCTACGATAAGCAAATGATGTCTGAAGAAACTTATCTCAAGGATGGCTGGCAGGCCATGAATAAAAACGTAGACATCATTAACAAGGAATATTCAGTCGGGCAAAAGGATCGATTTTTCAATTACGTTTTTTCCAATAATGACTATACGCAAATACCTGAAGACGCACGCAACGTTCTTAGACAAATGCAAAATCATATTATTTGTTTATTTACTGAAGAGAATTCGGCAGTATTTGCAGATAGTTGGAATGGGCAATTCTATTCGCGGGAGAGCCTGAACGTTATAAAAAGGTCTGCCAAAGTATTCAATCAGGCCTACATACGTTTTCTTGATCTGCAAAAATCAGAAGCACAAACAAGAGAAGCACAAATTGAATTGGCACTCGAAAGAGTGCGGGCAAGGACCATGGCTATGCAAAAGAGTGAGGAGCTGGCCGAAGCCGCTCAATTGCTATACGAAGAGTTCAGAACGCTTAATATAAACACTTTTCTCTGTGGCTACTGTTTTTATAAAGAAGAACAGAATATACAAACGGCCTGGGTTACCACTCCGGATGGTACGCTAATCCCCGATTTTATCGATTTTCCTATAGTAGGTGACGATGTTTTGGATAAAAGGTATGAAGACTGGCAACTAAAAAAACCACTTCATATTTTGGAAATTCAAGGCGAAGCGAATAAAGAGTATCACCGCTTCCTTGCCTCAAAAGTGGCTGACCCAATTGCTAACGAGATCTTTTCAACGATGCCTGATAGAATTATTTTCTATTGTGCGAATTTTTCGGCTGGCTATTTATTCATTATCGCTACCGAATTCCTTACTAAAGGAGAAGAAGAGGTCATAATTCGTTTTGCAAAAGTTTTTGAATTAACATACACCCGTTTCAGCGATCTGAAACAAGCAGAAGCACAGGCAAAAGAAGCCAGGATTGAAACAGCATTAGAAAGAATCAGGGCACGAGCCCTGGCCATGCATAGCTCCAATCAATTGATGGACGTTGCTAAAGTGCTTCGGGAGCAACTGTCATTGCTTGGACAACCGGACCTGGAAACATCAGTAATACATCTTTATGAAGAAGATCCTGACAATATTCTTTCATGGCGTGCATTCAGATCAGGCGCAAATACTGGCGGTGACATAACTTATGGCTATATCGCTATTCCAAAAAATTCCTGTGAATTTGTACAAGAGTGGCTGACGAATTATTACAGCAACTCAATGGAATATACTATTGAAATAAGCGGTACAAAACAAAAAGAATGGTATGATGTACTTTTCAAATTGGCACCCGATGTCATCAATGCGATGCGCCAAAATAAAAGTATTCATGAAAAACGCTATCATCAGTTTTCGAAATTCTCCGGTGGTGCGCTGTTAATGGTTTCGAAACAACTGCCGTCAGAAGAATCCATCTATTTGCAAAGAAGAGCTGCTCTCGTATTCGAACTGGCTTACCGGAGGTTCTTAGATCTGAAACAGGCAGAAGCACGGGCCAATGAAGCGAGAATAGAAATTGCATTGGAAAGAATAAGGGCCCGTGCCCTGGCCATGCACAAGTCTGATGAATTGATGGAAGTAGCAAAAGTGATGCGGGAACAAATGGCGTTATTAGGCCAGGCAGAACTAGAGGCGTCTGCTGTGCATCTTTATGAAGAAGACTCCGACAATATTCTTTCCTGGCGTGCCGTCACAATAGGCTCAGATGCTAAGAGAGAATTAACATTTGGTCATATGGCCATTCCAAAAAACTCTTGTGAATTTGTCCGGGAATGGCTGACAAAATTTTACAGCGATTTAAAGGAATACACCATAGAATTAAGCGGATCACAACAACAAGAATGGTATGCTGTACTCTTCACCTTAGCCCCTGAGATTGTTATCTCGATGCAGCAGAAAAACAGTATTCAAGAAAAACGCTATTACAGGTTTTCCAAATTTTCCGGTGGAGCCCTGTTGATGATCTCAAAGCAGGAACCTTCGACGGAAGCCTCTTATCTACAAAGTAGAGCGGCTGTAGTTTTTGACCTTGCTTACCGCAGATTCTCAGATCTGCAAAAAGCAGAAGCTCAGGCCAGAGATGCACAAATAGAATCATCGTTAGAAAGAGTGAGAAGTAAGACAATGGCAATGCACAATAGCCAGGACGTTGCAGATACCGTTGCAGCCGTGTTTGATGAGTTAGTAAAACTTGGTATTCAAACGCTGCGTTGTGGAATAGGTATTTTGCACGAAGGATACCAAATGGAAGTATGGACAGCAAAACCTGATGAAACAGGAAGGACCGAGCTGTTCGTTGGTCATTTGGATATGAAAATACATCCGTTGTTGACAGCTGGCTATGAGAGTTGGAAAGATAAACGGGATAGTTTTTCGTATGAACTAAAAGGTGATGATCTTATTGCCTATTTCAATGCGATCAATAATTATTCTGACTACCATGCCAATTATGATATTGCTACCCTCCCTTCACACCTATTTCATAATCTATTTAGTTTTAATGAAGGAGTCCTTTTCGCGTTTTCATTGGATCAATTATCGGCCGAATCTTCACAAATATTCAAACGCTTTGCCGGAGTATTTGGACAAACGTATAGACGTTACCTGGATCTTCAAAAAGCAGAAGCACAAGCCAGAGAGGCAAAGATCGAAGCGTCGTTGGAAAGAGTTCGTGCAAAAGCAATGGCTATGCACAAGAGTGAAGATCTGAACGCTGCAGTCGCTGTTGTTTTTGAAGAGTTGGATAAATTAGATCTTGGCGTGTTGCGCTGTGGCATTGCTATTCTTGATGAAGAAAAAAGAACCGGGAATATCTGGGTTACTTCAATAGCGGACCAGGGTTCAGCTGTGCAGGTTTCAGGAGGTGAATCATTCGATATTCATCCATTATTGCAGGGAGCGTTTGACGCATGGTTGAAGAAAGAAGATTTCCATTATTTGCTGGAGGGCGATGACCTGGCCCGGTATTATCAAGCAGTAAAAGCAGCTAACTTCCAGTTGCCGGAATCACAATTCATTACTTCTGAAACTGAATTCAAAAAACAATATTTTTTTGCCGCTCAACACGGAGCAGGCAATTTATTTGCTGTTCGCGAAACAGAATTTCCTGAAGAGGCAAAAACAGTAATGAAACGTTTTGCAAGTGTATTCGATCTTACGTATAAGCGTTTTCTTGATCTTCAAAAAGCAGAAGCCAATGCAAGAGAAGCCCAGATAGAAGCAGGTCTTGAAAGAGTTCGTGCAAGAACAATGGCAATGCATAGCAGTGAAGATGTGACCTCAGCAACAGAAACCATGTTTGAAGAATTTAAAAAGCTTGGTATCAATCATCTTCGATGTGGTATAGTCAATATTCATCTTAACCGAACCTTTGATGTGTTTGGTGTAACAAATTTGCCAGGAGGCAATAAAATGAGTGGATTCGCTTTTTTTAGTATGGACGAACACCCCGTTTGGCAACGTTGGTTTGAAAGCTGGAAAAACAAAGAGGAAGTTTTCATCGCTTATCTCGAAGGACAAGAGAAAGAAGATTATTTCAGGAATATCAATGATCATAATAATTATTTGCCTCAGCGAATAGTTGATTTCCCGGACAGTTTTTTTCAGGCTTATTATTTTGAGCAGGGAGCTGTATGGACTTATTCATTGTCAGAGCATAGTGAGTCGGAAAAAGATATCATGAAACGATTTACAACAGTTTTCTCGCTTACCTTCCGCAGATACCAGGATCTTCAAAAAGCAGAAGCGCAGGCAAAAGAAGCACAAATAGAAACCGGATTAGAACGGGTTCGTGCAAGAACGATGGCCATGCATAGCAGTGAAGATGTAAGCATAGCAACAGCAACCATGTTCACCGAACTTGAAAAACTGGGGATTGAAAATTTTCGCGGAGGCATTACTAATATTCTCACAAATCGAACACAGGACGTTTGGTCGGTAAATAACCTTGCCGAAGGTAAAATTTTAAAGGCCGTAGGCACTTTTAGTATTGATGCTCATCCATTCTGGCAGTTGATGTTTAATGAATGGCAAGCAAAAAAAGATTTCACACACTACTTTCTGGCCGGGAAAGAAAAAGAAGAGTACGTCCGCGTATTAAATGCTAACCAGGGGTATTTACCACAAACAATACAACAGTTTCCTGATGTCCATTTCCAGGTTTATTATTTTAATGAAGGTGCAGTATGGACAAATTCACTGCAACCACATTCGGAAGAAGATAAACAAGTGATGAAAAAATTCGCTTCTGTTTTCTCACTTACATTCCGTCGTTACCAGGATCTCAAAAAAGCCGAAGCGCAAGCAAGGGAAGCAACCATTGAAGCCGCATTGGAAAAAGTGCGGGGTAAGGCAATGGCCATGCACAATAGTAATGACCTTTCGATTACAACAAGCATGATCATTAGCGAACTAAGAAAGCTTGGCATTAAGCCAATCCGATGCGGCGTTGGAATTGTTAATAAAGAAGCACACAAAGCACAATTGTATACTGCTACCTCCTCGCCTGACGGAGATAGTCTTTCAGTAGTAGGTTGGGCATTGCTAAGAGGACACCCTGTTCTTGAAGCGATCTATGAAAAATGGTTAGCTGGTGAAGATTATTTTCCTGAACTAAGCGGGGATTCCCGCAAAGCCTATTATGAACAGCTTTTAGCAGGATTATCAGTTCCTCTTCCCGATTTTAAGGATGATCAAAAACATTATGGACATTTCTTTTCAATATCCGTTGGTTGTTTGTACGCATGGGCAGACGTAAAATACAATGATGATGAAATAAAAATTTTAAAACGGTTTGCATCGATCATTGATCTTACGTTCAGAAGATATTTTGAATTGCAGAAATCAGAAGAAAATGCAAGAGCGGCCGTAAAACAAGCGGCTCTTGACCGCATTCGTGCCGACATTGCTTCCATGCGTACTATCAGCGACCTTGACCGGATTACGCCATTGATATGGAATGAACTCACCATATTGGGTATCCCCTTCATTCGGTGTGGTGTATTTATTATGGATGAAACACAAAAGATCATTCATACATTTCTTTCCACACCTGATGGAAAAGCCATTGCAGCATTTCATTTACCTTATGATACCCCGGGCAATTTCAGTGACATGCTCAATCACTGGTATAATAAAAAGACGTATCTCAGTCATTGGAATGAAACAGATTTTATTGGGATAGCCGAAACATTAGTAAAACAAGGCGCTGTTGGCAGCAAAGAACAATATCTCGGATCACTTCCCAAAGGTGGATTTTATTTGCACTTCCTTCCTTTCTTACAGGGTATGTTGTATGTAGGCAATACGGATCAATTAAATGAGGAACAAATAGAAATGATACAACATGTGGCCGATGCATTCTCTACGGCCTATGCACGGTATGAAGATTTCAACAGACTCGAAGCAGCCAAGCAGCAAGTGGAAAATACATTGAGCGATCTGAAACAGGCACAGCAACAATTAGTGCAGTCAGAAAAGATGGCCTCGCTTGGGGAACTGACTGCAGGCATTGCCCATGAAATTCAAAACCCGTTGAATTTCGTCAACAACTTTTCAGATGTAAGTAATGAGTTGCTGGAGGAAATGAAAACTGAATTGCAAAAAGGAAATAACGAGGATGCTATTGCTATTGTTGAAGATGTAAAGCAAAACTTAGAAAAGATCTTACACCATGGTAAGCGAGCTGATGCCATTGTAAAAGGTATGCTGCAGCATTCAAGAACAAGCAGCGGACAAAAAGAACCGACAGATATAAATATTTTGGCTGATGAATATTTAAGACTGGCCTTTCATGGATTAAGGGCAAAAGACAAATCTTTCAATGCAAAATTTGAAACTGAGTTTGATAACAGTATTGGAAAAATAAATGTCATACCCCAGGATATCGGAAGAGTGATCCTTAATTTGATCAACAATGCATTTTATGCAGTTACTGAAAAAAAGAAACAAGCTTCGACAGGCTCGGCACCGAATGGATATGACCCGGTTGTTACCGTAACAACAAAAAAAGATAATGGTAAAGTTGAGATCAGCGTTAAGGATAATGGCGATGGAATTCCTCAAAAAGTATTGGATAAGATATTTCAACCCTTCTTTACCACCAAACCTACCGGACAAGGGACTGGTTTAGGGTTATCATTGAGCTATGATATTGTTACAAAAGGGCATGGTGGTGAATTGAAGGTAGAAACAAAAGAAGGAGAGGGAAGTGAGTTTATTATTCAATTACCAGTGAATTAAATATTTATATATGAGCCAACTTGTTGATGTAACCGAATCCACCAAAGAGGAAGTTATCAGGAAAATAGATGATTTGAATGCCCGCTCATGGGCCGTGCATATTACCCAACCTAAACTTGGGCTTGAGTTGAGCAGTGAGGCAAAAAGCCTGGCTGAAGAATATTCCTATCAGAAAGGATTGGCCTATGCCATCCGCAATATGGGAGTTAGCCACCGCTACCTCTCCAATCTTGAAACCGCATTAATGCTTTCCTTTCAGGCACACGATATGTTTTTACAAATAGATGAAAAAAGCGGAGAAGCGCAGGCCTGCGTTTCAATCGGTGCTATTTATTATTATATGGGAGATTATGAAAGATGCCTGGATTTTTTTTTAAAGGGATTACGTTACAGCGAAGAGTCTGGCAATAAAGAAGCCCAGGCTTACGCATATAACGGCGCTGGATTTACTTACGGAGTTGTTCTTGGTAATCATAAAAAGGGACTCGAGTTTTTGCAAAAAGCATTAACGCTGAGTAAAGAAGCTGGAATATCCAAGGACCTTCAACCCAGGGTGCTTGATAGTATCGCAGAGACCTATATGATCGATGGGCTATTGGATGAAGCATATGAGACTAGCCTTGAGTGTCTCAAATTAAGTGAAGAACTGTCTCAAATGGTAACGAAAGGATATGCTCTTTTCAGAATAGGGAATATTTTTATGAGGCAAAACCGGTTGAATGAAGCAAAAGAATATTTTCTCCGTAGTCTCGAACTCAGGAAAGAGATAGACGACAAATTTGGCGAAGCCGAAGATCTGCTGCAATTAGGAAAATTATTTTTAAAGCAGGCAAATGCAAAAAAGGCAAAAGAGCATTTATTGAAGTCACTTAGATTAGCCGAAGAAGTTAAAGCAAAAGGGGTTATTTATGAGGTGCATGAAGTGCTGGCGGAATTATTTGAGAAGGAGGAAGACATTCAATCATTTGTAAAGCACTATAAACTTTATCATAAATATAAATCTGAGGTTTTTAAAGATGAACAGGAAAACAAACAAAAATACCTGACGATACAATACGAAATGGAGAAGCTGCAGAAAGAAGCTGAGATCAATCGCCTGACGAATGTAGTGATGAAGGAAAAGAATGCTGAACTGGAAAAGAAAACAGAAGAACTGGAGCAATCGTATAACAGTATATCGGTTTTAAGTAAAATTGGCCGGGATATTACTTCTACACTTGACCTTGATACCATTTTAAATACTGTTTATGAAAATGTAAATGAACTGATGGATGCGACCGTATTTGGAATCGGCATTTATAGAGCCGAAGAAGAAGTTATTGAATACCGACTGGCAATTGAAAAGGGGAAACTTTACCAGCCGTACCGGCGGAAAATGAGTGATAAAACTCAGCTCGCTGTCTGGTGTATTGAAAATAAAAAAGAGGTTTTCGTTAATGATATTGAAAAAGATTATTCCAAATACCTGGAGAATATCAACCTGACCATTATGAGTAAACTGGAAGATGGAAGTACACCCCAGGTGCCTAATTCGCTTATTTATCTTCCGCTGCAAGTGAAAGATAAAGTGATTGGTCTTATCTCTGTCCAGTCGTACGAAAAGAATGCCTATACCCAGCATCACCTGGATATTCTTAAAACCCTGGCATCTTATACGTCGGCAGCTTTATACAATGCACAGTCATACGAATCACTTCAGCATGCATTGAACGAACTTAAGTTAACACAGGAGCAATTGGTACAATCAGAAAAAATGGCTTCGTTGGGTGAGTTAACAGCCGGAATTGCACATGAAATACAAAACCCGTTAAACTTCGTCAACAATTTTTCAGAGGTAAACAGTGAACTGATCGATGAATTGCAGGAGGAAATAGACATAAGTAATTTTTCAGAAGTAAAAACTATTGCTGATGATATTAAAGAAAATGAAAAGAAAATACTTCATCACGGCAAACGGGCCGATGCGATTGTAAAAAGCATGCTGCAGCACAGCCGAAGCAGTAGTGGTAAAAAAGAACCGACAGATATTAATGCACTGGCTGATGAGTATCTGCGGCTTGCTTATCATGGATTGCGGGCAAAAGACAAATCATTCAATGCAAAATTCGAAACGGTGTTTGATAACAGTATTGGAAAAATAAATATCATTTCACAGGATATCGGCAGAGTGCTGGTCAACCTGATCAATAATGCATTTTATGCCGTAAGTGAAAAAAAGAAGCAGAACATTTCTAATTATAACCCAACAGTAACAGTGACTACAAAAAAGACTGGCGAAAAAGTTGAAATAAAAGTAAGCGACAATGGAAATGGTATTCCCCCAAAAGTATTGGATAAAATTTTTCAACCCTTCTTTACCACCAAACCTACGGGACAAGGAACTGGGTTGGGTTTATCGTTGAGTTATGATATTGTAAAAGCACATGGGGGGGAATTGAAAGTCGAAACGAAAGAAGGATCGGGGTCAGAGTTTATTGTTTCCATACCATTTATTTAATTCGATATGAAAAATTATTGGGTTGTCATATGGTGTTTATGTACCTCATCTTATTTGTATGCGCAGCCGGGGCTTTCGGATAGCCTTCGGCATATCTTACGAAACAGTCCCCATGACAGTAATAAAGCAAGACAGCTGAGTGCCGCTATTTGGCTTTTCCCATATAATCAACCCGATTCAGCTATTTATTATGCAGATAGTGTTATCCGGTTATCTCGGAAAACAGATTATGCTTATGGGGAGGCCATCGCTTATATCCATAAGGCCCAATCGTATGTAACTATTGGCGATTATTCAAAAGCTATGTTTTATTGTTACCAGGGGCTCAGGATTCACGAACTAATTGGTGATTGGAACGGAAGAATTTACACGTATGGGACGCTAGCGGGCATTTATTATGAATTAGGAGAAACCAGGAAAGCTTTGGACTATCGGCAAAAAGAAAGGGAAGTATTATTTTCTTTAAGAGACAGTGCTTATAGTAGGTGGTCTGAACAAGTTGAAGCTATTTCTGACTATAGGGCCACAAACGATTATGAAACGGCGAAAATCTATCTGAAAATGGGAAAGACCGATTCTGCTTTAAAGTACGGCACCCGTGCTTTGTCATACTTCCAAAACTATTGGTCAGCCGTACCGGTGCTGATGGGTGATATTTATTCTGCAAGGGGCGATTATGGGTCTGCACTTAAATACTATAGCATAATTACAGAAATAAAGAATCCGATTGATAGTGCAAAAAACTTTGTTGGAAGAGCTACTGTGTTTAAACAAGTTGACAAAACGGACTCAAGCCGTTTATTTGCTCTGCAAGCCCTGGAAATTTCACGACGAATTAAATATGCCAAAGGTGTTTTGCAGGCAAGTGAAATACTGTCTTTACTATATGAAAAAAATGATCCTCAGGAATCCTTAAAATATTTGAAGATCAGTAAAGAAATCAGTGACAGTTTGTACAACAAAGAAAGAATCAACCAGGTTAACAGTATTGCCTTCAATGATGAATTACGAAAACTTGATGTCATAGCTGCGGAGAAAGCCGCCAGAAACAGGTTTATGACATGGTCATTATTCGGCGGTTTGTTTACTTTTTTTATTGCAGGAATATTATTGTGGCGAAATAATCGCCATAAAAAAAGAGCTAACACCCTTCTTCAAAAGGAAAAACAAAAAGTTGAACAAGCATTAGAAGAACTAAAAATAACACAGGCACAACTCATCCAATCAGAAAAGATGGCTTCTCTGGGTGAGTTAACAGCCGGTATCGCACATGAAATACAGAACCCGTTAAACTTCGTTAATAATTTTTCCGAGGTAAATGATGAACTACTCAAAGAGTTAAAAACGGAGGCAGAAAAAGGGAACCTGGAAGAAATAAAAGTGATTGCAAACGATATTGCATTCAATTCAGAAAAGATAAATCACCACGGCAAAAGAGCAGATGCAATTGTAAAAGGAATGCTGCAACATTCAAGAGCGAGCAACGGACAAAAAGAACCAACAGATATTAATGCTTTGGCTGATGAATATTTAAGATTGGCTTATCATGGATTAAGGGCAAAAGACAAATCGTTCAATGCAACCATGCAAACTGATTTTGATGAAAGCATCGGAAAAATAAATATTATTCCGCAAGAAATCGGAAGAGTAGTCTTCAATTTAATCAACAATGCATTTTATGCAGTTGATGAAAAGAAAAAACAACAACCCAATTTCGAACCAATAGTTACCGTCGCAACTCGGAGTGTAAAGCCCCCTTCAGGGGGTTTGGGGGCTAAGGTTGAAATCAAGGTGAAGGACAACGGCAATGGTATTCCTCAAAAAGTTTTAGATAAAATATTTCAACCCTTCTTCACCACTAAGCCAACCGGACAAGGAACAGGTTTAGGTCTATCATTGAGTTATGATATTGCAAAAGCACATGGTGGAGAGTTGAAAGTGAAAACTAAGGAAGGCGAAGGAAGTGAGTTTACAATTCAAATACCAGTTTCCAAAACTCCTGAATCATGAAATTCTATTTGATTCTTTTGTTATCAGTGATCTCATTCTTTTCTGTTTCAGCGCAGCAGGAAACTTTTAAAGATGTGGACAGTTTACTGAAAAAACTTTCATCGGCAACATCGGATACTGCCCGCATTATATTAAAATGCAAGTTGGGGGAAGCCTACAGAGCCAACAATCCTGATACATCGTTCTTGCTTGCTAACGAAGCCTTATCAGCGTCAACCGGGATAAGATTTAAGAAAGGAGAGATCCATGCGTTGATCTTGTTATGTGTTTTGTATAGAGAAAAGGGAGATCTGCCCTATGCCCTCGAACTTGGATTAAAGGCATTAAAAATTTCTGAAGAAGAAAAATACGCATACGAAGAAATATTCAGCCTGATCCGTATCGCTAATGTATATTTTGCAGTCAGGGATGCTCCCAAGGCCATGCTCTATATTAGAAAAGCGGATCAGCTTTTGAAAAAATCGCACGATGATTTTCAATGGTCAGTTACACAATATTTTTTAGCTGA
>Ga0075429_100004009_pt1 | contig 12606 bp, 4 predicted proteins | sample RhiMetdeltSRZDD3_FD_75295 | JGI IMG/M metagenome (GOLD analysis project Ga0075429, IMG submission 75295) | Populus rhizosphere microbial communities from Tennessee, USA - Rhizosphere MetaG P. deltoides SRZDD3 | ecosystem: Host-associated > Plants > Roots > Rhizosphere > Soil | place: USA...
CTCTGAATCAGGGCGCCGGCAGCAATACAGCCAGCCTGCCTGTGAGCGCGTACTTCGCTAATGGCACACAACTGCAGGACGCGCTGGGCGGCGGGAGCTACACCGTCAGCGGTGGGAACGTCAATGTGGCTCTGGGGGCACGCAGCGGTGTGATCCTTCTGCCTGCGCCTGCCTCCACCGATACCACCGCTCCGACAGCAACTATCACGATCAATCCTGCGCCGACCAGTTTCGGCTGGAACAATGGGCCTGTCACCGCGGCTCTGAGCGGCGCGGACTCGGGCAGCGGCATCCGGGAACTACGTTACTGGATCGATAATGCCAGCGCCACGGTCGTCTCCGGTGACAGCGCAAGTGTCGCTGTAAACACAGATGGCACCACTGTCAATCTACGCTCGATCGACAATGCTGGCAATGGCAGTGCACTTGCCTCTGCAACGGTCCGCATCGACTCTGATGGACCCACCATCAGCGGCTCGGCTTCACCCGCTGCCAATGCCGCGGGCTGGAACAATACGGACGTCACGGTTACCTTTACCTGCAATGACGCGCTTTCAGGCGTGGACACCTGCGCGGGCCCCTTTACCGTCACCGGCGAGGGGAGCAATTTGAGCGCTACGGGCAACGCCACGGACAAGGCTGGCAACAGCGCCAGCACAACCGTCAGCGGCATAAAGATCGACCGCACGGCGCCCGTGACTACGGCGAACGCGCCGGGCGGCTGGAACAATGCCAGCGTGGACGTCATCTTATCTGCTTCCGATGCGCTTTCCGGCGTGAACGCCACCTATTACAAAGTGGATGGCGGGTCTACACAAAGCGGTGGAACCGCCACGATCAGCGGAGACGGCGAACACACCCTCGAATACTGGAGCGCCGATCACGCCGGGAACGAGGAAACAGTCAAAACAGCGACCATCAATATCGACCAGACTGCACCGGGCATCACGTTTACACAGGATCCGGTCACCAACAGCAACGGCTGGAACAACAGCGATGTCACCGTTAGCTTTGATTGCTTGGACAATGGTTCTGGAATCGCCAGTTGCACCGATCCGCAGCTTGTAGACACGGAAGGCGCTGCCCAGGAGGTCACCGGGACCGCCGTCGACAATGCCGGTAACAGCACCAGCGCCTCAGCCTTCATCAATCTGGATAAGACCGCACCCACGGTCAGCGCGGCGCCCGATCGCGCCTCGAACGCCGCAGGCTGGTACAATGCCGATGTTACCGTCAGCTTCACCTGTTCGGATGAACTCTCGGGAATTGCAAGCTGCCCGGCGGCGCAAACCGTGGGCGAGGGCGCCGCACAAATTGTCAGCGGCACAGCCACGGATGCTGCTGATAACACAGCGGATGCCAGTGTAACTAACCTCAACGTGGATAAGACCGCGCCTGCGATCGCAGCCAGCGCCACGGCAGGCGGGAATCCCTACACGTCCGGCACATGGACGAACCAGGATGTAGTCGTGACCTTCACCTGCAACGATGCCCTCTCCGGCGTGGCGAGCGTGACCGATCCCGTAACCCTGGGTGAGGGCGCGAACCAGTCCGCGGCGGGGACCTGTGTGGACCTGGCTGGAAACAGCGCCACCATCACAGTGGAGAACATCCAGGTGGATAAGACCGCTCCAACCATCAGCGGTGCGCCTGCTCCAGCCCCGAACCTGGTCGGCTGGAATAACACTGCTGTAACCGTCACATGGACCTGCGCGGATGCGCTCTCCGGGGTGGCGAGCTGCCCGGCCCCGAGCACCATTTCGAGCGAGGGTGCGGGCGTATCTGCCAGTGCGAGTGTGAACGACCTGGCTGGTAATTCCGCCTCGGCAAGCGTTAGCGCCAATATCGACCTCACAGCGCCTGTCGTGGCTGTGACCGGTGTGAGCAACGGCGCGACGTATGCCTATGGCTCTGTACCAACAGCTGGCTGCTCTACGACCGATGCGCTCTCCGGCGTGGGGACAGCCGCATCTCTGACAGTCACCGGCGGCAACCCGAATGGCACCGGCACATTCACAGCCACCTGTGCTGGCGCTTCAGACAATGCCGGCAACACGGCTGCTCCGGTGAGCGCCACGTACACCGTTACCCAGATCTTTACCTTCACCGGTTTCTTCCAACCCGTGGACAACCCGCCCACCCTTAACACGATGAGTGCCGGGCGCGGCATCCCCGTCAAGTTCGGCCTAAACGGGAATCAGGGGTTGAACATCTTCGCCGCGGGATATCCTGTCTCACAGCAGATCACCTGTTCAAACTCTGCTCCGGTGGATGCCGTTGAACAGACTGTGACTGTTGGTGCGAGCGGGCTCAGCTATGATGCCGCGACGGATACTTATACCTACACCTGGAAAACAGATAGATCCTGGGCAAACACCTGCCGCAGATTGATCGTCCGTCTAAGCGACGGAACCGATCACATTGCCCTGTTCAAATTCACCAGATAATCCATTGGGACGTTAACAACTGCGAGCCGGGCCATATGCCCGGCTCGCAGTGCGTTTGCTCATGCAACGAAACAAGCCGTCGAATCATACGATCTGAACATCTACGTTTCGGACACCCAGAAAGCGACCGAGATCCTGTGCTTCTTCACGAATGCCGGCGGCGACGAGTCGTGATAGTTTTTCAAACTTCTTCACCTGAACGACGATGCGATTTCCCTCCCGACTATGCTGCCAGACACCGGCGGCACGCCCATCTAGCAGAACCACAGGCGCGATCCATCCCTGCGGACGGTAAACGTTGGGACGGTGCTTCGCGGCCATGAGATGCTCTCTTTCCTTATGACCGAGAAGAAAGGTATCGAAATAGGGAAGAAGGCGGACCAGTGGACGTTCGAACTTCGCCTTTGCCAAAACCTTGAGATCTTTTCGCAGAACTTCCGCCGTCCAGCCATTTATATTAACGGATGCGAAATCGGCTTGCTCGCTTGCCCAGATTTGGCGTGCTTCCGTGAATGTCATACCAGACCACATGGCGAAGTCTCTGAATGTCGCCGGACCAAACGCTTTCAGGTACCTGCGTAACAGGACTCGTTCTGCATCTTCCCTGGGCACATCCTTCCATTTGGGAATCCAGGCGTCGGCACGTACGAACGTGGGCTCGTTCCCGCGATTGGGTCCGTAGCAGACAACCCCGCGCCCGCCCGCCAGATGAAGGAGCTCCACGACCGGATAGTTCAATGACCCGACGGGGACAGCAGCGAGTTCCCTGCGATTTCCCCAACCGCCTCCATGATAGGACTGCACCTGCAGGCCCATTTTTCGGCTCGTACGTTCGGCGATCTCGGGCCGCGTGAGCGGCTCGTCCAGCACGCCGAGAACTGCATCGATCGCCGCGTCTACGACGCGCTCCGGCACGCCCTTCCCCAGAGCCCAGCGGATCTCTCTTTCTGCACGCCGCGCCGTGCCTCGAACGCAGATCGCCAGATCCCTGGAAGGCACGAGGAAAAGCGTGCGGCGCATGCACGAAGCCTTGACCAGCGTGCGTTTGTCCAGTGCCTGCTGGACATGTGCAATTTCCAGATCGTGTACTCTCGTCCAGAACGAGATCTGCGCCGCGGAAAGCAACTGGGCCTGCGCGCCCGCCATATCTCCTGCAACGGTGACGAGTGACCTGGCTGGCGCCCGCTCCAGGAGATGGTGGCGCGTAAGACGAAAGGCGGCGACCTGATCCCAGGTCACAGATAGGGGCGCATGTTGGCGTGTTGGCATTAGACTCTCTCCAGAAACAAAATCAAGCTCGGGGTCTATCCTCTCATTTCCCGAAGTCTGCGCGATACGCTGCGCAGGACGGCAAACGATACATCGGGTCGTTCGCGCAAAATCCCTTTGAACGTTTCCCCGTCGATCGCCAGCACCCGCACGTCCGTCTGGGTGCGCAGGGTTGCGAAACGCGGCGCTGATTCGATGATCGCCATCTCGCCGAGGAAATCGCCGGGACCGCGCTGCGCCAGGACCTGCTCGATCCCATCGACGGTCCGCAGAACCTGCAACTCGCCCTCGACGATCACAAACATCATATTTCCCTCCTCGCCCTGCTGAACGATAAATGTATTTTGCGGATACCATTCTTCGCGGGCGATCTCCGCGACGAGCTTCAGGTCTTCCGGGGAAAGGTCGGCAAAGATCGGGATTTCGCGCAGCAACAAAATGCGTTCCAGAATGGAAACAGTTTTCAAAGTGTCCATGGGGTTTTCCTCGCCAAATTCAATCAAGGCCCCAAGCGCGGCTTCGCGCAGCAGCGCATCGGAGCCGTGTTTGAGCTGATGCAACAAAGGGATAAATTCACGCAGGCCCAGCTCCGCTGTCGAGCGCAGTGCGAGAACGCGAAGCCAGCCGTCGGTGCTTTTTAGCAGGACGGCAACCACATCGGATGGCTCAGACGAGACCGGCTCGGATTCGAGTAACGAGACAACACTTTTTGCCAGTCCCTTATCGCCGATCGTGTCCAGGGCTTCAAGCGCCGCGGCGCGGTTCTCGATATTGGTCCCGCTCATGCTCTTGCGGACAAGCTCCATCGTGCGCACGTCGCCGAACAAGCCGACCGTTTTGATCAGCCGGCCTTCACAAAAGGAGGCTTGCCTGCGGAGGGCCTCACGCAGGAAATTGGCTGCCCGCCCCGTGGCCGGAATGCTGGCAGACTGATCTCGCAACCTGCGGGCGCGCTCGATCTCATGTTTGGCAAACCCACGCAGGGGAGTGAGCGATTCGGGATTCCCGGGAGCAAGCGCATCCAGGGCTGAATCCACAACGGCGATTTCTGTGTCCATGGCACCAAGGACAAGGGCGCGGCTTCGCTCCCCGCCCCGGCGCAATGCATCTGCAGCCGCGCCCCGGACGCTTTCATCAGGATCACCCAGAAATTTGAGCAGGGTTTTATCCAGCGTGTCGCCATTCAGGCTTCCCAGGGCAGAAACACCCGCACGGCGGATGGATGCAGAAGAGTCTTCGAGGGAGTCCAATATAGGTTGGGTCGCGAAGGTGGGATCCAGGAAAGGCGCAATTTCGTGGACGGTCTCCAGCGCAGCGATGCGGGTCCGTGGATCTTGTGCGTGGAGGCGCGGGGTCAGATTTGAAACCGCTTGCTCGGCATGCCCCAATCTCGTCAGTGCGATGATCCCCCGGCTCTGCACCGCCAGTGATGAATCGTTTTGAGTCAGGCTGACGATCCTGGTCACCAGCTCCGGGGATGCGTTCCTCTTCAGTTTTGGGAGAACCTTCAGAGCTTCCTCACGCACGTGTTCATCGGAGTCCTCGAGCAGGGAAGCGATCTCAGGGGCTGCAGAGTCCGCGTACAAAGCTCCGAGCGAGGAGATCCCCGCAGTGCGCACAGCAGGCTCCGGGTCGGAGAGGAGACCGGTGAGGTGCGGGATGGCTGAGTCCGATTCCATTCGTCCCAGCATTTCGGCCGCGAGCCGGCGGGTCGTTGGTTTGGGATCCTCCAAAGCACGTGTGGCAACATCCAGCACCATCGCGTCGCCCTCGAAACCGCTGAACGCGGCTTCGTTCGCACTGAAGACCTCGAGCCGCCCGGCTTTCAGCGCGTCGACCAGTGCCCCGGCATAGGCACCGCGCATGCGCCAGATGAACACACCGCATACCAATGCCAGTACCATGCCTATCAAAAAAATCTGCTGGACAGTAAACATCCGGTCGGCAATGATGAGCAGAACCCCCGAAAGCACGACGCCGATCTGCGAGGGGACGCCGTTGTTGAATGCCAGAACCTGCCCGCGTTTCTGCGAGGGGACAACATTGAAGAGTGCATTCCAGGCTGTGCCTGCAATCCCGGAAAGAATGACGAGCTGGGCGAAACGGGCGATCGCCGCGCCATTCAGATCATAAAAGCCGGCGAAGACCGCAAAAGAAAAGAGATACGTCAGAGGCATAAGGAACACACCGTTGATGATGCCCAGGCGGGTGTAGATACGGCTGGCGAGAAAGAGCGAGACGAAGAACGTGGCAGCGGTGGTAATACTGTTGAAGAGACCGAAGAAGCCCGCCACGCCCGCTTCGTCTGAGAAGGAGGCGGTGACGACTTTATTGAATGGATAAGCGACCGCGAAGAAAAGCACCGAAAAGATTACCGAGGAATAGGCAATGAGCCGCAGGAGCGGGGAGGCACGCACGAAGTCGAAGCCGGCGCGCAGGTCATCCAGGAGGTTTGATCTGCCTTTGAAAGCGCTTTCACGCCGGAAAAACGCGCCCGCGATAGTCCTGGTCAGGAAGAATGCCACACCCAGCAGAACCGCATATAGCAGGAGCAGGTTGTCTGTGCCGAGCAGACGCGCGACCACGCCTGTGACCGCATTGCCGATCACACTTCCCAGGATCCCGGCGCTGGTGAATAAGGGAAAGAGCCGTTTCGCTTGGCGCGCATCGCAGACCTCTCCCGCCAGGTTCCAGACGAACGTGCCAAGGATCATGCTCATACCGTTGACCGTCAGCCACAGCACGGGATAGAGCAGAGCGAATGGAAACAGGATCGCAAGACGTTCGAGGATCAGCAAGCCAATGAACGCCGCGATCAGCGCGGTAAAGAATCTACCTTTGTCGAAACGCCCCAGGGCGGCCGAGTAAATCAGCGTGGTGATAAAGGTCAAGCCCCCCAGAAACAGATACATGTATGGCAGGAAGTCCACGCCGTAGCGCAGGAGGAACAACGCCGAGGCGGCGTTGTCACCCATCCCTTGCCCGGCCTGGATACAGGCAAAGAGAATGGCGACCAGAAGAACGAGTCGCCCTTCCTGCGGGCGGAGATTGAGCAGGGAAGCCAGCCGGGTACGCATTACAGTTTCAAAACGCCCAGTTGTGCCAGAAGGCCCACTCCATCCTCTTCACTCCAGTGCTCGACGATCTTTCCGTTTGCGATCCGTGCGATATAGATGCCGGTGAACTCGACATATCGGCCCGTGGCAGGGATCCCCATGAAGGACCCCGTGTGGGTGCCGTGCATGGTGATCCGCGCGACCACCTGATCTCCTTCGGCAATCAACTCGTCAATCACGGTTTGATAGTCCGGAAACCCCGCCAGCATGATTTGATGAGCCACCTTTGCCCCTTCGAATCCCGATGGAATGCCAGGCATGATCTTTGGCGTGATCAGCTCCTCCGAGACCACTTCCGCGAGGACGTCCAGGTTGTTGCTGTTGTAGATTTCCTGATAACGACGAACGATGGCTTTGTTCTCTTCGATGGACATGAAGACTCCTGTTGGAAGTATTTCCCTCTACACGGGGGCCTGCGTCAGTTTCCTGACCCGAGGCTGGTTCAGGAATGTTTCGGTGAGACGGATCTCGCGCAAAGATTCTGCCACCTGTGAGGCGAGGTTACGGCCTGCCTCAAGATTGTCTTCGGCATCCTGTTGGCGGCCAAGTTTTGCCTGGACCTCCGCCAGGTCCGCCAAAATGGGCCAGAGGTGGAGGCGACAACCTATTCCTTCCGCCCGCGAACGCGCTTCGGAAAGAACCTGCAGAGACTCATCGAGCCGGCCCAGGCCGCGCAACGCCTTCGCTTTCCAACGCAACACTTCGGGAATATCCACCCTCGTCAGAGGAAAGACCTCCTTCAAGAGATCGTCAGCCAAAGTAAGAGCAAGTGGATGGTCCCCTTCCGATACAGTCAGCTCAATATTTGCCAGGGAAAGAAAAATGGTATAACGCGCATAGGGAATCGATATTGGTTCAAGGAGCTTCTCCCCTGCCGCCTGCCGGGCGGAGAGCACATTCCCTTGAAGCAAATACATCCGCACCTTGGCCGCCTGTGGAAATGCCTTCCAGGCCGGTTGTTTCGCCTGCGCGACCTGAAACGCCTTGTCGACGACCTCCAGCCCCTTTTCCAATGCGCCGCAATAGGCATAGGTCCAGGCGAGCTCTGCCCGCAGTCCGATGCCGCTTGCGATCAAGCCTGCTCCATCGGCGAGCTGAACACTCTGTTCCGCCAGTGGAATGCCGCGACCCAGTTCTCCTCTTTCGAGGAGGACGAATGCCATCAGCATACGGTCATAGGATTGCCCCCAGAGGTTTTCGATCCGTTCGGTGATCTGCAATGCCTGCTGGCTGTGCTGGAGAGATTGGTCGAATTCTCCTGCGTTTAGATGGGCCTCCGCCTGCGAGCCAAAACTATCGGCCAGCATGACTTCGTTGTTCAGCATCCGCCAGAGCTGGCGCGCTTCCCGGATCACGACATACGCCTGCTCGAATTCTCCGCGGCAGGTATATAAGCGGCATAGATCATTCAAGACGTAGGCGAGCTGTTCACGGTTATCCGATGCACGCGCCAGGCGAAGCGCAACCTGCCCGTGCTCCAGCGCCTGATCCGGACGCTTCGAGAACAGATAATTCAGCATCAGGTTCCAGCTCAGTCGCGCCTGCGCCGCCTGGTCGCCGATCTCCTGTGAGATCTCTAACGCCTGCACCAGCAGCTGCTCACTCAGCGAGGAATTATGCAGCGGCGTAAAGGTCGAATAGAGCGGTGCCTTTGCCATCAGCGCAGCCATTTCGATGGAGCGGTCGCCGCGCGCGCGCCCAAACTCCTGCCAGGCGGTATAGTTCTCCAACGCCTGCTCATGGCGGCCCGCAAGCTCCAACACCCTGCCCAGTTCAGAGAAGAGGTAGCGGATCTGACTGAGTTCGCTATTCATTCGTCTGGCAACTTCGAGGGCACGGCGGAAGTGGGTGGCGGCTTCGGCATTGGCATACAAACGCGCCGCCGTTTCACCGGCGAGGAGGTCGTACTGCAGAGAACGTGCATCCCCGGCGGCATAAAAGTGATGTGCGAGCAGTGGCGTAAGCTCCTCGATCCGATCCCTGTAGATGTCTTCCATGAGCTCACCGATCCTGCGGTGGAGCGCGGCCCGGGTCTTGATCAGGATGGACTCGTACGCTGCTTCCTGGATCAGCACGTGCCGGAAGGCATAGTCGTTGCGCATGGCTTCGATCAAACTCACATCCGTCAAATAATGGATGTGCGCCTCGAGATCGCCGTTAAGACGGGTCAACGGTTTGAGGACCCGCAGATCAAAGGAGCGACCGACGACTGCCGCGTTCTGCAGCACATATCTGGACCCCTCGGGCAGGCGGTCAATGCGTGCGCTCAGCACACCGCGCAGGTTGTGCGGCAGGGCAATTGCAGCCGAGTCACTGACCGCCCGCCAGTGACCGTGCTCGCGGAGGATCTGTCCCGTCTCGATCAGCGAGCGGATGATCTCTTCCACGAAGAATGGATTGCCCTCTGCCCGGTTGATGATCAACTCGCGGATGGATGGCGGCAGGCTTTTTTCTCCCACCAGATGGTCCAGAAGTGTTTCGGTTTGCTCCATCTGTAACGGCGCCAGCTGAACGAAGTGGAACCCTTTTCCCAATGGTTCCTTCATCTTTTGAATGGAATCCCAGCTCGCGGCGTCCCGGTCTGGGCGCGCCATGCAAATAAACACGATGGGTTGTGTAGCGCTCAGCTCAACGCTATTCAGCAGCAAATGCAGCGAGGCTTCATCCGCCCAGTGCAAGTCGTCGAACACGATCACCAGTGGGCTCTCCACCGTCAGTCCGCACAGGAAACCGCGTGTCGCATCGATGATCCTCTGCGTCAGCGCCTCCCCCTGGAAGCCCGTCACCACCCCCAGGCTCGCCTCGCTTTCGACCGCCAGGAGCGCCTCCAGGAAGGGAAGATCCCCTCCGGGCAGCGCGCAGCATGAACATGTATAACTCAGCCTGCGACGGATTTCGGAGGGCGAGTCATCGTCATGAGCATCGATCGCCTGGCGGATGATCTGCCGCCACGGGTAATAGCTGATGGAACGCGCATAGGATAACGAGTCGCCTCGCAACCAGGAAGAACGCGAGCCCTCCTCAGACTGCTTTAATGTCTCGATCAAGGTGGATTTTCCAAGCCCTGCTTCCCCCAGGATCGCGACCACGGATCCCATGCCAGCGCGCAAGTTCTCCAGTTTCTCCTGGAGCAGCGCCATCTGGGATTCGCGTCCCACCAGCGGCGACGAGAGACCTTCGAGTCCACGCAGATGACCGGGGCTGGATTTCACTCCCAGCACGCGGTAGGTTTTGACCGGCGCGGATTTCCCCTTGACCTCCACTTCACCCAAGGGCTGGGTCTCGAAGAACGGTGCAACGAGCTTATAGGTTTCTTCGGAGATCTGGATCGTCCCGACCGCAGCCGTCTGTTCCATGCGCGCCGCCAGGTTGATCGCGTCGCCGATCGCCGTGTATTCCATCCGCAGGTCCGAGCCGATCTCGCCGACGACGACCAGTCCGGTATTGATCCCGACCCGCAAACCAAACTCAAGCCTATATTTGAGGCGGACCTCCTCTGCATAAGATTTAATGCCATCCTGAATTTCCAGCCCTGCCAGGACGGCTCGCTGCGGGTCATCCTCGTGCGTGATGGGCGCGCCGAAAAACGCCAGGATGGCATCGCCCATCAGACGTGGCACCAGCCCTTCATACTTATAGATCGGGCGGATCATATACTCAAAGACACCGTTCATGATGTCTGTCCAGATTTCGGGGTCTACTTTTTCCGCGGCAGCCGTGGAACCTTTGACATCGCAGAACAACATTGTGATCACACGCCGTTCCCCGACCATCGAGTTGCGTGAGCGGGCGGCCTCGAGTTTTGTGATTAATTCCTGGGGAAGATAACGATCCAGTTTGAATTGCGATCTCTCCCCCACGCTTTCCTTTTCAATGGCGAGTCGACTGCCGCAATTCATGCAAAAATTTGCAGCTTCAGGATTTGCGGTCTGGCAATTTGGGCAGTTCATGATCTACCAATAATTCCAAAGTCCTGACAGATTGGTTCTCGCTATGGTTCGCCCACGCAGGGATGACATCCTCCCTGGGGCTGGTGGACCGTTCACGTGATATCGCAAAATTGTTAAAGTATTATACCGCCCTGATTTGGAAATGAGACGGATCCCGTCCGTTCGCAACGATTTACTAATCCTCTTTCTTGGGTCTCATCGCTTAGACATAACTCCGGTGGCAAGATAAACCTTGCGGTCCGTTCAGCGGTGACCGTGAAACCCCATTCGGGCTCACAGGGTTATCCAGAGTGATGTTGGTCCAGACAATGGGGGCTAAATTTGTCATTAAACCGCAATAGATTGAATCGCTCGAAGCACTATAATGAAATTTATCATTTGAAGAGGGGATAATTGAAGCCGGACTCGACGTCCAGATCCCCTTTTCACAGCCATTGTGGTTCGTTTACATTGGAGGGACTCATGAATATCGGAAGTTTTCGCCGGCCAGCTGTGAAGTATGGTTATAGGTTCATGTTCTTATGCCTGTTCTCCCTGAGCTCAGGCTTGGCACCGAGTTTATATGGGGAAACCGTAAAAGCGTCCTCTGAAATCCCAGCGATGGAAAGCTCAGAGACATCTTTAATGATGAAAACGCCGAATGAAACCCTCGATGATGCTTTTCGGGTTGCGTTGGCACAATACAACAGTCAGTATGCAGATAAACTGATGTTTGCGATCACTAATATTCGAACAGAATCAGGTTTTGCTTATGCTGCTGCGGCACCATTAGATCAATTTAACCAGCCTATAAAAGAAGAGGTATATATTGTTCTGCTTGCCTACAAAAACCTTGCTGGAGAATGGCTTGTTGTTGCACCAAAATTAGTCACAAACCAAGAATACAATATTGTTCTCGAGAGCTTGCCTGATACTCTTATTGATTCGGCTACGAAAGCATTCATATATCAGTACGACTCAACTATTAGGAGTCCTGTAACAGCGCTAAACATGACAGGGCACAAACTACCTTGGCCCGATCAAAAAACTGCTCAGGTTAGAGCAAAAGGTAACTGCTATGTTAACCTAACTGGTGGAGTGTCCTGCGACAATTCAGGCCACGAACTACAATTGGACTTTAATATAGAGGGGTCCGGCATAAATGGTGATGTTTATGCTACGAAACCTGGCACTGTAGTGTTCGTAAAAGAATCAAGTAACCAGAATTGCACTACGCGTCCGCCAAATCCTTGTTGGAAAAAAGCGAACATGGTCGTTGTTCAACACTCAACGAGCGAATATACATGGTATGTTCATCTTGCTCATAATTCCGTTCCAGTCTCCGTGGGAAATCAAATCGGATTTGGCACAAAAATAGGCGTAGAAGGTGTCACTGGATTTGCCTCTGGGGTACATTTGCACTTTATGACTTCCACAGGACATACAACAGGATCGTCCTGTAACTCGTGGGGTTGTTGGACAGACCCAAATAATCCGGATGATGCGCCATGGGCCACAGGTATTACAGCCGTTGATTTTGCTGAGGTTTCATGGGATAGCCTGGCTGTAGAATCTTGGTACAAATCACAAAATAGTGGCTCACATTGCCCGGCACCATCCCCCAACAGCCCTGCCGATGGTTACGTTTCGCCGAGTCAGACCATCACTTTCAGTTGGGCTGCACTAAGTGGTTGTCCGTTTAATGGATATACATTGAGAATTCGCACAGATACAAATATGGATGCCAGCACGCCTCATATTTATGATCAAGGGGTGGGTGAAACATCGAGGTCTGTAGATATACCCTCATCATATAACAATCAAGATCTTTATTGGGGTGTTAGA
>Ga0075429_100004010_pt1 | contig 12605 bp, 8 predicted proteins | sample RhiMetdeltSRZDD3_FD_75295 | JGI IMG/M metagenome (GOLD analysis project Ga0075429, IMG submission 75295) | Populus rhizosphere microbial communities from Tennessee, USA - Rhizosphere MetaG P. deltoides SRZDD3 | ecosystem: Host-associated > Plants > Roots > Rhizosphere > Soil | place: USA...
GTCTGGTTGAGCGGGTGACGATTGGGGAAGTTCATCCGCCCGGCCGCGATCGGCGGCAGGGAGTTCGGCTGCGTGCTGATGACTGCCGCCTGCAGCAGCTCGGCGAGCTCGATCAGTCGCGCGAGCCCCGCCGGAGTGCGGGCGAGGCGATCGGCAATGAGGAGCGGAGAGTCGGCCGCGACGAGGAGCCTGGCCGCTTCGGCGACGGCGCCCGAATCTGCCTGCGGCGGGGCGGCGAGCGTCAGCTGCGGCACGCGCAGCGCGCCGTGATGCTCGGCGATGGGGTGTTCCTGGAGCTCGCTGTCGGCGACGATCACCACGGGACCGTACGGCGGTGTCATCGCGATCTTGTAGGCACGCACCGCCGATTCGGCGAAGTGCGGCAGCGACATCGGCGTGTCGTCCCATTTCGTGTAGTCGCGGACCATTGCTGCCGCATCCTGCACGCTGTGCACCCACTCGACTCCCGGTGCCCGCAACGTCGCATCGAGCGTGTTGCCGAGTACCAGGTAGACCGGCACGCGATCGCACCACGCGTTGTAGAGAGCCATCGATGCGTGCTGCAGTCCGACCGTTCCGTGCGCCATCACCGCCAGCGGCTTCCCCTCGATCTTGAAGTAGCCATGCGCCATGGCCACTGCTGACTCTTCGTGCATGCAGGTGAGCAGCTCCGGTTTTTCGTTGCCGCCGTAGTTGATCACCGACTCGTGGAGGCCGCGGAAGCTGGAGCCTGGGTTGGCGCAGATGTACTCGAAACCGAGCGCCTTGATCGTGTCCACCATGAAGTCAGATCCGGCGCGACCGCCGGTGAGCGGTTCCGACTCTGTGGTGGATGGCTCGGGCGCTGGCGTCGACGCCGCTGGAGTCGCCGACTGCGCAGCGGCGCCAGCCGGGGCGGCCATGGCGGCGCTGACCGCTGCCGCCCGGCGCATGAACTCGCGTCGCGGATAGGAGAAGCGGGATCGGCGTGTCATCGCGCGCCCAGAGTAACCATCCGGGCGCGCCGGCGCAATGGCAAATGCGAGATCATTTCGGCGTGCTGGTGTCTAATTACGGCGCGAGGAGAACGATGCAGGGAGCCGGTCGCTTGTGGTCCATGTGTGTGTTGTCTTTTCTCGGCTGCACTGTTGACACTTCGTCGGCTCAGGCGCCAGTAAAACCTGAGTTCGAAGTGGCGTCGATCAAGCCGAACAAATCTGGCACTAACCAGCGTCAGGTCGACTGGGGACGCAACGGACGGTTCACCGCGATCAACGTGCCGCTCCACGATCTGGTCAGGTTTGCTTACGCAGAGCGTGGACCCGATGGGATCCTGGGTCCGCTTCCACCAAATCGATTGTCGGTCGCCACGACTTGGGCCGGTGGAGCACGGGCATTGCAGGCCGAGAAATTCGATATCGTCGCAACGACTGATGCTGGAGCGTCTCAAGAGCAGGTAATCCTGATGCTTCGCGCGTTGTTGTCAACACGCTTCAAACTGGTGGCACACCGTGAGACCAGGGACCTTCCCATTTATGCATTAGTCATGGCACGGAGCGACCGATCGCTCGGTCCAAGACTTCGACGTTCGAACGTAGATTGCTCGGCGGCGCCGAGCGATAGCCCCACAGCTTCGCCGGCGGCGGACGGGTTTGTCGCAGAGCCGTGTAAGGGACTCAGAAACGTTCCCGGCAAAGCAACAGGACGAGCCGTGACGATGCCAACGCTGGCACGTCTGATCAGTGGCTGGGTGGACGACCACCGTCCTGTCGAAGACCGAACCGGACTTACGGGCAACTTTGACATCGACCTCGACTGGACGCCGGACCAACAGGTGCCAGCACCGCCAGCAGGCGCACCCGCGCCTTCGATAGACCTTAACGGTGCGGGACTCTTTACGGCACTACGAGAACAACTCGGGCTTAAGGTCGAGTCGACGAAGAATAGTATCGACATCGTCGTCGTCGACTACGCGGAGTATCCGACCGAGAACTAGAGCCCGATGTCTCACGAGTCTCTGGAATTAGCCGCTCCGGTCTCCGACGTGTTGGAGCCATCCATTCGCGCCGAGTGGCCCGCCGTGCTGATTCTGGCAGTGTGGTTCGTCGCGGTTGCGATGGCGGTTGGGGTGCACCGCGACATCCCCGTCATCGACGACTGGACCTATGCGTGGAGCGTCGAGCGCCTGTTCGCCGATGCCCGGTTCGAAGTACTCGATTGGAGTGCCGTGTATCCGCTCGGTCACTCACTGTGGGGCGCCGCCTGGTCGCTCGTCTTCGGCTTCTCATTCACGACGCTGCGCCTCTCCACGCTGGTCTTGTCACTTCTGGCGACCTGTGCCCTTTACCTGATCCTTCGTGAACTTGACGCGCGACCGCCCGTCGCCTTGCTCGGCGCCCTGACTGTCGCGGCGAATCCCGTCGTGGTCCTGTTGTCATCCTCGTTCATGACCGACGTGCCCTTTGTCGCCGCGACGCTGATGGCCCTGCTCTGTTACATACGGGCGATGCGCCGGGGCCAGATTCATCTGGTCTGGTGGGGGGGAGCCTGGGCGTGCATCGCGTTGCTCGATCGCCAATTGGCTATTGTGACGCCGCTGGCGGCGCTGCCGCTGCTCATGCCGCGTCCCCACGGTGAGCCGAAACGATCGGCCGTGTTGTTGGCGCTTGGAGCGACCTGGGGCGTGATGGTCGTCTGCTCGCTCGTCATGATGTCACTCGTGAAACCGACGGGCGAGATGATGAAGTTGGTTGATCGTCTGCAGTACGTGCTCACGATTTCGGTGACCAGGTATCTGATCTCCAACCTCTACATCCTATGCACTGTTGCCTTTTACGCGTTGCCGGCATTGCTGGCGATGGCCACCGTCCGCCGTCTATGGCGCAGGCCGGCGCTGTTCGTCGTGACGCTTTCCCTCGCAGCGATCATGCTGGGAGTCGCCGGCGAGATCCCGGTCCCGCTCCGGGCTGGAAACACGTGGTCGCTCGCCGAAGTCGGTGGCAGTCGTGGGCTGATCAACGGGCTTCGACCCCCATCGGATTGGACGACGATCGAGATGGTGTTGCGAGGTATGGGCCTGTTCGCGTTCGGGCTGGCGCTGATGTCGCTGACGTGGCCAGAGTGTCGCTCGGCGCCTGCGCGGCCGGCGGCCGCGTGGCGGCCGGTCGTTCGTCGGCTAAGGGATGCCGCGAACACGATCGCGATGACACCGCGTATGCCGCTCGTCATCTACCTGATCGCCTACCTTCTTCTCGCCAACGCGCTGTGGTTGTACAACGACCGATACCTGATCGTATTACTGCCAGTTGTCGTCGGCCTGGCCCTCGGCGGCCGCCAGCACGGTGGCGAGGTGCCACGCCTGGCGTGGATCGCGGTGGCCATCTTTGCCACGGTAGCTGTTGTGGGAACTCGGGACGCCCTGCGTTTCAACCAAAGCCTGCGTGACAGTTGGCAGGCGCTCGTAGACAGTGGCGTTCGACCGTCGGACATCGACGCCGGGTACGCGTGGAATGGATGGTGGCTCTACGCTCACCCAGAGAACCTGTCGGGGGGAATGACCGTCAACGACGTGCCGTGGATCACCTCGGAGGAGCAACGATCCACGTACATCCTGTCCACGTCTTTGCTCACGGGGTACGATGTTGTGCGCGAGGTGGCGTGGACCGACGACCTGCCATGGCCAGGGCCCGACCGTTTGCTCATTCTCAAGCGACACGCAGCATCGCATTGATTGCCAGTCTGAGCTGCGGCTCGGCACTGCATGTGCATCTGAACGGCATGAAAGGAAGTCGCGCCCGACTGGACTGACCACGTGCTGTTCACCGAGCCCACGTTCCTGTTCGTGTTCCTGCCAATACTTCTCGCGCTGTACCAACTGCCGGGGGCGCACTACCGCAATTGGCTGCTGCTCGCCGCGAGCATCATTTTCTACACGCGTGGCGCCGGACGTTTCACCTGGCTCGTTCTCGCGCTGATCGTCTTCAACTACGCCGCCGCTCGTCTCATCGACCGCCACCGTGCCACGGTGCTCGGCCGGAGGCTCCTGGCGAGTGCCGTAGCCATCGACCTGTTAGTGCTGGTGGTGTTCAAGTACGCGAATTTCGCGGTGGGCAATCTCAACGCCGGACTGTCACTTATCGGCGCTCAGCCGTTCGCGGTGCCCGGCATCCTGCTTCCCATTGGAATCTCGTTCTTCACCTTTCACGCGATCTCGTACGTCGTGGACGTCTACCGGCGCGATGCCGCCGCGCAGAAGCGGCCGGTCGAAGCCGCGCTCTACCTGCTCGTGTTTCCGCAACTGGTCGCGGGACCGATCGTCCGCTATCGGCAGATCGCGGAGCAGTTGTCCTTACGCGTCACCTCGCTGGGGGACTTCGCGTACGGGGTCCGGCGGTTCATCATCGGCCTGTCGAAGAAAATGCTGATCGCCAACACGCTGGCGGCGCCCGCGGATCAGATCTTCGCCATGCCTGCCACAGAGATGAGCGCCGCATACGCATGGACCGGCGTCGTGTGCTACACGCTTCAGATCTATTTCGATTTCTCCGGGTATTCCGACATGGCCATCGGCCTCGGCCGCATGTTCGGCTTCCGCTTTCCCGAGAACTTCAACTACCCGTACATCGCCGCTTCGATCCAGGGCTTCTGGCGCCGATGGCACATGTCGCTATCCGCCTGGTTCCGCGACTACGTGTACATCCCGCTCGGCGGAAACCGCACGTCCACCGGCCGGATGTACTTCAATCTGGTCCTCGTGTTTTTCCTCTGCGGGCTCTGGCACGGTGCCAGCTGGACGTTCGTCGTCTGGGGGCTGTACCACGGAACCTTCCTCGTGCTCGAACGCGTAGGGCTCGCCGCTCTCGTTGGCACGTTGCCGCAACCGCTGCGTCACGCGTATGCCCTGCTGGTAGTGATGGTGGGCTGGGTCATCTTCCGCGCAGACACGCTCGGGGGCGCCGTGGTGATGCTTGCGGCCATGGCTGGTGCCGGCGCGACCACCGCCCCCGTTTTCGCGCCTTCGTGGTTCTGGAATACAGAGGTGCTGCTCGCGGTCGGCGCTGGCATCGTGGGATCGACTCCGGTACTGACGGCCCTTGGACAGCGCCTGGCCGTTCCCGCAGAGAGCGCAGGCGTACGCGTGCTGCGCTGGCAGGCCTCGATGGCCGCCGTAGTGGGACTCATGGCGCTGCTCGCGGCTTCACTGATGCTGTCAGCCTCGCGCAGCTACAACCCGTTCATCTATTTCCGGTTCTGACGATGATCCGCTTACCCGCGCTCGTCGAACGAATCATCGTCGTTATCTTCCTCGCGGTGCTGTCTCTGCCACTGATGGGGATGGTGCTGAATCTCGATCGCGATGCCCCGTCGGGCGAGAACCGGACGCTCGCGCCATGGCCGCAGCTCCGGTGGGATGCTGCATCACTACGCGCATTGCCGGAGCAGCTGACCCGCTACTTCGAGGACCACTTTGCGTTCCGTGTGCGCCTGGTGCGCTGGCAGGCGATCGTACGATTGGATGCGCTGGGCGTCTCACCGTCCGCGTCGGTCATCAAAGGACGCGACGGCTGGCTGTTCTATGCCGACGACGGCGCGATGGAGGATTACGCGGAGGCGCCGCCGTTCACCGGCGCCGAGCTCGAAGTCTGGCGGCACACGCTGCAGGACATCAGCGACTGGCTGCGTGGCCAGGGGATTGCGTATCTATTCGTCATCGCGCCCGATAAGCACGTCATCTACCCGGAGTACATGCCGCACACGATCCGGCGCGCAGCTGTTTCGCGAATCGACCAGTTGGTCTCTGACCTGCGCCAGCACTCCACCGTCCGCGTGCTCGATCTGCGGCCGTCGCTCCTCGCCTCTAAGTCTCGCGAACGCCTCTACCATCGCACCGACACTCACTGGAACGACCGCGGTGCCTTCGTCGGCTACCAGAGCATCGTCGATGCTCTGTCGGAGGAGATCCCCACGTTGCAGTCGGCATCCCACAGCGCGTTCGAACCGCGCGTCGTGCGATCGTCAGGTCTCGATCTGGCTGGGATGCTGGGTCTCACCGAGGTACTCAGCGAGGACGATCTCGTGCTGGTCCCCAAGCGCCCTGCTGCAGCCCGCATCCTCGAGCCGCAGTATCCCAACCGCCGGCTCACGCACGCGCGCATCGTCACCGAGGCGCCGAACCGCGGACCGCGTGCCGTTGTCTTCATGGATTCGTTCGGCCCGGGGCTCGTGCCGTTCCTGTCCGAGGATTTCAGCCGCGTCGTCTATCTGTGGCAAGACAACATGGATCCGCAGGTCGTTCAGCAGGAGCGGCCGCAGGTCGTCATCCAGGAATTGGTCGGCCGCGCGCTCACCACGCATTTCCCCTACAACCCGGTGCCGCGCGTGAGCGCCGCATCGATCCGCTGAGGATCCCAGCTGTGGACGTCGGCGCCGCTTCGCGGCCACGAGTCGCGCGGAGCAGCGCGACCTTCTCGGCATGCACAATGGTTGGGCTGACAGGCTCCCACTTCGCGCGCGATTTTGCCGGTGCGCGGCCGGTATCCAATAAAATAGAAACTGTCGACTGTGGCACTCGAACGAACCTCCAGCCGCGATCTGCGCGTCACCGACGCCGGGCTACTGCTCAGCGCTGCGCTGATGCTGGGGGTCGCGCTCATCGCCATCAAGACGTACCACCTCGGCGTCCCGCCGCGTGACGGGCTGTCGGACTACGTGCGCTCGCTCTCCGCGATCTCGTACGCCGACGCGCTCTTTGCCACAGCGTGCTGGGCGGTGGCCCGCCTGGTGTTGGTCATCGTCGGCCGGCGACCGCGTGCGGTGCGGGCGGTCTCGCGTGCATTCATGGTCTTCGCGGCATTCTGCTGCGTCTACGCGGTCGTCAACGTCATCCTGTACGGCATCGTTGGCGGATTCCTGACCTATCCGCTGATGGCGCTCATCGGCGACGTGCGCATGGTGCGTTCCTCGGTCGGCGCCTACCTGACGCTCCCGGCGATCGTCGGCCTGATCGGAATTCCATGTGTGTATCTCGCTTCGGTTGGCGCCTTGACTCGCGCCACGCGAGCGGCGTCGTCGCCGAGATGGGTCAGTGCGACTCCGGCGATCCTCGCGGCCGCATGGGTTGCGGCGGGCCATTACTCGTACGTGAAGCAGTTCAAGGAGCGCCCCGATCGCCGCGTTGCCGAAAGCCCGTATTGGACGATCGCCGCGTCGACATGGCAGGCGTTTGCGGACGGTGGCTTCGTCCGGATGGCCGGGACGTTCATGCCTGACGACCTGGCGGACTTCAGTCCGCCGAGCGTGCCGCGGGCGCAGACGGTCTCCTTGCCGTCGAGGGAGATTCGTCGCGCCACCGCCACGCTCGACGTGCGTGCCATCCCCGGGCGCCGGCCGCCAAATGTCGTGTTCATCGTCCTGGAGTCGGTTGCGGCTCGCTGGACCAGTCTGCACAACCCGCTGTATGCCACGACACCAACGCTGCAGACGGAATCGGCGCACGGCGCGGTCGCGGATAATTTCTACGCGCATATCGGTCGAAGCTCCAATTCGATGGTCGCGATGCTGTTATCGGTGTATCCGAAGCTCGATTTCCGAGAGCTGACCGTGCAGTATCCGGACTTGCCGGGCACGTCGCTGGCGACCATGTTTCGAAGCCGGGGGTATCGGACGACCTTCGTCACGCCGAGCGACATGGCATGGGCCGGGTGGCGCGGATTCCTCGAGGGCCATGGCTTCGAGGACGTCCTGGATTACCGCGACCTTGCCTGTCCGGAGATGCTCTCGTCGTGGGGCGTCGAGGATCGCTGCATGGTCGACAAGATCGTGGACCTGATTGCCGGTGCTGGCACGCAGCCCTTTTTCGTGACCGCGTGGACGACGCAAACGCACCATCCCTACGAGCCCAGTCCCGGAGTGCACCCGCTCAATCTGCTGCGGGAGCCAACCCCGGACGAGTGGGATCTGGGTCGGTACCTGAATGTCGTGCACGAAACCGATCGTCAGCTCGCACGCGTCTTCGAGGCGGTACGTCGTGCCGGTCTCGAGCAGGACACGCTGATCGTCGTCACGGGCGATCACGGCCAGGCGTTTGGATATCCACACGAAGGGTACGGTCAGGGTCAAACGGTGTACGAAGAGGACGTGCACGTGCCGCTCTTGGTGTGGTACCCGCGCAGGTACAAGGCGGCCGCTCGCGTGCCCGTGGTCGGGAGCCATGTGGATCTGGCTCCGACGATCGCCGATCTGATCGGAGTGCCTGCGGAGTCGGACTGGCAGGGACGCAGCCTTTTCGACGAGAGTCATCCGGCTCGTGCGTACTTCTACGTCGCTCAAGATCATTTCCGGCTTGCGGTTCGCGAGGCGAACTGGAAGTACATCTACAGCGTTCACGATGGGCGCGAAGAGCTCTACGACCTGCAGGCCGATCCGCTGGAGCAGCGCAATGTCGCCGCGCAGCATCCCGAGCGCTGCGATCGCCTGCGGCAGCGTCTCGCAGCCTGGACCGAAGCAAACCGCCGGCAGTACGAGCGAGTGGAGGCAAGACCGTAATCGGTCAGGCCGAAGGGCATTCCATTTCGAAGCTCGCAGCCCGCACGAGTTCTCGCCGCGGTCCAGACGTGCTCTCACGACCCTGGTGGATCCTCATCACGTCGAGCAGAATGGATCGTAAGCCGCGGTGCGACTCTTGCCAGGCGAAGAACAAGCAGTTCGTCGTCAGCGTTCGGTTCTTCGGAGCACATCTGTGGATCTTCAGCACAGCAGTTCACGGCCATCGCGAGCGAATGCAATGACCGACCGGCAGAGCGAACGGCAAACGTGGTTGCTCAAAATGAGGGCGGAATGGTTTCGTGTGTTGCGCCCTCTGGGTGGGTGGGTACCCTGGGAATTGCGAGAACTGGTCGAACAGTCAGCCGAGCCGGGCGGGGCACCCTTTTGGGGCGAGGGGATCGTCAAAGAAGCTCCACAGCTCGGAGAAGAGCACCTGCGGAATTGCATGGTCCTACCCACACGGACACACATCTTGAGACGATTCCCCAAGGGGGGCATCGTCGCCGAGGTCGGAGTCTTGCACGGTGAGTTCTCACGAGAGATCGTGGAGATCGTGTCGCCAACCGAGTTGCATCTGATCGATCAATATCTCGAGCCTCGTGCACGCGCCCTTGCTTCAGATCCGGGTGGGTACATTCGCCTGCACGAAGGCGATTCGGCTGACACGCTGGAGGCCTTCCCGGATGAGTATTTTGATTGGATCTACATCGATGCCCAGCATTCTTACGAGGGTGTGCGGCGCGACATAGCGGTAGGCCGGCGGAAGGTCAAGAAAACCGGCTTGATGTTGTTCAACGACTATATTCCTTGGTCGTACGTGGAAATGCAGCCGTATGGCGTCATGGCCGCCGTCAATGAATTGTGCATCGACGATGGATGGGAAATCGTTTACCTCGCCTTGCCGCCGCACATGTATTGTGACGTTGCCTTACGCAGAGTGCCTCTGAATCGCACATAGTTCAAGCTGAGAAACAAAGGGCGAGGCTGCTTCACGGATCCTCGGGTCGTCTGTAGGAGGGCCGTTCCAGGAGCTGGCCGGGCGCACGCGCTCGACGGAGCTCCCCTACAATCCGGTGCGCGATGCGAGCGTGCCATCCTGAAGATCACGTGGGTGGGCACCAGATCCACGTTCGCCGGCGGCGAGCCGCGTGTACAGCTCTTCGTAGGCGTCGATCATCCTCGCCAGACCGAAGCGCGCGACGGCGCGGGCACGGACCGCCGCGCGGTCGTAGGCAATGACCGCCGGAAGGCCAGCCACCAACTCATCGAGTGAGGAGAAGATGCCGCCGGTGATCCCGTGCTCGACGATCTCGCGCACGGCGCCGCGATCGAGCGCCGCCACTGGCGTTCCGCAGGCCATGGCCTCGGCGAGGACGAGCCCGAACGGCTCGCCCCGCTGTACGGGATACAGCAAGGCCTGCGCGCCGCCGAGCAGCGCGACCTTCTCGGCATGCCCGACCTCGCCAGCCCAGATAATGTGAGTCCCGTCCACGTGCGGCGCCACGGTCGTCTGGTAGTAGTCGTTCTCGGGCGCGGCGAGGATCAGCCGCCGGGAAGTCCTGCGCGCGACCTCGATCGCTTGCAGGACGCCTTTGCCCTCAGTGAAGCGGCCGAGGTACAGGAGGTAGTCGCGCGGCGTGCCTGAGAACGCGAATGCATCCGTGTCCACACCGTGGTGGATCGTCGCGATCACATTGAGCCCGTCGAACAGCGACGCCTGCGCGTGCGAGATCGCCACGAACAGTGCTTCCGGATAGCGCGTCCAGAGTGAGAGTTCCAGAGGGCCCGGGGCGTGATGCACGGTCTGCACGAGCGGCACCGACACGAGGCGCGTCAGTGGCAGCGACACGGGCCACGACATCGCCTGATAGTGAATGACATCGAATTCCGGCGCCCGTTCGAGCGCAGCGGCCAGGTTGAGCAACTCACAGAGTTCCCACGGCCATGCTTCGAGGCCCTCGTGGTACCCCCTGGCAAAAGTCGCGTGCAGTTCTGCCGAGGTGCGCGACGTGCCCGTGGCGAACAGCGTCACGCGGTGTCCTCGCGCAACCAGCCCTTCCGTTAACAGCGACGTGAACAACTCGACGGAGCTCGACCCGAACGGCGGGATCGACGTCTTTACTGGACCAACCTGCGCGATTCGCAGCGGGCGGGTCATGAGCATGCGACCTCGAGGAATCGCGGCAGCACCGCGCCCGCGTCAAAGTACTCACGAGCGATCTCTGCGGCTCGCTTCGAATGCATCTTCCAATCGCCGGCGATCCGATCGAGCCCGTCGAGCGCCTCCTCGCAGTTCGAGAACCGCAGCAGGCCGGCGCCCGTCGGGAGATGGGCGCTCCAGCCCGTATCCTGCACGAGTGCCGGACGGCCAGCGGCGAGGTAGCACTCGGTCCGGTCGCTGAACCAGCCCGAACAGCTGTCCACGTAGGCGTGCTTGGCCACCCCGAACTCGGCGCGCGAGCCCTGGATGAAGGTGCGGTAATCCCAGAGCGATCTCGACACGCTCATTGCGTTCACCGTGTCCCAGCCGTGCTCGCGCAGCAGGCCCTGGGGACCATTGACCGCCAGCTCGAAGCGGTGCGGCGTCCGCCGTGGCAGGTCGATGAACTTGATGAACTCTTTGTCCTTGTTGCCATCGACATCGGTGAAGCTTTCGATCTTCCACGTCATCACCGTCGTGAAACGATCGCGGACGGGCGGCGCATCGCTGTGCCACAGCTCGGTGACCACGGGCTGCCAAGTCTTGTGCCACGTGAATCCGCCCGTGGGCGTGGCACTCGCCGGCGTCCCGATGTTGGCGCCGAAAGTGAAGAGATGATCGAAGGTGTTGAAGAAGTCGACGTACCAGCCTTCGGCTTTGGCGATCGCCAGCTGCGTAAACACCGGATCGGAATCGATGAAGACGCGACGCGGGATCTTCACGTACTCGTCACGCCAGAACCACGAGCCGCCGGACAGGTTCACGAACAGGTCGGCGTCGCCGCAGAAGGCGCGGACATCCTCGCGCGAGACACCATGATATTCGCCGTTGAAGTTGACGAAAGACCAGCGATCGCCGAGGCCGAACGGCGCGAGCGCATCGTTGATGTAGCGAGTGCCGTAGGATGGATCCTCACTCCGGGTGTTCTGCTCGGGATCGTAAATGCACTCCCCGGTATCCTCGATGTACAGCACCTCGTGACCGAGGGCGCGCAATCCCAGCAGGTACATCAGGGAGCACCAGGTCACGCCGCCGAAGGGATAGCGGGCGATGATGCCGGCCACGAGGATCTTCATGTGTCGACTCGATTAGATCGCCGGCTCCAGGACGTCGGCAACGTCGTCGCGATCGTCCAGCGGCTTGCCGATGCTGAGACGCGCGCACATCCGGCGATACAGCTGATTCGAGGACAACAGCTCGGCGTGTGTCCCCTGCGCCGCGATGCGGCCCTCGTGAAGGACGAGAATGCGATCGGCGTCTTGCACGGTGGATAGGCGGTGGGCGATGACGAGCGTGGTGCGGCCTTGACGCAGGCGGCGGAATGCGTCGAAGACGGCCGCCTCTGAAATCGCATCGAGTGACGATGTCGGCTCGTCGAGGATCAGGATCGGCGCGTCCTTCAGCAGCGCACGCGCGATGCTGAGCCGCTGGCGTTCGCCACCAGACAGGCTGCCGCCCGCTTGCGCGAGCGGCGTGTCGTAGCCGTCCGGGAGGCGCATGATGAAGTCATGCGCATGCGCGGCATGCGCGGCCTTCTGCACGTCATCGAGAGTCGCATCCAGCCGGCCGTAACGCAGATTCTCCGCGACCGTGGCGCCAAACAGCATCGCGTCCTGCAACACGATCGCGATGCGTTCGCGCAGTCCGCGCAGCCGATACTGCGCCACGTCGATGCCGTCGATGAGCACGCGGCCCTGCAACGGTTCGTAGAACCGAGGAACGAGGCTTGCCAGCGTTGATTTGCCTGCGCCGGTCAGGCCAACGAGCGCCACCATCTCGCCCGGCCGCGCGCTGAAGCTGACGTCGTGAAGAACCGGCCGCCCTTCTTGGTAGGCAAAGCTCACATGCTCGAATCGGATCTCGCCGGCGATCGATGACGCGT
>Ga0075429_100004016_pt1 | contig 12597 bp, 14 predicted proteins | sample RhiMetdeltSRZDD3_FD_75295 | JGI IMG/M metagenome (GOLD analysis project Ga0075429, IMG submission 75295) | Populus rhizosphere microbial communities from Tennessee, USA - Rhizosphere MetaG P. deltoides SRZDD3 | ecosystem: Host-associated > Plants > Roots > Rhizosphere > Soil | place: USA...
CGACGCCGGGCAGCCGTTCGAGCCGCGCGGCGACCGTATCCGGTGCGCGCTCGAGGTGCGCGAACACATCGCCGAACCGGTATTGTTCGTAGTACGCGTCGCGCGCGCCGAGCAGCGACTGCCACGTGCTGCGGAGCATGATCATCGCCATGATCCCGCACCCCAGCACGAGCGCGATCGTGGCGACCTGGCCCTTGAGGCGCCACAGATCACGCGCGAGCTTGCGGTCGAGCGCGCTCACCAGCGCAGCTCCTCGACCGGCTTGCGCGCGGAGGCGCGGGAGACACTCGCGACCAGCCCGTCGGCGAGCGTGATCACGCGATCGGCCATCGCCGCGATCGGCACGTTGTGCGTGATGATCGCCGTCGTCGTGCCGAGCTCGCGGTTCACGCGTTCGAGCGCCGACAGCACGCGCACGCCGGTCTGGAAGTCGAGCGCGCCGGTCGGCTCGTCGCACAGCAGCACGTCGGGGCGCTTCGCGACCGCGCGCGCGACCGCGACGCGCTGCTGCTCGCCGCCCGACAGCTGTGCAGGGAAGTGGTCGAGCCGCTCGCCGAGGCCGACCAGCTCGAGCGCCTCGGCAGGGTCCATCGGGTCGTCGGCGATCTCGGTGACGAGCGCGACATTCTCGCGCGCCGTCAGGCTCGGCAGCAGGTTGTAGAACTGGAACACGAAGCCGACGTGGTGGCGGCGGTACAGCGTCAGCTCGTCCTCCTCGGCGGCGGTGAGATCGGCGCCGCGATAGTCGAGGTGGCCGGTGGTGCACGTATCGAGGCCGCCGAGGATGTTGAGCAGCGTCGACTTCCCGCTTCCCGAGGCGCCAAGCAGCACCATCAGCTCGCCTTCGTGGAGGTCGATGTCGACTCCGCGCAGCGCCGCGACATCGACCTCGCCCATGCGATATCGCTTCGTCAATCCGCGCGCTTCGATCACGGAGCCCATCGCTCGTGCGTGGCTGCAGGGGCCGTGCCCGGTGGGTCGGCGGCGTTCGCGCAGAAGCTGCGGGTCACGACAGGAACGCGGCGACGCGCGCGAGATCGGTCAGCGAGTGAAGATCGTGATCTGCCTCGGGAACGGCATGCAGCGGCACCCCGGGGAGCGCCGCGCGCAGGCGCGCGAGATGCGACGCGTCCGCGGCTGCCTCGGCGACGGCGTCGTCCCAGCGCGCGCGCAGCCAGGAGGCCGCGGGGGCGCCGTCGAGCGCGTCGAATGCCGCCGCGGCGACCGCGTGGGCGACATCCGGGGCCGGGTGCACGCGGTTGACGACGACTGCCGCGAGCGACGCGCCGTGCGCGCGCAGCCGCTGCGCCAGGACGACGCTCTCGTCCACGACGAGCTGGCGCGGCCCGGCGACCAGCACGAACGCGGTCTCGGGGTCGCGCAGCAGCGCGCGGGCGCGCCGGGTGCGCTCGAGCACCGCGCCGGCGAGCAGGTCGAGCGCGACGAAGAACGTCGAGATGTCGCGCAGCGTGCGGGTGCCGGCGGCGCGCTCGAGCCTGCGCAGCACGAACCGCGCGGTCGCGCTCGCCGTACGCCACGCGCCGCGGCCGACGGCGAGCGCGCCGATCACGTCGCGGTCGAGCAGCCGGTCGATGCGCTCGGGTGCGCGCAGGAAGTCGAACGCGTGCGCCGAGGGCGGCGTGTCGAGCACGATCACGTCGTGCTCGCCCGAGTCGGCGAGCCGGCACAGCTCCTCGATCGCGACGTACTCCGTCGAGCCCGCAAACGACGTCGACAGTCGCTGGTAGAACGGGTTGTCGAGCAGCGTGCGCGCCACCGCGGGACTGGGCGCTTGACGGGTCACGAACGCGTCCCACGCGCGCTTCTGGTCGAGCATGCCGGCGGCGAGCACGCCACGGGTCCCGGCCGCGACGCGCTGGCTCGAGCCGGTGAGCTCGGCGAGGCCGAGCGCGCGAGCGAGGGCGCGTGCAGGATCGATCGTCAGCACCATCGCGCGGCGCCCGCGCTCGGCTGCGGCGAGCGCGAGCGCGGCCGAGACCGTGGTCTTGCCGACGCCGCCGGCGCCGACGCACACGATCAGGCGATGGCGCTCGAGCATCACGCCACCTCCGCCACGCAGCGCGCGAGCGCGGCGGCCTGCGCGGCGCCATCGGGCTCGCGCAGCTGGGGCAGGCGCAGCGCCGACACGAACAGCTCGGCCTCGACGGCGGCGATGCCGCGCTGCTGGCGCGCCTCGCGATCGCGCGCGCGGCGCAGCAGCTCGCCGAGCGTCGGTTCCGCGATTCGCGCGAGCAGTGCGTCGACACCGGCCGGCGCCGGCGGCACGCACCGGTTGACGAACAGCGCGCCGGTCGCGAGGTCGAGCTGGCGCAGGTCGCCGATCAGCTGCGCGGCCTCGCGGAGCGCCATTTGCTCGGGCGTCGCGACGACGTGGACCGAGCAGCGCGCGCGGTCGCGCAGCAGCGCGGCGTTCGCGGCAGCCTCGCGATGCACGCGTCCCGAGCGGAACGCCTCGCCGGTTGCCGAGGGCATGCGCAGGTGCTCGAGCGCGTGGCCGGTGGCGCCAGCGTCGACGACGACGGTGTCCCAGCGGTCGTGAAGTGCGAATTCGTCGCGGATCTTGCCGATCGCCATCAGCTCGCGCAGCCCCGGCGCGGCGCCCACGAACGCGGTGTACAGCGGGTGGTCGACGATCGGGCGCGCGAGCCGGCCGAGGTGAATCGTCAGATACTCGGCGAGCGCGTCGGCGCCGTCGAACGTCGCGACGTCGATGCCGCTGCCGGCAAGGATGCGCGTCAGGCCGGCCGGCTCTCCGAGCTCGATCGCCAGCACGCGAGCGTTGCGGTGCGCCGCTGCGAGCGCGAGCGCAGCCGCGACGGTCGACTTCCCGACGCCGCCTTTGCCGGTGACGAAATGCAACCGGCGCGTCATGCCGCATCGATAGCGACCGTCGCGCGCGTGTCAACGTGGCATGTACGGTGCAGCCCCAGCTCGCATGTGGTGCAGCCTCCGCACGAGCTGGCAGCGAGGGCACGCAGAATGCGCGTGCGGGGGCCGGCACCACGCAAGCTGTTCGGCGAGGCGGCCGTGATCGCGCCGCCGGCGCGTGGGGGCGGCCGCCGGGCCGACTACGACGCGATCGTGATCGGCAGCGGCGTCGGTGGCTCGGCGACCGCAGGCCTGCTCGCGAGCCAGGGCGCGCGGGTGCTCGTCGTCGAGAAGAACTCGGACGTCGGCGGCGTGCTCGCGTCGTACACGCGCGGCGGCTTCAAGATCGACTTCGGCAGCCACCTGATCTCGCGCGGCGACGCCGGCCCGCTCGGTGCCGTGCTGCGGCGCGCCGGGCTCGATCGCCCGCGCTTTCTCACGCACCAGGTCCCGGTGCGGTCGCGCGGCATGTTCGAGATCACCGCGCCCGCGCACCGCCGCGGCCTCCCGCATGTCGGCCTCGCGGCGGCCCAGCAGCTCGGGTTGTCGCGCCTCGAGACGGCGCGGCTCGCCCGGATGATGTTCCAGGTGTTCACGCTCACCGAGTGGGAGCTGCAGCGCTGGGACCGGCGCACCCTCGACGATTTCATCCGATCGCACACCGATCACCCGGGTGCGTACTTCCTGTTCAGCTTCCTCGCGAGCATCTTCTACGTGCTGCCGCCGTGGCAGGTCTCGGCGGGCGAGGCGATCCGCGGGCTGCGCCACGTGCTCGCGAGCTACCGGCTGTCGTACGTCGAGGGCGGCATGGACCAGCTGGCGTTCGCGCTGCTCGGGCTCGTGCACGCCGCGGACGGCGACCTCGTCACGCGGCGGCGCGCGGTCGCGATCCGGCCGCGCGGTGACCACTTCGTGGTCGCGACCGCCGACGGTGCCGAGTATCGCGCGCCGATCGTCGCGTGCAACATGGCGCCGGCCGACGCGGTCGCGCTGGTCGACGGCGAGCTGCCCGACGAGTACCGTGCGCGCGTCGCGGCGATCCGCGGCTCGGGCAACGCGCACCAGGTCAAGCTCGCGCTGCGGCGACCGCTCGTCGACGAGGGGTGCTTCATCGGCGGCGTGTCGCTCTCGGGCCTGACGCTCGCGGATCTCTCGCACGACCTCTTGCATCGCTCGGTCGCGGCGATCGAAGCCGGCCGGGTCAGCGATCCGCTCGCGATCTACGCGCCCGTGCCGACCAACTACGACCCGTCGCTCGCGCCCGAGGGTGGGCAGCTGATCGTCGCGAGCATCTACGGGCCGGTCTGCGAGCACCCGGCCGATCCGGCGGCGCGGTGGCGCGAGAGCGCGATGGCCGCGCTGCGCCAGATCCTGCCGGGGCTCGACGACGCGCTCGTGTTCGCCGAGTTCACGCCGATCCGCGCAGTCGCCGGCTGGATGGGCAAGGCGAACCGCGGTGCGATCTGCAACGGCCAGTGGCCGGGGCAGGTCGGGCGCGACCGGCTGCCGGTGACGACGCCGATCCCCGGGCTGTACATCGTCGGCGATGGCGCCGGCGGACGCGGCATCGGCACCGAGCTTGCGGCGGTGTCGGCAATGGAAGCGGTCGAGGCAATTGCGCAGGCGAGGAGGCTGGCGGCATGAGCGATCTCGAGCTCACCGCGACCTGGCTCGCCATACTGGTGTGCGGTCTCGGCGGTGCGATCGTGCTGCACGTCGTCGGCGTCGCATCGACGTACGTGCGCGACATGCTCCACGTCGGGGCTGGCGTGTGGGTCCTCGGGTGGCCGCAGTGGCACGGTCGCGCGATGCCGATCGCGATCACGATCGGCATCGCGGTCGCGACCGCGTGCGTGCCGCTGCTCGCGGGACACAACCGGCTCGCCGCCCGCGTCGTGCGCGCCGTGACCAGCCACGACGAGCACTGGCTCGGGCTGTCGCTGTACACGCTCGCGTTCGCGGCGCTGACCGCCGCGGGGCTCGGGCTCGATCCGGTGCCGGCCGCGGCAGCCCTGCTCGCGCTGGCGCTGGGAGATGGGCTCGGCGGCGCGTTCGGCCGCCGGTTCGGCCATCACGGATTTCGCGCGCCGGGCGGCAAGCGCAAGAGCTTCGAAGGCGCGGTCGTGGTCGCGCTCGGTGCGGCGACCGGCGCCGCCGTCGCCGGGTCTCTGTTCGACCAGCCGCTCACCGCCGCGGCGATCGTGCTGCTGGGGACGGTGGCGGCGGTGGTCGAGGCGCTCGCGCCGCGCGGTACCGACAACCTGCTCGTTCCCGCCGCGGTCTGGTTCGCGGCATCGCTCGTCACGTGAGGAGCTCCCATGGTGACCAACACGTTTCCACATCGTGAATCTTCGACACTGGCCCGCGGCCTCGCGGGCGTGTGGCGGATCGCCGATCCGAAGATCACGCTCGCGTCGGTGGCGTCGATGCTGGTCGGCGCGGCCGCCGCTGCGTGGGCCGGTCCGATCGCGTGGGGCTGGCTCGCGCTGACCATTCTCGGCGTGTTCTGTGTCGAGGCCGCGAAGAACGCTTCCGGCGAGATCTTCGATTGGGACTCCGGCGCCGACCAGGGCGTGCGCGATGACGAGCGCAGCCCGTTCTCCGGCGGCAAGCGGGTGCTCGTCGACGGGCTCTTGACCCGCGAGCAGACGGCGGCGGTCGCGGCGGTGTTCTACACGGCAGCCATTCTCGTCGGCCTGGCGATCGTGCTCGGCCGCGAGCCGCACGTGCTGTGGCTCGGCATGCTCGGCGTCGCGCTCGCGTTCTTCTACCACGCGCCGCCGCTGCAGCTCGCGTACCGCGGCTTCGGCGAGGCAGCGGTCGCGCTGTGCTACGGCCCGATCATCGCGCTCGGCACGTACCTCGTACAGCGCCACGCACTCGGCGGAAGCGTGCTCGCCGCGTCGTTGCCGCTCGGCGTCGCGATCGGCGCGTTCCTCTGGATCAACGAGCTCCCCGATGCGCGCGCCGACGAGGCCGCCGGCAAGAAGACGCTCGTGGTGCGGCTCGGCCGCGTGCGCGCGGCGCGCTGGTTCGCGGGCATCGTCGCGACCGCGTACACCGGCGTCGTGCTGCTGCCGCTCGCCGGGCCGCCGCTGGCGGTGTGGCTCGGGCTGATCGGCCTGCCGCACGGCATCGCCGCCGCGCGGCGCCTCGCACGCGCGCCGGGCAGCGTGCAGGAGATCGTGCCCGCGCAGGCGTCGACACTGCTCTCGTTCGTACTGATGGCCGTCGGCATCGCCGCCGGCTTCGTGATCGCTGCTCTCTAGGAGGCTCTCATGTTGCGCGACCGCATCCTCGGCTATCTCGAACGCCACACCACGCTCAACCTCGCCACCGAGGGGCCGCAGGGGCTGTGGGCCGCAGCCGTGTGGTACGTGCACGACGGGCTCGACCTGTACTTCACGTCGGTGGCCGCGACGCGCCACGCGCGGAACATGCTCGCGACCGGGCACATCGCCGGCACGATCAACGACGACTCGGGCGACTGGGTGACCATGCAGGGGATCCAGCTCGAAGGCACCGTGACCGCGGTCGAGAGTATCGACGAGCGCCGCCGCATCGTGGCCGCCTACCTCGCGAAGTTCCCGGGCGCCGCCGGGCTGTGGCACGGCGAGACCGACCCCGACGCGATCGCGCACGACCCGGGGATCCACGGGTTCTACCGGATCGCGCCCGAGCACGTGTTCTTCATGGACAACACGTTCGCGCCCGGTGTGCGCGAAGAGCTGGGGATGGCGTGACATGCAGGCGCGCTCCGAGCTCGCAGTGCTGATCGAGACCGAGGCGCGGCTCGATCGCGAGCTCGCGGCCGCGCGCGCACAGGGCGAACGACTGCGCCGCGCGGCGCTCGATGGCGCGGCGGTGGCGAACGCTGCCCTCGACGACGAGCTGGCGCGCGAGCGCGCGCGGATCACGGCGGAGCTCGCCGCAGCGGCCGACGCCCTCGAGCGCGCGACCGTCGAGCAGGCGCGGGCCGAGGTCGCGCGCTTCGACGCCGTGCGCGGCGAGCGGCTCGAGCGGGTCGCGCGTCGGCTCGCGGAGCGCCTCGTGGAGGAGGTGGTGCGGTGATCATCGAGATGGCGCGCGTTCGGCTGTTCGGGCCCCGGGCCGCGCTGGCGCCGACGATCCGGGCGCTGCAGGACGTGGGCGTGGTGCACCTGGTCGATACCCCGCCGCGCGCGGGCTTCGAGCCGTACCCCGCCGATGCGCTCGAGCGCCGGCGGCAAAAGCATCTCGCGCACGCGCTCGACAACGTCGAGGCGGCGATCTCCGGGCTGGCAACGCTCGACGCGCCGATCGCGGATCGCGGTGGTGCGATGGCTTCGGAGGGCAAGGCCGCGTGGCGCGCGGCACGGATCGCAGCGGAGGTCGCCGCACTCGCGGCGCGCGAGCGGGCGCTCGTCGACGAGCGCGACGCGCTGCGAGCCTACGAGCCGCTGTTCGCGGACCTCGAGGACGTACTCGCGGTGAAGCGGACGTCGATCTATTTGCTGCGGCTGCACGCAGCGACGGGCATCGCTGCGCTACGCGGCGCGCTCGAGAAGGCGATCGGCGCCGACCACGAGCTCCGCGCGCACGAGCTGGCGAACCGCGACACCGTCGTCCTCTTGCTCGTTCCGAGCGCGCGCAGCGACGACATCGAGCGCTACCTCGCGACGGCGCGCGTCGAGCGCGCGGTTCTCCCGGCGGGACTCGGCACGATGCCGCTCGGCGAGGCGCTCGGCCGCATGCGACCGCGGCTTCGCGAGGTGGAGCGCGCTCTCGTCGTGCTGCGCGACGAGGCCCGTGCGATCGCGCGGCGATCGGGGGGTGAGCTCGCCGCTGCCCGACACGGCTTCCACGACGCGCTGGACGCCATGGCCGCCGAAACGCACGCGACGGTGAGCCGGCGCGTGTTCTCGCTCGAGGGGTGGATCCCGGCGCGCGACCGAGGCCGGCTGGCCGGCGCTCTCGCCCGCGAGGTCACGGTCGAGGACGTCGCGCGCGACGAATGGCACGGCGAAGACGCCCCGGTCGTGCTCGCGAACCCCGAGCTGTTCGCGCCGTTCGAGGTGCTGACCTCGCTGTTGCCGCTGCCGCGGTACGGCAGCGTCGATCCGACGCCGTTCGTCGCCGTGTTCTTCCCGATGCTGTTCGGCGTCGTCGTCGGCGACATCGGCTACGGGCTCGCGATCCTCGCGATCGCGCTCGTCACACGCCGGCGCGCGCCGAAGCTCGCGAAGATCGCGGTCGCGGTCGCCGTCTACACGATCGCGTTCGGCGTGCTCTACGGCGAGCTGTTCGGGGATCTCGGCGCGCGGCTGCTCGGCATGCACCCGCTGTGGTTCGATCGGCAGGAGGCGGTGCTCGCGTTCCTGGTCCTCGCGATCGCGCTCGGCGCGGTGCACCTCCTGCTCGGGCTCGTCGTCGCCGCGATCAACCGGTGGCGCCGCGACAGGCGCGAGGCGATCGGTCGCGGGCTCACCGCGTTCCTGCTCGTGCTGATCGCGATCTCGCTGCTCGCGCTGTTCGAGCAACTGCCGGCGGTGTTCGTCATGCCGGCCGTGATCGCGATGCTCGCCACGTTCGCGGTGATCGTCATCCTCGAAGGCCTCACGGCGCTGTTCGATCTGATGGCGATCCTCGGGCACGTGCTGTCGTACGCCCGCGTCATGGCGCTCGGGATGGCATCGGTCATGCTCGCGGTCGTCGCCAATCGCATGCACGGCGCATTCGGCTCGCTCGCGCTCGGGATCGCATTCGCACTCGTGTTCCACGTCGTCAACTTCGCGATCACGCTGTTCAGCCCGACGATCCACGTGATGCGGCTCCACTACGTGGAGTTCTTCGGCACGTTCTTCGAGCCGGGGGGCGGCGCTTATCACCCACTTCGCCACTGGTCGCCACGGGCGACCGCTACCTAGCAAGGAGGCCTGTCATGGAAGCTCTGTGGATCTCCGTCGCGGCCGCGGTTGCGATCGCCGGCACGGCACTGGCGACGAGCTGGGCGCAGGCGCGGATCGGCTCGTCGGCAGCTGCCGCGCTCGCCGAGAAACCGGAGCTGCGGACGACCGCCGTGCTCATGATCGCGATCCCCGAGACCATGGTGGTGCTCGGCTTCGTCATCGCCGTGCTGATCCTGCTGCGGGGAGGCTGACCATGCCGCTCGGCGAGCTGATCGAGGCGCTCGAGCGCGACGCGAACGCAGAGGTGACCGCGGAGCTCGCTGCCGCCGCGGCCGAAGCTGCACGGACCGACGCGGTCGCGGCGCGCGCGCGCGCAGATCGCATCGCGAGCGCGCTGGCGACCTCGCGCGCCGAGCAGCACGCCGTCCACGACGCGCACCTCGCCGGCGCGACGCATCGCGCACGCACCGAGGTGCTGCGCGCGCGGGCCGCGATGCTCGAGCGCCTGCGCCCGGCGGTCCGGGCGATGCTACCCGAGCTCGCGCGGGATCCGCGCGTCGCGCGCGTACTGCGCGACGCCGCGCACGGGTGCGCGGGCGAGTCGCCGGGGCGGGTGGAGGAGACACCGACCGGCATTGTCATCGAGCTCGACAGCGGTACCCGGATCGACGCCACGCTCGATGCACTGCTCGAGCGCGAGTGGCCCCGGCTCGCGCCGGTCGCGCTCGCCCTCGTCGCGGAGGTGTCGTGAGCTGGCCCGCGCTGGCGGCGCGCGCGCGCGGGCTCGCCGGACGGCGACTCGCAGCCCGCGGCGACGCGCTTGCCGTCGAGGACGCGCTGCAGGTCGCCGCAGCCGACGAGCTGGTGATCCTCGCGCGCTGGGGTGACGACGCGCTCGCTCCGATCGAGCTCGACGAGGATCGCCGGAGCCTGCGCACGATCATTCGCGGGCTCGCGGGTGGCGTCGTCGGCGAGCGCCGCCGCGCGGGTGCGGTTCCGAGCCGCAGCTTGCCGGCGCGCGTGATCGCGCAGCTTGCGACGGCGACCTCGCTCGGCGAGATCGCGGCGGTCCTCGCGAAGGAGCGGCATCCCTACGCCGATCTGGTCGCCGGTGAAGGCGCGGTCGACACGCTGGCCATCGAGCTCGCACTCGCACGCCGTTTCGCCGAGCTCGTGTGCGATGCCGGCGACGCCGCGATGCGGATCTACGTCGCCCAGGTTCTCGACGTCGAGAACGCCGCGGCGGCCATGCTGCTCGCCGAGCGCGGCGGCAAGCTCGCTCCTGCCGACGCGTTCCTGCGCGGCAGCAAGCGGCTCGACCGCGCCGCGTTCCTCGCGGCGTGCGGAGACGCGACGCGCACCCGCCTCGCGCGCGCGTTCGCCGGTACGCCGCTGGCGCAGGGCGTGCTCGCGACGAGCCCGTCCGCGTTCGAGGATGCTGCGCTCGCCTGGCACCTCGCAACGCAGACCCGGCTGCGGCTGCTCCAGCCCGACGGCCTTGCGGCGGTGCTGAGCCTCGTGGTGCGGCGGCGGATGGAGGCGCGTGCACTGCGGCGCTCGGCGTGGCGCCGCGCGCTCGGAGGTGCCGCGTGAGGGCGCCGGTGCACGTCATCTGCCGCCACGAGACGGCGCTCGGGATCGCGCTCTCCGGCCTCGCGCCGATCGAGGCGGCGAGCGGCGCCGAGGCCGCCGCGGCGCTGGTCGCGCTGGCCCGCGAGCCGGCAAAGGGCGGCGTCGTGCTCGTCGAGGCTCCACTCTTCGACGCGCTTCCGGCGACCACTCGCCGTCAGATCCGCCGCGACGGCGCGCCGATCGTCATGCCGTTCCCCGGCCCGGCGCCGCTCCAGCCCGGCGTCGCACCGGAGGCCGAGCTCGTCGACATCCTGCGCCGCGCCGTCGGCTACCGCGTGAGGCTGCGATGACCGCGATCACGCGGATCACCGGCACGCTCGCCGAGGCGCGACCGCTGCGCGATGCGGCGCTCCACGAGCTGGTGCGCGTCGGCGAGCGCGGTCTGCTCGGCGAGATCATCCGGTTCACCGGCGACACCGCGACGCTGCAGGTCTTCGAGGACACGACCGGGCTCGCGGTCGGCGCGCCCGTGGTCGCGACCGGCGCGTCGCTCACCGCCGAGCTCGGACCCGGGCTGCTCGGCGCGGTGCTCGACGGTGTCGGACGTCCGCTGGCCCGGCTCGCCGATGCGAGCGGCGACTTCGTCGCCCCGGGCGCGACCGCGCCGACGCTCGACCCCGAGCGGCGCTGGTCGTTCACGCCGCGAGTCAGTGCTGGCGTCCAGGTCGCAGGGGGGGATGTGCTGGGGGTCGTGACCGAGCACGGCGCGTTCGACCACCACGTGCTCGTGCCCCCGGATGTCGCGGGCACGCTCGCGTCGATCGAGGCCGGCGCGTTCACCACTGCCGACCGCATCGCGTCGCTCGCCGACGGCACGCCGCTCCGGCTCGCGCAGCGCTGGCCCATCCGTACGCCACGGCCGACGGCCGAGCGCCTGCCGGCGGATCGCCCGCTCGTCACGGGCCAGCGCGTCTTCGATCTGCTGTTCCCGCTCGCCGAGGGCGGCACGATCGCCGTACCCGGTGGCTTCGGCACGGGAAAGACGATCGTCGAGCACGCGCTGGCGAAGTACGCGAGCGCCGACGTGGTCGTGTTCGTCGCGTGCGGCGAGCGCGGCAACGAGATGGCCGACGTGCTCGCCGATTTCGCGCGGCTCGTCGATCCGCGCAACGGCCGGCCGCTCATGGAGCGGACCGTGCTCGTGGTGAACACGTCGAACATGCCGGTGGTCGCGCGCGAGGCCTCGGTCTACCTCGGCATCACGATCGCCGAGTACTTCCGCGACATGGGGTACCGCGTCGCGGTGATGGTCGACAGTCTGTCGCGCTGGGCCGAGGCCCTGCGCGACATCGCCGCTCGCTTGCAGGAGATCCCCGGCGAGGAGGGCTATCCGACCTCGATGGCAAGCCGGCTCGGTGCGCTGTACGAGCGCGCGGGCCGGGCGCGCGTGCTCGGCGCGCCGGAGCGCACCGGTGCCGTGTCGCTGGTGTGCGCGGTGTCGCCGCCCGGCGGGGATTTCTCCGAGCCGGTGACCCAGGCGGCGCTGCGCGTCGCCGGCGGGTTGTGGGCGCTCGACGCGCAGCTCGCGCGCGCGCGCCAGTTCCCTGCGGTCGACTGGGCGACCAGCTACTCGCTCTACGCAGACACACTCGCGCCGGCGCTCGCCGGCGAGACCGGCATCGCCTGGCGGGCACTGCGCACGCGCGTGCTCGGCCTGTTACAGCGCGACGCCGAGCTGCGCGAGATCGCGAGCCTGCTCGGCGCCGAGGAGATGGAGGACCGCGACCGCCTCGTGCTTGCGATCGCGGGCCTCGTGCGCGAGCACGTGCTCGGACAGAACGCGTTCGACGCGAACGACGCGTACTCCCCGCTCGCGAAGACGTCGCGCATGGCAGCGCTCGCGATCGCCGCACTCGATGCCGCCGACGGTGCGCTCGTCGCGGGCCGCGAGCTCGATGCGCTGCCGCTCGCCGGGTTCCGCCGCGCGTTCGGCGAGCTGCGGCGCGCGCCCACCGGCGAGCTTGCGGCGCGTACCGCCGACCTGGAACAGATGATCGGGGGGCTGCGATGAACGCGATCCGCACCCACCGCGGTGCGCACGCGCTCTCGGGCGCGCTGCTCTACGTCGAGGATACGCGGCGCGCCGCGATGGGCGAGGACGTGGTGATTCGCGCGCCCGGTCAACCAGCGAGGCGCGGCCAGGTGATCGACGCCGGCGCCGGCATCACCGTCGTACAGGTGCTCGAGG
>Ga0075429_100004018_pt1 | contig 12593 bp, 8 predicted proteins | sample RhiMetdeltSRZDD3_FD_75295 | JGI IMG/M metagenome (GOLD analysis project Ga0075429, IMG submission 75295) | Populus rhizosphere microbial communities from Tennessee, USA - Rhizosphere MetaG P. deltoides SRZDD3 | ecosystem: Host-associated > Plants > Roots > Rhizosphere > Soil | place: USA...
CAGGATGTCCTCGTCCAGTACCCGCGCGGCGACGGGCTCGCCGAGCGCTTCGAGGTCGACGGCGAGGTTGTTGGCGGCGCGGAGGGTGTCGGGGTGGTCCTCCCCGAGGACGCGCCGGTACCGGTCGAGGGTGTCCTCGTCCACGCGGCGGGCCGCCGCGTAGTCACCGCGGGCGGCTCGGGCGACGGCGACGTTGACCGCCGCGCGGAGCGTCTCGGGGTGGTCCGCGCCGAACACCTCACGGCTCCGGTCGTACGCCTCGACGGCCGCGTCGAGCGCGTCGGGCCGCGCAAGCAGATGGAGGTCCCGCGCGACGCTGACCATCGACCGGATCGTGTCGGGGTGATCAGACCCGAGTACCTCGCGCCGGACATCCCGGTTCTGCTCGTCGATGGCGTGGGCGTGGGCGTACCGGCCCAGGGCGCGCAGGTCGGCCGCGAGCTCGTGCCGTACGGCCAGCGTCGCCGGATCGTTGTTGCCGTACCACGCGCCGAGCTTGGTCACCACGGCGTCGTGGATCTGGTGTGCCTCGGCGAGGTTCCCCAACCGGTGGTGGGCGACGCCAACCATAGCCTCGATGAGGAGCCCCGGCCGCGCGTTCTTGTCGCGATAGTCGGGGTGCCACCGCTTGCCCAGGTCCCGCGCCTCCTGGTACGCGCCCCGGTCCACGAGATACCGCAGAGCCCGGTGGGCCACCTCGCCGAGACCGGAGTCGTCGTATCCACCCGGCTCGACGGCCACCAGGTGCGGCAGCAGCGCCGCCCAGGCCGGCCACGACACCGGGTCGGTGCCGTCGTCCTCCGCCGCGGCCGTGACGATGATCCGCCTGGCCTGCCGCCGGTCGGCCGGGTCGTGGTCGGCACCGCCTCGCAGCAGGAGCCATGTGGTGCGGTGCAGCACGATCGTGTCGCCGTCGGCCCGGGCGAGCCCTTCGTTCGCGAGGCGGCCGATCAGCCGCCGGAAGGGAAGCCGACTCTTGGCCACGTCGGCCAACGGCCCTTCCAGCGCCGGGGTGGCGGTGATCCACTCGATCGGTACGGGCGCCGGACCGAGGAGGGCGCACAGCCGCATCAGCTGCGCATCGGCCGGAGCCGACTTGGTGAGGTATCGCATCGCCCGATCGAGCACGAGGGCGAGTGGTGGATGGTCGACCGGTGGCGATTCGGCCAACACCTGCTGCGGCTCCTGGCGCAGCAGGTCGAGGTACTCCCTCACCGGCATGTGCGTACTGCTCATGAGGTGGGCGGCCTGGGCCAGCGCGAGCGGCAGGCCGCCGAGCTCGGCGGCGAGCAGATGCGCGTCGGTCGCGTCGAGGTTCCGGACGTACCGGCGGAGCAGCGCGGTCGACTCCTCCGGCGTGAAGGCGTCGACCTCCACCTGCTCGGCCACACCGCGGAAGGCACCGTTGCGCGAGGTGACGATGGCGTGTCCGGGCCCGCCCGGCAGCCACCTCGACACCTCCTCCAAGTCGACGGCGCCGTCGAACACGATCAGCCAGCCGCGCGTGGTGCGCAGCCGGGCGAGTGCCGCGGAACCGTCGTGGTCCGGCTCGTCCCAGCCCGCCTGGCGCGCCAGCTCGCCGTACTGCGCGCCGATCGTGTCGGGCCGCATGGCGTTGATCCACCAGACGATGTCGTACGTGGAGGCCGCGCGGTGCGCGTACTCGAGGGCGACCTGCGTCTTGCCCGTACCGATCAGGCCGTACAGCACGTGGACGGTCTGCTGGCTGCCCGAACGGGTCCCGCCGCGCAACGCGCCGATGAGAGCCGGCCGGTGGACGTGGTTCGGGTTGCGCGGCGGCAGGTTCCACACGCTCGCCGTACGCCTCGGGAACCGGGTCCACTCCGCCGACGGCTGGACCGCGTACCGGGACACGGTCGTCGGGCTCACGAACCGCGAGACGGCGGCCAGCAACGTACTCGTCGCCGCCGCCTCGTCGACGTCGGCCAGGTTGACGTCCTGGATGTCGCCGAGGAACTCCGGCGGTGGACGGTCGTCGACGCGTACCGGGAGCACCCGGCCCAGGAGCCGCTGCTCGGCGACGAGCGTGCGCACGTACGCCTCGTGGCCCAGCCCGCCCTCACCCGACCCGATGACGAGCACCAGTCCCGCGGTGTCGAGCGCCTGCTCCATCGCGCTCGGCCAGTTCGTTCCGGGCTCGATGTCCCAGGCGTCGAGGAACACCGGGTACCGGTTGGTGTCGAGGATGTACGCGATCCACTCGGCCCACACACGGTCGCCCGGCGCGTAGCTGAGGAACACCGGGCCGTCCGTCTGGGGTGCCGGGCGGCGCTCGTACGCGTTGAGCAGCACCAGCCGGGCCGACTCGGGGATCGGCGGTGCCTCCACGATCCGGTTGTCCGTGAGCCAGCCGGTCAGCCGCTCGAACGACGACAACAGGCTCTGCTCCTGTTTCCGGTCGCCGACCGTCGCCAGGATCTCCTCGTACGCGTAGAAGATGCGGTAGGGGACCTCGACGCCGCCCCAGTACCGCTGGCGGTCCAGGCCGGGCGGCAGGTAACGCTCCATCTGCAGCCGCGCGTACTGCCGGCCCCGGTCCAGCCGGACCAGCTCGCCGTCCTCCACGCGCATGGGTACCGGGAAAATGCGCAGGTCCGACGCTGGTCGCTGTTTGCGGACCGAGGCGGCCACCGCGCTGGCGCCCATGATGCTCTGGGTACTCAACGTGAAGCAGTTGACGAGGATGTCCGGCATCTGCACGGTGCAGATTCCCGCGCTGTCGCTGAGTCCGGTCCGGCTGTCGATGAGGATGTAGTCGTAGCGGTCGCGCATGTCCTGCCGCAGTGCGTTCAGGAACGTCCCGCCGCCGAGCCGCTCGTAGAAGTTGGTCCAGTCGAAACTGCCGACCAGCCGCGCGTACGTCGCGTCCTGCCGGCCGGCCGGCACGAGGTCGATGGTGCCTTTGCCGGGGAAGTCGTAACGGATGGACACCGCATACGGCGACACGCGCGCGTACTCGTGGTGCCAGCCGTCGACGCTGCTTCCGGTCGGGTCCATCGCCGCCGACGCGAAGTCCCAGACGAGGTCGATGATGCCGGCCGACACCTGCAGTTCCTTGTCGGGCAGGAACGGGTGGAAGTAGCGGTGCAGCCCGGGCGCCTCCAGGTCCCAGTCGACGACAAGGACCCGCTGCCGGTTGCTGGCCAGGATCCAGGCGACATTCGCCAACGCCATCGTGCGCCCGGTGCCGCCCTTGTACGAGTAGAACGTGATGATCGTGCCGCCCATGTCACGCACCCGGCCCGGCGAGTACGGGCTGCGGCACGTGCTGCTGGCCGATGGCGCGCCGGACGACCTGTTCGCGGGTGATGATCCGGCTGCGGATCTCGACGATCACGTCACCCAGGGCGGCCTCGAACTGCTCCATCGTGCCGATGTCCTCGCGGAACACGAGCGTGTCGCCGAGCGCGCAGTTGCCGAGCAGGTCCCACAGCGATCCCCGCAGCTCGTCCCGCCGGCTCGCCGTCTCCGCGTCGGCGGCGTTCCACGGCACGAGTACGGCCGCCGTGCCGGGTCGCCGCCGGTCGTACTCCGCGAGCAGCGACTGGTACGCCTGCACCTGGGTCGCCCAGGAGTCGACGATGAGCACGACGACCTCGTGCCGATCGCGAGCGCGGTCGAGCAGTTCGACGAGTGCGTCAGTGCGTACCAGGGAGAAAATGAGCCTTTGACTTTGGGCCACGCCCTGGGCGTGCAGCGCGATCGGATCGGTGTAGTCCGGAAAGTAGGGGCACCATTCCTCGCCATCGCCGCCGTAGTAGTCGACGGATGCCCGGTGCTGCCGCATCTCGTGCTGGTTGGCCGCGACGATGACGAAGTGCACCCGTCGCGGGCCGCCCGCCGCGGGCATGGCGGCGGCGCCGACCGGGGTCACGGCCGACGCGAAGGCACTCGGTCCGCCCACGAGGTCGGCGGCCCGGCCCGGTGGCAGCGGGCCGGGGCCTACCGCGGCCATGAGCATCTGGGTGAACCTGACGAGGAAGTCTTTGTACTTTCCGTCGTTTTCCTTGAGCTGTTTGAGGAAGCGCAGGCCGAAGTCGCGGTACTCCGCGCCGAAATGGTCGCGCGTGTCCTCGAGCGCCTGGACCGCGTGGGGCAGCGGAGTGGTCGGCGGCACCCACCAGACGGGCACGATGCGGGTGGTGGCCGGCGGGCCGTTCGAGTTCCGCCTGAGCCGTTCGGAGAACGCGTGCCATTCGCGGCCGCAATTGTCGCTCTGGAAGTAGCTGGGCGAATAGACCGGCACGAAGACCTGGCAGGTGTTCAACTCGTCGGCGATCCGGGAGGCCCACGGCGCCCCCGGAGTCGTACGGATGTCCAGATAGCCGGTCTCGGTGAGCTCGGTGCCCATTCGAGTGGCGAGCTCGTTACGCAGGTCGTCGTAGAACTCGATGAGCAGGTCGTCGACCCGGTCGCGCCGCGCATAGCTGAAGAAGAAAAACGGCACCCGAGGTCACTCCCGCTCCGCCGGACCGATCGACGTGCACAGCCTAGAGTGACGGATGCGTCACGTGGTACCGACGATCGCGCGATAAGCGTCCTCGATGCGTGCCGCGAGGGTGACCTCGCCGGCGGTCAGCCCGGCCTCCTCGGTGGACCCGAGCCGGATCTCCGTATGCCCGTCGAGCCGGCGGATGTCCGGCCGGAGCTGGAGGGTGTCGGCGGCGACCTTGATCCGCTCGGTCAACGCGGCATGCTGGGCGTCGTCGAGCCGCAGCGTACGGTGGATCTCCCACCCCTCGCGGATCCAACCGTCGAGCAAGGTCAACGCGTCGCTAAGGTAGTCGCCACGTCCGATGCCGCGCTGCTTGCTCCATCGCGCGCGCATCGGCATACCTCCCAGGCGTCGTTGCCGGTTTGTGGCCGACTCGTTGCCAGGCCGTCATCGTGTTTCCTCAGTCTGCCGTCACCGGGTCGGCGTGTCCACGTCCACATTTCTGGCTTCTGGTGCCCTAGAGGACGGCCCGGCACCCGACTTTTGGCTTGATCTGGCACGCTTGACCGCCGTGCACACCGAACGGACCAGCTTGCAGATCATCGTCGGCGCCGCGATCATCGTGGAGGGCCGCGTTCTCGCGTGCGCCCGATCGGAGCCTCCGGAAATGGTCGGAATGTGGGAGTTTCCCGGCGGGAAGGTCGAGGACGGCGAGGACGATATCGGCGCGCTCGTCCGGGAGTGCGAGGAGGAACTGGGCGTCGTCATCGAGGTCGGCGACCGCATCGGGGAGGACATCCTGCTGGGCCACGGCCGGGCGATCCTGCGGGTGTACGCGGCCCGCCTCGTGAGCGACGCCCGACCGTACCCGTACGAACACGCCGAGCTGCGATGGCTCGGCCGCGACGAGTTGGACACCGTCCCGTGGCTGCCCGCCGACGCACCGATCGTCGACGCCCTGCGGTCGAGGCTGGTCCGATGAGCGACCTGACGTACGCCGAGGTCGGCGCGACCCGTGTGCCCACCGCACTGCCCGCGGGCTACCGGTACGCGACGCGGCGCGCCCGGCTCGGCACCGGCGAGGCGACGTTCGCGAGGGCGGCCGAGGCGCTGCGTACGGGGCGGATGTTCCGCGCGGCCGGCCTGCGGCACCGCGCCACGGCACCGACCGTGGCGGAGGGCGTGGACCTGGCGGTCGGCGTCGGCGTGGGCGCCGTACGCCTCTGGGCACCGTGCCGCGTCGTATGGGTCGTCGACGAGCCCCGGCGGTACGGGTACGGCATGGGTACGCTGCCCGGGCACCCGGCCAGCGGCGAGGAGGCGTTCGAGGTCACGCTCGATGACGACGATCGGGTGTGGTTCGAGGTACGCGCGTTCAGCCGCCCGGCGACCTGGTACACCCGGGCGGGTGGGCCGGTCACCCGTACCGCCCAGAAGTGGATCTCCGGTCGGTACGTGCGGGGCCTCCGCCGCTTGACGTAACCCCGGCGACGGCGCCCGGCGCCGCCCGCCGGCCGCCGCGGGCATGATCGGGGTGCGCGGTGCGAAGGCGCAGTGCGACTGCGGTTCCGCACCGCCGACGGCGATCAAGCCCCCCACCCGGCCCGACGGCCAGCGCCAACGGCAGCGGCAGGCGACGGCCGGCCGGCCGCCCGCGGACCGTCAGTGGTCCAGCGGGTAGTCCGGGTTGGCGGTGCTCGGGCGCTGGTAGCGCAGTGACTCCACCGGCAGGGGGAACTCGACGTCGTCGCCGAACGGTGAGGCGGCTCCGGACCGGTCGAGCGTGAACTCGGTCGCGCTCAGCCGCTCGCCGGGCTGGATCGAGGCGATCACCGGCCGGGCCTCCGGAGCGTGCCAGCTGATGCCCAGGGGCACGTGGGGCGCCTCGCCCGCCACGTGGACTGTGCCGACGTCCTCGGTCGCCACGCCGCCCTCCAGCTGGTCCCGTCGGAAGATCCTGCGTCCGAGCCGTACCACCGGATCATATCGCCGATCGACGACGCGTTCCTTCATCGGGATGATCGCGTTGTCCGTGATCTTGATGTGTTCGGGGCAGACCTCGGTGCAGCATTTGGTGATGTTGCAGTATCCCAGACCCTGTTCGGCCTGGGCCATCTCCTTGCGGTCGGTCCGCGCGTCGAGGGGGTGCATATCGAGTTCGGCGGCCCGGATGAACAGTCGTGGGCCGGAGAACGCGCGCTTGTTCTCCTCGTGGTCGCGGACGACGTGGCACGTATTCTGACATAGGAAACATTCGATACACTTGCGGAATTCTTGCGAACGCTCGACGTCGATCTGCTGCATGCGGTATTCGCCGGGCGCCAGATCGGCCGGCGGCGCGAAGGCGGGCATCTCGCGCGCCTTCTGGTAGTTGAAGGTCACGTCGGTGACGAGGTCGCGGATCACCGGGAATGTCCTCAGTGGAGTGACCGTGACGGTCTCGTCCTCGGCGAAGGTCGACATGCGCGTCATGCAGCTCAGGCGCGGCGTACCGTTGATCTCCATGGAGCACGAGCCGCACTTGCCGGCCTTGCAGTTCCACCGGCAGGCCAGGTCGGGGGCCTGGGTCGCCTGCAGGCGGTGGATGACGTCGAGCACGACCTCGCCGTCGTTGACCTCGACCTGGTAGTCGCCGAGCGCGCCACCGGAGCTGTCACCGCGCCACACGCGGAAGTTGCGCTTCGTGCCCATCAGTGCTCAGCCCCCTCGGCCTCGTCGCGCACGGACAGCTCCTCGTCGGTCAGGTACTTCGCCAGCTCGCTGCGGTCGAACAGCGCCAGCAGCTCGGGCCGCATGGGCGTCACGTCCTGGCGGGTCAGGCCCACCTCGCCGTCGGGGCCGTCCGGCAGGGCGCACACGAGGTTCACCTGACGCCACCGCGGGTCCATGTCCGGGAAGTCCTCGCGCGTGTGCCCGCCGCGGGACTCCTCGCGCTCCAGCGCCGCCCGGGCCGTGCACTCGCTGACCACCAGCATGTTTCTCAGGTCAAGAGCCAGATGCCACCCCGGGTTGTACCGGCGGCCACCGGTGGCGCCGACCTTGCTGACCCGTTCCTTCAGCTCCCCGAGGCGGATCAGGGCGTCCTGGAGCTCGCCCTGCCGGCGGATGATCCCGACGAGGTCGCCCATCACCTGCTGCAGCTCCTGGTGCAGCGTGTACGGGTTCTCGCCGCCCTCGCCCCGGCTGAGCGGGGCGAGCGCGGTCTCCACGGCAGCGTCGATGTCGGCCGCCGCGACGCGCGGCCGGGCGCCCGCCACGGAGTCCACATAGGACGCCGCGTACTCGCCCGCGCGCTTACCGAAGACCAGCAGGTCGGACAGGGAGTTGCCACCGAGCCGGTTCGAGCCGTGCATGCCGCCGGACACCTCGCCGGCGGCGTACAGGCCGTGGACGAGGGTCGCCGCGGTGTCCGCGTCGACCTCGACCCCGCCCATCACGTAGTGGCAGGTCGGCCCGACCTCCATCGGCTGCTTGGTGATGTCGACGTCGGCCAGCTCCTTGAACTGGTGATACATCGAGGGCAGCCGCTTGGTGATCTCGGCCGCCGGCAACCGGCTGGACACGTCGAGGTAGACGCCGCCCGCCTCCGTACCCCGGCCGGCCTTGACCTCGGCGTTGATCGCCCGCGCGACCTCGTCGCGGGGCAGGAGCTCCGGCGGGCGCCGGTTGTGGTCCGGGTCGGTGTACCAGCGGTCGGCCTCCTCGGGCGTGTCCGCGTACTGCTTGCGGAACACGTCCGGTACGTAGTCGAACATGAACCGCTTGCCCGTGGTGTTGGTCAGGATCCCGCCGTCACCGCGGACCGACTCGGTGACGAGGATGCCCTTCACCGAGGGCGGCCAGACCATCCCGGTCGGGTGGAACTGGAGGAACTCCATGTTGATGAGCGTGGCGCCGGCGCGCAGGGCGAGCGCGTGCCCGTCGCCGGTGTACTCCCACGAGTTGGACGTCACCTTGTACGACTTGCCCACGCCGCCGGTCGCCAGCACGATCGCGGGCGCCTCGAAGACGACGAAGTCACCGGACTCGCGGTAGTACCCGAACGCGCCGGTGCAGCGCCGCCCGCCGGCGAAGCCGGGCTCGCCGTCGACGGTCAGCAGCTCGGTAACCGTGCACTCGGCGAAGACGCGCAGCCGGGCCTCGTAGTCGCCGAACTCGCGCTTGTCCTCCTGCTGCAGCGACACGATCTTCTGCTGGAGGGTACGGATCAGCTCGAGCCCCGTACGGTCGCCGACGTGTGCGAGGCGCGGGTACTCGTGGCCGCCGAAGTTGCGCTGCGAGATGCGGCCGTCCTTCGTACGGTCGAACAGCGCGCCGTAGGTCTCCAGCTCCCAGACCCGGTCCGGGGCCTCCTTGGCGTGCACCTCCGCCATCCGGACGTTGTTGAGGAACTTGCCGCCCCGCATCGTGTCCCGGAAATGCACCATCCAGTTGTCGCGGGAGTTCACGTTCCCCATCGCGGCGGCGGCGCCACCCTCGGCCATCACCGTGTGTGCCTTGCCGAACAGCGACTTCGACAGGATGGCGGTGCGTTTGCCGGCGAGCCGGGCCTCGATCGCGGCGCGCAGCCCGGCCCCGCCCGCGCCGATGACGACCACGTCGTACTGGTGTCGTTCGATGTTTGTCATGTCCGCGCCCTCAGTTGACGAACCGTAGGTCGGAGATCCACCCCGCCGACACGGCCATGATGTAGAAGTCGGTCAGGATCACGGTGAACAGCGAGATCATCGCGAACGCGCCGTGCCGGACGTTCAGCTTGGACACCCACGTCCAGAGGCGGTACCGCAGCGGGTGCCGGGAGAAGTGCTTGAGCCGCCCGCCCATCACGTGCCGGCAGGCGTGGCACGAGGCCGTGTACCCGGCGAGCATGAGCACGTTCACCCAGATGATCACGTTGCCGAGGCCGAGGCCGAACCCGCCGTCCTTGCCGTGGAACGCCAGGATCGCGTCGTACGTGTTGATCAGCAGGACGACCGCGGCCAGGTAGAAGAAGTACCGGTGCGAGTTGTTGAGCACCAGCGGGAAGCGGGTTTCGCCGCTGTACTTCTTGTGCGGCTCCGCCACCGCGCAGGCCTGCGGCGAGAACCAGAGCGACCGGTAGTAGGCCTTGCGGTAGTAGTAACAGGTGACCCGGAACCCGGCGACGACCGGGAACGCCACGATGCCGAGCGGAAGGAAGAACGGGAGCTTCGGCAACGGGGTGCCGAAGTGCGACGAACCCTCGGCGCAGGAGTCGCTCAGGCATGGCGAGTACAGCGGCGTGAGGTAGTGGTAGTCGTTCACCCAGTACCACTTGGCCATGAAGATCCGGATCGTCGAGTACACGACGAAGAAGAGCAGGACCACCCCGATGGTCAGGGGGTACAGCCACCAGCGGTCGGTCCGCAGTGTCTTCTCCGGAATCGCCGCTCGTTGCTTGGCCGCTGGCCGCGTAGCGATGCTCATTCGTGTCTCCCTGACGGGGCCCAAGAGTCGGTGGACACGTTACGCCCGGGTCCGGCGTAACAGTATGAAGGGGCGGCGCATGTGACGTATTACGCGGGGCGCCGGGCCGCGGCCGCGGCCCGGCGCCCCGCGAGCGCGGGTCACCCCGACGCGCCGCCGGTGAAGTTCCACGACGCCAGGTGCAGGGGCGGTGCGCCCCACCGGGCGAGCCCCCAGCCGCTGGGCTGCGGCGTCGGCTGCGCCCCGATGCCCAGCACCGCCCCGGGCGCCAGCGCGGCCGGGTACGCCTGCGTGAAGCGGAAGTTGGTCAGCGGACGGGTGACCTCCCCGTGCTCGATCAGCCAGATCCCGTTGCGGGTGAGCCCGGTGATCGCCAGCTGCATCGGGTCCAGCACGCGGGTGTACCAGAAGTCGGTCACGAGGATGCCCCGCTCGACCTTGGCCACCAGCGCGGCGGAGGCCGACTCGGCCACCGGACCGTCCACCTCGGACAGCGCGGCGCCGCCGTTCGTCGCGATCCGCAGGCTCGTCGCGAACGAGCCGGCGTTGAAATCGACGGGTACGGAGTGCCCGGTCGACTGCGCGCCGTTGCCGGCCACGGCCGCCGTCCGGCGGTCGTACGTGATGCTCGCCGACCGTCCGGCGTCGACGAGGACGAGCCGCCCCGTGGGCGTACCCTCCGCGTCGAACGGGAGCCCGAGGTCGCCCGGCCCGAGGGGGTCGTCGACGAGCGTGATCGACGGATCGAACTGCGGCTCACCGAGGACGACGAACGAGCGCCGTTCCCCGTACACCTTGCCGTTGAACCCGTACAGCGCGAGGTTCTGCAGGATGTCACCGACGGCGCACGGTTCGAGGACCACCTCGTACCGGCCCGGGGCCAGCTCCATCGGGTCCACGCTGGCCCGCGCCTTCGCCGCCGCCCGGGCACCGAGGACGGAACCGTCCACTTCAGACAGAGCGGTGGCCGTGAGCCGGGCCGTACCGTCGACGATCCCGGACCCGGTACGCAGCCGGACGATCCCGTCCATCGAGGCGTCGGTCGTGGCGCCCGTACCCGACTGCCCGGCCGTGTTCGCGAACGCGCCCGACCAGTGCATCGTGCCGCAGTAGCCGGCCGTCTCCAGGCCACCGGCGGCGTCCACAAAGGACCTGATCCGATCGGCCCGGTCGGCCGGTGTGGCGCCCACCGTACCGCCGTCGAGGTTGCCCGTCCCGTGCAGCGGGAGCGGCGGCGTGAGCCCCGGCCAGCCGGGGTCGGGGGGTGCGGCACGGGAGGCGGCGACCGTACGGGTCACCAGCTCACGGAGCCCCTCGGCCTGGGTGAGCGTGGTCGACCCGGCGGTGGTACGCCCGTCGACGTGCACCAGCAGCCGTACCGTCGTCGTCGCGTCCGCCACGTTCTGGTGGATGTACGAGTTCGCGAACCGGGTCAGCGCGAGTGCCTTGTGGTCGACACAGACCGCACCCTCGATCCCGCTGCCCTCGGCGCGCAGCAGCTCGAGGACCTCCTCGGCGACCCGCAGCTGATCCGTACTCACGCCCTCACCCCCACGCGTACATTCTGGAACCGGGCCGGCGCCGACGGGTGGCCGGTGTGCCCGACCTGGCCGGGCTGGCCCTTGCCGCAGTTGGGCGTACCCCACGGTCGGACCTCGGAGGAGAGCATGTCCATGGACGCCCAGAACTGCGGCCCGATTCCGGTGTACGTCGGGTTGCGGATCATCCGGCCGAGCTTGCCGTTCTTGACCTCCCAGCCGATCTCACACCCGAACTGGAAGTTGAGCCGCTTGTCGTCGATCGACCACGAACGGTTCATGTCCACATAGATTCCGTCGTCGGTCGCCGCGATGATCTCGTCGAGCGAGTGCGGTCCGGGGCGCAGGCCCACGTTCGTCATCCGGACCATCGGGATGCGCGACCAGCCGTCGGCGCGCATGCTGCCGCCGTAGTCGAGGCCGGCCCGCGCGGCCGAGTCCCGGCCGGCGAGCACGCCGACCCAGATCCCGTCGCGGACCGCGTCGCGCGCGGCGGCCGGCGTGCCCTCGTCGTCGAAGCCGAAGCTGCCCAGCGCGCCCGGGATTGTCGGGTCGATCGTGATGTTCATCAGCTCCGAGCCGTACCGCAGCGAGCCGAGCTTGGTCAGGTCGAGCCACGACGTGCCGGCGAACGCGGCCTCCCAGCCGAGGATCCGGTCCAGCTCGATGGCGTGCCCGACCGACTCGTGGATCTGCAGGGCCAGCTGCTCGTCCCCGATGATCAGCGTGGTCGTACCCGCCGGGCACTGCGGGGCGCTCAGCAGCGCGCGGGCCTCGTCGGCGACCCGGGCCGCGTGCGCCAGGAGGTCCAGGTTGGTGACCGTCTCCCAGCCGGACGTACGGTAGTCGCCTCGGTACGACGGGTACGAACGCCGCTGCGTCTCGCCGTTGCCGATGGCGAGCGCCGCAATCCCGCCGCCGGACTCCCGGATGTGCTGGTCGATCCGGTGGCCCTCGGACGAGACGAACCACTTCGTGGTGTCCCAGATCTGATAGATCCCCTCGCCCTGGTCGGCGCCGTGGTCGCGCATCACCGTCGTGGCGTTGACGAGCAGATCGCCCTTGTCCGACAGGGATACCGAAAGCGGATCCACGTCGCAGGCGCTCGACCAGCTACCGGTCACCGGCGTCATGGGTACCAGGTCGACGTCGGG
>Ga0075429_100004020_pt1 | contig 12591 bp, 11 predicted proteins | sample RhiMetdeltSRZDD3_FD_75295 | JGI IMG/M metagenome (GOLD analysis project Ga0075429, IMG submission 75295) | Populus rhizosphere microbial communities from Tennessee, USA - Rhizosphere MetaG P. deltoides SRZDD3 | ecosystem: Host-associated > Plants > Roots > Rhizosphere > Soil | place: USA...
CTGCCGAAGACGCTGACGGGCAAGATCCGCCGGATCGAGCTGCGTCAGGCAGAGGCCGAGAAGGCGCAGGCACGGGCCACAGAGCCGGGTTCGTAGCCCCCGCTCCGCCCCGCGCCACACCACCACAACCCGATACCATCGGCCGTCGCGGCGAGATAGCTCAGTTGGTAGAGCACACGACTGAAAATCGTGGTGTCCCCGGTTCGAGTCCGGGTCTCGCCATCACCTGAAAGCGCTGCTGACCAGCGCTTTTTTTGTTTCCGGAATCTGCTCGGAAACGAGCGCCAAAGCGACATCTTTAGGTTCCGTGGCCGATTCGTGGCCAAAACCCTCGGCCCGGAGCGCGTCGGGCGGTCAGGATGGTGGCGTTGCGGCTTCCGAGGGAGCGCTGCCTGGCCATACCGTGCAGCGCGACAGCAACAAGGTTGGCCGGGAGCGGATAGCGCCGCCCCCGGCCCAGCACCGAAAGGAACAGGCCTTCCGATGCCGCAGCAGATTCTTCCCGACCACCGGTCGGGCCACCAGTCACGCGCACGAGCAGGCAGTCGCTCCTCGCCGACCTGTCGCGCTGGAGGCGCACACGCGAGCTGCACGCGCTCGGCAGAGCGATCCTCGAGCTGCGCGCCCGCCGCGGGCTCTCCCAAGAGCAGCTGGGGGCTGAGAGCGGCCTGCATCGCAACTACGTCGGCGCTCTGGAGCGCGGCGAGATCAACCCCACCTTCCGCGTGCTGCACAAGCTCACCACCGGCCTCCGGATCCCGCTTGCCGAGCTCGTCGAGGTCTACGAACGCCAAGCACGACTCCCTGCTTGCGGCCGTCCCCGACCGGACCCGGACACATGACCGGTAGGCGCAACCGCACGTCACCACCTAGCGTCCGTGTCGCGGGCAGCCGGCTCAACGGCTCAGCGGACAGGACCCTCCCCCAACGGGGAACCCCCATCCCCGCTTCCTCGTCCGCTGAGCCCCCGCACCCGAGAACCAATGGGACGCCGGAGCCGAGCAGCCGACCTCCTATCCCTCCTGTGCGAGCCTTCGGACCACGACTTCAAGCCGAAACACGGTTTGGCCCGAGGACCGCACCCCGTGGTGGTGCAAGGGATGCCGCAACATCCAGCACGGCCTGCTGCCAGGAATGGGCGGGGATGCCGACAGCCCCGCCCACACGGACGCTGCGCAACGATCCTGCTCAACCCACGCGCCGGCGCTCGCCCTCCCGACCGCAATAGCTCCTATTGAGCCGTCCAGCCGCCATCGACGTTGAGCACACTTCCGGTGATGAGCGACGCCGCAGGGGACGCCAAGAAGAGCACGGGGCCGGCGACCTCCATCGGCGATCCAACGCGACCAAGCGGGATACGCGAAAGCACGCTCTGCATGAACTCAGGGTCGTCCAACTCTTCCGCCGTGCCAGGAGTTCGAATGTACGTCGGAGCTACCGTGTTGACCGTTATTCCGTAAGGGGCCCACTCGATCGCCAACACCCGCGTGAGGTTCTCGACCCCTGCCTTCGCCGCGCCGTACGCGGCGTGCTGGCGAAGACCAACATGACCTGCCTGGGATCCGATGTTCACGATGCGGCCGTAGTTTCGGTCGCGCATGCGCCGTGCCGCGGCCTGTGAGCAGAAGAAGAGCCCTTTGAGGTTCACGTCGACCTGGAGATCCCAGTCTTCCTCTGTCTGGTCAAGGGCATCGCTGGTGGGGCCCCCGCCAGCGTTGTTGACCAGCACATCGATCCGGCCGAAACGATCTACCGTTTCCTGGATCGCACGATCGATGCTCGTGAGGTTCCGGACGTCCAACTCAACCGGGACCGCCTTCCCGCCGTCGTGCTCGATCTCCTCACACAGTGATCGCAGCTCGGGGATCGATCGCGCCGCAGCAGCGACCGACGCGCCTGCGTTTGCAAGGGCACGCGAAATGTCACGGCCAAGCCCTCGGCTCGCGCCCGTGACCAAGGCGACCTGTCCATCGATACGAAAGGTCGGAAACTCCGCCATCAGAGATCTACTCCTGCTCGATCGGTTGACGTCTCATCGCCTTGGTGGCGCCCCTACAGCTGTTGGGCTGTGAGGGCGCCTGTCCTGAGGCAGTCAGCGAATCCTTCGCGCCGAGCGGGTTACTTCAAGCCCCCCTTGTCGATGAAGGCCTGCGCGTTGGACTTGTCGACCGCCAGCGTCGGCGTGTAGTGCACCTTCGGGATGTCCTTGCCCTCGAGCACCTTGACCATGAACTCGACCGCCAAACGCCCGCCGATGTAGGGCGCCTGGGCGACGTTCACGCCGACCGTGCCCTCCAGGATGCTCGGGATGTCCGACACGTTGCCGTCGGTCGTGAGCTGAACGACGTCGTCGTTGTCCTTCAAGGCCTGGTGGGTGCCTTGGCCGAGTGGGCCGTTCGCGGAGAAGATCGCCGCCAGGTTGGGGTGCGCGGTCACGACGTTCGTGATCTTGGTCCGCGTCTCGTCGAGCTCGTTCGTACTCGCTACGACGGCGACGACCTTGTAACCGCCTGCCTCGACTGCGTCCGTGAAGCCCTTGACGCGCGCGTCGTTGGACTCGAACTGTCCCGGCTGTTGAGAGACGATGGCGACCTCCTTGCCGCCGCCCGCGGGCGGATGGTCGATCAGCCATTGGGCGGCCTTCTCACCCAGCTCCGTGTGGTTGGGCGTGACATGGCTCATCTCGCACTTCACGTCGTTGCCCTTGGTGTCGTAGAAGATCACCTTGACGCCCTTGTCGCAGGCCTGATTGAGGATCGGGGTCTGGGCCGCGGGGCCATTTGCGAAAACCACGAACCCTGCCGGGGACAGCTGCAGGCTGTTTTGAAGCAGGGCGTTGAAGGCTGGAGCGTCCGTGTAATCGCGCTCCGTCTTTATCTGCAGTTCGTAGCCGGGCGGCAGGTTCTTGCCAGCGAGCTCGGCTCCCTCGCACGTCAGCTTCGCGTAGTCGTTCAAGTTACAGGGAAAGGGCATGGCGAAGATGATCAACTTGCGCTCGCCCCCGGAGTCGCCGCCCGCGGACGCGTCGCCATTGCCACATGCGCCGAGCGCCAGGGTTGCAGCGACAGCAGCAGCGACGCCCAGCACAGTCACGATCTTCGACAACTTTCGATACACCAAATGACTCACCGCAACTTCTCCTCTTCGATAGTCACACCGACTCCCCATTCACAGCAGGCGCTTGGCCACCCACGATCAAAGACACGATCGTCTCGTGGTTGGCCTCGGTTGCTTCAACCGCGCCGACCTTCCTCCCCTGGCGAAGGACCACGGCTCGATCGGCAACCGAAATCACCTCTTCGAGGTTGTGGCTCACCAGAATCACCGCCACCCCAGCTTCCGGCAGCTGCCGAACCAGTCGCAGCACGTTCCCGCGCTCTCGCAGACCGAGCGCCGCGGTCGGCTCGTCGAGAATGACGAGGCTCTCGGCGAACGCGATGCCCTTGCATACCGCGATCGCCTGCCGCTGGCCGCCGGAAAGCAGGCCGACGGGCGTCTTCAGGTTGGGTACCCGGACCTCGAGTCGCTGCAGCGTCTTGCGCGTCTCCTCCAACATGGCGCGCTTCTTGACGACCCCCCACCCCTTGAGCGGCCGTGGCCAGCACGGCTCGGATCCGGCGAAGAGGTTCTCGGTCACCGACATGTTGTCGAAGAGCGCCAGATCCTGATAGACGACGCCGACGCCGCGAGCGCGTACACCGGCGACGGACTCGGAGTGGAAGCGTCGGCCGTTCAGGACGATCTCGCCGCCATCCGGCCGCTGGACCCCCGCGACACACTTGACGAGCGTCGACTTGCCTGCGCCGTTGTCACCCAGAAGCGCGACGATCTCACCCGCGCTCACGGTGAGGCTTACCTCGTCGAGCGCTGTGTGGTTACCGAAGCGCTTGGTGACACCGTTGACCTCGAGTACTGGCTGGGGCGTCATCAGCTCACCTCCCCCTGCACCTGTGCCTGTCGGAGCTGAAGGCGTCGCTCGATCTCCTGGCGCAGCGCGTCGAGCGCGACAGCCGCGATCAACGCAGCACCGATCGCAAACGGCGTCCAGTTGGGCGAAACGTTGAGGAGCGTGAGGCCGTTCGTGATGGAGCCGAGGATCACGGCGCCGACGATCGTGGCCCAGACGCTTCCACGACCGCCGTAGAGACTCGCGCCGCCGATGACCACGGCAGCGATCGCCTGGAGAATCGAGAAGCCGCTGTCCGAAGCGCCAGCGTCGCTGAGGCCGGCCACCAAGACCGCCGTGACGGCCGCGAAGAATCCTCCGATCATGTACACGCTGAAGAGCACCTTCCGGACGGGAATTCCGGCCTTGCCGGCCGCTTCAGCGTTGCCACCGATGGCAATGATCCAGCGGCCCCACGCGACACGGTTGAGCAGAAACGACAGCGCCGCACCAGCGACGAGCACGAGGATGACCGGTCCCGGGATCCCAAGCAGGCGGTCGTTTGCGAGCGTCAGCACATAGTCGGGGAGACCCGGAACCTGCGTGCCGCCGGACACGACATAGGACAGACTTTGGACCACGTAAAGCATTCCGAGCGTGACGATGAAGGCGTTCCCAATCCGCATCGACACGATTACGGTCGAGTTGATCGCGCCGATCGCAAGCGCAAGCACGATCATCGCCGGTACGACCAGCCACCCCAGCTCGGGGTTGTCGCGGTAGAGCACCGCGCCAACGATCGTGCAGAGCCCCACGGTCGAGCCAAGCGACACGTCCAGCGAACCCACCATGACGACCACCAGCGCTCCAAGAGCCAGCAGTGCCACCGAGCTCGACTGGATCAGGATGTTCGTGATGTTGTCCTCGGTGAAGAAGTACGGACTGAGAACCGCAAACACGGTCCAGATACAGGCGAGCACCACCAGCGGGCCGCCCGCGATGAGTCGCAGCGCCACGTCGAGGGCGACGCCTCGACGGTCCGTGACCGGGCGATCGCCCTCGGATGCGGACCGCGGGGCATGGTGCCCCGGTTCGGTGCGCGATCGTGGCTCGTCGATCCCCACGGCCATATCAGCCTCGGTGCCCTGACGCCGCCTTTTTGCGGGCGCGCGCCGCGCGGCGGTCAAAGGGACAGCAGCCTGAGTCATTGCTGCTCATGCAGTCAGACGGATCTCGCATCTTTCCTCTCTCACCCATGTCATGCCGCCCGCCGGTCGGCTCTTGCAAGGGGGCGGGCGGAGACAAAGCTAGCATGGGCAAGCGCTTGCGTGCAAGCGGTTGCTCTCCCGACGCGCCTAGCTCGCAAGCGGTTGCGGATGATGCAGGCCACGATGAGCGCCACGACCCGTCGCCATCGAGGCCGAAGCTCAGGCAGACCGCCGACGTTCGTCCTGCATCAGAGCCCGCCGCTTACGGTCGTCCGAGCTGAGCGCGCGGGCGAGTTCGGTTGAGTCGACCGCGAAGCGTGCGCGGCTGCCGTCGCGCCCGCCCCCACGCCGGCCGGTGCTGTTCTTCAACCCGAAGTCGGGCCGCGGCAAGGCCTGCGTCTTAGGTTGGCCGTATCGTCCGGGAGGGCAGCGAGGCTCCCCGCACCCGGCGGTCTGACTTAGGCAAAAGGCATGCATGGGTGTCCTGGGGAGGGGTCGGCCCCGCGGGGCCGACCCCTCCCGATCCCTGTTGGCCTGGAGACTCGCGCCGATGTGGCTGCATCGACACAGAAGCGTCGCTCGCCGGCCCGGCCTCGACTCTACCCAGGGTGACACCCACCCCGCGTGAGGCTAATGTGGGAGAACGGGCAGGGGCGCAAGCGGTTGCCTACAATCGGTCCATGGCCACGATGGCGGAGGTCGCCAGAGAGGCTGGCGTGTCGATCACGACGGTCTCGCACGTCGTGAACGGGACACGCAGCGTGAACGCCGAGACGGTGCGACGCGTGAACTCCGCGATCGAGCGCACCGGATACCGGCCGCACTCGATCGCGCGCGCACTGGCCGGCGCGCGCACCCGCTCGCTCGGCCTGGCGATCTCCGGGATCTCCAATCCGTACTTCGGAGACGTCATCGCCGCCATCGAGGCCGAGGCGGCCCGCAGCGGCTACACCCTGCTGCTCGGCGACACGCACGATGAGCCGCAGAAGGAGCTCCAGATGGTCCAAGAGCTCGTGCGCCGGCGCGTCGACGGCCTGATCCTGGCGCCGTCGGCCGCGGCACAGGCGAACGCGTTACCTTACCTGGCGACGCAGTCGATGCCGGTCGTGCTCGTCGATCGCTTTCTCCCGATCGAGATCGACCAGGTCGGCGCCGACAACGAAGCGCCGACCGCGCAGCTCGTCGAGCACCTGGCCGGCCTCGGGCATCGCCGCATTGGACTCGTCGCAGGCCTGGAGGGCCTCAGTACGACCGAGGAGCGCATCCGCGGTTATCGGAGCGGACTCGAGCGCAGCGGCCTGCCGGTGCGCGAAGCGCTCATCGCGCACGGCGGATCGCGCCAGGAGCCCGCGCGCATCGCGACCCATCGCCTGCTCGATGCCCCGGATCCTCCCACCGCGCTCGTGGCCGCGAACAACGCCATGACGATCGGCGTCGTGCATGCGCTCCGCGAGCGCGCGTTGAGCATCCCGCGCGACATCGCGCTCGTCGCCTTCGACGACTTCGAATGGTCCGACTTCTTCCATCCGCGTCTCACCACGATCGCACAGCCCACGAGCGCGATCGGCGAGCAGGCCGTGCGACTGCTGCTCGCGCGACTCGAGGAACCGGAGCGGCCGCCGCAGTCCGTGCGGCTCCCGCCGGCGTTCGTCCACCGCGACTCGTGCGGCTGCTGAGCACACGACGACGCGATCATGCGCTCACCGTCGCCGAGATGCGGGCTTCGATGCCTCCGAGCAGATTCTGGAACGACTCGACGAAGCGCGTGACGCCATCGTGCTCGAGCGTCGCGGTCACGTCCTCGTAGTCGACGCCGGCGCGCGCAAGCTGATCTACCAGCGCCCACGCGTCCTGCAGTCCCGACTCGAGGCGCGCCTCGGGGCGGCCGCCCTCGCGGTACGCGCACAGGGTCGCCATCGGCATCGTGTTGACCGTATCGGGGCCGATGAGCTCGTCGACGTAGCACGTGTCGGGGTACGCGGGATCCTTCGTCGAAGTCGATGCCCACAGCAGGCGCTGTGGGGCAGCGTCCTGCGCCGCCAGCGCCCGCCAACGCGGCCCATCGAACGTCGCCTTGAACTGCTGGTAGGCGAGCTTCGCGTTGGCGATCCCGAGCCTGCCGCGCAGCTGCGTCGGCCCACCGACTGTGTCAAGCCGGCGATCGGCCTCGGTGTCGATGCGCGAGATGAAGAAGCTGGCCACCGAGGCGACCGCCCCCGGGTGCCCACCGGCTTCGAAGAGCCGCTCGATGCCGCGCAGGTACCGTTCCGCCACGTCGACGTAACGCGCAAGCGAGAAGATCAGCGTGACGTTGACCGAGATGCCCGCCGCGATCGCGTCCTCGAACGCGATCAGCCCGGGTTCGGTCGCGGGGATCTTGATCATCACGTTCGGACGGTCGACGCGGGCCCGCAGCCTCACGGCTTCTTCGAAGGTCCGGGCTGCGTCATATGCCAGACCGGGATCGACCTCGAGCGAGACCCAGCCGTCGCGGCCCTTGCTGTGCTCCCACACGGGGACCAGCACGTCACACGCCTCCTGCACGTCGCGTCGCGCGAGCGCCCAGAAGATCTGGGACGCCTCGCGCACTCCGGCGTCGAGCAGCTCGCGCACCTGCGGGTCGTACGCATCACCGGCCGCCATCGCCTGCTCGAAGATCGTCGGGTTCGAGGTGACGCCGGCGACCGCGTCGCGCTGGACCATCCGCGCCAGCCCACCGCCCTGCACCACCTCCCGCGAGAGGTGGTCGATCCAGACGCTCTGGCCGAGCGCGGCCAGGGCGTGCAGCGGCGTCATGCCTCGAGCGCCGGCCGCACGATCAGATCCGCCCGCAGCCGTGTCCTGACGATCAGCTCTGCGTTGCGCTGGTCGGGACCGAGCGCCCAGCGACGGGCATCCTCGGGCGACTTGCCGAACGTGCGGTGCCGCGCAATCAGGTTGGCGACGCGGAGCTCCTCGTCGGCCTCGCAGTACCACACCTCGTCGAGCAGCCCGCGCACCTGATCCCACGGCTCCTCCGCCGCAAGCAGGTAGTTGCCCTCGATGACCACGAGCCGCGCCTCGGGCTCAATCGCGACCGCACCGGCGATCGGCTCCTCGATCTCGCGGCGGAACTCCGGCGCATACACGACCTCCGCGCCCGGATCGCGCAGGCGCCGCAGCAGCGTGACCAAGCCGGCGGCGTCGAACGTGTCGATCGCGCCCATGCGGTCAAGGCGGCCGAGCTCGGCGAGGCGAGCCTTGCAGATGTGGAAGCCGTCCATCCCGACGACCCGCGCGACGCCGCGCGTCCAACTGCGGATCTCGTCGCCGAGCGTGGACTTGCCTGCGCCCGGGGCACCCGTCACGCCCAGCAGGGTGCGACGGTCGGCGGCGGCGAATGCACGGGCACGTTCGACGAGCTCGGACCGCTCGACCTCGGGGACTGGGCCCGTGAGCCCTATCTCAGTTCCAGATTGCGAAGTCACGTTGTCGTCCCCGCGAGCAGCGCGAGCGCAGCTGGTCGAGTGCGCGTAAGGTTACAACCGCAAGCGCTTGCGCGCAAGCGTTTGCGCAGCTGCTGAGCAATGATCCACAAGCGAGTGCTCCTTTTCACACGGGCACGCAAGCGGTTGCATAAAGTATGGGCATGACGACTATGGCCGAGGTGGCGAAAGAGGCCGGCGTGTCGATCACGACCGTCTCCCACGTCCTCAACAGAACCCGTCCCGTCAACGCCGGGACGGTCAAGCGCGTGCAGGCCGCGATCGAGCGCACGGGATATCGGCCCCACTCGATCGCACGCGCCTTGGCGGGCGCCCGCACCCACTCGATCGGCCTCGCGATCAGCGGTCTCTCGAACCCCTACTTCAGCGACCTGATCGCCGCGATCGAGGCGCAAGCCGCCGAGCACGGCTGCACGCTCCTGCTCGGCGACACGCACGACGAGCCGCAGCAGGAGCTGCAGATGGTCCAGGAGCTCGTCCGCCGACGGGTCGACGGGCTGCTGCTGGCACCATCGACCGGTGCCGAGGACGGCACGCTGCGCTATCTCGCGACCCAGTCGCTGCCCGTCGTGCTGATCGACCGCTTCCTGCCGGTGGGCATCGACCAGGTCGGGCCCGAGAACGAGGGCCCGACCGCACAGCTCGTCGAGCACCTCGCGGAGCGAGGGCATCGGCGCATCGGACTCGTCGCCGGCCTGCAGGGCCTCAGCACCACAGAGGAGCGCATCCGCGGTTACCGCGTCGGACTTCAGAGCAGCGGCCTGCCCGTCGACGAGGCGCTGATCGCCTCCGGGGCGTCGCGCCACGAGCCCGCGCGCATCGCGACGCACCGCCTGCTCGATACCGCGGATCCCCCGACGGCGCTCGTGGCGGCGAACAACGCGATGACGATCGGCGTCATGCACGCGCTGCGCGAGCGGGGCCTGAACGTCCCTGACGACATCGCGCTCGTGGCGTTCGACGACTTCGAGTGGTCCGACCTGTTCCGTCCCCACCTGACGGTGATCGCCCAGCCCACGAGCGCGATCGGCTCAAAGGCCGTACAGCTGCTGCTGTCGCGGCTCGACGAGCCCGACCGCGCGCCGCAGTCGATCCGCCTCGCGCCGACGTTCGTGCACCGCGAATCGTGCGGCTGCTGAGCGGCGCCCGCCCGCGGCGCCGCTCATCGCGCCGGCGCCGCGACCACCGGCAGCACGACAAACGACGGCCGCTCGGCCGCGTGCGAGATGCGCTGCCGCGCGATCTCGAAGCGATCGTCGCGCTGGTCCCCAGTGTTCAGGTTGCGATCCCAGCGCGGGAACGAGCTGCTCGTCACCTGCACCCGGAGGCGGTGGCCGCGCAGGAAGACGTTGCTCGTCGACCACAGGTCGATCTCCCACGCTGCGAGCTCGCCGGCGGGCGCTGCGGCCCGCACGATCCCGTCGCAGAGATTGAAGGAGCGGCCGTCGGGGTGCACGTCGCACAGCCGCGCGACCCAGTCGGTCGCCGGTGCCGAGCTCTCGGCGTGCAGGACGACACGCACGCAGCCGGTGACCTCCAGGTCATCGCGCAAGGGCTGCGAGGTGAAGACGAGCACGTCGTCGCGCGCCTCGACGCGCGCCTGGTCGACCGGCCCCGTCGCGTGGCCGGGCAGCAGCACGCCGTGCCCGCCGGTCGTCGGCACGGGGTCGGCGGGGTCGTAGGCGAACGTGCTGGCCGGCTCGTCCCGATCCGGCGCCCACGGCGTGAGCGATCCGTCGGCGCGTAGGAACCAGCGCTCCTCGACGGCGCGCTCGAGCGGCCAGGCGGACTCGTCGCGCCACACGTTGCGGCCCATGACGAAGATTCGCACCGGCGCCTCCGACGGCGCCGGCTCGGCGCTCGCAGCCAGCTGGCGGCGCAGCCAGGCGAGCTGCAGGTCGCTCCAGCTGCCCTCGGTGTGGGCGACGCCGGCGGCGCGCGCGGCGCGCTGCCCGAAGCCCACCTCGCCAACCGGATCGGCGAACTGCTGGTGCGTCCACGGTCCGACCACCAGGCGCGACTTGCCGCCCTGCGCGACGAGCGCTTGATGGTTGTCGAGCGCTCCCTGCAGGAACAGGTCGTACCAACCGGCGGTGTGGAGCGCTGGGATCGCGACCCGCTCGTGGCGGCCCTCGACGCGACACTGTGCGGCGACCGCCGGGTCGTCGAGCGCGCGCAGCGCTCCGATGTCGCGCACGCCATGGCGCGCGAGCGGCGCCATCTCGTGGACGGGCAGCTCTCGGTAGCCGCGCTCGACGAGGCGGTCGCGCTCATCGATGACGCCGGCGACGCGGCGGCGGCGATCGGCGTCGTCCGTCGCGAGCCGGCCGACGTGATCGACGCCCGTATCGAGTGCCCACAGAAGCGCGAGGCCGAGCTCGACCGCGCCGCCGCGCGCGAACACGCCGTCCATCGGCTCCGACCATGTCATCAGCGGCGCGATCGCCGCCAGCGACGGCGGACGCTCGATCGCCGCGAGCCACTGCGTGCTGCCGTGGTAGCTGCCGCCATACATGCCGACGCGGCCGCTCGAGTCAGGCAGTCGCGCCGCCCACTCGACCGAGTCATAGCCGTCCTGCGCCTCGAACGCGAACGGGTCCCACTCCCCCTCGGACGCGAAGCGTCCGCGCACGTCCTGCACGACGACCATGAAGCCGCGCCGCGCCGCCTGCAGCGGATCGAAGCCCGGCCAGACGACCGCCTCGAGGTGGTCATCCTTGCCGTAGGGGGTCCGGTTGAGCAGCGTGGGCCAGGGGCCCGGTGCCGCCGGGCGGTACACGTTCGCGCGCAGGGTCACGCCATCGCGCATGCGCGATGGCACGTCGAACGCGACGGTTACCTCTCGATGCTCGTTCAACGTCGTCGCGTCCGCCCGCTAGCGCGGGTGGACGATCGCCTTCACGCTGGTGGGATCGTCGAGCCCTGCGCGGAGCGCTCGCTCGGTCTCGTCGAGCCCGTAGTGGCCGGTGATGATCGCCTCGAGGTCGACACGTCCCGCCGCGGCGAGAGCGATCGCCAGCGGGTAGGTGTTGGCGTAGCGGAAGGTGCCGGTCAGCGAGATCTCGCGGTTCTGGATCAGCGACAGGGGCACCTCGGCGGTGCTCCCCGGCCCCATGCCCACGACGACGGCGGTGGCGGCGGGGCGCAGCGCGGCGAGCCCGGCTTGCAGGGCGGCCGGGTGGCCGGAGCACTCGATCAGCGCGTCGGCTTCGACGGGCTCTTCCTCGCCTGCCTTCAGCACGCGCGTCGCGCCGGTGCGCAGGGCCAGCGCCAAGCGGTGCTCGTTGACGTCGGAGATCTCCACCTGCGTCGCGCCGAACGCGCGCGCGACCTGCATCGCGAGCAGTCCGATCGGCCCAGCGCCGGTGACCAGCACGCGGTCGCCGGCACTGACCCCCGCCTTGTGGCACGCCCAGATGCCGACCGACAGCGGCTCCATCAGCGCGCCCGCATCGTCCGAGACGGCGTCGGGCAGAGCGAACGCGAAGTCTTCGTGGATCGTGGCGTAGTTGGCGAACACCCCGTCGATCGGCGGAGTCGCGAAGAACACCACGTCGGGGCAGAGGTTGTAGCGCCCGGCACGACACTCGCGGCACCGCCCGCAGGGAACGCCCGGCTCCAGCGTCACACGGTCGCCGACGGCGTGCCGCACCACCTCGGCGCCGGTGTCGACCACCCGTCCGGCGGACTCGTGCCCAAGGACCAGCGGCGCGCGGACGACGGCCGAACCGATGCGCCCATGCTCGTAGTAGTGGACATCGGAGCCGCACACGCCCACGGACGTCAGCTCGACGAGGACCTCGCGCGGCCCGGGAACCGGAACCGGGCGCTCCTCCAACACGATCGTGCCGGGCTTGGTCAGAACTGCCGCGCGATTGGTCGTCATCGTCTGCAGTGCCTCCCGTGGGAGCCTCGGCCGCCACCGAGGCTCCCACGACGAGCTCTATTCCGCTAGCGCAACCCGCCGGCGGCTCGGTACTCCTCGGCGTTCGTCTTGTCGATGACCTTGGAG
>Ga0075429_100004030_pt1 | contig 12579 bp, 9 predicted proteins | sample RhiMetdeltSRZDD3_FD_75295 | JGI IMG/M metagenome (GOLD analysis project Ga0075429, IMG submission 75295) | Populus rhizosphere microbial communities from Tennessee, USA - Rhizosphere MetaG P. deltoides SRZDD3 | ecosystem: Host-associated > Plants > Roots > Rhizosphere > Soil | place: USA...
CCGGCCACGGCGTCCCGCTGGACGCCGGCCGGACTCACGGCGAACAGAAACGACGTGCGATGGTCGTGGTAACTGTCGAGCAGGATCTGGAACTCGTCGGTCGGGATCGAGACGTCGCGGCGCCCCATGCGACGCGCGATCGCGGCGGGATCGCGGTCGAACAGCCGCGCCGCCACGTACAGCGCGGACCCGTCGTAGACAACCCGGATCTCCGTCCGCTCCGATACCGGTCGTCCTTCGTCGGGGTCGCTCTGGGTCAGTCCCGTGATCGTCGTCGCCGTCTGCCAGGCGGCGTCGTCCAGCCGTCCATCCAGCGTCGGTCCGCGGTCGATCCGTACCGCTGCCACCGCGGCGGCCGTGTGCCCGGGCCTCGGCGGCGGCGGAGTGGCGGCGGAGGGCGCTCCCTGGACCAGCACCGCCTGCAGAGCGAGGCTCAGCATGTGGTGGCTCCAAGGGCGCTGTTGAGCACGTGCTCGAGCACGGGCGCCGCGTCGAACCAGGTGGCCGCGATTTCCCGCGCCGCCCGGCAGTTCCGTTCGTAGTCGGCGTTCACGGCCTCCAAAGCCGCCGCCGCCTCCTCGATGGTCGTGAACCGGAACAGCCCCAGTCCACTGGGGAGGTAGGTGCTCGGTCCCGTGTGCTGCACGACGGCGGGTTTGCCGCTCGCCAGATAGCACAGGGTGCGATCCGAGACCCAGGCGTTCTGGAGCTTCATGCAGGAGGGCTTGGCGCAGCTGAACTCGCCGCGCGACTGCTGAACGTAGCTCTGGTACTGCTCCGGATTTCCAGCGACGTCCTGCGAGCGCCGCACTCGCCACCGGTGGCGATCCAGCAAAGCCAGGTCGGCACCGTCGCCGTCGGCCAGGTACAGCGCCAGCTCGAGCGGTTGGGGCGTGCGGCCGGCGAGCTCGACGAAATCGAGAAAGGAGATCCGTTTCGTGTTTTCGTAGAGGATGTCCTGCCCGTTCACCGTCTCCCGCACCCACTGGCCCGACCACCAACCGGCGACCGTCGTAAACACCTCGCTGCGGGGCTCGAAGCGGTAGGGCCACAAGTCCAGGCAGACGGGCGGCCGGAACCGAATCCACGAGACTCCGCAGTCGGGAAAGAGCGCCTCGGGCGTCCCGACGGTCTCGCCGATCGTCAGGTAGGCGTCGTGGGTCGGCACCTGGAGTTGTCCGGTGCTCATCCACAGCTGCAGCAAGCCGGGATCGATGTCGACGAGGGCGGTCCGCCTGGCGCAGCTCAAAAGGCGCTGGTCGATCGCGTAGTGGAAGTTGAGCAGCAGGTCGGCCCGCCGCAGCACGGCGTCCGCTTCGGTCCGCGTGACGCCCACGAAGTCGATGATCGGCTCGCCTCCGTTCGGGTCGTCGTCCTGGGTGTACAGGAGAACTTGACGATCCAGCCCGAAGCGGGACATGCGTTGGAAGAACGAGACCATGGCGCGCGCGTCGCGCGCGCGGTCCTTGCCGCGCCGGAACCGCTCGAGCCAGTACACCTCGCACCCCGCCGCCCGCAGGGCATGGACGTACTGCATGTAAACCCAGAAATGCCCCCCGCCTTCGGGGAAGCTCGCCACGTTGTAGCAGGAGACGACGACGGTCGCCATGCGCGATTCCCCGCTCAGCCCGGCGACCCGGCCACCAGGCCGGGCAAGTCGCGAAACGTGAAGAGGTGGATGTCCAGCGAGATCAGGACCGCCCGCGCGGCAGGGTCGCACAACGTGTGAACCTCCGCTTCCCGCTCGACGGCATAGCTCGATCGGAGCCCGGCATCCAGGTAGCCCGGATGGCAGGTCAATTCGGTCACGCCCTCACCCACACCGCGCAGAATCCGCTCCAGCCCGTCGACGGTGATTTGCTCCATGTGCGTGACGCCGCCCCACTGGCCATAGAACGAGGGAACCACTTGCACCGGTGAGTGCCCGCGCAGCGGCAGACCGTGGTGACGCGCGAACGCGAGAACGGACTCGAGCATCCGGGGATCCCGGTGCGTGTTGTGATGGGTGTCGACGTGCGTCGGCAACGTTCCGGTGAGCGCCGTGAAGCGCTCCATCTGTCGCTCGAGCTCATCCGGGAGGCGCGTCACGTCGACGCCGTCCAGGTCGAGATGCAGTCCGACACTCAACTCCGGCGCTGCAGTGGCCTGGGCGCCCGCGTCTTCACTCGCCGCGGCGTCCACGAGCAGGCTGGTGCTGGTCACGATGCCGTGTCGATGCGCGTGCAGAATGCCGTTGTTGGTGCCGCGGCTCGCGCCGAAGTCATCGGCGTTGACGATGAGTCGCTTCACGGCGCCACCGGTGCTGGCGGGGCGGGCATGACGGGCGTCCAGGCGTCGAACCAATCCGCCACCATGGCCAGCTCGTCGAAGGCCCACGTGGCGCCGTCCACGAGCCGCGCCACCGCGGGCCACACGACGCGGTTGGCGTAGCGCGCGAACTCGGCGGTTTCGAGCTGCACGTTCAACGCTGCAGTGTCCGGGAGACACCACCCGCCGGCGCTGATCCCCGCGCGATAGCGCTCGAGGATCCATGCGCGCTCTTCCGGCGGAAAGCGGAGCAGGAACGTGGACAGATCGTAGGTCGTCCGTCCGACGGCCGCATGATCCCAGTCCACGAGCTTGGCGTACCAGCCGTCGGGCCCATCGAGCACGAACGCATTGGTCGTCCACAGGTCCCCGTGCAGCAGCACTTCCGGTCCGCCTTCCTGTTCCAGCATGCGGATCCGGTCGGGGAGCTCGCGCTCCAGCGGGCGCAGCCGCTCGAGCAGACGTTCGATGACAGACTGCTGCGCCGCGGTCAACGTGATCTTGGCTGCCCGGAGCAGGTCGAGACTCCGGACGGCGTCACGGACGTTGGCCGTCAGGTAGGCCGCGCCGAGGTCGCCACCGTGGGCTCGGATGTCGGGAAGCACGGCATGCCCGGCGGAGCGGACATGCAGCGTGACGATCAAATCGATCGCGAGGCCGAGCTTGGTGCGATCCGTGGCGACGGCGTCCAGCCTGCCGTCACCCAGATCTTCGTAGATCAACCACATGCGCTCGCCCTGCCCGTCGGCGGCGGAGCCCATCAGTTGAGCGCCGGCGTCGGGCATCCCGATCGCGGGCAGCCAGCGTCGCGCGACCAGCAGGTTGCGTCGGGTCAGCGCCGGGTTGGAGCACTTGAGGACCAGTGAGCGCGAGCCGTCGTCGCTCTCCAGCTGGGCGCGATACACGTTGGTCTTGAGCTTGTGCAGCGCCTCGAGGCGCACGGAGCCGCCGCCGCCGCCGCAGATATCCCGCAGCACGAGACCCAGCTCGGCGGCCGCGGGGAGGCGGCTGGTTTCGAGGACGTCCTGGACGTCCCGCGTTGATGCGATGGTCATGGCTCGACTCCCACGGCGCGGGCCGCGTCGGCCAATCGGCGCGCGAGGACGGCGATACTCGCGAGCTCGCGGCTGAACATCCGGCGGGTGTCGAAACGAAGGCTGGCGCTGTCCCAGTCGATACCGGCGACGGCGCAGAATGCCCGTCCCAGCCAGACCAGGCGCTGTACCGTTTCAAAGTCCGGCGCGGGCCGGCTGTCCCGAGCACACGCCCAGTAGGTCGCGACGTCGATCCGCGTCAGGTCGGCGGCGGGCACGCCCCAACCCGCGGTCTCCCAATCGATAGGGTAGCAGGAGACCCCACCGCCGTTGGACCGCAGGTACACGTTTTTGGGACGGAAATCGCCGTGCACCAGCGTTGCGGGCAGGCCTTCGCACATGCCGTCGATCAGGCTCCAGCGGGCTTCCAGTCCATCGAGGACGTCGACGACACCCCGGAGCATGGTCACATCGTCCGCCGTCAGATCGGGACCGGGCAGCCGCCGCTGAATCTTCTCCCGCGCCGAGCGCAGATGCGCGAGGTACCGTTGTGGCCCACCGTCGGGCAGCTCCCGGACGGCGTCGAGGTCCGCGGCGGCGTGGTGCATCCGCTCCACCCATCGGGCCACCATCTTCAGATGAACCGCGTTCGCCTCGGAGTACCGTTCCGTCCCGACGTCTTCCAGAAAGATCCAGCGATCGCCGTCCGGTCCGTCGGTCGGCCGCGAGCCATAGTAGCGCGGGGTGGTGACGGGCAGGTGCGGGAGCAAGCGCTCGTACACGAGCAGCTCGATCGCCGACTTCGCTTGCGGCGCCCGCTTGGCGATGACGCTGTGGCCCGCCGGGCCGGCGCCAATCAGCCGGTACACCTCGGAGGACGCGAGCCGGCGCAGCACTTCCACCCGCTGGGGCAGCTCCTGCGCCGCCCACATGCTGGCCCAGGCCTGCACCGCGGGATGGTCTTGCAGACCGTCGCACAGGACCGCGATCGGCGCCCGGCTCATCTCAGCGCCATCCCGAGCGGGCTCTCGCGTTTCACCAGCCGTCCCCGCTCGAGCTGCAGCCCCAGATCGCACATCTCCCAGGTGCTCGGCCGATGCGTGACCAGAAAAACGGTCCGGCCGCGCATCAAGCGTTCCAGCGCCTCGAGGATGACGGCTTCGGTCTTCAAGTCCACCGAGCTCGTCGGCTCGTCGAGGATCAGGAGCGGAGCGTCGCGCAGGAAAGCCCGCGCGAGCGCGATGCGCTGACGCTCTCCGCCGGAGAGCTGCTGGCCGAGCTCGCCGACGGGGCTCTCGTAGCCGCGGGGCAGTCGCGTGATGAATTCGTGTGCGTGAGCCGCGACCGCCGCCGCTTCGATTTCCGCCTGTGGAGCCCCGGGTCGCCCGTAGGCGATGTTCTCCGCGATCGAGGTCGAGAAGAGCAGGGGATGCTGCAGCACGATGGCGAACTGTCGCCGCAGGTCCGCCACGCGATAATCGCGCAGGTCCACGCCGTCGAGCAGGACAGCGCCGGCCGAAGGGTCGTAGAAGCGGGTGAGCAGGTTGACGAGCGTCGTCTTTCCCACGCCGGTGGCCCCGATGATCGCGACGCGAGTGCCCGGCGCGACTGCGAACGACACGTCGCGCAGCACCACCCGCCCCCCCCCAGCGGCATAAGCGAACGAGACGCCCTTGAACTCGACGGCTCCTGTGGCGCGCTCGAGCGACTTCGCATCTGGCCGCTCTGGGACGTCGGGCACCTCATCCAAAATGGCAAACGCGCGCTCGGCGCTGGCGAGGTACGCCTGCAGGCTCGCGGCCTTGCGGCTGATCGTCGTGAGCGGCGCGTAGAGTTGAGTCAGATAGCTCATCACCATGAGCAGCTCGCCCAGGGTGAGCACGCCGGACCGCACGTGGCTGACGCCGATGTACAGCACCGCGGCGGTGCCGCCCGCAGTGGTCAGGCCCACCAGCAGGCCGAACCGGCCCTCGATCAGTGCGAGCTTGAGCCGTGCCGCGAGCCCTTCGCGACCGCGTCGCACGAAACGCTCGGTCTCGCGCCGCTCCTGCCCGAACGCCTTGACCACGCGAAGCGCATGGAGGATCTCCTGCACGACCTGGAGCGCCGAGCTTTCGAGCTTCTTGACGGCGCGCGCCTGGCCGCGCATGCGGCGGCGGAACCTGCGCGACAGAAAGAACAGAACGGGCGAGATCGCCAGCGCCACCAGGGCGAGCTGCCAGTCGAGGCGCGCGGTCACCGTGATCATCGCCGCGAGCGAGATTGCCGCCGAGAGGAACGGGATCAGGCCGTCCGCGGCGACGTATTGGAGGGCCGGGGCGTCGTGCTGGATCCGGTACAGGGTGTCGGCGGTGCCGGTGGAATCGTGATATGTGAGCGACAACCGCTGCCCTTGCTCCAGCAGCCGGGCTCGGAAGCCGAGCACGAGGTGTTCGCCGACATAGGCGCGCAACCAGGCGCTGCCGATGCTTTGCACCTGGGCAAGCAGCGTGACGCCCAGCAGCACGCCGATCGCGATGGCGAGTCCCGTCGCGGGCGCGTGCCCGGCGCCGGGGAACCAGCCCGCCAGGGGCCCCGGGAGCGGGTGCGTCCCGAGCACGGAGTCGACGACGATCTTCAGTGGTATGGGGACGAGCAGCGCGATGGGAGTCGTGAGCAGCCCGACCGCGAACAAAATGCCGAGGTGCGGCCAGTACGGCCGCGCCTGAGCGAGCAAACGCTTGTAGAGCGTGGTATCGGTGTAGGAGTCGGGCATCGCTATCCGTCCTTCGCGCGCTCCACCGCGAAGCGGATTTGCGCCGCCGCCCGGCCGCAGTGCGCCACGACGCGCAAGGCGCACCACAGGGCTGCGCCCCCGAACACGAATTCCGGAATCCGCGCGCCGGTGTCGGCCGCGGCAATGGCGATGCCGGCCAGCGCGAGGGCCAGGACCGGCCCGACCGGAGAGGGATGCATCCACCAGCGGATCCGCACCAGCTGGTGCCCCGAACCATGTTCTTCGACCGCCATGATCATCCGGGCGCCTCCGAGCGCGCCGCCGCGCACCTCCAGGTCCCAGCGCTCGAAATCTCCACCGCGGTTCACCGCCGACCCCGATTCCCGCAGCGTGTGCTCGATCGCGTTGACGCGCGCGCTCGGATCGCGCCACTGCTCGCACCATAACGCCACCTGGCCCGCCCGCGCCCACCGGCGCGTGGTTCGTTCCGCGGCCGGCCGGGTCAACCGGCCGTACAACCGGGCGAGGGGGTGCATCAGCTGCAGCAACGCCGTCACGAAACGTTGTCGGATGCGGCGCGTGGGTCGCGAGCGCGGAAACGCGAAGCGGGCGGCGATGATCGCGCGCGCGATCAGGGGGAGTGTCGCCAGCGCCAAGAGCGGGATCGCGATACGAAGCGGCGCCCAGGTGATCCCCAGACCGGCGACGATGGCGAGTGCCGCGATCGGCAGGTACCACTCCGGCGCGAGCGAGAGCAATCCCAACAGGGTGGGCTCCGCCTGGTACAGCCGTTGAAACGGGGCGAACCCCCAGGTGCCGTGGTAGATGCGCCCGCTGCGCCACGGCGCGAAGGGCCGGAAAGCGAGTCCGTAGAGCCGCCCGGTCCACGCGATCTGTCCCGTGGAGGAATACTTGTCCGGCCACTTTCGCTCCAGCAGACCCTCCGCCCGGCCGTACCCCACCTGTTGCTTCCAGTAGGCCCGTAACGAATTGCGCCGATGATGCCAGACCATCGCGGCCGGACTGAAGCCCAGCGTCAAGCCGCGCTCCCGCAGCGACCAGCACACGTCCACATCGTCTCCGGCGACCCGGAACTGGGTATCGAACCCGCCGATCGCGGCCAGCGCGTCCTTCCGGAATGCCATGTTGCAACCGGGGATGTGTTCGGCTTCGCGATCGGTGAGCATGACGTGCGTCGGGTTTCCCGGTGCCAGCCCGATGCAGGCGGCGATTGGACCGTCACCCGTCGGGCCGATGTTCGGCCCGCCGACACCGGCGTGGCCGCTACGCAGGAACGTGGCGGCGAGGTGGGTCAGCCAGTCAGGGTCCGGATACGCGTCGTCGTCGATGTACGCGACAATCTCTCCTGTTGCCGCTTGCCATCCCGTGTTGCGGGCGCTCGAGAGGCCGCGGTTCTCCGTGCTGATCAGGCGCACGTCGTACGTCATGACGATATCCGCCGTTCCGTCGGTGGAGCCGTCGTTGACGACGATGACTTCGAAGTTTGGGTACAGCAGCCGCTGCAAGCCGTCCAGGCAATCGCGGATCGTCCGCGAGCCATTGTAGGTGCACACCACGACCGAAATGCGCGGCCAGTGCACGGTGGCGGAGAACGGCGTATCGCCGAAGGCGGCCTTCGCGGCGGTGAGCGCGGGTTTGGGCTGCCGGTCGCAGGTCGTGAGTCCGAAGCGCCAGTCGTGTACGTCCTCACCGGAGCGGTGCCATTCGTCGGTCCACGCGTAGACATAGACCCCGGCGCATCCTTCGGCAAAGCTGGAACGGATTTGCCAATCGAGCGTGCGTGCCTGCGCGATCTCGCCGTTGCGCAGGCTGTCGAGACCGACCTCGCTCAGTACCAGCGGTCGATCGCCGGCGACGTGGTGCAGCCGGGCGAGGTAGGCGGCGAGCGGAGCGGGAGATTCCAGGAAGACGTTGAAGCACACGAAGTCGAGGAACGGCAGCGCCAGATATTCCGTGGACGGGTAGTTCACGTACGTCACGAGGCACGAAGGATCCTCGGCCTTCGCGGCACGGAACAATCGCTCGAGAAAGTGCTCGACGCGGGCGGGGCCGTGCCAGCGTGCCGTGGCGGCCGGGATTTCGTTTCCGATCGCGAACGCCAGCACCGCCGGATGGCCGTCGCAGGCCGCGACTCCATCGCGAACCAGGCGGGCCGTGTCGGGCGCTCCTTTTTTCCGGTCGATCAGATACCCGATGTGCCGCTCTACCGGGATGCCGACCAGGATCCGGAGACCGTGGCGCCACGCGGCATCGAGCAGCCAGGGGGGCGGCACGGTGTATGTGCGGAGCGAGTTGATCCCGCTCGACGCCATCATCGCGAAATCGCGCTCGACGACATCGGGCGTGGGGAACTCGGAACCGTCCGGTTGCGGACGGAAGGTCCCGTACGTCACGCCCCGAACGGAAAATTTCTCCTCGTCCAGGAACAGGAACTTGCCGCGCACCGAGGCGCGGGCGGGCGTTGTGGGAAGCGGAGGGACCGCCAGTTTCGGCTGGTCGAGCCTCTCGACGATTGGCGCTTGATCGATCACACCGGGCGCTTGCGGAGAATGGATGCTGATGGCACGGACCCGCTGCGCTGCGACTTCGCCCGACTTGATGCGCACTCGGCGGTTTCTCCGGTCTACTCAATGGGTGTAGCGTGCGTCCAACACCTGACACCAACAGAAAGCCGACCACTCGGTCTGCCTGTCGGCCTCGTGGACTTGGAGTGCGGAGGTCGTGCTCCACCGCGCCTTCTCCGAGCGCAAGAAGCACGCCGTAACTCATAGAGATGTAGGGGAATAAGCCGGGTTACCTGGGGCCGGTCGGCGGTCTCTTCAACTCTTGTTTGTGGCAGAACTTCGGACCGATCAGGTCGTCGCAGGACTCCCGATCATCCCGACTTTCTCATTTCCGCGGTATCCGGGACGGGTCGCGCGCTGATCGCGTAGGTCGGGCAGTGCCGAATGAAGGCGCCGCCGGCGGGGGACCACTCCTGCTCCGGCTCGGTGACGACCGCCTTCCGATCGTTGTCCAGTACGAACAGGCCGGGCGGCCCCTGAAACAGGCACGCCCCGCATCCGATGCAGCGATCACGCTGCACGTGCACCAGCACGCGACGTCTGGGATACACACCGTCGTCGCCCGGCTGGGGCCAGGAAGCGGGCCGGTCCAGCGCTTCGCTGGTTGCGCGATACCCTTCTTCGACGACTTCGCGCAGGTTGTCGAAGGAGAACATCGAGACGTGCTCGACGCGCGGGTGGACGTAGTAGACCGGCGGCGTCGTCCAGTGCCGCATCCGCATCTCGAGCAGTGACTGCATCGCGATCTCGGTGGCGCGGCCGAAGACCGCCGCAAAGCCTTCTTCCTGAGTGTCGCCGCGCAGCGTGCTCGACGCCGAAACGTCCGCCGCAAAGATCAGCTCGCAGTCCACGGCGCGCCCTGTGGTCATCGGCAGGTTGTCCATCGTGGCGCCGTCGACGTAGAACCGGCCGCGAATCTCGTGCGGCGGCAGGTATCCCGGCAGGGCGCACGAGGCGAACACGGCGTCCGCCACGGGAATGTCGTCGAGCCCCGGCAACCCCCACAGCACCTGCATGCCGGAATTGATGTCGACGGTATTCATGATCACCGGGACGTCGAGATCCTGGAAGGTGACATCGCCCACCAGTCGCGCGATCAGCTGCGCCAGGGGCTCGCGCCGGAACAGGGCGGGGGAGCGCATCCGTTTGAAGGCCATGTCGGCGTGGGCGATCTGGAAGACATCCTTGCGCTTCAGGTTGATGGCGATGTCTTTGAGCTCGGGGATGCTCTTGCCGGAGGCCCAGGCCGCCCCGACCAGCGACCCCACACTGCAGCCGATGATGTGGGCCGGCTTGAGCCCGCGCTCCAGCAGGGCCTCGAGCACACCCACATGCGCGAGGCCCTTCATACCGCCGCCGCCCAGAACGAGCGTGTACCGTGTGCCGGGATTCATCGATCCGCTTGATTTGGCGCTCGAGTCCCGAGTAACGTAGTCGACATCCCCATGCAAGCGCCACGCCTCTGGAGCCGCCTGGTCCACGACCGAACCGCCCTCATCGGGCTCGGCATCGTGACCGTCCTCACACTGGCCGCGCTGGCCGCGCCCTGGCTCGCGCCGACGGACCCGGTGCGCGGCAGCTTGAGCGAGAGCCTGCGGGCGCCGTCCGCGAGCTTCTGGCTCGGGACCGATGTGCAGGGTCGGGACATGCTGTCCCGCGTTTTGTTCGGCGCCCGGCTCTCGCTCGCGGTTGGTCTCGTGAGCCAGAGCGTCGCCAGTTTGCTGGGTCTCGTCCTCGGCCTCGTGGCCGGTTACTACGGGCGGTGGCTCGATGCCCTGCTGATGCGTCTCGCCGACGTGACGCTCGCCTTCCCCTCGCTGCTGCTGCTGATCGCCATCGCCGCCGCCGTGACGCCCTCCTTGCCGGTTGTGTTCGTCGTGATCGGGCTCGTGGGCTGGGCCGGCATGGCGCGGCTGGTGCGTGGCCAGGTGCTCGCCCTGCGGGGGCTCGAGTACGTGCAGGCGGCGCGGGCGCTGGGCGCGCGGGATTCGCGCATTCTGTCGCGGCACCTTCTGCCTGGCGTGCTGGCCCCGGTCATGGTCGCGGCCACGCTCGGCGTCGGTGGCGCGATCATGGCCGAGGCGGCGCTCTCGTTCGTGGGCCTGGGCGCGCAGCCGCCGACGCCGTCCTGGGGCGCGATGGTGGCGGACGGGCGCGACCTGCTGCGCGTGGCCCCGTGGGTGAGCCTCGTTCCCGGGCTCGCGATCGGGCTCACGGTGTTGGGAATGAATCTGCTGGGTGACGGACTGCGCGACGCCCTGGAGATCCGGACCGCATGACCGACGTCGTGGCCCTGCGTCCCGGCAACGTGAAGGCGTTGCGTGAATCCCTGCGGCACTGGCGGGCGCAGGAGTTTCCCTGGACGGCGGACACGGTGTACCTCAACAACGCCTCGATCGGGCCGATCCCCGAGCGCACCCGCCGCATCCTCGACGCCTTCAACGCCAAGCGCACGGCGCCTCATCTGTTGCCCGACCGCGACTTGTTCGCCGGTTTGCAGGCGGCACGCGATGCGGCCGCGCGGTTGATCAACGCGGATACCGGAGAGATCGCGCTCGCCACCAACACGAGCTACGGCCTGAACCTCGCCGCGCGCGCGCTGCCCCTGAAACGCGGCGACCGGGTCGTGCTCTCCGACCGGGAATTCCCGGCCAACGTGTATCCCTGGCTGATGCTGCGGAAGCAGGACATCGAAGTGACCCTGGCGCCGTGCACGCCCGAAGGGTGGCCCGACGAGGAGTACCTGCTGACCGCGTTGCGCGATCCGCGGGTCCGCGTGCTCGCGGTGTCGTTCGTCCAGTTCTCGAACGGCTATCGCGCCGATCTCAAGAAGCTCGGGCTCGCCGCTCGGGCCAACGGGACCTACCTCGTCGTCGACGGCATCCAGGGCGTGGGCAACTCGGTGCTCGATGTCCGGGATACCCCGGTCGACATCGTCGCCTGTGGCGGACAGAAGTGGCTGTGCTCGCCCTGGGGCTCCGGCTTTGTGTACGTGCGCAAGGAGCTGATCGCGACGCTCGAGCCCGCGGTGACGGGGTGGATGGCGTTCGAAGGCACCGACGATTTCTCGCGGCTCACCGAATACAACCCCACCTTCCGCGCCGACGCCCGTCGCTTCGAGATGATTACACTGCCGTACCAGGAGTTCTACGGCCTGTCGCAGTCGGTCGAATTGCTGCTCGAGATCGGCATCGCCTCGATCGGTGAGGCGACCCGCAGCCTGCACGAGCCGGTGTTCAAGTGGGCCGACGCCCGCGGCGCGCGGGTGGTGTCTCCGCGCGACGAGCGGCACCGCTCCGCCATCGTCTGCATCGCCCCCGACAAGGCCGTGGAAGCCTATCACGCGATCAAGCGCGCGCGCATCATCTGCAGCCTGCGGGAAGGCGCGATCCGCCTGTCACCGCATTTTTACAACACCGTGGAGGAAATGGAGAAGGTGTTGGAGGTGTTGGAGGGAATTCGGTAGCCTACCGCTGACCGACCTGTAACAGCCCGTATTCCTTCTTTCCCTTCCGCAGCAGGACGTTCCGGCCGGCCAGAAGGTCCGCGGCCCCCAGCGCGCGGTTGACGTCCGTCTCGCGCTGCAGGTTCACGTACACGCCCCCCTGCTCGATCTGGCGACGGGCCTCACTCTTCGATTTCACCATTCCCACCGACACTAGGGCGTCCACCAGGAAGAGCCCGTCGACGGTGCTGACGGTTGCTTTCGGGATCTCCCCGGCCAGCACGTCGAACGCGCCGGGCACGACCTGCTTCGGGTCCCATTCACTGAAGAGAATGGCGCTGGCGGCGGCGACGGACTCCGTCACGGGCTTGCCGTGAACCCGTTCCGTCACCTCGTTCGCGAGAGCGCGTTGTGCTTCGCGTTTGGCCGGGTCCTTCTGGTGCGCCTCCAGCAAGGCATCGATGCCGTCGGCGCTGTGCCGCGGTCGCAGCG
>Ga0075429_100004031_pt1 | contig 12579 bp, 11 predicted proteins | sample RhiMetdeltSRZDD3_FD_75295 | JGI IMG/M metagenome (GOLD analysis project Ga0075429, IMG submission 75295) | Populus rhizosphere microbial communities from Tennessee, USA - Rhizosphere MetaG P. deltoides SRZDD3 | ecosystem: Host-associated > Plants > Roots > Rhizosphere > Soil | place: USA...
CGCGAGCTTGGCGGTGTGGGCCGAGACCGCCGGCGGCGGGACGTTGAGCGCGGCGCCGCCCGCCGCCGCCAGCACCTGCGTCTCGCAGGCGAACTGCAGATTGAACAGGTTGCTGAACGCGAGCGGGATCGAGGTGCCGACCGCCAGCAGCCCGTGGTTGCGCAGGATCATCACCGGATTGTCGCCGAGGTCGCGAACCAGCCGCTGCCGCTCGTCGATGTCGACCGCGAGCCCCTCGTAGTCGTGGTAGCTCACGCGCCCGTAGAACAGCTGCGCGTGCTGGCTGATCGGGAGGAGCCCATCCCGGGTGGCGGCGACCGCGACGCCCGCTTTCGAATGGGTGTGGATCACGCAGTCGACGTCCTCGCGGCCGCCGTGGATCGCGCTGTGAATGACGAAGCCGGCCTTGTGCATGGGCGCGTCGGGGTCGTCGATCAGGTTGCCGTCGAGGTCGACCTTGATCAGGTTCGACGCCGTCACCTCGTCGAACAGCAGCCCGAAGCGGTTGAGCAGGAAATGCCCGGGCTCGCCCGGAACGCGCGCCGAGATGTGGGTGTAGATCAGGTCGGTCCAGCCGAAATGCTCGACCAGCCGGTAGCAGGCGGCGAGCGTGACTCGCTGCTCCCACTCGGCGGGGGCGATGTTGGGCTTGGCGCTCCGGCCGATGGTAGCGGAGGCACTGGATGGCATTTGATTCTCCTCGATCCCTTCACTCCGCTGTCATCATCCGCGCAAGCGGATGATCCAGTAATCCGTAGCGTCCGCGATCTTGCCTCGTTGCCGGTGATTACTGGATGCCCGCTTTCGCGGGCATGACAACTCGCGCGAAATGCGCGAGCTGTCATTTGAGCCGCGTCGCCGCCTCCCGCACGATGCTCAGGTCGACGTATTTCTGCACGTCGATCGGGCCCTTGAGGAAACCGAGGTCGCGCTGCACCTCGATATTGGCCTGCAGCGCCGCAAGGTCCGGCAGCAGGTCGGGGCTGCGGGCATAGTCCTTGTCGGTGAACAGCCAGCCGGCGAAGCGCTCGGGCGGCTGCTTGGTGACGCGCGCGGCGATCTGCGCCACCTCGCCGTGATTCTTGGGATCGAGATACCAGCGCACCACCCGCAGCGAATCCTCCATGAAGTCCACCATGGCGGCGCGGTTCTTCTCCAAAAAGCCCTTGCGCGCCACCCAGACGATCATCTGGGTGGTGCCGATCGCGTCCTTCTGGGCGAACAGCGGCCGGGCGATCTGCTTGAGCTCCGGGTCGTACGAGAACGGCGCCACGAACGGCGCGAGATCGGCCTTCTTCTGCGCCAGCATGGCCTTCATGGTGGGGAACGGCGCCTCGATCATGGTATAGTCGCGCTTGTCCTCGAGCCCGTGCTTGCGCAGCATCGCGCGCATGGCGATGTCGACCGCGCTGCCGGCCGCGTTGGTGGCGACGATCCTGCCCTTGAGGTCGCCGACCTTCTGCACCGGGCTGTCCTTGAGCACGAAGAACTGGTTGGTGTAGTGGCCCTCGGCGCCATCCTTGAACTGGTCGCCGACGATGCGCAGGTCCTCCAGCCCGGCGTTCTGGATCGCCAGCGCGAGCGAGGAGAAGGCGAGGTTGCCGAGCTCGAGCTCGTTGTTGGCGAGCGCCGTGATCACCGCCGGCGTGCCCTGGAAGCGTATCGGCTCGAACGCATAGGACTTGCCCTGGCGCGTCATCAGGTCGGGCTTCTCCAGCAGCAGCGGGGTCCAGTCGGACGGCGCCACCACCCAGCTGGCGCGGATTTTTACCGGCTCGGCCCCGTGCGCCGCTCCGGCCACGACCAACGCGACGGCGGCGGCGCAGCTCAGCGCGAAGGTCGGACGGCGCATGTGTTTCTCCCCGTGCTCTTTGCTGGTTCTTGTCCGGCAGGATAGCACCCGCGGCCATGAGCGGCCACGGCGGCGGCCGTTGTGTCGCCATGAATCATGCTTCATTTGTTGTGGCTGGAAGCCTGATTCGCCATGCCGTATCGCCAGACCGAGAACGTCGTCCGCAAGCTCGCTGCCCGCCATGAGGCGATCCTGGCGGCGGCCGGCGACGCTGCGGCCGCGGGCGGCATGGCGGCGGTGCAGATCGCGCCGGTGGCCGAGCGCGCCGGCATCGCCGCCGGCACGGTCTACCGCTATTTCCCCTCCAAGACCGAATTGGTCGCCGCGCTGGTCGCCGAGCTTGCCGAGCGCGAGATCGGCGCGCTCGCCGGCGCGGCGGCGGCGGCGCCCGGCCCGCTGTCGGCGCTGGCGGCGGCGGTCACCACCTTCGCGGCGCGCGCGCTCGCCCGCCGGCGGCTCGCCTTTGCGCTGATCGCCGAGCCGGTGGAGCCGGAGGTCGACGCCGCCCGCGTGTCGTACCGCAAGGCGCTGGTGGGCGAGTTCGAGCGGCTGATCCGCACCGCGCTCGACGGCAAGCATCTGCCCGACCAGGACGCCGCGCTGGCGGCGCCGGCGCTGGTCGGCGCGCTGATCGAGGGCCTGATCGGGCCGCTGGCACCTGACCCCGGCGATGATCCGGCCAAGGCGCGCGGGCGGGTGCAGGCGCTCACGCTGTTTGCGCTGCGCGGGCTCGGCGTGGTCGATGCGCGCGCGCGGGGCCTGGTGGTGCAGACCGCGATGCCTCCCGCGCACGACGTGGCGTGAAGCTCCGGCGGGCGCGGCCGCTATTGCGGCTGCACGTTGCTCGCCTTGACGATGCGGGCGGCGGCCTCGCGGTTCCTCCTGAGCAGCGCGGAGAATTCATCCGGACGGTTCAGCACCGGCTGCAAGCCGCGTTGAACGAGGTGCCGGTCCATAAACGCCGGCTCGCCCGCGATGCGCGCCACCTCGTCGCGAATTCTTCCGATCACCGCTTGGGAGGTTCCGGCCGGCGCAACGAGGCCGAAGAAGCCGGGCGTGTGGTCGCCCCGATGACCGATCTCGTGCAAGGTGGGGACTTGCGCAAACAGCGGCGACCGCTGCTCGCCGTCGACCACCAGCCCTTTGACTTGTCCGCCCCGCAGATACTCGATCACGTTTCCCAGCCCGAAGAACGCGACCGGTGTCGCTCCGGACAACAGGCCGTTGACCGCGTCGCCGCCGCCTTTGAACGGCACCCGGACCAGGTCCGCGCCCGAGCGCCGTTTGTAGTCCTCCATGAACAGCGCCAGCGACAAGCCGGGCACCGTATAGCTCAACGTGCCCGCCCGTGCCTTCGACAAGACGGCAAGCTCGTCGAGGCCGTTCACGCTCAGCGACGTGTTGACCACAAGGACCTGCGTCAGCAGGAACAAGGTGGTGATCGGCTCGAAATCGCGCTCCGGATCGAACGGCAAGGCCTTGTAGAGATGCTTGCCGTAGATCAGCGGCTCACCCGGAAGCATGCAGATCGTGTAACCGTCGGGCGGCGCCTCGGCGCAGGCACGGGCGCCGATATTCATGCTGCCGCCGGGGCGGTTCTCGACAACGACCGGCTGCCCCCACCGCTTGTGCAGCTCTTCGCCCAAGACCCGCATGAACAGGTCGCCGATCCCGCCGGCGCTGACCGAGACGATGGTCCGGATCGGCTTGGCCGGATAGTCCTGCGCCGGCGCCGCGGACGGCGTTGCCAATGCAAGCCCCGCGCAGATGAGCGAAGATGAAAGCCGGGTGCGACCGCCTGACACTGAATCTGGCGCTTTCCACGCAATGCGATATCGTCGAACCTACCGCGCGCAACCATAGCATGGCGCGATTGGCCGCATGAATATCGCCGATCCGTTCCTGTTCCAGGCCAAGCTCAATCCGGCCGCGCTGGCGATCTGCACGCCGGGCGCCGCGCGCGAGCGGGTGAGCTATGGCCGGCTCGAGCGCATGGTCAACAATGTCGGCAAGGCTGCGCTCGCTCGCGGGCTTGCGCGCGGACAGGTCGCGGCCATCGACATCAAGGACAAGATCTTCCACGCCGCCGTGATCCTCGGATTGGCGCGGATCGGCATCGTCACCGTCTCGGCCCGCAACCCGACGCTCCCGAAGGAGTTGGGAGTGGCCGCCGTCATCTGCGATGCCGCCCTGCCGTACCGGAACGCCGGAACGGTGATGGTGGCGGACCAGTCCGCCTGGGCGCTCGACGGCGACGGCGCGCCGCTCGCCGATGAACGGCTTTACCGCGTATCCGAGGACGACCCTTGCCGCATCACGCTGACCTCCGGAACGACCGGCGAGGCGAGGGGCGTCGCATTCTCGCACAAAGCCGTGGCGGCTAAGAACGCGCGGCTCGCCTTCGCGCGCGGCAACCGCTTTCCCCAGTGCTCGCGCTTCTACTGCGATCTTGGGCTCGCGACCGATCCCGGCTTCCGCGACATGCTCCACATGTTGTCCAAGGGCGGGACGATCTTCTATTACGGCGGCGACGCCGAAAGCCTGATCCAGGCGATCGATCTCTACAAGATCCAGGCCATGATCGCGGCGCCGTCGGGGCTCGCCGAATATCTGAAGTTCTTCGAGGCCTACAGCGACGTCGCCTGCGGCTTCGACCACATCCTCACGTCCGGCGCCTCGCTGTCGCGGTCGCTGTCCGAGCGGGTGCGCGCGCGCATGTGCGCCAACCTCTACAGCACCTACGGATCGACCGAGACCGGCGGGGTGGCGGTGGCGCCGGCGCACGCCATCGCCGACGTCGCGGGCGCAGTGGGCTTCGTCACGCCGGGCGCCGCGGTCGAGATCGTCGACGAGGGCGGCAAGGCGCTGCCGGCCGGCCGCGAGGGATCGGTCCGCATCCGCACCGCGCAAACCGTCACCGGCTACGTCGGCAATCCGGCCGAGGCGGAGACGGCGTTCCGCGACGGCTGGTTCTATCCGGGCGACATCGGTGCGCTGCGCGACGACCGGCTGCTGCTCATTCTCGGGCGCGAGAAAGAGGTCCTCAACCTCAGCGGCGACAAGATCCGTCCCGGCCTGGTCGAGGACGTGCTGACCGCGTTCGCGGGGATCGGGGAGGCGGCCGCGTTCACCCAGACCGACGGTCTCGGCATTGCCCGGCTTTGGGCGGCGGTGGTGCCCCGCTCCGCGATCGACCAAGAGGCGCTTCGGCGCCACTGCCAGGAGCGGCTCGGCGCCGCCTTTGCGCCGGTCGAGTTCGTCGTCCTCGATGCCCTCCCGCGCGGCGAGGGCGGCAAGCTCGATCGGCAGCGGTTGACCGCGCTGGCAAGCGCGCAGCGCGGCCCGTCGCGGTGAAATAGCTGAGATTTTTCAATGTGCCGCGCACGTCTCGCGTGGCGAAGGCACTGGCGCGTTGCGACGAAAGTTCCCAACAGTGCCCATTTTGCAACAGTCGTCCCCGTCATATCCGCTATATTTGGGACTGGCTCCGGGGCTGCGCGCCCGGGGGCCGGGGGGCGCCATGCGTTGCAAATCTCATCTGCTGACGACGGTGTCGTCGCTCGCCATTCTGGGCGCGGCCTGCCTGCCGCTGCCCGCGAGCGCGTCCGACATGCCCGTGAAAGCCGTGAAGCCGCCGCCGCCGGCGCATTTCAGCTGGACCGGCTTCTACGTCGGGGCGCACGGCGGCGTTGGCTGGCTCGATCACCGGCAGACGACGACTGCGACGCCGATCAACTTCGATGGCAATGGCGCCTGCAATCCTGTCCTCGGCAGCGGCGTCAGCGAGTGCACGCTCCGACTCGCCGGGGGCCTGTTGGGTGCCTTTGCCGGGGTTAACTGGCAGTCGCAGAACGTCGTTTACGGCCTCGAGGTCGATGGATCGTGGCTCGGGCTCGATCGGAACGAGGCGCACGCCTCTCCTTTTGGAGCCGGCATCGCCACCATCGTCAGCACCAAGGTGGACTGGCTGGCCACGGTCCGGGGCCGGCTTGGCGTCGCGCTCAGCCCGACGATGATCTACGTCACCGGCGGCGTCGCCTTCGGCGGGATCAATTCCGGCTGGAATTGGAGTCCTCCGGGCGCGGGTTGCGTTTGCCAGATCTCGGTGGACAGGACCAAGACCGGATGGGTGGTCGGCGGCGGCATCGAGCACGCCTTCAGCAACGCGTTGTCGGTGCGGGCGGAGGTGCTCTATCACGATCTGGGCAAAGACACCGGCGCCCCCTTCGCGCTTGCCGGCACCACGTATTCGACCGAATTCCGCCACCGCGTGACAACCGCCCGCCTCGGCGCTGCGCTGCGCTGGTGATCAATCACGCAACGTGAGCTTCACCGCAGCGTCGCGGCCGCGATCCGCGACCTCTGGCATCTGCCAGGCTCCGATCAAATCCGTGAGCCTATCAAGAATGCGAGCAGGAGTTGCGCCGTGCGCTTAGGCCGCGCTTGATCGGTCGCGCGCCGCAATTGCTGTCCGGGTGCGCGCTTGTTAGCATCGCCGCAGAGGCGAAATTTTCCCATCATGGAGAACCAGATCATGCGGACGGCGTTGAAGTATTTCGCATTCGCCGCGGCGGCGCTCGCCCTGCTGGCGAACCGGCCGGCCGAGGCGCAACAGCCGATCAAGATCGGCGTTCTCCTTCCGCTCACCGGGCCGTTCGCCAAGAACGGAATCGAGAATTGGGAGGCGATGCAGATCGCCCGTGACATGATCAACGAGCAGGGCGGGGTCAACGGCCGCAAGATCGAGTTCGTGCACGGCGACGCCACCAGCCCGACCGCGGCGATCAGCGAGGCCGAGCGCATCATCACCCGCGAGGGGATCAAGGTCACCACCGGCTCGTTCGCGTCTCCGCTCGCCATCGCGACCAGCCAGGCGTCCGAGCGGCACGGCGTCTTCCACTGGGAGGCCACCGGCGCGGCCGAGATCATCACCCGGCGCGGCTTCAAGCACACCTTCCAGGTCGGCGCGGCGTCCTACCGCTACAGCCAGGCCGCGGTCGATTTCACCAACGACGTGCTCGCCCAGAAGCTCGGCAAGCCGGCCGCCAATCTGCGCATCGCGCTGCTGTGGGAAAATCGCGCGTTCGGCAAGTCGGTCGGCGACGGCGTCCGCGACTACATGAAGACCAAAGGCCTCACGCTCGTCTACGACGAGGGCTACGATCAGTTCGCCACCGACATGACGCCGATCGTGCAGAAGCTCAAGGACGTCAAGCCCGACGTGCTGATCGCGATCTCGTTCCCCAACGACGCGATCCTGTTCCAGCGCAAGGCCAAGGAGCTCGACTTCAACGTCGCCGCCTTCATCGGCGTGAGCGCGGGCTATTCCTCGCCCGACCTGCGCGATTCGATCGGCACCATGGTCAACGGCATCTTCGTCTCCGACTTCCCGCCGCGCGTGAACCAGAACGTGCTCAAGCCGGAGGTGCGCAAGGTCGCCGACGAGTTCTACAAGCGCTACGAGACGAAGATGAAGCGCCCGCCCGCGGGCCACGCCTCGGCCGGCTTTTCGGCGATCTGGGCGCTGTTCACCGAGGTCTTCCCCAAGGCCAAGAGCTTCGAGCCGGCGGAGCTGCGCGAAATCGCGCTCAAGCTCGATCTTCCCCCGGGCAGCCTGGTGAACGGCAGCGGCATCAAGTTCACCAATAACGACTGGCCGCAGGACCCCAAGGATGCCGGCCAGAACCTGCGCGCCTCGATCGGCATCTGGCAGTGGCAGAAGGACGGCAACAACCAGGTCTTCCCGCAGACGCTGGCCACCCACGAGCCGGTCACGGTGCCGCTGCCGGGCTGGGACAAGCGCTGAGCGGTCGCGCGCGCGGCCGCAGCGTGCGTCCGTATCGCGCCACTCTGCGATGACCACCGTCGGCCAGCTCGTCTTTTCCGGCATCCTCATCGGCAGCATCTATGCCCTGATGAGCGTCGGCCTCACGCTGGTCTTCGGCGTGCTGCGCGTCGTCAACTTCGCGCACGGCGAGTTCCTGATGCTGGCGATGTACGGCGCCTGGGCGATCACCAGGTTCCTCGGCCTCAACCCGTACATCGCGATCGTCGCCGTGGTGCCGGCCATGTTCCTGTTCGGCATGCTGGTGCACCGGCTGATGATCAGCCCCGCGCTCGACAAGCCGCATCTGGTCGTCGTGTTCGCCACCATGGGACTGTCGATCCTGATGCAGAACGTCGCGCTGATGCTGATGTCGGCGGACCTGTTCGACGTGCCGCCGCTGCTCGGCGGACGTTCGTGGACGTTCGGGCCGCTCTACGCCAAGCCGGAGCTGGTGATCGGTTTCCTGGTCGCGGTCGCCTGCACGGTCGCCCTGCAGTGGATGATCAAGTCGACCTATCTCGGCAAGGCGATCCGCGCCACCGTGCAGGACGGTGAGGCCGCCCAGCTCATGGGCATTCCGGTCCCCCGCATCTTCCTGATCACGTTCGCGGGCGGCTCGGCGCTGGTCGGGCTCGCCGCTTGCATCATGACGCCGCTGTTCTCGGTCTTTCCCACCGTCGGGCTCAACTTCGTGTTGATCGCCTTCGTCGTCGTGGTGCTCGGCGGCATGGGCAGCATCGAGGGCGCGCTGCTCGGCGGCATCTGCATCGGCGTCGTCCAGTCGTTGAGCAGCTACTACATCGCGCCCGCCTACGGGCAGATGTTCTTCTTCATCCTGTTCCTGCTGGTGATGATCTTCCGTCCCACCGGGCTGCTCGGCCAGAAGGGCACCGCCAATATCGGCATCAACGACTGAGACCGGAATGTCCACGCACGCAATGAGCCCGCTGCGCCGCATCGGCGGTCTGCCCCTGATGCCGGAGCGCGGCACGGCGTCGGTGTTCGAGCTGGCGCTGCTGCTCATCTGCGCCGCGCTGGTGGTCGTGCGCCTGCCGCAGAACATCCAGGACGTCATCATTCTGACCTATCTGTGGGCGGGCCTCGCGCTCGCCTGGAACATCGCCGGCGGTTATGCCGGGCTGATCTCCTTCGGGCATGCCGCGTTCTTCGGCATCGGCGCCTATACCTCGACGATCCTGGGCGTGAAGGCGGAGATCACGCCGTGGATCGGCATCTGGCTCGGCGGCCTGCTGTCGGCGGCCTGCGGCACGTTGCTCGCCCTGATCTGCGCCCGGCTGCGCGGACCTTTCTTCATTCTCTCGACGCTGGCCGCCGCCGAGGTGGTTCGCATCGGCGCGCTCAACTGGGCGGCGCTGACCGGGGGACCGGAGGGCTTGGCGATCCTGCCGGTGCCGAGCGTGGGCAACATGGTGTTCGCCTCCAAGCACGCCTATGCGGTGCTGATGCTCGGCTACCTCGTCGTGGTGTATGTCGCCGCCAAGTTCATCGAGGGCTCGCGCTACGGCTACCGCCTGTTCGCCGTGCGCGACGACGAGGACGCGGCGAGCGCGGCGGGCATCAATCCGCTGTTGATGCGGGCGAGCGCGATGGGCATCAGCGCCTTCATCACCGGAATCGGCGGCTCGCTGTTCGCGCAGTACTTCCTCTATCTCGATCCGACGCACGTGATTTCGCCGGAGCTCTCGTTCCAGTTCGCGCTGCTGCCGGCGCTGGGCGGGCTCGGCAGCGCGATCGGCCCGGTGCTCGGCTCGTTCGCGATCACGCCGCTGTCCGAGCTCCTGCGGTCCTATCTCGGCCATGCCGCGCACGGTCTGCATCTCGCCATCTATGGCGGGGTCGTCATCGTGGTGATGCTCTATTTCCCGGGCGGCATTGCCGGGGTGCTGGAAAGGTTCAACCGCGTCCAACGAAAAGACCGGCGATGACCGCGCTGCTGGAGCTGCGCAAGCTGAGCCGCGCGTTCGGGCCGCTGTGGGCGGTCCGCGACGTCAGCTTCGCCGTCCAGCCGGGCGAGCTCCTGGGCCTGATCGGGCCGAACGGCGCCGGCAAGAGCACGCTGTACAACGTCATCGCCGGCGTTCTGCCGCCCACCGCCGGGGAGGCGGTATTCGAAGGGCGCACCATTTCGCGCTGGCGCCCCTATCACGTCGCCCGCGCCGGAATCGCGCGCACCTTCCAGATCCCGAAGCCCTATCGGCACCTCACCGTCATCGAAAACGTGGCGCTCAGCGCGATGCTCCACGACCAGAGCGTCGCCGCCGCGCGCAAGACCGCCGAGGCGGTTCTCGGGGACGTCGGGCTTGCCGACTACGCCGGCGCGCAGGTGAGCATCCTCACCGCCGGGCTGCTCAAGCGCCTGGAAGTGGCCCGCGCGCTGGCGCTCAAGCCGCGTCTCGTCCTGTTCGACGAGATCATGGCGGGCCTCACGCCCGCCGAGGTCAAGGTCATGACCGACATGGTGGCCGGGCTGCCTGCGCGCGGCATCACCGTCATCTGGGTCGAGCACGTGCTCTATGCGATCATGAAGACCGCGAAGCGCATCCTGGTGCTGCATCGCGGCGAGCTGATCGCCGACGGCGCGCCCGAAAAGATCGCGAAGGATCCGGCGGTGATCAAAGCTTATCTCGGGGAGGAGATGAGCCTTGCTTAGGGTGGAGAAACTCAGCGCCTATTACGGTCCGGTGCAGATCCTGCACGACATCGACATCGCCGTCGAAACGGGCCAGATCGTCGGCCTGGTGGGCGCGAACGCCGCCGGCAAGAGCACGCTGATGTTCTCGCTCGCCGGCCTGCGCACCCGCTGCACCGGCGGCATCTATATCGGCGACGCGCGCGTCGACGCGCTGCCGGCCTACGAGCGGGTCCGGCACGGACTGGTGCTGGTGCCGGAACGGCGGCGGCTGTTTCCGTTCATGACCGTGTTGGAGAACCTGGAGATCGGCGCCTATTCGGCGGCGGCGCGGTCGGCGCGGCGGGAAACCCTCGATCAGGTCTATGAGCTGTTGCCGGTGTTGTCCGAGCGCCGCGACCAGGTCGCCGGATCGCTCAGCGGCGGCGAGCAGCAGATGCTGGCGATCGGCCGCGCGCTGATGGCCAAGCCGCGCGTGCTCCTGCTCGACGAGCCGACCGAGGGCCTCGCCCCGCTCTATGTGAATCTGCTGTTCCAGGTGGTCCGCAGCCTGCGCGACCTCGATCTGACGATCCTGATCGTCGAGCAGAACGTGCACCACGTCCTGCGGACCGCCGACCGCGGCTATGTGATCGAGAACGGACGCATCGTCATGCAGGGCGCCGGCAGCGACCTATTGAACGACGAGCGGCTCAAGGTTGCCTATCTCGGACTTTAGAGCACATTCAGTTTAACTGGAAACTGAGTGTGCTCCAGCTTCTTGGGTTTGTCGCATTTTCGGACGGAAAACCGGTTTCCACTTTTCCTGAAAATGCTTTAGCAGGCTGCTGAAAAACGCGCATTTAGTCTTTGCGGGTGATGGTGGGCAATTGCTGGCTTTCAGGGAAACGGTTGTTGAGCGCGCCTGATCATGGTGCGGTCGCCAGAAGCTTGGGTAACCGGATGAGATTGTAGGCCAAGATCGCGAAGGCGAACACGGCTTGGACCTTGGGGAGACCGCGAACCTTGACCTGGGCCACGCCTCCTGTCGTCTTGATCCAGCCGAACACCTCTTCGATCCGTTTACGGCAGCGTTGGCTGATGTCGTAGCCGATATGGTGCAAGGTCCGTTTATCGATGGCGGTCTTGCGCCGTTTGCCAGTCTTGGTCAGATGACCGTCGATGGCGATGTGTGGCGTAACCTTGCGTTGCCGCAAGGCTTGCACGAAGTCTTCCACATCGAAGGCCTTGTCGCCGCCGAGCGTGATCCGTCCGCAGCCAGGGCGGTGGGCATCGATCAGATCAAGAGCGGCGTTGCGCTCGGCCGTGCCGTTCGCCTGCGTGACATCGCCGGCCACGGCAATTCCATTGCGGTTTTCCATCAAGACATGGCCGATGTAGCACAACCGGCTCTCCTGACCGTCGCCTTTGCGATAGAGCTTGGCATCGGGGTCTGTTGTGCTCGCATGGGTATCATTCGAGCGCTTTTCCCGGCGGAAGTTGCGCTCGCCATTGCGCCCTCCGTCAGTAGGCGGTTCGCCGCTGCCATCCTTCGGCCGAAAGCTCTTTATCGAAGCCCAGGCATCAATCAGCGTTCCGTCCACCGAGAAGTGATCGCTCGATAGCAGCCGCTTCACCTTGGGCAGCGACAGCAGGGTGGACAGAAACTCCCGCGCGACCTCGGCCTCCAACAGCCGGTCCCGGTTCTTCGAGAACACGGAGGCATCCCATACCGCATCATCCATCGACAGCCCGACAAACCACCGAAACAGAAGATTGTAGTCGATCTGTTCCATCAACTGACGCTCGGAGCGGATCGTGAAAAATGCCTGCAGAAGCGTCGCCCGCAACAGATATTCCGGAGCGATCGACGGACGCCCGGTATGCGAATAAAGCTCCTCAAGCCGTTCCGACAGCGCTGCAAGCACCTCGTTCACCAACCCAAGGATCGCTCGCAACGGATGATCAGGTGCAATCCGCTCCTCCAGCCGGATGTACGAAAACAGCCCTTCCGATCGTCGTTGCTCGCCGCGCATGGCAAATCACCCCGTCGTTCTAAATGACGGAATCACGATCAGCCCTTGCCGTCGAGAGAGTTTTTCAGCAGCCTGCTAAGCGAATTTTTTTGCATGGAGACTTTGTGGTGCAAAGTACTGTAGATCAAAAAGTAGGCTTGCACGTCGCCATCATCATGGACGGCAACGGCCGCTGGGCGACGCGCCGCGGGCTGCCGCGCTCGGCCGGCCACCGCGCCGGCGTGCACGCCGCCCG
>Ga0075429_100004034_pt1 | contig 12570 bp, 11 predicted proteins | sample RhiMetdeltSRZDD3_FD_75295 | JGI IMG/M metagenome (GOLD analysis project Ga0075429, IMG submission 75295) | Populus rhizosphere microbial communities from Tennessee, USA - Rhizosphere MetaG P. deltoides SRZDD3 | ecosystem: Host-associated > Plants > Roots > Rhizosphere > Soil | place: USA...
ATAATTTATCTCGTAACAATCACCACGAAGAATATGCTTCTTTAACTGTTCAATTGTCTCGATATATTTTTCTTTTGAAACTCTTTGATGAATAGTTATTGGCCTGCTTTGTTCTGAAGCTTCTATAGTCTCAGCCGACATTATTGCTGTAAAGATCATTTCCGCATCCTCATCGCATTCAATTTCCATCCGATGGCTATCGGATTCCTTTTCAGAAAGCCTGATGATGATCCTTGGCTCAAAGAAAAAAATATCAGGAAATCCAAGCTTCTCAGGACGGGTCGTTTGAAGACCTTCAATATCATTTTTCAGGTCATAACTCAAATGACCGAATAGCCAGCCCCGGTTTTCATTCAGGAGATTTTGGAGGCCATTTAGTGAATCACACGTGGGATCTTTTTTACCCCCAACAGCCAATAAACATTCAACAGAATGATAATTGGTTTGATAACGATGATTATCCAGGAAACAAAAAATGCTAAACCGGTTTGCCCAGCTTAGCATTCTTTTCTTCGCATTCTCAAGATCTGTGATTGTAAAAATGCAGTTAGTATTGGTTGCGCTCAAAATATAAGTCGAAAATAAAAAACTTTTTAGTAATCATCTTCATCATCATCTTCATAACTGTCGTTATAAAGTCCCATTTCCTTGAACTCATCATCTACTTTGAAATCATCGTCATCTTCTTTACCTTTCTTTCCTCCGACACCGCCGCTTTTTTTATGTTTAGAAGCAGGAATATCGAATTCATCAAAATCAGGATCCCACTCCTCTTCTTCTTCCGGTTTTTCCCAATCATCCGGCCCATCATCTACGTCTGCATCATCATCATCGTCATCACTAGCTTTTTTAGAAACAGCAGCTTTGCCGCCTTTCTTTGCAGCTTTCACATCCATCTCTTCATCATTTTCCAGCTCGTCATCATCATCATCTACTTCTTCCTGCTTCTTTGATTTTGATGACGCTTTTTTATCATCATGATTTGAAGATGGCTTATGATTCTCGCCGGCTTTTTTTCCTTTACCAGATTTCATTGTCATAATCCAACAGATTAGTCAATGTAAAATTTCAGCGAAGTATTTAAACTTCCAAATTTTTATAATTATTTTTTACTGTTCTTTTTTCAAGATAGTGAAACTATCTGGTCCCTGCCCGGTCCGTTGGAAATATAATTCACCTTTACTCCCAGGTATTGATTAATAAACTGTACATATTGCTGCATGGCTGCCGGCAATTCTTTTTCAACTTTTAAAACAGAAGAGTCAGTTTTCCATCCTTTGAATTTTTTATACACAGGTTTTAGGTTGATCCCCATCATTTGATAGGGAACTTCCTCCGTGTTATTTCCATTTATATTATATGCCGTGCAAACTTGTAATTCCTCAAAAGCATCCAATACATCGGCTTTTGTCATGACAATTTTTGTCACGCCGTTTATGGTACAGGCAAATTTCAAAGCCACAAGATCGATCCAACCACAACGACGTGGCCGGCCTGTAGTTGCACCAAATTCATTCCCAACCCTTCTTAATTCTTCACCTGTAGCATCTTCCAATTCTGTCGGAAAAGGCCCACCGCCAACCCGGGTACAATATGCTTTTGTCACTCCCAGCACGTCTTTTATTTTTTGTGGCGCCACACCCAAGCCGCTACAAACGCCGGCCGTAATTGTATTTGATGAAGTAACAAAGGGAAATGTTCCAAAATCAATGTCAAGCATGCTGCCCTGCGCCCCTTCTGCCAAAATTCTTTTTCCTGCTGACAAATGATCATTAATAAAATATTCGCCAGAAACAATATTCAAACTCTTTAAGAATTCCACCCCATCAAAAAAATCGTTTTCCCATGCAGAAATATCTTCATCAAAAGAATAGGCATCCAGCAATTGCCAATGCTTGTTGACCAATTTATCATAAGCCGCCTTAAAATCCCCACGAATCAAGTCGCCAACTCTTAATCCATTTCTTCCGGTTTTATCCATGTAAGTCGGTCCAATTCCTTTCAATGTGGAACCAATCTTATCATGTCCTTTAGACATCTCGGAGGCTTTATCCAGGGCACGATGTGTCGGAAGTATCAGGTGAGTTCTTTCCGATACAAAAAGATTTTTTTTCAGATCTACACCAAATGATGACACGGTATCACATTCTCTTTTCAACGTCACAGGATCAAGCACTACTCCGTTCCCGATCAGGTTTATTGTATTTGCATGAAAAACGCCAGACGGTATCTGGTGCAACACAACTTTTTTATCCCCCACATATAAAGTATGTCCCGCGTTTGGTCCGCCCTGGAAACGGGCAATCAGGTCATACTTCGACGCAAAAAAATCCACGATCTTTCCTTTCCCTTCATCACCCCACTGCAAACCAAGAATTACATCAATCATTTGTCCCGAGTATTATGAATTATTTTTTAACCAGCTTAATTACTACTATTGAATTTTACTTGCGACGCTCCTTTCATCTTTACTATTTCAATGGAGCAATTTAGAACCTCCTGGAGAGGCGGGGGCAAAAATAAGGGGGAAAGAATAACGAACAAGTAACAAAGAACGCAGAATTCAGAATGTTGAAAACCTTTTCAAATTCCCAAAGTTTTGAGGAAAGCTATCTAATCAGGGTAACCGTTCCCTGCACTGGAGGTTCCTAGGCACAATAAAAAAATAATAAGTACTCGCTCGGGGTACTTTCTCATGGCAGTAGCTGATCAGCCTTTTGGTAAGATGAGACCCGAAAGATAATGATTTCCTGTCCGGTTTGCAATCACAATTCAGTATCGTATCTATCCACTTTTTCTATTCCTGGCAGCGCCAATAATCTTGAAACCAACTCATCTAATTCTTCTTTATCATGGACATACAATTTTATGTTTCCTTCAAACACACCCTCCTTTGCTTCAATTGTCAATGCAGCGATGTTTATACGTAATTCTCCGGATATAAGGTTGGTGATTTTATTTACAACACCCACATCATCAAGCCCGACGATCTTTAAGCCAGTAAGGAATGAGATCTCTTTATTTTTTGCCCATTTAGTTTTTACGATACGATGTCCAAAGTTGGCCATCAGTTTTGCCGCGTTTGGACAGTTGGTTCTATGTATGGTTAATCCTTTCCCGGTTGTTACAAAACCAAATACATCATCACCCGGAATAGGCTTACAACAATTGGCAAGATTGTAAACGATCTTATCGCTGCTTTCGCCAAAAATGATGAGTTCAGCATCTTTTTTTGCTAATGGTGCATGAATATTGTCAACTTTTATCTCCTGTACTTTTACGGGCCTTGGCGCCTCTATTTTGTCACCGAAGACTTTAAACTCTTTTAATTCCTTAAGATCAATATTTTTTATTGCAACCTGGTAAAAGAGATCAAGTGCAGAACTTAGCTTATAATAAGACCATAGCTCATCGATATTATGTTGATTAAAAGCACCACCCATCCCTTCGATCTTTCTTTGCACTGTGTATTTTCCTTCATCGGCAATTTTTCTTTTTTCTTCTTTTAATGCATCACGGATCCTTCCTTTTGCTTTTGAAGTGACAACAAAATTCAACCAATCTTCTGATGGCTTTTGTTTGTTGGATGTAATAATCTCCACCTGATCGCCGCTACGTAGTTTATGACTTAATGGAACCAGTTTATGATTTACTTTGGCGCCAATTGTTTTTATCCCAATTGCACTATGTATTGAAAAAGCAAAATCAAGTGCAGTAGAACCAACAGGCAGCATTTTTACATCACCTTTTGGCGTATACACATAAATTTCTTCGGCAAGAAAACTCGTTTTAAAATCCTGCAGGAAATCAACTGAGTCAGTATCCTGGTTACCGATCACCTCCCGTATTTGCTGGAACCATTTATCAAAACGATTTTCATCAGAACTTCCTTCTTTATACTTCCAATGCGCTGCCAAACCTTTCTCAGCGATCTCATTCATTCGTTTTGTTCTTATCTGTACTTCTACCCATTTGCCCTGTGGTCCCATCACCGTTGTATGCAATGCCTCATATCCATTGCTCTTAGGATTACTTAACCAGTCTCTCAATCGTTCCGGGGCAGGTGTGTATTCATCAGTGATGATCGAATAAACTTTCCAGCAATCACTTTTTTCATTCTCAGGTACCGAATCAAGGATGATACGAATCGCAAACAGGTCATACACTTCTTCAAAGCTTACACCTTTTTTCTTCATTTTATTTTGAATAGAATGTATATGCTTGGGTCTTCCGTATATTTCAAATTTCAGGTCAGCCTTGTCAAGTTTATCTTTTAATGGTTTTATGAACTCATTAATGTATCGGCTTCTTTCTTTTTTTGTTTCGGCAAGCTTTTTCGCAATTTCTTTATAAGAATCGGGTTCAAGGTATTTCATCGCCAGGTCTTCCATTTCCGTTTTTATATTATATAAACCCATACGATGAGCAAGCGGAGCATATACATAAACCGTTTCGGAAGAAATTTTCAATTGTTTATCGGACTTCATGTGATCCAGCGTGCGCATATTATGCAAGCGATCAGCCAGCTTGATCAGAATTACTCTTGGATCGTCAGTAAGTGTGAGCAGTATCTTTTTAAAATTCTCTGCTTGTTGTGATGCATTCACATCGATCACATTGGATATCTTGGTAAGTCCATCCACAATTCTTGCTATCTCATTTCCAAATTCCCGTTCTATATCTTCAAGACTTATATCGGTATCCTCAACTGTATCATGCAAAAGAGAACAAATTGTAGAGCGTACACCCAATCCTATTTCTTCAACACAGATCCTTGCGACGGCGATGGGATGTAGAACATAAGGCTCACCACTTTTTCTGCGCATAGTTTTATGAGCATCAACCGCCATTTCAAATGCCAATCTTATCATTCGTTTATCGCCTGGCTTCAATTTGGTTTTTAAATCTCTCAACAAGGCGCGGTATTCCCTCAGGATCAGTTTCTTTTCCTGCTCTTCATTCAAATTATATTTCGGCAACTGCGCAAGGGTATCCATGAACAGCGAATTTACTTAAAAACAGCCGCTTTTTCTGAGTGAAATCTGCTACATTTGCAGCCCTAAATTGGAAATAACAAATCCTAAATCACAAATTCCAATTGACAGCTTGAAATTGGAATTTTGAATTTGCTTTTTGGAATTTCTATCCCGGATGTGGTGAAATTGGTAGACACGTCAGACTTAGGATCTGATGCCGTAAGGTGTGGGGGTTCGAGTCCCTCCATCCGGACAAAATACCCTCTGTCCCCCGAAAGGGGGAACTTAGGTTGGGTATTTAAAATAAGAAATGAAAAGTTCTTTATTCGACAATGGTGATTGTGTTACCAGCATTTGAATTACTGTTTAACTTTTGTTGCGTCGCACACTTCAACTTTCGAAATTCTATTGAACTATTTTTTAACGACACTCTCTGATTAGGGTGCATAAAAACTCTCCGCCTTAGGCGGATTGGGGGTATAATATGGCTACAGTTACAAAAGAAAATATCGGTTTGCTGAATGAGAAACTCACCCTGAAACTTGAAAAAACCGATTATCTGCCCACGTTTGAAAAATCATTAAAAGATTATAGCAAGAAAGCAAACATTCCCGGCTTCAGAAAAGGAATGGTACCGGCCGGATTAATAAAAAAAATGTATGGCCCCTCTCTGTTCACCGATGAAGTGCTTCGCACTGTTGACAGGGAATTGATCAAATACCTCGAAGAAGAAAAGCTTGACATTTTTGCACAACCGCTCCCGGTTGAGATGGATATTCGCCAGTTGGATGTAAATAATCCAACAGACTACACTTTTCATTTTGAGATTGGAATGAAACCCGACTTTCAGTTGGCTGACCTTTCAAAAGCGAAGACGACTCGTTATAAAGTGAAGATCACTGATGAAATGATCAATAATGAGATCACCCGTCTGCAAAATCGCTATGGTAATATGAAGGATGAGAATACTGTGAACACAGAAGAAAATGTTTTAAATGTAATTTTCACGGAAGTAGATGAGAACGCAAACGAGATAGAAGGTGGGATCAAGAAGGATAATTCACTATTGGTGAAATATTTTAAAGAAGAATTGCGCCACGGCTTAATAGGTAAAACCATTAACGATTATGTTATCACTCAGCTTGACAACGCATTTGCAGAAAAAGAGCTTGAGTTTATTTTAAGTGACCTGGGTCTTGATAAGAACGATTCAACAGCCCCACAAAGACATTTTAAAATACAAATAACAAAGATCGGATTGCTCGAGAAGAGAGAATTGAATGAAGAATTCTTCAAACAACTTTATCCCAATGCAGAAGTAACCACTGAAGCTGATTTCAGAAATAAGGTTAAAGAAGAGATACAGGTCTATTGGGATAACCAGGCAAAAAATCAATTGCAGCACATGGCTTATCATGAGTTGCTTGATGGAACTCAAATAGATTTCCCTGAATCATTCCTGAAAAAATGGATGACGACTCAAGGCGAAAGTGAAAAGCCAAAAACTGAGGAAGAAGCTGAGAAAGAATTCCCCGTTTTTAAAAACCAATTGAAGTGGACATTGATCAGTGATAAAATTGTCAGGGAAAATAATATTGAAGTAAAGCCTGAAGAGATCAAAGCTTTTGCCAAACAACAATTATTCGGTTACATGAATTTGCCGGCAGGTGGCGAAGATCAGCCATGGGTTGATAATTATATTGACAAAATGATGCAGGATCGAAAATACATTGAGGATGCCTACAACCGGATTCAAGGTCAAAAGATATTTGAGTGGGCGGAAACACAAGTGAAGCCAACCGAAAAAGAAATTGCGATGGAAGATTTTGTGAAAATGCAGGAAGAGCATCAGCACCAGCATCATTAAACCCCCTGTCCTCCGCCTGAGGCGGAGAGACTTAGATTTGAAATCGTTAATTGAGTTGCGTTGAGCAACTCTTTTTATTTGTGTCAATTCGTCCTGATTAATGTTCATTCGCCAAAAATTAGCGGGCATTCATGTCAGCAATTTTGTGGATTTGCCATTTGGACGGATATTTGATGAATCAGAACGATTGGCGATCATCGCCGTAACAAATAATAGCAACATGACTTTTAATTCGGAATTTGAAAAATATGCGGTCAAGCACCGCGGACTTTCCAGCAACACCCTTCACAGCTATGCAAGCCATCTTATAACGGGTCTTACCCCAAATATCATCGAGGAACGCCCCATGAATGTGGCCGTGATGGATGTTTACAGCCGCTTAATGATGGACCGAATTATTTTTCTTGGCTATCCCATAAATGATGAGGTAGCAAATATAGTTACAGCACAATTGCTGTTCCTGGATTCTACTGACAGGACAAGAGACATAAATATGTATGTAAATAGCCCGGGCGGAGGTGTGTATAGCGGGTTAGGCGTATATGACACTATGCAATATGTAACACCTGATGTGGCTACTATCTGTATCGGTATAGCTGCATCTATGGCTTGTGTGCTTTTGGCTGCAGGTACAAAAGGCAAAAGAGCTGCATTAAAACATGCACGAATAATGATGCACCAGCCGAGTGGTGCAATCGGCGGACAGGCAAGTGATATTGAAATTACCGTTGCTGAAATAAGAAAACTGAAATCTGAGTTGTATGATGTGATAAATTATCATTCGGGAAAAGATGTAAAGCAGATTGAAACAGATTTTGACCGTGATCGTTGGATGACAGCTCCTGAAGCAAAAGAATATGGGCTGGTGGATGAAGTGTTGCTGATCAATCCGAGGAAACAGAAGAAAGATTAGGTCGTAAATGGTCAATGGTGAGTGGTGAATAGATGTACTGAAGTTGAAAAAGCATTTTGACCATTGACAATTCACCATTGACGAATGAAATTACAAAAGTTGATTACATAAATAAAAAACTATGAACAGAAAGAATTTTGAATTCAAGGGCTGGAGGATGGATGAGGAACCGGAAGAAGAAAAAGAAAGAGAAGATAAGAGAGATGAGTTATATATGCTCAATAAGAAACTGGAGAGATATTTCTTTGAAAGAAGAGAAGTTTATCTGTGGGGTGTTGTAGACGATAAATCCGCAAAGGAAATAGTATCGAAATTTTTGTTGCTGGAAGCAGATAAGCCGGGCGAGGAAATTAAATTTTATATCAATAGTCCGGGTGGCGTCGTTACAAGTGGAATGGTGATGTATGATACGATGCGAATGATGAAATCGCCGGTAAGTACTATTTGTATGGGCCTCGCGGCTTCTATGGGAAGTATTTTACTGAGCGGTGGTGTAAAAGGAAAGCGTTTTATATATCCGCATGGTGAAGTAATGATCCACCAGCCATCATTAGGTGGTTTTATCCGTGGCGTTAGCGCTGACCTTGAAATACAGGCTGTGCAGACCAAAAAAGTTAAAGAGATAGGCGCTAAAATACTGGCTCAGAATTGTGGCAAAACGATGGATCAGATCATGAAAGATTTTGACCGCGATTACTGGATGGATGCTAAAGAGGCTATCGAGTATGGCATCGTGGATGGAATCGTCGAGAAACTCTAAAGCGTTCTTTGGCAAGGCCTTAACATTCGTTCATAAAATAAATCCGCCTCGTTCGGGGCGGATTTATAATTTTGTAGACTGTCAACCCGTTTTGTAGTCCGTTATATCTATAAAAGCATGGCAAAAAACCCCTTACACTGTTCCTTCTGCGGTCGTAATCGCGATGAGGTTAAAATTCTCATCGCGGGGCAGGAAGGTCATATCTGCGAAAATTGCGTAGAGCATGCCCGTGAGATCATTGAGCAGGAATTGATGACCAAAGATGAACGGACGCCTTCTTCATTTAAACTTACTGTAAAAAAACCTGTGGAGATCAAGAAATTCCTTGATGAATATGTCATCGGCCAGGACGAAGCAAAACGAGTTTTAGCGGTTGCCGTTTATAATCATTATAAAAGATTACAGCAAAAGACAAATGAGTCGGTAAGTGATGTTGAGATCGAGAAAAGCAATATCATCATGGTGGGTGAAACAGGTACGGGTAAAACTCTGCTTGCAAAAACCATTGCCCGTTTGCTGAATGTTCCTTTTGCAATTGTTGATGCTACTGTATTTACCGAAGCAGGTTATGTTGGTGAAGATGTGGAAAGCATTCTTACAAGGTTGTTACAGGTTTGTAATTATGATGTACCTGCCGCCGAACGCGGTATTGTTTATATTGATGAAATAGATAAGATTGCCCGTAAAGGTGATAATCCTTCTATTACCCGTGATGTTAGTGGTGAAGGTGTGCAACAGGGAATGCTGAAGTTGCTGGAAGGAACTGATGTCCTGGTGCCGCCGCAAGGTGGACGCAAGCATCCCGAACAAAAGCTTATCAAGATCAACACACAGAATATTCTCTTTATCTGCGGTGGAGCATTTGATGGTATTGATAAAGTAATTGCCCGGAGAGTACAAACCAATACGATTGGTTTCAATGTTGATAAAGAACAGCAGGATGCAATGAAGAAGAATTTGTTGAGATATGTAAATGCACCAGATCTGAAAACATTTGGATTGATACCTGAATTGCTTGGACGCTTACCTGTTGTTACCCATTTGGATCCATTGGATGCTCCAACACTTCGTGCTATACTTACTGAGCCAAAGAATGCATTGATAAAACAATACAAGAAATTATTTGAGCTGGAAGGTATTCAATTATCAATGGAACCGTTGGTTCTTGATTTTATGGTAGAAAAGGCGATGGAATATAAATTGGGGGCCCGTGGTCTTCGCAGCATTTGTGAAAGTATTTTGACAGACGCTATGTTTGAATTGCCGGGTACCAACGAAAAAGCTTTCTTGCTTGATATTAATTATGCAAGAAGAAAGTTTGAGAATAGTAAAATCAGTCTTCTAAAAGTCGCCTAGAACCACGATTTATAGGATTTAAAAGAGATTATGATGATATTTGGGTCAGAGAGATCTGACCTTTTTTATTAAAAATATTGTATGAAAGAATTAATTGATCGTTTGATGGCGACAGGATTAAGTGAACAACAGGCATTGAAATCTATTGAAGTAGTAAAGGATTTTGCAAAAGAAAAATTTCCTGTATTTGCCGGAGCTATTGAAAAGATGTTTGATAAATATAAACCGAAAGAAGAGGAAGATTTTTTGGATTAAACCAGCAATACTATGTTTCTAATTTATGGTAAAAGAAAATTCTTTATTCGGCTTTTTGAACCGTTGTTTTACAAATGCCCTTATTGCGATAACGTAAATTCAACCGAAGTATTTATTTACAGCAGGTACTTTCATCTTTTCTGGATACCCGTTTTTCCGTTTAAAAAAGAGGCGGTTGCAAAATGTAATGAATGCAATACGACAAGGCCAGATGAAAGATTTGGACCGAAACTTACCGAGCGTCTCAAAGAAGAGTTAAATAATACCAGGCACCCTTTTTATTCCTGGTCGTTGTTAATATTTATGGGTTCATTGTTTCTCTTTATACTTGTTGTTGCGCCAAAAAAATAGATTGATCTTAATTTTTATAATTAGATAAATAACTCCTCGCCAGCTTTCCCCATTCTTTGATGTCTGCTTCTCTCCAATTACCATTTGATGCAGCCGATTTTTCAAGGACCGAGCATGTTTCTTGTTTGTCGGATACTGACCACCCGATCCAACTTAATCTTTTCTCAGCCATCCAATCAGCATATACTTTCCATTCATTATGATCCAATGGACCATTACCTGTTGCTTCCATACCTGCACATTCTGAGACAAAAACAGGCAGCCCTTTTTTTATTGCATCATCGGTCCGCTCACGCAACCATTTTTTATGTGTGCCTGCATAAAAATGCATGGTGTACATAAGATTTGTATATCCCTTAATTGGATCAGCAGCGGCTATATGAATATCCTGGCTCCAGTGTGGTGAACCAACGAGAATGATATTGTCAGGATCATTGGCACGGATCGCCCGGATCACAGCTTCGGAATATGCTTTTACTTCTGTCCATGTTTCATGATCGGGTTCATTGAATATTTCATATATGATGTGAGGCTTTGCTCCATATTTTTTTGACATTAATGAAAAGAATTCAACCGCTTCTTTCTGGTGAATATTATGATCATGCCAGTCAATAATCACATATACATTTTCTTTGATACAGGCTTCAATTACATTCGTTACGAGTTCTATCGATCGGCTGCGGTTTTTTAAATATCCACTGTCAGGCTCTATCCCCATAGCAGCACGAATAACAGTGCAATTCCATTTAGTAGCTAACTCATGTACCACTTCTGCATTATAAAATCTTGGCCACCAATTATGCCAGCCAAAACTCATTCCACGCAAAACTATTTCATTATTATGGGCATCATACAGCTTTGTTCCTTTCACTTCCAATTGTCCAGCGATCGTTACTATCGGCTGACCATTTGCAGATAAAAAGAAAAGAAAGATACAAGCGTTTATAATTATTCTCATTTCTTGTATGTATGTTTTAGATCATTCTCAAACAAAGTGTAAGGATCCTTATAGAATTTAATAAAGTCTGGTTCACTTACATGTCCCGGGAATGGGGCATAATAATGAGTAGGACTTCTAGTATCATTTCTCCAGACCAATACATAACTCAGTTGCAATTTTTCTTTCTTTAAAGCTTTTAGCAAGGTCTCTGTCCACCAGGTAGCATTGGGTATGGATTCTAATCCGGTTTCTGTAAATGCTGCAAGCTTGCCGGCTTTTAATCCATAATCAGAAACTATTTTTAATTTTTTGATCCCTGCTTCAATGTTATATTTTCCATCTCTTCCCCAGTCACCGTAATTATCTAATCCTACCATGTCTACCCATTCGTCACCGGGATATCTTTCAAGGTATTGTTCTTCTGTAAGGAATCTATTGTCAGGCGAGAAAGCATAAATAAAACTGTGAACCTGCAATGAATCCCTCAAATAGCTTACCGTAAATTTCCAGAGAGATTTGAATTCATCAATTGTGCAATGTGCTTTTCCCCACCAAAACCAATCACCGTCAAATTCATGATAAGGACGAAAGATCATCGGTACGATCTTACCGTCGCTCCCTTTTATCGTATTCGCCAGGTCACCGACGGTTCGTAATATCTCTTTATATTTTTCATGATGTGAACCACCGGGAATAATATGCTTGACGGCGGCTGATGCAGTTGAATCATTCCAGTAAAAATTTGTATTGGAAACAGGATTATTAATATGCCATGATATGGTAACAACTCCTCCTCTGTTATATGTATCTGCTATGGTTTTTTGCAATTCCTTTTTTGTTCGCTGAATTTCCGCATCAGGCCTTCCGCTCAAGCCGCTGAAATCAACACCGATAACTGCGGGATGAGAACCCGTTACAGATTTTACGTCAGATCTATTTTCATCGCCTGACCAACCATGCCCATATTCAGTCGCATGTTGATGACCAAATAAAATATGCTCTTCCGCCAATTTCTTCAGATTCTTAAACAGGGCCTTTGTTTCTTTTGTTGCATTTGCATCTATTAATTTAGGATCCTTTTGTGCATTTACTGTATTTGAAATGAAAAATATCAACACCATGCTGAATAGAATTACGGAACGATGAAGAGTG
>Ga0075429_100004035_pt1 | contig 12569 bp, 9 predicted proteins | sample RhiMetdeltSRZDD3_FD_75295 | JGI IMG/M metagenome (GOLD analysis project Ga0075429, IMG submission 75295) | Populus rhizosphere microbial communities from Tennessee, USA - Rhizosphere MetaG P. deltoides SRZDD3 | ecosystem: Host-associated > Plants > Roots > Rhizosphere > Soil | place: USA...
GACTTCGACCTTGGCAAGGTCGCACTCTACCACTGAGTTATTCCCGCTCGCGAGGCGTTGTTATACCAGACGATAGAAGGGCTGTCAAACAGCCGAAGACGAGGCGTTTCGCGGATCGCGGGGTGGCTTCAAGGTGCCCGGAAGGCGTCCTCGATGTGCTCGAGGATTGGAGAGCTGCCCTGCCGCCAGAGGATGGAAATGACGTCGAACCTGCACGCGGCGCTCTCTCTGGGCTGGTTGGCGAGAAAGATCGCGGCCATCCTGGCGAGCTTCGCCTGCTTGGCGACCCCGACCGCCTCCTCAGGGCGGCCGAACCCCGTGCCGGCCCGTGTTTTCACCTCCACGAACACAAGGGTCCTGCCGATCGACGCCACCAGGTCGATTTCGCCGAGACGGGTCCGGTAGCCACGGGCGAGCAGGCGATACCCTTTCGACTCGAGGTGCCGCGCCGCGAGGTCCTCCCCGGCGCGCCCGAGAACCTGCCTGCCATGGGTCATGTCACTTCCCGCTAGCGGCGGGGCCGCTCCCAGACCGGCGGGGGGTTGCGGCGGGGGCCGATGCGACCCGGGCCTGGACCGGGGGCATCACCTTGCTGGAGCCGCCTCAGTCGGTCCTCCATCTCCTGTCTGAAACGCTCCATGAAGATGACGAAGAGCCCTTGCTGGCGCGGCGTGAGCGCGGCGCGGATTTTCTCCCGCGACGCGAGCTCCTTGTCCCGGAACTTGCGATCCAGATCGTCGAGCTCGCCGACGAGCCGGGAGATCTCCGCGTCGGCCCCGGCATCCTCCTCGACGAGCGGTCTGAGCTTCATCAGGGTCAGGCGGTGCTTGTGGTTCAGCTCTCTGCGCGACGCGTTGAGGTCCTCCACCAGCGGGATCACGACGCGCTCCTGCGGGTCGGTGAGCCCGAGGAACCTCTTCATCCTCGCCACCATGTAGATCTCGATCGTTTCCTGGATCTCCTCGCGCATCGGGTTGCCGCCGGGGCCCGGACCGACGCGCCCCTCGCCGTCACCTGCGGCCTGACCATTCTCCCGGGACGGGGAGCTGGTCTGGAACGCCATGGAGAGCGACGGTGCGCAGAGAGCCAGAAAGACCCCGATGACAACACCTCCTGTCCGGCGTATCGGCAAGCGAGCCTCCTTCGGCGTGTCCATCCTAGGCATGTCCATCATCCCCGGGGCGCGGAAAGCTCGGCGAGGAGCCGCTGCGCCCGATCCTCGTCCAGAAGGTCGATCGATCGCTCCATCTCACCGTCCTCGATGCCGGGCCATGTCCCGGTCATGGCCGGCAAGGGAGCGATCTCGCGCAAAGCCTCCAGGATTTCTCCGGCCTCGATCCCGGGCATCGGATCGACGCCGAGCAACTCAGCCGCCATCACGCCGGAGAGTCGCGGGTTGGCGCTCATGGCCCGTTCCATCCGTTCGCCTGCCTGTCGAAGCAGGGCGACATCGCCCGGCCGGCGGGGCGGCGCCATCAACGAGGCAGCGGCCCCGGCGAGCATCAGGACGGCGGCCGCGGCCGCCACGGCTCGCCCCATTGACACTCTTGACGATGGAGAAGGGGACAGGATGGCTGCGGCCCCGCGCTGCGCCACGCGCTCTCGGATCGACGGGAGAAACGAGTCCCAGTAGTCCCCGGACGGCTCGGGCACGTGGCACCGCGCGAGCTGGCGAGCAGCCTCCACCGTTTCGCGCACAAGCCGCAGCTCCGCGGCGCATGCAGGGCATGAGGCAGCGTGCCGCGCCAGGGCGGCATCCACGGGGCCTCCGGCCGGCTCGTGCGGCGCCGAAGCTTCTGCGAGCTCGGGCAGCCGAGCCCTGGCCGCGTCGCATCGGAGCTCGCTCGTCACAGCTCGTCCTTCAGGGCGCGCTTCAGCGAAGCGACGGCGTGAAAGAAGTTGGCCTTGGCCGTGCCGGTCGAGCACCCCATCGCGCGGGCGATTTCCTTGTACTGCATGCCTTCGAAGACCCTCATCATCAGCGTCTCTTTCTGCCTGGAGGGCAAGGCCGCTATCGCGCATCTCAGCCGGGCTTCCCTCTGCGCCCGCAGGAGGTTGTCGGCCCCCACCGGCGCCTGCACCGTGGCCGGCTCTCCCGCCTCGGCCAGCGCCTCCACGCTGATCTCCTGGCGGCGCGCGACGCGCGCGGATTGAACCAGGTTCAGGCCGAGGTTCGTCACGATGCGGCAGAGCCAGGTCCTGAGGGACGACTCGCCCCTAAAGCCGTGCAGCGAGACATAGGCGCGGCAGAAAGTCTCCTGCGCCAGGTCGTCCGCCTCGGCGTGGCTCCCCGTCAATCTCCAGGCCAGGCGGTAGACGTCTTTCCTGTACCGCAGCACGATGCTGTCGAACGAGGATTCGTCTCCCGCGCGGAATCGGGCGATCAGCTCCGCGTCTTCCGCCTGCTCCGCACGCTCCTCGCGCGCATCGGCCTTCTGGTCCATCCAGGCCCTCAAAGGCTACAGACAGGCGGGGGAGGTCAAAGTTTAGGCACCTTCGTCGGCGGGGGGCGATCGGCGGCGTCAGGCGCCCGTTTCCACGGCGCCGATGGCCTCGTCCAGGATCCTCAGGGCGGCGTCGGACTGGTCCTCGCCGATGATCAGGGGAGGGGACAGCCTCACCGCATTCTCACCGCAGGACAGCACCAGCAGGCCCCTTCGGAAGCATTCCTCGACGACCTTGCGGGTCTCCATGACGGCGCGGGCTCGGCTGGCGCGGTCGGTCACCAGCTCCACGCCGATCATCAAGCCAAGGCCTCTGACCTCCCCGATGAGTCGCCGCCGGGCCGCCATCTCACGCAGGCCGGCCATCAGGCGCTCCCCCTGCAGCCGGGCGTTGTCCATGAGCCCGCCCTCCACCAGCCGGAGGGTGGCGAGAGCGGCCGCGCACGAGACGGGGTTGCCGCCAAAGGTGGAGGCATGAGCACCCTGCGGCCAATCCATGACGTCGGCCCTGGCGATGCACATCCCCAGCGGCATGCCCGAGGCAATCCCCTTGGCGGACGTGACGATGTCGGGTCTCACGCCGAAGTGCTCCATGGCGAACATCCTGCCAGTTCTCCCGATGCCAGACTGCACCTCGTCGGCGATGAGCAGGATGCCGTGCTTGTCGCACAGGGCCCGCAGCCGCGCGAACCATCGCGCCGGCGGAATGACATAGCCTCCTTCTCCCTGCACCGGCTCGACGATGATTGCAGCGACCTCGTCGGGAGACATCGTGCGCTTGAACGGATACTCTTCGATGAAATCGACGCACTCGAGGTCGCACGAATCGGGCGACTTGCCGAACGGGCAACGGTAGCAGTCGGCGTACGGGACATGCGTGGCGCCCGGCAGCATCGCGCCGAACCCGCGGCGCTGCGTCGTCTTGCTCGACGTGAGCGACAGCGCGCCGTAGGTCCGGCCGTGGAACGAGCCGTAGAACGCCAGGACCAGGCCGCGCCCCGTGTGGTGCCGGGCGAGCTTCAGCGCCGCCTCGACGGCCTCGGTGCCCGAGTTGGTGAACAGCACGCGCGCATCGCCGGGCCCGTTGCCCACCGGCGTGACGGCTGCGATCTTCTCCCCCAGCTCGACGACCGCCTCGTAGTAGAAATCAGCGCTCGACATGTGCAGGAAGCGGGCCGCCTGGTCGCCGATGGCGGCGACCACGTCGGGATGGCTGTGGCCGGTCGAGCAGACGGCGATGCCGGCGGCGAAATCCAAGAACCGATTGCCGTCCACGTCGATCGCGATGGCGCCCTCGCCCCGATCCATCACGAAGGGATAAGGGCGGGTGTAGGACGGCGAACAGACGGCCCGGTCCCGCTCGATGACGGCCCGGGCCTTCGGGCCCGGGAGCGCGGTCGTCAGGCGTGGCAATCGCTGCGATGTGTGCATCATCAGCCCTTGTGCCAGGTGGTGCCTTGGGGCGTATCCTCGATGACGATACCCATCTCCTTGAGCTCCTTGCGAATCCGGTCGGCCGTGGAGAAGTCTCGCGAGCTGCGGGCCTCTTCGCGCTGCCTGATCAGCCTTTCGACTTCGATGGTCACCTCGGCCTTGCGGCGCGGCACGCCGAAAAGGTACCTGAAACGGTCGAAGAATGCCTCGACAGCCTGCCGCTCGGCGCGCGAGCCATCGCCCCGATCGAAGGCGGAGTTGGCTTCGCGCAGCAGGTCGAAGACGGCGCCAAGGGCCTCGGCCGTGTTGAGATCGTCGTCCAGGGCCGCCTCGAATCGGCTGGCCGTCTTTTCGGTGATGACCGCCAGGCGCCCCGTTGTCGACGTGGCGGCAGGCTCGCGCTCCAGCCGATCGGCGAAATCATCCAGCCGCGTCAGCGCCGCGGCCGCCTGGCCGACGCCATCGAGCGTAAAATTGAGCTGTTTTCGGTAGTGGGCCGTGAGCAGGAAGTACCGGATGGCTCGGGCCTCGAGGCCCTTGTCCAACAGGTCTCTCAGGGTGAAGAAATTCCCCTTGGACTTGGCCATCTTCTCGCCGTCCACTATCAGGTGCTCGGAGTGCATCCAGTGCCGCACGAAAGGCTTGCCGGTCGCGGCCTCGCTCTGGGCGATCTCGTTCTCGTGGTGGGGAAAGATGTTGTCCACCGCGCCGGTGTGGATGTCGAAGGTCTCGCCGAGGTACTTCATGCTCATCGCCGAGCATTCCAGGTGCCAGCCGGGGCGCCCGTCCCCCAGCTCGGTCTGCCAGTGCGGCTCGCCTTCCTTGCGCGCCTTCCACAGGACGAAGTCCCGAGCATCGTCCTTCTCGTACTCGTCCGATTCGACGCGCGCCCCCGGCAGGATGCCGGCCAGGTCGATGTGCGAGAGCTTGCCGTATCCCGGAAAGCTCGCGATCTTGAAATAGAGCGAGCCCTGGCTGTCGTATGTGTGCCGGGAGGCTATCAGCTTGCGGCAGATTTCGACCATCTCCGGCACGTGGCGCGTGGCCCGCGGGTAGACCTCGGCCCGCTCGATTCCCAGTGTGTCGATGTCTTCGAAGAAGGCGTCGATGTACGTCTGCGTGTAGTCATCCAGGCTCACTCCCGCGGCCAGGGCGTTGCGGATGGTCTTGTCGTCCACGTCGGTGATGTTCATCACCTGCGTGACCTGGAAACCGCGATGCTTGAGGAATCTCCGGAGCGCGTCCTCCCATACATAGGTCCGGAAATTGCCGATGTGGGCATAGTTGTAGACAGTCGGACCGCAGGTGTACATCCGCACCCGCCCCGGCTCGAGCGGGATGAACGGCTCGACACGGCGTGTCTTGGTGTTGTGGAAGCGGATACCAGCGTCTCCTGGCGCGACCGCCAGGTCGTTGGAAGTGGTCGGCATAGGGAGGCTGAAATCTACAGCAGAGCCGGCGACAGGGTCAAGACGGCCCGACCCCGCCGGTCAGCGAACTTCGAACACCAGGTCGCGGCTGGCAGTCGCGTGGGCGATCTTGTCGGTCACCAGGACCCTGAGCATGTAGGGGCCCTTGGGCCACTCCTTCAGGGATAGCGCGTACCCATGAGCCTCGTTGTGCTGGTCCGCGAAGACGACATGCCCGAGATCCTGCAGTTTCTCGGCCTCGACGGTCAGGAAGGCATAGTCGACATCGAGGTTCGGCTGGCCCGTGCCGGGGTCCTTCGACGCGCCGTAGATCTGGTAGTAGAAGGCCATGTCGTCACCGGCTGCGAAGGTCTGCGTGAGCCGCGGCATGACGCGCAGGCTGCCGATGACGAACGCGTCCTCGGGCGCATCGGCGGTCGTCGTCGGCTCGATGCCGCGAGCCAGCAGGAGGCTGCTCAGCGACAGGTCGGCGGCCGGAAACGACGGGACCGTCAACGGGAAGTTGTAGGACCCGACCCTGCCGCCGACCCGGTCCTGCACCGTGATCAACGCCTTGTATGAGCCGGGTTCCAGCAGCGCGCTGCCCTGGAAGACCAGATCGCTGTCGATGCCCGCCGAGTCGTTCTCGCGCGCCGGGGAGAAGTCCGAGTCTTTTTCCAGGCTCGCGACGAGGTCGTTGCCCGTGAGGTCCAGGATCCTGCCGTAGAACACGACATCGGGGGACTCGCGGCCTCCGGCAGAGCGGTAATGCACCGCCGAGCTCTTCACGCCGGCCGTCAGCAGGACGCGTGTGCGCGAGGTCGTGGTCCGGAAGAAATCAGCTCTGGCGCGGATGGGAACCGCGCCGAAGAACTCCTGGGTCGTGACGGTCTCGCGGAGCTCCCACTCTCGCGGGGGCTGCTGGAGCTTGGACAGCTCCGTGATGAGCGCCAGGGGATTTGCGCTGAAGGGACCGCCAGCCTGCCGAATCAGAGGATCGGTCAGATTGAAGAGCCTGTTGGCGAGGGCCTGCGCCCTGAGCAGCTGGTTCCGCCCGGCCGCGGTGGTCCCCATCGAGGGCTGGTAGGCGAGCGGAGAGCCCTGCTTGGGGTCGGAGTCCTTCGTGGGCTGCGTCGAGAGCCGGAACTCGCCCGTGGCGTCCCGCGCGAACGCCAGCACGACGTTGGGGCCCACTCCAGGCTTGTTCGAGTTGCGATAAGTCCACACAACCGTGCCGCGGTGCCCCTCGGCCATGAGGTCACGGGTAATTTCGTCGGGCGGCCCCATGAGAATGTGCATCTTCCCCATGTCCGTGCGCCATCCCGGCACCGAGGATTGCTCCCGGTAGAGATTGTTGGCGTCGCGCACGCGCTTCCAGAAGTCGGCGCGGAACTCGTTGCCCGGGCTCTCCGGCGTGGGGTCCCGGCGCCGCCAGAAACCTTCGATGAACCGGGCGCGGTCCTCCTCTATCTTGAGGTCCTTGTATTCCTGATCCTCCCACTTGGTGATGATGTAACGGACCGGCCCCTCGCGCCATTGGGGGATGGGCTTGTCCTGGTAGTCCGTCTTCTCGCGTGACGCGTGGGCAAGACTCCAGGTGAGCAGGACCATGGCGGCGCCGAACAGCGCAACCAGACGCGCGCGACCTGGTCTCATCGGGAACTACCCCTTCGACTTGGCTTTCGCCTTTGCCGGCGTCGCGGCGCCCAGCAGCTTGAACAGGACCTGCGCCGTGGCGGTGGCTGGCGGGTTGGCCAGCTTGTCCTCGGCGACGATGGTGATGCGGTAGTCGCCAGGAGGGCGGTTGGCCAGCGCGAGCACGTAGGCCTGCACCAACTGCGTCTGGCCCGGCATCTTCAACGGCCTTCCGCCCAGGAGCCGCCAGGTGTTGGCGATGTTCACCTCGAAGGAATAGGAGAGCTCCACGTTCGGTACCTTGGTGACCGGGTCGACGGCCGCGTTGTAGATCTGATAGTAGTAGCTCGCCTCCTCGCCGGCTTTGTAGATGTTGTCGGGGCGCGGCACGACCTTGAAGTTCCCCAGCACGAAGGGCGTCATCTTGTCGGCCGGGGGCGCGTCGACAAGTGGCTCCAGCTTCCGCGTCAGCGTCACGGTGCTGAGCGCGAGCTTGTCGGATTCGAAGTCGGGCACCTCGAGGTTCTTTTCCAGCTTGCCCACGGCGCCGGTCGAAGGATCCTTCAAGGCGAAGATGGCCTTGTACTTGCCCGGATTGATGGCGCGCTCGGCCTGGAAAAGCAGGACATCCCCGGCCGCCGCGTCGGTGTTTCCCTCGTATCCTCCGAAATGCTCCGGCTTGAAGAAGCGCTGCGTCGACTCGCCCGTGGTCGCGTCCACGATCTCGGCCGCGATCACCAGCTTCGACGGGTCGACCCCGGCGGCCAGAGCGGATCTCTTGACCTCGAGCGTCAAGGTGGCGAGCGTCCCCTTGGCCGCCTTGTAGAAGTTGGCGGTGACGTCGAGCGGAACGGCCGAGGCGATTTCCCCGGAGCCCCGGACCTGCTGCATCAGCTCCGACTGCGGCGTGACCTCCGGCGGCTGCGGCACGACAGGCACGGCGGGCGCCAAGGGTGCGACGGAGGGTGGAGGCGCCGCCGCTGGCGGCTGCGCGGGAGCTGAGGCTGCGGACTGGGACGGCGGCGCGACCGCTCTGGGCGGCGCAATGCTCCGCGCGATGACCTGGTTCCAGTCGATCTTCTCGTCCAGCCGGAAGCCTCCGGTCACCTCGCCCCTGAAGTTCAGCTCGAGCTTCTCCTGCTTGCCGGTGAGAGGGTTGTTGCGATAGATGAACTTGTAGGTCTTGACGGAGGTCTGCGGTCGGGTATCCTCGCTGCCCGGGCCCAGCGTGCCTGTGGTCCCGAGGCCCCCTGTGGGCGTGCCGGACGACGCCGAGCTGAGACTGCTGGAATCGAGAAGGCCCGCCTCCTGGCTGGTCTCGTCGGGAGGGCCGATGAGGATGTAGACCTTCCCGCGGTCGTCCTGCCAGCCCTTGCCATTGTCCTCCGTATAGCGCGATGCCGCCTCGCGTGCTCTGAGGTAGAAGACATCGCGGAATTCGTTGTCCGGGGTTCCAGGCGTCGGATCGCGCTTCGCCCAGAACTCCTCGACCGCGGCTTTCCGCTCGTCGTCGGTCTTGAGCTTCTTGTAGGCTACGTCTTCTTCCTTGCTGAGCAGATACTTCACGGGGCCCAGACGCCACTTGGCGTCCGGCGTGTCCCAGCTATCCGCGGCGGTGGCCCTTGTGCTGAGGCTGGAGAACACGAACAGGGCAAGCAGAGCGGTGAGAGGGGGCCGGCATCGCATCTTCATCGTCTCCATATGAAACACAAAGGGGCCACTCTCGTGGCCCCCTGATTATAGACTCTCGGGTCGGATGCGCTAGAAGTTGAAAATGGTCCCTATCTCGAACCTGCGGCCCACGTCGCGGGTCCCTCTCAGCCCGACACCGTTGAACGCGGCCTGGTTGAAGGACGTGATCGCCAGGTAGTCGGCGTTGAGGAGGTTCTCGGCCGAGATGAATCCCGAGGCCTGCACTTTGCCGATCACGAAGTTCTTCTCCAAGCGCGCGTCGATCTGCCACTGCCCGATGTTGCGCTGGTCGTTGCGCTGCGATGTCGGAAAGAATGTGCGGATAATTGTGTTGCCGGTGTCGTCCTGGTCGATAATCCGCTTAATCACGGAGAAGGGGGTTCCGGAGGCCCACTGGACCGAGGTTCCCAGCGTGACCTCGTGTGGAAGCTTCGTCACGGCCTGGAACTTCAGCACGTGGCGCTGGTCGAAGGTGAGGTAGCCGGCTTCGTCGTCGACGGTCTGCGGATCGTTTCCAAGACCCGAGGCAAACGTCTCTGCCTGACCGAATGCCTCCGACCAGGTGTAGCTGGCCTGCATCTGCCAGTTACGGTGCAGGCGCTTGAGGACTTTCAGCTCGTAGGCCTTGTAGTCGCTGCTGTTGAAGTTGCCGATGCGCAGGATCTGGTTGAAGCCGTTGTTGACGACGTAGAGGTCAGGCGCCCCGTTGGGCAGACTGAAGCCGGTGTCGAAGGCGAAGTCGCCGCCGGCGAAATCGCTTCCACTGTTGCCGTAGGCGCCGAAGCGGTCGGTCTCCAGGCCTCCCGCATCGCCACAGATGATCTGCGGGCTGATGCCGAGCAACTGTCCATGCTGCTCACAGGTCAGGTGGTTCACATCCGTGTCTTGCAGCAGGTCGTTCCCCTTGCGCCGAATATAGGTGATGCCCGCCGACCATTCGGGGGCCAGCTCGCGCTCGAATCCGATCGTCAGCTCGTCGGTGTAAGGTGTCTTGGTGTTGCGATCGATCTGCGTCACGGTAATGGTCGAGGCAGCTTCCGAGATCGCGGGGTTCGGCGCCGGCGCGATGATGTGCGTGACCGGGTCGGGTCTGAAGGCGTAGTTGATGAAATCTGGTCCGATCTCCCCTGTGATGGTCCCCAGGAAGAGACGGTCGTAGTAGCGGCTCCAGTTGCCGAACACCTTGGTCTTGCCATCCGCCCAGGGATCCCACGAGACACTCAACCTGGGCGAGAGGTTTGTGTTCACGATGCTGAAGTTGCGCGTCTCGCGCTCGCTGTAGGCCGTGAAGTCCCTGAACAGCTCCAGGCCCTCCGCGCCGGTCTGATCGATCAGCCCATCGCCATTCAGGTCGAGTCTCGCCACGCTGGGTGAGACAGGGTGGGCGGGGTCATCGCTCCGCAGGTTGTTCGAGTATGCTGTCGGCGGCTTGCCGTCGTAGGTGCGGGGGTCGTGGCAGTTCGAGTTGGCGGTCTCGAGGCCCTGGTCCACGATCGCTCCACAGACCTCCTGCCAGAGGCGTATCGCCGCGCGGCGTTCCTGTCTCGGGTCGAAGTATTCGAACCCCGAGGTGTCCACATCCTCGCGATCGACCCTGATCCCGGCGTTGATCGTGAGGTTGGGGCGCGGCTTCCAGGCATCCAACAGGTAGGCGCCGCTGTTGAAGCTGGTGGCCTGCTGCGGGAGGGTCAGCGTGCTCGCGGTATTCAGGAGCTGGACTCCAGTGATCGCTTCAGGCCTGATGGTAGGACCGCTGCTCAGGGAGGCCTGGAACGGTTCGGTCACGTCGATCAAAATCGGGTTGTTCGTGGGCTGATCCTCAAACCCTTCATCGGCGAACTCAATGCCGGACTTGATGTTGTGCTGTCCCCACGCGTCCTCGAGGTTGTAGGACAGGTCTGTCTTGATCGAATTGCGGGTCCGGGAGTCATCGCTCTGCGTCGGAAAGGGACCTGTGATGCGCCCGGTCACCAGGTCGGTGATGTAGATTCTCTTTTCACCGCGAGCCGGATCGCAGTTGATGACCTGGCAGGGGTACAGGGCCTGACGCGTCTTGGGACTGGTCTGGACCCTCACGACCTCCGTCGGTTCGAAATAGCGTGACACGGGTGTGACAGCGATTCCCGAATCGAACCGCGTGATGTTGGACTCCAGCAGGAGCTGCGGAGAGATGGTGGAGGTCCACTTCAGCTGCGGCGTGACGCCACCCTGCGAGAACTTGAAGTCCGAATCGGGAGACACTCCGAGCTCCAAGCCGAATCCGGAGAAAGTGCGCGGGTCGCTGGTGACCTGCAGTGCCAGCTTGTTGTAGGAGTTGACCTGCCAGGTCGCCTTCCCGAAGGAGTAGTTGCCTCGCGAGGTCCTGAGGATGTTGGCGCCGATCTGGTTGATCGGGATCTCGGTGTCGAGCACCTCGAAAGAGGCGAAGTACCAGAGTTTGTCCTTCACGACGGCGCCACTAAGGCTCAGCGTGGGCCTCAGGTCGTGCCAGTTCGGGTAGGAATTGTCGAACAGGTTCGTATCATTATTGTTCGGCCCTTCGCCGTTCAGGAACTTGCCCCGCCAGTAGACCAGGAACCTTCCTTCGAAATCATTGCCACCCGACTTGGTGATGATGTTCGCGAAGCCGCCGTCGGCGCGCCCGTACTCGGCCGAGGCGCCGGAGGTGATGACCTCGACCTCCTCGATGATCTCGGCGTTCAGGTTCTGTCCGAAGGTGCCCGAAACAGGGTCCGTGATGTTGCCGCCATCCAGCCTGTACTGGAGCCCTGTGTCCCTGGCGCCATGGACGTTCGGATTGCCGTCGCCATCGGTGTCGGTGACACCCGGCGCCAGCGTCAGCACGTCCTGGTAGTTATGGCCGATGATCGGCAGACCCTCGATGAACTCGGAGCTGTAGGAGCTGGCGGTCTTGGTGCTCTCGGTGTCGATGATGTTTCCCTTGGACTCGACCACGATCGTCTCGGTGGTTTCGGCCGAGGTGCGGAGAGTGATGTCCTGCACGACCATCTTGCCGGCGTCCACGTCCAGGGGGCCAACCTCGATGGGGGCGAATCCCGGGTAATCGATCTTGATGTAGTAGTCGCTGGAGGGGGGGAGCAGCGGGATGCGGAAATTGCCTTCGATATCGGTCACCACTTGTTTGCTTCCCGTCGGCTGATTCTTGCTCTTCAGCACGACCACGACGCCCGGCAGCCCCGAGCCGTCGGTATCGACCACGCGCCCCTTGACGGTGGACGTGGTCGATTGAGCCAGCAGGAAGGGAATGCACAGCCCCTGAACCAGCGCAAAGGCCAGAAACCTCGATGCGAACCGTCTAGACGCCATGAGAGTCCTCCGTCGAAGTCCAGGGGGGTGCTGAGGCTCGACGAGCCCCGCGCCGGCCACCGGCAGATTGGCCATCCGGCGGGAGTCCCGCGGGAAAGCGGCCGGATGAAGTGAGTACGACGGCTCCTCCGCCCCAAACCAGAAGTGAATTAGTCAAATACCACACAGATCCGGTACTGTCAAGGAATCGTTCTTCGGGGGGTGTCAGAAAGTTGGGCCGGTGCGGTCGACCAGTGCCCCTGGCGGCACCTTCCATCAACACCCCCGAGCTTGCTCCGACCTCTCGATCGGCCGCCCCCCACGATACTGAAAGCTGAGCGACCCGGTCGGTACATCCCAGTCTTGCCTCATAGACACCGGGGCGCGACGTTTTGTTTACCGGGTTCTTCGGGAACGTTCCCCTCATCAGGGGGGCCTCCGACGGATGGCTGACTGTGGCCTCCCGACGGGGCGCCGGCGCCCTCACCCCAGTGTTGGGATGACGCTCACTCTATAGGTGACCGGTCGAATCCCGGCGGGGCGTGACGGCGCGTCCGCCACAGCCGCAGGGACGGTCACGTGCACCTCCAGGCGCGTCCCGGAGGAAACCGTCTGCACGTCGGTGAGCCGAATCGGCTCGATGAGACTG
>Ga0075429_100004037_pt1 | contig 12569 bp, 14 predicted proteins | sample RhiMetdeltSRZDD3_FD_75295 | JGI IMG/M metagenome (GOLD analysis project Ga0075429, IMG submission 75295) | Populus rhizosphere microbial communities from Tennessee, USA - Rhizosphere MetaG P. deltoides SRZDD3 | ecosystem: Host-associated > Plants > Roots > Rhizosphere > Soil | place: USA...
GTAGTGCAGCAACGAGGCCCCATGCTTCCGGGTCGACCGCGCACGAGCCAGATCGGGATGGTCCCGCAGCAGCCGCTCGAGCGTCGACGCGTCGCCCGTGATGACCGCCTCTACCGCGGACTCGAACCGGCGTACCGGAGAGTCGGGCGACGCCATCGCGGCGAGATGCCCGACGAGTTTGGCCCAGGATTCGAAGTCCTCTTCCCCGGCGACGACGCGGCGGGCATCGGTGACCGTTAGCGCCAAGCGTTTGCGCCGCAGGCGGTGCCGGATACCCGCCCGCAGCTCGTCGGCGGTCCTGCTCCAGAGGCCGCCCTGTGGCTCCTGCAGCTTGTAGTGGTCGACGATCCGCCGGAGCGCGTGCACGTTCCCGGTGTTGCAGGCGGACACCAGGTCCTGCGCCAGACGCTCATAACGCTCGAGGCTCATTGCTTCGGGGCGGCCAGGGCTCCTATGGTGCGAGCGGGACCGATGCGTCGGGCTTCGATCCGCAGCGCATTCGCGACCCAGGTTCGGCCATCGTCTGTGGAGCGATCCGCGGTCCAGGAGAATCGGTCGGGCTGAATGTCGTAATAGCGAATGCGCAAGATCGCAGCGTTTGGTGTACCGACGCCGAACCGCTGCTCGATATGCATCTCCTGCCCTTCCAGCCGCCCCGTGCCCACGTTCTGTAGCCCGCCGCCCGGCTCGAGAGACACGAGCTCCCATTGGTCGCGCACCGCGTTGTAGACTCTCAGGGTTTGCGTCACGTACCACGTCTCGCCGCTGTCGCCCAGGACCCGGTACTCGTCCAGGATTTGCGCACCCTCCACGAGTCGCGCGACGCTCCACAACCCGTGCGTCCTTCCGTACTGTTTGCTCTCGGCGGTGAACTCCCAATCGCCTAACAGGTAGTCGAAATCACCTTTGTGCGCTTCGCTGGCCGCCCGCATCTGTTCCTGGGTGCGTGGGGGAGCGGTCTGTGCATAGACCGGAACGGCGATCGCCAGCACGATGGCGAACGGCGTCAGCCGGATCAGAGGTATTTGAGCCACCAGTCGTTCCTCCTGGCCTTGAGGTCAGCGTACCAGCGACAGGCCTGGTACAGCAACACGATGGCCACTGCCCAGACGAGGTAGAGTAGGCCGAGACTCCACGGGTAGCCGTCGGGCGGCGGCGGATTTCCCATCGGATGATTGGTGAAGAGCCACGGATCGACCGACCCGCGCCGGATCACCGACACGATCAGCGCCAGGGCATGGATCAGTGGGATGTGCAGCACATAAAAGAAGAACGGCACCCGCCCGAACACGGTGATCCAGCGAGCCACCGCGCCGCGCGCGCGTTCCAGCAATGGAATCACGGCGATCGTCGGCCCCAGCGTCATCAGGAGAAAGAGCAACGATGCCGGATACTTATTGGTATTCAGGAACGCGAGTACGGGCGGCATGGGGACCGGACCGTTCGCGCCCTGCCCGACCGCGTTCCATGGTCGCGGATCGCCGTACAGGTTGAATCCGCGTAATACCAGAAACAGCGCCGTGGCGCCCAGGCCGATGGAGAGACAGAGTCGGTTGCGCCGCTCCGGCTCGAGCATCAGGATCCTGCCGAACGCGTAACCCGCCGCCATCACGCCGATCCACGGGATGATCGAGTACAACACGATGAGCTGGTGAATCGGCCCCTCGAACCATCCCACGTACAGGATCTTCCTGAGCGCTCCCGGCAGCTGCGACGCGAGCGACGGCATGATCGCGTTGTGGAGCGCGATGATGGAGACACCGATGGCCCCGATCGCCGGAACGGGCAGCCGAACCAGGCCCGCCATCAGCACCATGCACCAGCCGAGTGCCCAGATCACACCCGCCAGGAGGTAGTTGCCGAAATCGAAATTGAACGTCCACGCGACGCGGATCACCGTGAGCTCGAGCAACACGAGCCACAGGCCGCGGGTCAGGAGAAATCGGGACAGGTCGCGATGCGTCCGGCCATACAGGAAAGCGCTCGTTCCCGCCAGGAAGAAGAACGCCGGCGCCGAGAAGTGGGTCACCCACCGGGTGAAGAAAATCCCGGCGGTCGGGCCGCCGGCCGGGAGCCCCGAGTAGACCCGCACGTGATCGATGGCCATCAGGACCATGACGGCCCCGCGGATCAGATCGACGGACGTGATCCGGGACGTGCCCGTGCTGCTCGGAGCGGTGGCGGTGGCTTTGGGCCCAGCACCCATGGAGAGGAACGTGGGTCGCGACGTCGCGGCCGTCAAACGACGCGCGGTAAGCGGCGCGAAAGCTGCGGTTAACGGCTCGCCTGTCGGAGCAGCGCCTTGAGCTGCGCCCGGCGGCGGCGACTGACCGGCAGGGCCGTGCCGTCGCGGAGCATGACGACTGTTTCCTGGGCTTCTTCCCTCAGCTCGCGCACGTGGTCCAGCCGCACGATGGCGGAGCGATGTACCCTGGCGAAACGGGCCGGGTCGAGTCGCGATTCGAATTCGGTCAACGATTGTCGCACCCGATAGCGGCGGCGCCCGGCGTGAATATCGGCGTGATCGTCCTGGGCCTCGATCCAGTCGATTTCCCCCGCGTCGAGTAGCAGCTCGCCCGCCGGGGTCGGGACCGGGATGCGGCCTTCCGTCTGTGCCCGAAATCGCGCCAGTACACGGGTCATCGTGGCGCGGAACCGCGCCTCGGACAGGGGCTTCACGAGGTAATCCAGCGCTTCGGCTTCGAATGCTTGCACTGCGAACTCCTCGTGGGCCGTCACGAACACGATGAGAGGAAGCCGTCCGGTCCCCCGCAGCCGCGTGACGTCCATGCCGTCGAGTCCAGGCATCTGGATGTCGAGAAACACGAGGTCGGGTTTCATGCCCGCGAGGGCCCGCATCGCCTCGCGTCCATCGCGGCATTCTCCGATCACCCGGACGTCCGGAAACGGCGCGAGCAGCTGGCGAATGCCCCGCCGCGCCAGCGGCTCGTCGTCCACGATCAGGGCACGGATCTCAGCCACGCGTTCCCCCTCCCCCCTCCTCCTGCTCCAGCTCGCGATACGGCAACCGCACTGTTACGCGGGCGCCGCCGTCCGGATTCTGCACCAGGTCCAGCCGGCCGCGCGATCCGTAGAGCGTCGCCAGGCGCTCGCGCGTCGTGCCGAGTCCAACGCCTTCGCCCGCCTCGACCGGACCGGGGCCGTCGTCGATAACTGACAGGATGAGGTCGTCGCCTTCATGGCGCGCCTCGATCCGCAGCAGGGTCGCGGTGACGCGCTTGGCGAGACCGTGCCGCAGCGCGTTCTCGACCAGCGGCTGCAACAGAAACTCCGGGACGGCCGCCCCAAGGACGGCGGGATCCACGGCGAACTCGGGGCGCAGGCGATCGGAAAAACGCACCTGCTCGATGCCCAGGTATTGGCGCACGAAATCGAGCTCGTCCTCCAAACGGATCTCCTGCGGGCGGTCGGCGCGCATCACGCGCCGCAGCATCTCTCCCAGCTGCTCCAACATGCGCGTGGCCGTCGCCGTATCCCGGTCGCGGACGATCACCGTGATGGCGTTCAGACTGTTGAAGAGAAAGTGCGGTTGCAGCTGCATCCGGAGGGCGCCGAGCCGCGCCTGGGCGAGCTGCGACTCGAGCCGGGCCGCCTGCGTCTCTCGCTCGCGTGCTTCGACGAAGTAGGACACGGCATGTTCCACGCCGAGCACGGCGAAATACACGGCCACGCCGAATGGCAGCGAAGTGAGAAACCAGCTCAACACGCCGCCCCCATAGGGGGTGTGGCGGAACAACGCGAGGCTCAAAAGGCTCCCGCCCAGTGCCCAGCCCGCACACAGGACGATCGAGGCGCCGAGATGCCGGGGCAGCGTCCGGCCCAGGGATCCTCGCGTGAGCGGATAGCGCCGTCCGAGCCAGAACACGGCGGGCGTGAGGAAGGCGTACACGAGCCAGTCCCCGCCTTCCCACACGAGGGCCCGCCAACCTGGTAGGTCACCACCGCCGATCAACCCCTGGGCGTATTCCTTCAGCGCGGCGAGGATCGCGGGCACGACCCAGGCCGCCGAGACGAGCGCCCAAACCGGAAGCCGCCGCGACGTGCTCAGTGCGGCGCGTTCGCCAGGTCCGTAACCGTCGCCGCCAGCGTTCGCACCTTGTCCGGATCGCCGGCGCCGCCCGCGTCCCCCACCAGCTGCGTCGCGAGCTCCGTCAACGCCGCCTGGCGAGCCGGACCCGTGAGTGACTCGGCGCGCGCCAGCTCACCGCGCACGCTCTTGAGACGCTTTGCGTCGAGGCCGCGCGAACGCTCCAGCTGATCGAGGTAGGCGCGCGCCACCACGAAGCTGGCCGGCCACACGAGCTTTTGCTGATCCTGCGGATTCAAATAGTCGAAATGCACCAGCTTGGCCGCGTCGATTTCGTTCTGCGACAGGAGGCCGCTCGGTTGCAGCTCGAAGATGTCGAGGCCCCGGGCCAGCTCGGAGCTGTAGAGGTACCCGTTGTACCAGTAGGCGGCCCACGACCCCGCCCCTACGAGCTTGGTCGAATCCATCGGGCCGCGATCGAAAAAGGCGATCTCCTTCGGGTGCGCCGCGTCGGTCCAGTCGAAGACCGAAATGCCGCCCTGGTACCAGCCCTGCGCCATGATGTCCCTCCCCGGGACCGGGATCAGGGTGCCATTGTGGGCGACGCAATTCTCGTTGGCCGTCTGCGGTACGGTCAGCTTGTAGTAACTGTGGAAAGTCATCGTGTCGGACGAGAGCGTGAAGATGGCGTCCGCGCCCCACTCGGGCTTGTCGGTCACGCGACAGCGCGGCGCCAGGCCCCCGCCCCATTCATCCGTGAACAGGATCTTGGTCCCGTCATTGTTGAACGTGGCGGAGTGCCAGAAGGAGAAGTTCGAATCGGAGGCCGCACCGATCCGCTTCGGGTTCACGGGATCGCTGATGTCGAGCAACAGGCCGTAGCCTCCACACGCCCCGCCCGCGCGGCCGATCGCGGCATACACGGTGATGTCGTGGCATTGCGTCGGCCCGGTGCGGGTGCCCACGCGTCGCCGCTGCGCCGCCTGCGCCTGGGCGATGAGATCGGGGAGCGCCGCGCGAAGCGCCGCGCTGTCGGCCGCCGTCGCTGCGCCGGTCCCCTGCCGGGCTTTGACGATACTGTCGAGCCGTGGAGTGACGAACCCGGGGCCCAGCACGACTTCCTGCCCGTTGATCGTCGCCGTGAACGCGCCCCGGGCGCGCGCTTCGGCCGCCGCCCGCGCCGCCGCGGCGATGTCCTGCGGCGCCTCGCCGTGCCGGGCAGGCGCCGTGAGGTCATTGAAGATGCGCGGCGAATTCACGATGTGGGCCTGCTCCGGCGCGGCGAGCGGTATCTGAATGACCTCGATCCGAAACAGGGCGCTGTTGGCGTCCGAGTCCGGGAAGGCGGACGAGCAGCCCGCCAGCTCGTTGGGCGAGCGGACCGGGGCCGAGCCGGAAACGTAGATGTAGACGTTGGCGGTGTCCGAGGGGGACGTCACGACGGTATGGGTGTGCGACCCACGGCACGTCTGCACGTTCGTGATGTAGCGCGGGTGCGCGATGTCCGTGACGTCGAAGATGCGGATCCCGCGCAGGCGATCATGGCTCACCGTGTCGGAGATACCCTGGGTCCCGCAGTCGACGCGGCCGTTCAGGGCTTCGCCCGATACGAACATCAGACGTCGAAACACCGACACGTCGCTCTGCGAGCCGGGGCAGACGTAGGCCGTGTGCAGGACCGGGTGACTCGGGTTCGAGACATCCCATACCTGGTAGCCGGAGAAGTTGCCCTGGATGACGTAGTCCCCGACGAACGACAGGTCCGAATTGATCAACTGGAAATCCCCCGGCGTGTTGCGGTCGATGAAATCCGGTGAGGGCGGCGTCGTCGATACCAGTCGAATGTTCCACGCGGCTTCGCCCGCATCCATCCAGCCGGCGCGGAGGCCGATACGCGGGTCCGGCGAAGGGGCCGTGGTCGACAGGTGGCGGCTCGCGGTGGCGCCGGCGCAGGCCGCGACGGCCACCGCGAGGATCGAACGGAGCAGGAGGAATTTCACTGAGCACTCCCTTGGCGGTATGGGACAGAATCTGACGCGGCCGCCACGGCTCCACCATGGGTCATGGAGTCACGAACGGCCGCGGCGGTTTGAGCCGCTTCCACAGGAACGCGACGAAGGCCGAACGCAGCCGGTCGATCGCGTCTGCGCCCGCGAGCGGAGCGAAGAACGGCTGCGGGACGAGGCGCACGGCCTGCTCCAGCGTCTCCCGGTCGACTCGGCCGGCCAGCTCCGCATCGAGCTCGGGGAGCCGAGCGGCTCGGGACCGCAGCACGTGTCGCGCCAGGAGCGGCCAAGGGGCGCGGGGTGATGCTTCCGTCACCCGGGCCCAATCATGCTGGAAGCCGAGGCAGGCTCCGTGGTCGATGAGCCAGAGGCGCTCATGGGACCACAGCAGGTTCGGATTCTCGGGCGTGCGATCGGGATTGAACACCAGGCCATCGAGCCACACGATGGTCGCGGCAAGCTCGGGGGCCACCTGGGCGAGGTCGTCGGCGCGGAAATCCCGCGACTGCGGGAGATACTGGAAGCCGAGATTGAGACCGGCGCTGGCGCGCACCAGGTCCAGCAGCTCGTCGCGGCGGTCTTCGGGCTCGAGTCCGGGCGGCATCTCGATCAGCACTCGGGCCGGCACATTCAACCCGAGCGCTTCGGCCACCGCTCCCACGATGAGCTCGGCGACGAGGGATGCCGGCGCTTGTCCGGCGCTGCGCAACTTGGTGTAAAAAACGCCCGCCTCGGTTTCTGCGAGCACGGGCCAGGAGCTGCCGCGGTGGTCGGCGGTGAGGATACGACGCGCGCGATAGGTATGCATGCCGGCATGGCAACCTAACCGGCGCGTGGCGATCCGGCGCTACGCCCCTGGTTTGCCGCCGGCGCAGGCGGCCGCACGGCCGAGCAGCAATTCGCGCTCGCGCGTGTTGCGCGTGAGAGCGGCCGCTCGCTCGAACTCCACTCGCGCCTCGCCGAATCGACCGAGCCTGGCCAGCAGGTCGCCGCGGACGCTGGGCAACAGATGGTACTCCTGGAGCGCCGGCTCGGCAGCGACCGCATCGACGATCTCGAGGCCCGCGGCGGGACCGAACGCGAACGCGTACGCCACGGCCCGGTTCACTTCCACGACCGGAGACGGCGTGAGCTGCGCGAGCGCGTCGTACAGCGCGGTCAAGCGCGTCCAATCCGTTTCCTCGGGCGTCCGCGCCCGGGCGTGACAGGCGGCGATGGCCCCCTGCAAGGCATAAGGGCCGTGCGGTCCCCCGAGTTGTTCGGCGCGGGCCAGTGCGGCGAGACCGCGACCGATGAGCAGCTTATCCCACCGCGAGCGGTCCTGATCGAGCAACAGGACCGGCTCCCCGGAGGGACCGACGCGCGCGCGCAGCCGGGAGGCCTGGATCTCCATCATGGCCACGAGGCCATGGACTTCGGCCTCACCGGGCATCAGCTCGGCCAACATGCGGCCCAACCGCATGGCGTCCTCACACAGCTCGGGACGCACCCAGGCGTCCCCCGCGGTCGCCGAGTATCCCTCATTGAACACGAGGTAGATGACCGCCAGCACCGACGACAATCGCGCCGCCAACTCTTCCCCTCGAGGCACCTCGAAGGGGACGCGTGCCGCCGTGAGGCTCCGTTTGGCCCGGACAATCCGCTGGGCGATCGTCGGGACCGGTACGAGGAAGGCGCGGGCGATCTCTTCGGTCGTGAGGCCGCCGAGCAAGCGCAACGTCAGGGCCACGCGCGCCTCGGTCGAGAGGACCGGATGGCAGGCGATGAAGACCAGGCGGAGCAAATCGTCACCCACGGGATCGTCGATGGCCACGTCGAGATCCTGGACGGCCCGCTCCTGCCGTTCCTCGATCTCGAGTCCCAGCTCCTCGTGTTTTCGCTCGAGCCGCTTGGCCCGGCGGAGATGATCGATGGCGCGATGTTTGGCGGTCGCCATGAGCCAGGCGCCCGGATTGTCCGGGACGCCTGACTCGGGCCAGGTTTCGAGCGCCGCGACGAGGGCATCCTGCGCCACATCTTCGGCGATTCCCACGTCGCCCACCATGCGGGTGAGACGGGCGATGAGCCGGGCGGATTCGATACGCCAGATCGCGTCGATGGCGCGATGCGTATCGGACGGCGTCATCGTTCGGCGAGCGCCGGCGCCTCGTAGATCTGGCGCAGCTCGCATTCGCCGTCGCCACCGACAAAGGCGAGGAAGCGCTTGGTCAGCTCGACCGCTTCCTCTTTCGAGCCGGCCTGGAGCAGCGCGAACCCGCCCACCACTTCCTTGGCTTCCGTGAAGGGTCCGTCGATCACCGTGATCTTTCCGCCGTTGCTCCGGATGCGTGCGCCCAGGGCGCTGGGGAGGCATCCTTCGGTCGCGAGCAGGGCACCGGACTTCATCGACTCTTCGATGTATTTGCCCATCCGGTCCATCTCCTCCTGGGTCGGAGGAGTCTTGCGCTCGACCGTCTTGTAGATAGAGAGGAATCGCATCGCTGTCGTCTCCGTCGAGAGAATGTGGTTGTCGCTGGTTGTGGTTAGCCGGCGATTCTGGCGCCCCCCCCCGCGGCCTTCTGGACGTCGGGCGGGAATTCGGAGAGCTCCTGTATCTGGCGCACTTCGATGGTGTCCCCGTCCTGCATGGGTGCGCGCTTGGCCCATTCGACCGCCTCTTCCTTGGACTTCACCTGGATCATCCAGTAGCCGCCGACCAGCTCTTTGGACTCGGTGAACGGCCCGTCGGTGACCCGTGGCTTGCCGCCGGAGAAGCTCACGCGCGTGCCCTTGGCGGGCGGTTGGAGGCCGTCGAGGCCGAGCAGCACACCGGCTTTGGACAGGGAGTCGTTGTACTTGGTCATCTTGGCGACGAGGTCGGCCGGAGGCACGAAGTCCGCCCCCGCCTTCTCGTAGCCCTTCGGGATCACCAGCATCATGAATCGCATAGGTCTCTTCCTGTTGAGGTCGTCGTTTCGCTACTTACACCCCAACGACGAATCAGGAAACCCGAGTTCGACAGGTAAAGTGGTAGATGAGATGAGTTTCGATAAGTATCGCTGCAGTAATATGTTACGATGTCACTCCAGCCAGCGCGTTACGCGGTCGACAATCTGGTCCTCGCCGAGCTCATGGCACAGAGCCGTGAGATCGGCTCGGACGGCTCCCTGCCAGCGGAGGGCATCAGTTCCCTCAGCCAAGGGCACGTCGGTCCGTAGCGTGGCCAGACGGCGGTACAGCAGCACCTCCGTCCGGTGGGTCGCAAGGCTCTCCGCGAGCGCGGCGGCCCCGCGAACCGGAACGGTCCAGCGATTCGCCTCGTCGGGGATCTCCTCCAAGTGGCCATAGTGAGCGAGCAGCGTGGAGGCCGAGCGGGCGCCCCAGCGTGGAACGCCGGGAATGCCGTCCGCATCGTCACCAACCAGGGCGAGCCAGTCGGGAATCGAGGCCGGCGGAATGCCGAACTTTTCGATCACCGCCGCTTCGTCGTACACCCGGCGCCGCAGCCGGTCGAGAGCGACGACGTGAGTCCCTCGTACGCATTGGGCGAGGTCCTTGTCCGGCGAGCAGATCACCACCTGATCGACGTGGGAGTCGACCGCGGCGCGGGCGGCCGCCGTGGCCAGCGCATCATCCGCCTCGAACTCCACCATCGGCCACACCACCACGCCCAGCGCCCGCGTCGCCCGCTCGGCGAGGGGAAACTGCGCCAGGAGCTCGTCCGGCACTCCTTCACTCGTCTTGTAGCCCGGAAACAGATCGTTGCGGAACGACTCGATCACGTGGTCGAAGGCGCACGCGACGTGGGTCACACCATCTTCGCCTAACAAAGAAAGGAGCGACCGCATCAACCCCAGCGTCGCTCCGACGGCTGTGCCGTCTCTGCCCCTGGCCTCGGGTGCTCCGAAATGAGCGCGGAACAGCTCGTAGGTGCCGTCGACGAGGTGGATCCGCATCAATTAGGACGGGGAGAAACGGGCTCCTGATAGAGGCCGATGATGTTGCCGCCCGGATCGCGGAAACGCGCCGTGATCTCAGGCGCATCCGCGCCGATCGCCTGGACGATCTGGCCGCCATGGGCGACGACCGCGTCGACCGTCGCGGCGACGCTGTCCACCATGATGTAGACCATAATGCCGGGCTGCGTCGAAGGCGGACGCCCGGTCACCCAGGTTCCGCTCACCTCACCGACCGTGTCGTCGAACGCGGTGTGCCCGTCGCCGCGGCGCCGGATCGTCCAGCCGAAAACGGACTGGTAGAACGCCACCGAGCGCGCGATGTCGGTGGCGGGCAGCTCGAGGTAGCAGATCTTGCCGTTGGATCTGGTCGGAGGCATCGACGGTCTAGAACTGCCAGCCTAAGGTGATCGGAAAGAACCACTGCGGCGCGATCCCGCCCCGAAACAGGCGGAAGTAGTCGGCGGAGAGCAGCAGCCCCGTCGCATGCGGACCGACCCGAAACCCGAGCCCACCCCGCAACCCGAGGACCACCGCATCGGTTCCAGCGTTGCGCTCGACCATCCAATGGGCGCTGGGGCCAAACTCAAAGAGCCAGGTGCCGGGGGACACATGCGCTGTCCCCTGCAACGCCGGCGCGATTGTTACCGCAGTCGTGATGTCGCTCGAGCCGCATGCGGGTGGCGGGCTGGGACACGGGCCCGTCACGATATCGTTGTTGTGAGGAACGTGTTGGATAGCGACGTCGAAGATCACCGGTACTCCGATATGCGCTCCGAGCCGAAAAAAGCCCGTCAGACCGCGACTCGCGAGCGTATTGGACACGCCATTGTCGGCCACGAGCAGTCCGCCACCGATGGCGAAATCGATCGGGCGCGATCGTTGGGCGTCGAGCGCGCTCGCCAAAGCCAGGAATCCGGCGATGAAGACTGTCGCGCAACCGGTCTTTGGAGTCATGGCATCCCGTCGGGAAAACGGTCCGGCACCAGATTCAAGATAACGTTGTGCTCGAGCAGTGCTTTGAGTCCAGCGAGCACCAATGCGAAGCCTTCTGTGGCTCCAATCGCCTGCTTCGCCTGCTCTTCTTCAGACCCAGTGAAACCCCAATGCGCGATGCTGACGAACGTCGTGTGGTCGTTGCGAGGCGCGAAGCTCCATTCCACCGTGGTCGGGCCACCGTATGCGGACCACTCGATCAGGATACGGGAGTTCTTGGTAACCGTCTTGACGGTAACCTGCACGGAAACATCCTGAAGCGCCCAATACCACGTGACTTGCTTGCCGGCCTCCAGTCTTCCGCTGCTCTTGGTGAACCAGAACCTGGATGTGACGGCAGGATCGACAAATGCCTCGAATACCTGGCCGACCGGCTTGCGGATCAGCATGGCTGCCCGCGCGGTCGGCGTGCGTTCCGTAGTCATGGGTGGTCCAACCCAGGCCTGCCTGGAAGGGTCCAGTTGGTGGTCATACCCTGCTCGGCTCCCCACCCTCCGGCCACGTCCGCGCGACACGCACCCAGCCGAGCCTCGATCTTGGGCTATGGTGCGAGTTTTCTCGCTAGGGAAAGCCTGTCCTCGTCCGTCCAGTCGTCGCGCGGCTCCGCGGCCGCCCGGGCGAAGGTCCAGAGGCGCACGCGCTCCCGATCCACGCCGAGCAAATCCGCAACGCGAGCGATCGTCCCGTCCGGGTTCGCGGCAAGGCGCGCCGTGCAGTTCAACAGGTGCTGCGTCGCGTCGTAGGCGAGGTCGCCCACGAATGGCTTGGGATCGATGACGAGCCACGGCTCCCGTTCCGCCCGCAGCACGTTGCCCGCATGCAGGTCCGTGGCCAGGAGCGTTTCGGTCGGGGCATTGCGTGGCAGCTCCTGAAACAGATGCAAGCCTGCGCGAACGATCCCATGGTCCAGCCAGCGGGCCTCGTTCACCGTCGTTTCGGCGGACCAAGATGCCGCCATATCCGACAGCGGCCGAAACGGATGCGGCCGGCGCGGTGCGCGCCATAGACGCTTGAGCAAATTCGCGATCACGACGTCCTGCTCCGGCTCGGGCAGCTCGCGGAGCGTCGTTCCGGGCCGGCAACACTCGAGCAGCATGGCGCCCAGACTCTCGTCGGCTTCGAGCAGGCGCACCGTCGGATCGCCATCCCAGAAGCGCAAGCCGGCGATCTCGTGGAGCCCCTCCATGTGAGGAAGACCGAGTTTCAGGACGCTGGCTTGACCCGTCGAGCGCGTGGCGGTGGCCACCCACGCGCAGCTGCCCTCACTCGAGTCGAACGCCTCGCCGATGGTGATCGACCAGCGTCGCTGCAGCTCCGCGACGGTCGAGGGAAGCCGCTCCAGCCAGCGGGCGCTCTCGGGGGCATTCGCGCAGCTGGCTGCGAGGTGATCCGGAACCGTGATGCGCATGATCTAGTGAAAGCGAGGGATCCAGCGCCCCACCGTTCTCGTGTAATGGTCGTAGGAATCGCCGAATTGGCGGCGCAGCATCGGCTCCTCAAAGCCGATCACGAACAGATTGACCAGGACAAACCAGATCAACCAGTAGATGAGCAACCCGGCGGAACGGGCCAACAGCGCTTCGC
>Ga0075429_100004043_pt1 | contig 12562 bp, 7 predicted proteins | sample RhiMetdeltSRZDD3_FD_75295 | JGI IMG/M metagenome (GOLD analysis project Ga0075429, IMG submission 75295) | Populus rhizosphere microbial communities from Tennessee, USA - Rhizosphere MetaG P. deltoides SRZDD3 | ecosystem: Host-associated > Plants > Roots > Rhizosphere > Soil | place: USA...
GGCATTCCAGAAGGATGACCCGCAAAAGGCAATGAGCCTGTTCGAGCAGCGGCTGAGGACGGCGCAGAAGGCAGGGTTTCGACAATCGATCGCCTATTCCAATTTCCTGCTCGGGATGGCAGCCTGGAAGCTGGGGCAGCCGGAGCAGGTGCGAACATATATGCGTGAGGCGCTGCCCTACATGTATGACATAAGTAATTTTGTCACCCTGGCAGAATGCCTGCTCGGGCTGGCATGGACCGAAGCAGAAGAGGGGAATTTCGAGCAGGCAGCCTATCTGTTCGGCGCGGTCACCAGGGCAGATGAAACGCAGAAGCTCAAAATGGAATTTGAGCATTTCTACTTCCACACACCCCTCATTGCAGATTTGCGGTCGCGGCTGCAGGATGAGGCATATCAAGATGCACTGGAGCGAGGACGGAACGCAACACTGGATCAAGTCGCAAAGGCATTTCTGGAAAGCCACTGACCTTACGAAGTTCCCGGGGGGATCTACAGGTCATCTCAAAATGTCATCCTGAGCCCTTCGCATGTCATTCTGAGCTACATCCTGAGCGGCAGCGAAGGAGGAGCGAAGAATCTCATTTTCCGGTTCGTTTCCAGGCAAAACCACAGATTCTTCGTCGTGGCACCAAGGCGCCACTCACTCAGAATGACATGCATGAGGATTTTGCATCCACACCCTAACTATCTGCGAACCATTCTCATGCAAAACCGCCTACAGGCGGTTTTTTTTGTTTAAATTGGCTGCTGATTTAACGCAACTGGTCTCCAAATTTGGCGCTAATTTGGCGCGGGGTTTGTATCATGTGACCAACATTACATAAGGAGAGACCGATGCTAGTACGAAATCTGGAACTCAGTGAACACAAACAGAAAGTTGCCAGGGTCTATGATCTGGCAGCCGCCGGCTACGATAAACCGGCGTTGCGCTTCTTCCCGGTCATCGCAGAGCGGCTGGTCGAGCTGGCGCGCATCTGCGAGGGCGAGAACGTCCTGGATGCCGGCACGGGCACGGGTGTTGCCGCCTTGGCTGCCGGCGGGAAAGTGGGCATATCCGGCAGGGTGATCGGCGTGGATATCGGGGAGCAAATCCTTGATCAGGCGTTTCAAAAGCTCGACCCCGCCGTGCCCGGCCCGATCTTATTTCTCCGGGGCGATATGGAGCAGCTCGAGTTTCCGGACGAAGTCTTCGATGCCGTGCTGAGCGCCTCTTCGCTCTTCTTCCTGCCAGACATGGCTGCCGGTCTGCGGGAATGGATGCGTGTTCTCAAGCCCGGCGGACGGATCGCCGTTGCGGGGTATGGGGGTTCCGCCTTCCGCCCTCTCTCCGACCTGTTCGAGGCGCGCATCCGCTCGTATGGCATCCAGCTTGCGGCGCCGGCGCGCCCGTTCTCATGGCAGCGTCTCACGGAGCCCGAACAGTGCCTGTCCCTGTTCCGCCAGGCAGGCCTGGAACATGTCGAGGTCTTTTCCGAGCAGCTGGGCTATCTGCTCCGTGATGCCAGCGAGTGGTGGGATATTGTCTGGAACAGTGGCTTTCGGGGCCCTGTTTCCCAGCTGACGCCGGGGCAGCTGGCGCAATTCCAGCAGGAGCATCTGGCCGAGGTCGCAAGGCTTGCCACACCTAAAGGCATCTGGCTCGACGTCCCTTCGATCTTTGCCATCGGACGCAAGGCGTGAACAGATCAAAACGTTAGAAGATGTCGTGACCTGACACTTTCAAATTTCAACCAGGCTCCGGTGGTCGAGTAGTGGCGCCAAAGCGCCACGTATCGAGACCACAAGTTTCCCGAAAATCTTTGATTTGCAGGTTACTTTTGGTCTCGGTTTCGACAAGCTCAACCCAGCGGATACGGCGGGCGACGCTTCGACTTCATTCGGGCAACGAGCACGCCCTCATTCCGCTCAGCGCGGGACCGCCTACTCGACCAACGGATACCTTTTAAAACAAACTGTCAGGTGGCTAGTAGAGGGCGTAGTTTCAGGATAAAGGAACTCCCTTCAGGCAAGCTTCACACGGCAGATTCATATTCAATCAGTTTTTACTCAACTTATTAAGGAGAAAATACCATGGACGTCAAGATCATACCTGTTTCCGGCTGCATACAAATCTTTCTCGGGGTGGCCACATTCGGCGTCGCCCCACTCGCAGGCTGGATCAATGAGCGTAAGTGGCCCAGATCAGTGGATGAACAGGGCCTCACAACCCGCGGCGGAGCCAGAGTCGCGTGGGATGAGTTTACTGAAATCAAGAGGGTGATCACAAGAATCGGTCAAACAAGTAATACGACGGAACATTACGAGGTGAGCGGCTCCAAAGGGAAGGTCGTTGTGGCGCCATACCGCCTGGAGAATGGCGCGCAGGTATTTGACTATATCTGGCGGCGTCTCCCGGAACGACTCAAAGAACCTCAGAGATAGGCAGTGAGAGGCGTTGCTGCGAAAGAAGGACGGTACACCCTCCTTTATTCGCAGCAACAAAGTAAATCTCTTGCGTACGTAAACGAAAATGCTTGTTAAAGTCCACTTCAACCACGGAGCCAGGGAGACGCTGAGAAAAAATTAAAGAAGACTCAGTGACTTGGTGTCTCCATGGTTAGAGCTTGTCTCAAAAATGTATTTCCGTCGTTGCGAGCGGAGCGAAGCAATCTCACAAAGAATTACCCTACGCAAATGGGCCTAGAGATTGCTTCGTCGGGAAGAACGCCCTCCTCGCAATGACGGGGAAGGGTGTTTTTGAGGTGACTTGTAGGAGTTTGGGACTTTTGCAAGAGGCTGAGTAAACAATCTGTCTTCGAGAAGAGAGAAAGGTTTCGAAATGCAAACGTTAAGTTCTGAAGCGCTGAATGAATATCTGAAATGGCGAGATATTGTTTTTTCCGTCACCAGCCAGCAGGTAGACGATCTCCAGGATCAACCGGATCGAGTTTATGGTGTGATCATGGATGTCGGGCTTTCCAATGAATTTGTGATCACCATCACAGCATTTGCCAGCGGAGAGTCATCCCAGAGGACCACGGTTGGAGGCGGAGCGATTGGGTTAGGCGGCGATCCCCTGATCGCAGAACACGCAAAACACATCGTGTTCCTGGCGCAATCTCGCGGGATGACCGCCAGGCCCATTAACCATCCGGCCCTGCCGCCAGGCAAAGAAGTTTATTTTTACTTCCTGACCCCCGCAGGCTTAAGGTTAAGCCGGTCGACAATGGAAGAAATCTATGCTCCAGCGCACCCCCTGCGTGAAATGTTTTCAAGATTTTCGGCAATCAAGGCGCGCTCTGAGGAACTTTTAAGAGGTTCCTGACATTTCATATGCACGACAGTCTCAGTCTCAGGCCTTCACCCCTGCATGATTCCCTTCATGGATGAATGGAGAAAAATGAAACCAAAACTTTATGTTCTCCTACCAGTGCTCGTCACGATACTGTTCCTTTCCGCTTGCGGGCCGGTGACGATCGTCGTGCCAACCGGCACGCCGCCCGTCACCCTCCCGGCTTCCACTGCTCCAAGTTCCCTCCCTGACCTTTCTGTTTCCAATGTGTACCTGGAGATGCAGGGCCGTACAGGCAATTGCGTACCCGGCTATACGTCCTATGAGATCCGCGCGACGCTCCAAAACCTGGGCCCGGCTCCTGCCTATAACATTCCCGTGATGGAACGTTCCACGGGCACCCTGCTTCAGGTGGGGGAACTTGGAAGCGGGCAAAGCATGGAATTGTATTTCCCCGCCACCGCCGCGAGCGGAACCTACAACGTCAGTGTGGACCCGGAGAACACAATTCCGGAAACGGACGAAAACAACAACACCGTTTCCTATCTCGCGCCAACGCCCACACCACCGGTATTGTGTACGCCGGTGGATTCAACGCCGGTGACGACGCCCGCGCCGGACGAGTCCGGCACAGCCTTGCCGCAAGGTGATGCCATGATCATCTGGCAAAGCGCCGGCACCTTTTGCCAGACCGCATCGTTCTGGGAAGATCATATGCAGTATGGGGATTGTCCGCCTGCCCTTCCGCCCTCCGAGTGGCCTCTGAGCACACTCGGCTATGCACAATTGCCGGAGTATGCAACGGCCTACACCTCGCGCTTCCCGATCTGGAGGCAGGCCTATGCTCCGTTCGTCGCCCAGACCCCCGCCGGGACGGTGACCTTCAATGGCAGCGGCTATGTGATCGCCACGCCCGCCGAGCAGCGCATGATGGCCGAGTGGGCGATCTATATGTTCTCCGAGATCCCGGAGAGCCCTACCTCCGGGGGAGGGATGCCGATCTCGGCTCATTTCAGCAGCGAATATCGTTGTTTCGACCTTGCCGTCTATCGCGATGGGCGTTACCGTGTGGATTCGTGTTTGGCCGGCTATACCTATCCGTCCCCGGATGGCTATCTCGATGCCAGCGAGCTTCCGCATTTTTACCGCTGGGCAGATAGCCTGGATTCCTACCAGACGGTTTACGAGTCAGGGACAATCTCCTTTGTCAACATCTTCCGCTCGGGCGGTCTGGTCCCCCCGACGATCACCGACAAACTTTCGATCGAGACGTTGGTGTTCAACCTGGAGAGCCGGGCAAAGGGACAATACTCCACCATTGTCGGCGGGGTTCCAGGGGCTGCCGTGGTGGCACAAAGAGTCCTGGTGGAAGAACTGGGAATTCCAATCGATATCATACAGGTCAAATCGATAGAACCCATGGACTTCCCCGATTCCTGCCTGGGCGCCGCAAGACCTGGTGAGGTCTGTACGCCGGGGATCACTCCCGGTTTGCGCGTCCAGCTCGTGGCGTATGGAATGCTCTATGTGTTCCATACGGATTTCGCCGGATACGACATCCGTCCGTTTGGCAGCCCACAACCGGCTCCGTAAGGGCGGGATGATAAAGACTGCTCTCGACCTTTTGCAATCAGACTCCTCCCCACAGGGGACTGCGCAGCGTGCCTGTAGCGTAGCGGCAAGCGGGGCTCTCCCCCTTCAGGGGGAGCGGGGAGGGGGTCCGTACGCCTGCGTCCGGACGACGATCCTCGCAGCCGATGGCCGTTGTAAACAGCCTGTAAACCCACCGGTCTGCTTCTCATGCTACACTTCTGGCAAGAGGGAGAGAGCAGCCCGGGAATGCCCGGACTGACGAGCGTTTCGATATTCACGTGGAAGTTGAATGGGAAGTAGTGAGAAGACTAGGGGAGTCCTGAGAGACTCTGACGACGGTAGCACAGGATGAGCACAGCCCTAGCACGGGATAAGCACAGCATCCGGTCTCAGTTTACAGGGTGCCGCGTGAAGCGGTAGGAAGTAACAAGGAGAACTGCATGGGAAGAAAGCGGAGAAAAGGACCAAAGATCCTGCTCCATCCGATGTTCCGATGGATCCGGGGCAAGATGGGCAAGATCGTCTATCGCCTCTCGCACAACGGCGAAGTGTCGGCGTACCCGGCGCCTGATATGTCTGGGATCGAGTGGAGCGCGGCGCAGACGGCGCAGCGCCAGCGCTTTGCAAAGGCTACGGCGTATGCAAAGCTGGCGATCCGGGACCCTGAGATCCGCCAGTTCTACGTGGAGATGGCGAAGCAGAGGAAGAGGAACAAGCGGCGTCCCTTCGATATGGCACATTCGGATTATTGTCAAGGCAATGACCTGCTCTGGAAGAAGCTCATGGGCGACCAGGAGAAACCGGCGGACTGGAGCTGGGAGGATGCGCAGCTGCCATCGGCACCAATCGCAGGGACATGACGGCGAAAACGCAAAAAGGGATGTCACCAGTTGACCGGATGTTTGTCACTTTCACCTCTGCAGAGACCCGAAGCGTTTGCCTGGCCAACAATGATCATTGGGACCTGCTGTCCAGCCTTGCCCGGATGGACGAACATTCGCGGAAGAAACCCATAGGGTCTTTTACGTTCACGGGAATGATTGACCCCGTAAATATTTAATGGCATAATCCTGTAAATCGTCAATAGTCAAAGCATTGATGGAAACGAGTATGCTTCTGGCGAGGCAGCAGCGAACCCGGGACTGGTGTGAGCCGGGGCAATCGCAGAAGCAGAAAATCCCTCCTGAGCGTGAACTGAAAGGCAGCCTGCCGAGTAAGGGAACCGGGTCTATCCCCCGTTATCCGGGATACGGTTTACAGAAAGCATGTGAACCGGTTTGAACCAAGCGCCACGCGAGCCTTAGGCGGCGAGTGCGTGGAATCCGGGTGGTACCGCGGAGGCTGATTTTTTCCTTCGTCCCTGAACAGGGATGAAGGTTTTTTATTTGCGCAACCAGGCATAAAGAGAATCGAGAAATGTATGGCATTCAAACAAGTACCGAACAAAGTAGATTTCGTCCAGCAGGAACATGAAACGCTGGCGTTCTGGAAAGAGAGCAACGCCTTCGAAACATCCCGCGCCCTGCGTAAAGGGAAACCGACCTGGTCGTTCGTCGACGGCCCCATCACGGCGAACAACCCGATGGGCGTCCATCACGGCTGGGGACGCACCTACAAGGACCTCTATAACCGCTTCTGGGCGATGAGAGATCGCGATCTGCGCTACCAGAACGGGTTCGACTGCCAGGGTCTGTGGGTCGAGGTGGAAGTGGAGAAGGAACTGGGCTTCAAATCCAAGACGGATATCGAGAAGTTCGGCCTGGCTGAATTTGTGAGGATGTGCAAAGCGCGCGTGCTGAAATATGCCGGCGTGCAGACGGACCAGTCCATCCGGCTCGGATACTGGATGGAGTGGAACACGCCCGAATCTTTGGACTGGCTGAGGGAGAAGCTGCTCGAGGATCCCATGCAGCAGATCACCTTCACCGGTCCGAACGGCAACGCAGTCACCGATACGGTCGAGCAGGTCGTCGGGCAGCTGGGTCTACCGCAGCTGGGCGGCAGCTACTTCACGTTCTCCAACGAGAACAACTACATGATCTGGAAGGTGATCAAAAAGAGCTGGGAGAAGGGCTGGCTCTACCGCGGCGCGGACGTGATGCCCTGGTGTCCGCGCTGCGCCACGGCGATCAGCCAGCACGAGATCGTCACCGATGGCTACATGGAATTGACGCATCGCTCGGTCACGCTGCGCTTCCCCCTGCGCGAGAAGCAAGGCGAATCGCTCCTGGTCTGGACGACCACCCCCTGGACCCTGACCAGCAACGTCGCCGCGGCGGTGGGGCCCGATCTGGATTACGTCAGAGTCCGCAATGGCGAGCACATCCTGTACCTTTCCAAAGGCGCACTGCACATGCTCAAGGGGCCGTATGAAGTGCTGGGAGAGCTGAAAGGCCGGGACATGGAAGGCTGGACCTACGACGGTCCCTTCGACGATCTGCCCGCCGCCAGCACACCCGGCGGCGTGACCTACCTCAAGAAGCTGGTCGAGGGCATCACCACCACGGCGGAAGAGGTCCATCAGGTGATCCTCTGGGAGGAGGTCGGCGAGTCGGAGGGCACGGGCATCGTCCACATCGCCCCCGGCTGCGGCGCGGAAGACTTCACGCTCGGCAAAGAGCATACGTTCCCGATGATCGCGCCCCTGCAGGAGGAAGGGATCTTCATCGACGGCTTCGGCTGGTTGACCGGTATGCACGTCTCCGAGGTGGCGGCGCCGATTTTCGAAGACCTGGAAAAGAAGGGTCTGCTCTACCAGGTGACGCCTTACACCCACCGCTATCCCACCTGCTGGCGCTGCAAGACCGAGCTGGTCTTCCGCCTGGTGGACGAGTGGTTCATCAGCATGGGCCCGGTTTACGACAAGCCGCGTGGGGAAGTCACGGCGGAAGAGAAGGCTGCCTCGTTACGCTACCAGATCATGGACGTGGTCGACGGGATCCGCTGGATCCCCGAGTTTGGATATGCCCGCGAACTGGACTGGCTGCTCAACATGCACGACTGGATGATCTCCAAGAAGCGCTACTGGGGTCTCGCCCTGCCCATCTGGGTCTGTAAGGACTGCGGTCACTTCCACGTGATCGGCGATGAGCAGGAGCTCAAAGAGCGCGCCGCCGAAGGCTGGGATGGATTTGAAGGTCATACACCCCATCGACCCTTCATCGACGGGATCCGGATCCAGTGTGAGACCTGCGGTGGCACGATGAGCCGCATCCCCGACGTGGGAAATCCGTGGCTGGATGCCGGCATTGTCCCGTTCAGCACCCTCAGCTATCGCAGCGATCCCGACTACTGGCGCAAATGGTTCTCCGCCGACTGGATCAGCGAATCGTTCCCCGGGCAGTTCCGCAACTGGTTCTACTCACTGCTGGCAATGTCGACCGTGCTCGAAAACGAGCCGCCAACCCGGGAGGTCTTCGGGTATGCCTCGCTGCTTGCGGAAGATGGCCGCCCGATGCACAAGAGCTCAGGCAATTCCATCGAATTCAACGACGCCGCCGACAAAATGGGCGTCGACACCATGCGCTGGCTGTACTGCGCGCACAAGCCAGAGAATGACCTGCTCTTCGGCTACCAGCGCGCTGAGGAAACGCGCCGTCGTTTCATCATCCCGTTGTGGAACGTCTACTCCTTCTTCTCGACCTACGCCAGCCTGGACGGCTGGACTCCCCCAAAGGAGAGCTTCACACCGGGAACCCCGGAAGGATCCACACCAGCAAGTGACAATCCCCTCGACCAGTGGATCCTGGCTCGCCTGAACCAGGTGGCTGCCCAGGTCAAGCAGAACCTCGAGGACTCGGATGCCTACAGCGCGACCCTGGCGTTCGAGAGCCTGCTGGATGACCTCAGCAACTGGTACGTGCGCCGCTCACGCCGCCGTTTCTGGAAGTCTGAACATGACCGCGAGAAGAATACTGCCTACGCCACCCTGTGGCATTTCCTGGTCAAAATGACTCGCCTGCTGGCGCCGATCCTGCCCTTTATGACCGAGACGATGTACCAGAACCTGGTACGCAGCGTCTTGCCGGAGGCATACGAAAGCGTCCATCACACCGACTGGCCGGAAAGCGACACAGCGGCTATGAATGAGAAACTGATCTACCAGATGGATCTGGCGCGGCGGGTTGCCAGCCTGGGGCTCAGCGCGCGCGGCAATGCGGGACTGAAGGTGCGCCAGCCGCTGGCAAAGGTGATAGTGCACGTGAGGGAAGGAAGCGCCGACCTCTCGCCAGACCTGGTCGGGATCGTGGCGGATGAGCTGAACGTCAAAGCCCTGGAGTTTGTCCAGGACGTCGGCTCGCTGGTGCGTTACAAAGTGCTGCCCAACAATAAGTTGCTGGGTCCCCGGTTCGGCGCGGACTTCCCCAAAGTGCGCGCAGCGCTGGATGGCATGGATCCCGCCGAGGTGGCCGTGAAGCTTGCGGCCGGCGAGTCAATTCCGATTGACGTGAACGGTGAAGCCGTCAGCCTGACGGGCGATGAGATCCTGGTCAGCACGGAAACGGCTCAGGATCTGGCCGTCGCGGCCGACAAGGTGGTCACCGTTGCGGTGTACACCGTCCTGAGCCCTGAATTGAAAGCGGAAGGACTGGCACGTGAGATCGTCCGTCACATCCAGACCCAGCGCAAGAATGCAGGCTTCAACATCGAGGATCGCATCCGGACCTGGTATGCAGCTTCCGGTGAACTGGCGGATGTCTTTGCCAGTTGGAGCGCGTACATCCAATCCGAAACGCTGACCATAGAGCTGGTCGCGGGCGACCCACCTGCAGATACCTTTGCGGAAACCCACAAGATCGAAGGACAGCCACTCACAATTGGGGTCATGCGAAATCAATAAGGGAAGAGACGTTCCCCACCGGAAATAAAATGGGCGGCAGCCCCAAGACTGCCGCCCATTTTGTTATTTAGCTCAAGTTGCTACCATTCCTTCTCATCAGGCCTTCTGTCATTCCACCGAAGGACACACCTGTACTTGCGTTCGGTGCAAGTGCCGGTACGGTGTGAACGACCGAAGGGAGCTCAGGGTGACATGCCTCTTCCCTCATAGGCTGCAACCTGGGTTATTTATGAGAAGTGGGCCGGGATCCTGACATTACTCTATTCCATCAAAGATATGATCCAGCACATCTTCGCTCACGTCGAAGGCATGACCGGTTTCCGGGATCGGCTGCTCGGTCATCCACTTTGGGAGGCGGTCGTCTTCTTTGGTAAACCCGGCGCGGCGGTTGAATTCGCGTTCCATCTTGATCGTTTCTTTTCCCAGTGCCTGCAGGGTGTTTTCGGGCAGGTCGTCCCAGCCATATCGGGCCTTCAGCAGTCTCCGGATGACGCCATCCGGTGTGGACACATAGCCAAAGCCCGCAAAGATGCAGGCGCCCAATGTGTCGTAGCCCGCCATGTTCAGCTGCGCATTTAACGACGGATCTTTCTGGATCGTGGGATCGAGGTGATCGATCTTGGCGCGGATCGTCAGCCCGGCGGTGTGATCGGCCCCCTGCGGCGTGGTCGCATACGTCACGCCGGTCCCCTTGATCGAACGCGGCTCGTAGCCAGACATGGCCTGTCCCTTTACGGCAGGCACGCGCTCGATGTTGTATTTTTTCCCGGTGCTGACCGCGCCGTTGCCAAGCACGCGTCCCAGCTCCGTCCCGCGGCGGATCTCATCGATCAGCTTCAGGGCATCTTCCTCGCTCCCCCAGCGCATCAGCCCTGCCTCGGCCGCCACGCCCAGCGCCGCGCCGATCTCGATCGAATCGAGTCCCAGGTCATTCACCTGCCAGTTCAGACGTCCGATGGAATCCAATGAACCGATCTCCAGGTTGACCCCCATCAACCCGATCGTTTCATACTCCAGCGGCGAGACAATGATCTTGCCGTCTTCGCCGCCGAAGATGTTCGAGCATCTGATCGTACAGCCGGCCATACAGGCGTGCGACGGATCGGAAGGCTTGCCACGCCTCAGTGTGAATTCGCGCAGCGCATCCCCATCCACCTGATCGACCTGCTCGAAGGTGCCGCGCGAGAAGTTGCGAGTTGTCAGGGCGGCAAAGGTCTGGCACATGGCTGCAATCGCGGCAGTGCTGTAATCGCGATAGGTGATGGATTGTGGATGCTCGAGCACGGCCTTGGTGTAATCCTTCTGCGCGACTTTGAAGGCTTCAGGATCTGCCACAGGCGGCTTCTGCCCCCCCGCGTTGTCGAAGACGATGGCTTTAAGTCTCTTGGAACCCATCACCGCGCCCAAGCCACCTCGAGCCGCGATCCGGGAGGGGACGCGGTCCTTATCCAGGTTCTGAATCCCGGCCGCTTTCATGCGCATCTCGCCGCCCGGACCGATCAATGCGATCGCGACCTTATCTCCATACTTTTCAAGCAGCTTTGGAGCAGTTTCATAGACACCGAGACCCGCGAGATCACCAGCGCGTTCCCACTTCGCACCGTTCAGGGAAAGATGCAGGACCCAGAAGGCATCGTCCTTCGGTTGGTCTTCGATAATGAGGGCGTGCATACCCATGTGAGTCATGTGCAGCCCCGTCCGCCCGCCTGCATTGGACTCTTTGATCCCGCCTGTAAGCGGCGATTTGCCTCCGACAGAGATCCGGTCGGTGGAGGAAAGCATGTGCCCCACCAGCAGACCCGGCGCAAAGATCAGCTTATTCCCCGCGCCGAGCGGATCGCATTTCGCATCCACCTCGTCGAGGAGAATGCGCGCCAGCAACCCACGCCCGCCCAGCCGTTTCCAAGAATCAGGGACGGGCTCATGCAGCAAAGTTTGTTCACGTACATTCACGCGCCAGACTTGCGGTTTATACTCAGCCATATCATCTCCAAACTAATCAAAAAAACCAGGCAGATCACGTATTGAGACAGCTGTAGCCCAGGAGGGTATTCTATCGGATTTGAAATACACACTGACCTTGCAGTCACTGCAGTCCGTCGATATATCAAGTTCTTTTGGGATTTCAATATAGTATTCAAAAGAGATCATTAATTCTCCACCACAAATGGGACAGCGATGATCCTTAGCAGGCTTGGATTCACTTTGCAGCAATTGACGCAGGTAAAGCATAAGTGCATCTATGCGTTCACGGGGAGGCTGTCGAATCAAACGAGATCCCAGTCCGTCCCATTGAAAAGCGCCTGAATCTTGAATGTAGAAGTCCTCTGGCATATTTCGATCTTTTATCCAACGAGGCTCAACACGGCTTCCCTGAATACTTTTGTGTGATGGTCCACATCCGCCCGTGTAGTCTCCGGCGAGATCAAAGCCATGTTGTGGAAAGGTGTCATCAGGATGCCGCGGTTGAGGGTGAAGAGATGCATGTAACGGTCAAGCTCGTGGTCGATCGCGGCAAAGGCTTCGCCCCCGTTCCTGGGCGGCGACGGGCGGAACCAGTATTCGGAGCGGTTGCCGAGCCGCTTCACGATCCAGGGCAGTTCAAATTCCCGGATCACGGACTCAACACCTTCGGTGAAACATTCCTGCAGGGCGATCGCTTTTTGATAGAACTCGTCGGTCAGGACATTTTCCAGCGTAGCTTTCATCGCAGCAATGGACAGGGCGTTCCCCGCCAGCGTCCCACCGATGCCACCCACGTCCGCGTCGTCCACGTCCAGCCGCTCGGAGAAGGCCTGGGCAACGTCCTCCGTGAAGCCATAGACAGCGGCGGGCACGCCGCCAGCCAGAGGCTT